>Ga0065721_10051774_pt1 | contig 13594 bp, 15 predicted proteins | sample Mesricmetagenome_FD_59108 | JGI IMG/M metagenome (GOLD analysis project Ga0065721, IMG submission 59108) | Mesophilic microbial community from rice straw/compost enrichment Sample: eDNA_1 v2 (version 2) | ecosystem: Engineered > Solid waste > Grass > Composting > Bioreactor | place: USA: Davis... | reverse complement strand
CCGCCGTATTTCGTGGCGGGCGCCATCTTCGGCGGATTCGCCATGGTGCTCACCATCATGATTCCGGCCTGCGCGCTCTACAAGCCGCTCCACGACCTGGTGACCATTTCGCACGTTGACAAGATGTGCAAGGTCATCGTCTTCACCGGATCCATCGTCGGCTACGCCTACCTGATGGAGCTCTTCATCGCCTGGTACAGCGCGAACCCCTACGAACGCGCCGCCTTCTGGTACCGCGCCTTCGGTCCCTACTGGTGGGCCTACTGGAGCATGATGATCTGCAACGTCGCCGCGCCCCAGTTGTTCTGGTTCAAATATTTCCGGACCCACCTCGTCTGGGTCTGGATCATCTGCCAGTTCCCGAACGCCGGCATGTGGTATGAACGCTTTGTCATCATCGCCACCACCCTGGCCCGCGACTTCACCCCGTCCGCCTGGGGCCAGTTCCATCCGACCTGGGTGGACATCTGGATGTTCATCGGCACCTTCGGCCTCTTTTGCACGCTGTTCCTGCTCTTCATCCGCTTCCTGCCCATGATCTGCATGTTTGAGGTCAAGGCCGTCCTGCCCGAAGCGGATCCCCACCATCATCCGGAAGGAGGGAAACACTGATGGACGTCGCTGGAAACGCATCCGCCCGTGTCTACGGCATTGCCGCCGAGTTCGACTCCGCGGCGGCCCTGTATCAGGCCGCGGAAAAACTGCGCGATTCCGGATACACGCGGTTTGACGTGTTTTCGCCCTTCCCCATTCACGGCATGGATCAGGCCATGGGGATGGGACGCTCGATCCTCGGCAAGATCATCTTCTTCGGCGGTCTCACCGGCTTCCTCACCGCGGTCTCCCTCGAGTTCATTCCGAGCTCCTTCCTTTATCCGCTCATCGTCGCAGGCAAGCCGACCAACCTCTACACCGTGCCCGCGTTTTTCCCGATCATGTTCGAGCTGACCGTGCTCTTCTCGGCCTTCACGACGGTGATCGGCATGCTCATCCTGAACGGACTGCCCCGTTTGAATCACCCGATGTTCAACTGGGAGCGCTTCAAGAAGTTCAGCGACGACAAATTCTTCTGCGTAATCGAGGCGCGCGATCCGAAATACTCCGAGAGCGGTGTGCGGGAAATCCTGAAGTCGCTGGGCGGACAACACATCACCGTCGTGCACGAGGACTGATGCCATGCTGAGATACTTCTTTGCCATCTTCGCCTTCCTCGTGGTGGTCATCATCTCCATGGCCGGCTTCCGCGGACACAAGTTCACGCGTCCTCCCATCGAGATTTTCCCCGACATGGACAACCAGCCCAAGGTCAAGGCGCAGGTGCCGAGTCCGTTTTTCGCCGATGGCCGCGCCGCGCGTCCGCCCGTCGAGGGCACCGTGCCCATGGGATATTCCATGCCCCAGCACAAACCGGTGGACGGCTCGGTCGGCCTGAATCCGAGTCCCTACAAAAACATCCATTTTTCCAGCAGCCCCGACTACGTCGACACCGGCCGGATGGGTGAAAACTGGGGGACGGGCATCCCGTTCGAGGTGACGCCGGCCGTGATGCAGCGGGGCCGGGAACGTTACAACATCAACTGCGCCATCTGTCACGGGGCGACCGGCGCGGGCGACGGCATGGCGTTCAAATTTGGTCTGGGCACCGTGCAGAGCCTGCTTCAGGAGCGCATCCGGGTGATGGCCGACGGCGAGATCTTCAACACCATCACGAATGGCAAAAACACGATGATGGGTTACGGCGACCGCATTCAGGTGCAGGACCGGTGGGCGATCATTGCGTATTTGCGCGCCCTGCAAAAATCGCAGGGCGGGGCGACCGTCGATGACGTGCCGCCGGATGAACGCGCCAAGCTGGAGGTTCAGTAAGCATGAGCGACCATAGCCCCTTCGAACCACCCAAACCCGAGTTCTTCGACTACAAACACGTCGGAGGCCGCCTCCTCGGCCTTGTCGGGACGGCGATTCTGGCGTTTGTCATCATTCTGGGGTCGGCCGTTTATTTCTCGGCCTCCGGCAACGAGGCCGGGGTCAAACAGTTCGCCTACTCCTACCTCTTCGCCTTCGCCTTTTTCCTGACCATCTGCATGGGCGGCCTGTTCTGGACGCTGGTCCATCATGCCGTCGACGCGGAGTGGAGCGTGGTGGTGCGCCGTCAGTTGGAAAACCTGGCCAGCCTCCTGCCGGTGATGGCGGTGCTGTTCATTCCGTTGATCTTTGTCGCGCCGCACCTCTGGCAGTGGCTGCAGGAAAAGAACGCCCACGACCCCCTGTTGCTGGAGAAAAAGGCCTATTTGAACCCCTGGTTCTTCTGGTTCCGCGCCTTCTTCTATTTCCTCTTCTTCACCGTGAGCGGCGGCCTCCTGCGGGCCTATTCCATTGCCCAGGACAAGGACGGCAATCCGCGCTACACGGTGCTGAACCGGCGGGTCACCTTCTCCAGTGCGCTCCTTTTCGCCGTCTGCCTGACCTTTGCCGCCATCGACTGGCTGATGGGCCTCGACTACCACTGGTTCTCCACGATGTGGGGCGTGTACATTTTCGCCGGCACGGCGCTGAGCTCGATGTGCGTCCTGGTTCTCATCGTCACCGGTCTGCGCGCGACGGGCTACCTGAAGGACGTCGTCACCATCGAGCATTACCACATCATGGGCAAACTGATGCTCGCCTTTACGATCTTCTGGGCCTACATCGGGTTCAGCCAGTACATGCTCATCTGGTATTCCAACATCCCCGAGGAAACCGTGTATTTTGTCCGCCGCAACACCGGGACCTGGTGGTATGGCAGCCAGTTCATGGTGATCGGCCATTTCTTCATCCCGTTCCTGTTCCTCCTGCTCAATCGCACGAAAAAGACGCCGTTCGTGCTTTGCGGCATGGCGGTCTGGCTGCTCGCCATGCACATGCTGGACCTCTACATCGTGGTGATGCCGGCCCTGCACAAGACGGGCTTTTCGGCGGACTCGGTCTTCTACGACGTCTTTTGCCTCCTGGCCGTGGGCTGCACGCTGGCGGCGGTCTTCATCAAACGCCTTGGTGAATCTTCGCTGTTCCCCGTGCGCGACCCGCGCCTGCCTCAATCCATCGCCCTGAAGAACTGATGGAAACCGCCCCCCAACCGAAACATCGCTGGCCCTTTTACCTCGGGCTTCTGGTGCTGATTTTCCTCTTTGCCATCGCGGGGAAACTGATGCTCACGACGGTTGCCCCCGCGCCGGACGAGGACGCCGCCCGGGCCGCCGAGCGCATCAAGGCGCTTGGGGAACTGAAGCTGGAAAACGAGCGGCGGCTGACGACCTACGCCTGGGCGGACAAGGAGAAAGGTCAGGTGCAGATTCCGATCGAGCGGGCCATGGAGCTGACCGCGGCCGAACTCAACAGCCGCCCGCCCGCTCCCGCCGGACCGATTGCCACGCCCGCGCCGGACGCGACCGACGCGCCCGCAGAGCAGGCGCCCGCCTCCCCTGAAGCCGAACCGGCCGCGTCCCCCGCGCCCCAACCCGCTCCGGCGAATTGACCCCCATGAGTGCCCTCGCTGCGAAACCCCACTCCGTCGCCCCCGCCGTATCCGACGCCTCGGTGCGCCTGCCGGTTCTGCTGTTCTTCGGCGCGGCGGTGTTTTGGCTGGTGAATGGCGCGCTCCTCGCCTTCCTCAGCGCATGGAAGCTGGTCGATCCGGGCTTCCTGGACGGCATTTCGTGGCTCACCTATGGCCGCCTGCAACCGGCGGCGGAAAACGCCCTGATCTATGGGTGGGCCTCCCAGGCGGGAATCGGGGCCGGCCTGTGGTTTCTGGCCCGGCTTGGTCGGACGGCCCTGGCCGGCCATCGGCTTTTGGTGACGGCGGCCGTTTTCTGGAACCTCGGCGTGGTGGTTGGGCTGTGCGGAATCGTGGCCGGCTGGAGTACCGGGATCGAACGGATGGAGTTTCCCGGCTTTGCCTCGGCGATCCTGCTGGTGGCTTACGCCTGCATCGGCCTTTGGACGTTTGTCCTGCTGCGGGACCGGTCGTCGTCCGGCCTGTATGTCTCGCAGTGGTATCTGCTCGCGGCCTTCCTGTGGTTCCCGTGGTTTTTTGCCACCGCCCAGATTCTTCTTGTCCACCATCCGGTACAGGGTTCGGCCCAGGCGCCGATCGCCGCCTGGTTCGGCAGCAACCTCATCTGGCTGTGGCTCGCCCCGCTGGCCCTGGCCGGCGCCTACTACGTGATTCCCCAGGAACAGGGACGCACCATCCGCGCCTATCCCTGGAGCCTTCTCGCCTTTTGGGGCGTGGCCGTCCTCGGCGGATGGAGCGGACCGCAGGTGTATCTTCTCGGACCCGTGCCCGCCTGGATGGTCAGCGCCGGCGTGGCGGCCAGCATCCTCCTCATCATTCCGGTCACCCTCATCGGCATCAACACCTTCGGCACCATCAGGGGCCCGGTGCAGGGGCCGGTGATCGCATTTGTTGGGGTCGGCCTCGCCTGCATGATGGGCGCCGTGGCCCAGAATGTCCTGGCTCCGGCGATCACGTTGGTGACACAGTTCTCGGATTACGTGACCGGCCAGAATGTCCTGGTGGTGCTGGGGTTCATCACCATGACCCTGTTCGGACTCCTTTATTTCATCGTTCCGCGGCTCACCGGCGAGGCCTTCCGCCCCGGCGCCACGGGCTGGCATTTTTGGCTGGTGACCTGCGGGATGGCGACCAGCTTCCTCTCGCTTACCGTCGGCGGATTGATCCAGGGCTTCGCACTCTATGATCCGGGGGTGACCTTCATGACCTCGGTCGAACTCGCCTGGCCCTTCCGCCTGATGAGCGCGGTGGGCTGCCTGGCCTTCTTCGCGGGCAGCCTGTATTTTGCCCTGTCCTTTGTGAATCTTCTTCTCCGCAAGGCGGACGTGCTGCCGCCGGCGAAAAAGAAAGGAGCGACTGTATGAACCGTCTCCCCTCGCTCATCACGGGCATCACGCTGGCCTTCGCCGCCTCCTGGCTCGGCGTGGTGGCGTACTCCTACGTGGAACTGGGCCGGCTCGAGCCTTACGTCGATGAAAACACCGGCGAAGTGAGTCCGCCGCCCCTTCCCGGACTCGCCACCGCGGGGCAGCGGGTATATGCCGCCAATGGCTGCGTCACCTGCCACAGCCAGCAGGTGCGCCCGGAGACGACCGATGTGGAAAAACAGCTGGGACCCCGTCCGACCGTCGCCCGCGACTATCTTCGGGAAAACCCCGCCGCCCTCGGCAAACTGCGCATCGGACCCGACCTGACCAACGTGGGACTGCGGATCACGGATGCCAACGAGCTGCATCGCCGTCTTTATGAACCCGCCACCGTGACCCCCGGCTCGAACATGCCCTCCTACCGGTATCTTTACGAAATGCGCAAGATCTCCGGTCAGTCCAGCGGGCAGGCGGTCCAAGGCCTGACAGGTCCCCACGCGCCGCCGCCGGGATATGAAGTGGTGCCCACCGAAGAAGCCCGGGCTCTTGTGGTTTACCTTCTCTCGCTGAAACGCAATTATACCCTGCCTGAGGCGGAACCTCTGCAATCGCCGTGATCAACGACCCCACCCCCCAAAAACGGGAAGAAGCCGATCTCGTGGCCCTCCACGAACCGCTTCTGCGTGAGCCGAATGTGCCCCGCGACGGCACCGAGGTGCTTTCGCCCTGGCTGTTGGTGGTGTTTCTTGCCGTGACGTTCCTCGGCGCCGGCTACCTCTTCTGGAACAGCGGCGGATTTCAGGCCAACGTCTTCAATCCGGGACGGGTTTCCTGGCAGGGCGCGGGACCGGAGGGCGCCGCCGCCGGACCCGATCCCATGGTGATCGGCAAGAAGGTGTTCAATCAAACCTGCGCCGTATGCCATCAGGGCGATGGACAGGGGGTGGCGGGACAATTTCCGCCGCTCGCGGAAAGCGAATGGGTGCTCTCCGAGGGATGGCATGGCGACAATCATCTGGTGCGCATCGTGCTGCACGGCCTGCAGGGCACGGTGACCGTCAAGGGCCAGCAATACAACAACGCCATGGCGCCTTGGGGCAAAACCCTCAAGGACGAACAGATCGCCGCCGTGCTGACCTATGTGCGCAACGAATGGGGCAACAAGGCCCCGCCGATTCCCACGGAATTCGTCGCCAAAATTCGTGAGGAAACCAAGGATCGCACCGATCCCTGGACGCAAAAAGAGCTTGAGGCCATTGGAAAGGAACTGGTGAGCGAGGCCGTTGCCGCTCCCGCGACGGAAGACGGGGCTCCTCAGGGTGACGCGGCTCCCGCGGAAGCCGCCCCGGCATCCGAAACCGCGGCTCCCGCTCCTCAACCCGAGGCCGCCCCGGCACCCCAGCAATGAAATCGCTTCTCAAAACCCTCCTGTTTCTGACGGCTGGCATGGGTTCCGCTCTCGCGGATTCCGGGCATTCGCTTTATTGGGCTCCGCCGAATGTCACGGTGGGCGGCCGGGATGTGGATTTCATCCTGAACATCATCTTCTGGCTGACCGCCGTCGTTTTTGTCCTCACCCAGACGCTTCTGGTGGTCTATCTGATCCGCTACCGCCGCCGTCCGGGTGTCAAAGCCCATTACAGCCACGGCAACAACTTCCTTGAGATCGTCTGGACGACCACCCCGGTGTTGGTCTTTCTCTTCCTGGCCATTTACAGCAACCGCGTGTGGTCCAAACTGCACAGCGATCCTCCGCCGGATGCCATCCAGATCAACGTGTCGAGTTTCCAGTTCGGCTGGGAAATGCGCTACCCGGGCGCCGACAACCAGCTCGGGGAAATCGATGTCACGAAGATCTCCCCGGAAAACAAATTCGGCGTGTCCCCGGACGATCCCCACGGCAAGGACGACTTCGTCTCCTCCGAACTGGTCATTCCCTACGGCAAACCGATTCACATCCTGCTCAATGCCCGCGATGTCATTCATTCCTTCTATGTGCCGGCCTTCCGCCTGTATCAGGACGCCGTGCCCGGACGCACCATTTCCTGGGTGTGGTTCGAGGTGGAAAAACCCGGCAATTTTGAACTGGCGTGCAGCCAGCTCTGTGGCATTGGTCACTTTAACATGAAAGCCCCCATTCGTGTGGTTTCCCCCGAGGAGTTCGCGAAATGGTATGAGGACAAGGTAAAAGCTGCGCAGGCTGCGCTTGCGGACAAAACCCCTTCCGAAATCGCCAGCAACTAGCTTCCACGCACCCCAGAAATGAGCGCCACCATTGCTGACACCACTCTCCCCGTAGAACACGCCGATCATGAGGACGTGGGATTCATCCGGAAATATCTCTGGACCTACGACCACAAGATGATCGGTCTCCAGTATCTCTGGACGGCCCTCTTTTTCCTCTTCATCGGCGGCGGTCTCGCCCTTCTGGTCCGCTATCAGCTCGCCTGGCCCAACACGGTGGTGCCCGTCATCGGGCATCTTCTGCCGAGCACGGTGGCCTCGGACGGGGCCATCATTCCCGGCGGCTACAACATGCTGGTGACCATGCATGCGACGGTGATGGTGTTTTTTGTGGTCATGCCGCTCCTTATCGGCGCCTTTGGAAATTTCCTCATTCCCCTGCAGATCGGTGCGGGGGACATGGCGTTCCCGCTGTTGAATGAACTCAGTTACTGGCTGTATTTCCTGTCCGGCATCATTCTGATGGCGGCCTTCTGTGTGCCGGGGGGTGCGCCGGGCACCGGCTGGACCGCCTATCCGCCCCTGAGCGCCGTTGCCGAATACAACGGCACGAAGCTGGGCCAGAGTCTCTGGGGCGTGGCCATTTTCATCAACGGCCTTTCCTCCATTGCCGGCGCCACCAACTACATCACCACCGTCGTGAACATGCGCGCGCCCGGCATGACGATGTTCCGCTTGCCGCTCACCGTCTGGTCGTTGTTCATCACGGCCATTCTGCTCGTGCTGGCCGTGCCGGTGCTTTCCGCCGCCGCGGCCATGCTCTTCTGCGACCTCAACTTCGGCACGAGTTTCTTCAAACCGGCGGGTGGGGGACAGCCGCTCCTCTGGCAGCACCTCTTCTGGTTCTTCGGTCACCCGGAGGTCTACATCATGATCCTTCCGGCGATGGGCCTCTCCTCGGACATCATCTCCGTCTTCTCCCGCAAGCCGATCTTTGGCTACAAGGCGATGGTTTACGCCATCATCGCCATCGGATTCCTCGGCTTCATCGTCTGGGGTCACCACATGTTTGTCAGCGGCATGAACCTCACGCTGAGCGCGGCGTTTTCCGTGTCGACGATGTTCATCGCGGTGCCGTCGGCCATCAAGACCTTCAACTGGCTCGGCACGATCTGGCGCGGTTCCATCGAATTCACCACCTCCATGTGTTTCGCCCTGGCCTTTGTCTCGATGTTTGTCATCGGCGGGTTGAGCGGCATCTTCATGGCGTCCACCCCGGTGGATCTCTTCATCCACCACACCTATTTCATCGTCGCCCACATCCACTATGTGCTCTTCGGCGGAAGCATCATGTCCGTCTTTGCGGCGATCTACTTCTGGTTCCCGAAGATGTTCGGACGGATGCTCAACGAGACCATCGGCAAGGTGCACTTCGTCCTGACCTTCATCTTCTTCAACATGGCGTTCTTCCCGATGCACAATCTGGGCCTCGGCGGCATGATGCGCCGCATCGCGGACCCGCCGATCTACGAACACCTCAAGCAACTCCAGCCGCTCAACCAGATCTCCACGGTGGGTGCCATCGGTCTCGGATTCACCACCTTCATCTTCATCTGGAACATCATCATCACCCTGCGCAAACCGAAGGACGCGCCGGCCAATCCGTGGCACGCCAACACGCTGGAATGGACCGTGCCGTCACCTCCGGGACACGGCAATTTCCCGAAGACCCCCGTGGTTTATCACGGACCGTACGAATACAGCGTGCCCGGACTCGACAAGGATTACCTGCCCCAGACGGAGAAGGCTCCCGCACACGTGAAGCTCGAGGCGCATTAAGCGGGGCGGTGTGGAGGGAGTCGGGACGGGACGCCTCCTCACGCCGGCGCCCACGGATCTGCTGCATCGCGTCGGGGACAACGTAAAAGGTCCCTCCTCTCTTCCTCCGCCACCCACCATCCCCCTCCTTCATTGACGCCCGGCGGCTCCCGCGTATCCTCTGAGTCCACCATGTCCGCCGTCACACCATCCCGTTACCGTCCGGCCCTCCATTGGTGGGCCGTGATCACGGCATGTCTGACATTTGTCCTGCTTTTTGTCGGCGGACTCGTGACGTCCCACGGCGCCGGACTGGCCGTGCCCGACTGGCCGAACAGTTTCGGGTACAACATGTTCACCTTTCCGATTTCGCGCTGGGTCGGGGGGATTTTTTACGAGCACACCCATCGTCTCATCGGGACCTTTGTCGGACTCTTCACGGCGATTTTCGCCGCCTGGCTGTGGGTCGCGGAATCACCGAAGGAATCCCGCGGGCCGGGAGTGGCCGTGGTGGTGGGGGTCCTGGTCCTTCTTGGCGTGAGACTCATGCCCGTTTATGTGACGCTCGCCGCCCTGGCGCCGATTGCGGCCGTTGTCTGCCTGCGGCTGTTTTTCCGGGACGGAGGCCGCCTGCGCTGGCTGGGCATGACGGCCCTCTCCATCGTGGTTCTGCAGGGGGTCCTGGGCGGGGTGCGGGTGGTGTGGCTGAAGGACGAGATCGGCATCTTTCACGGCATGATTGCCCAGACGTTTTTTGTTTTGATTTCCTATCTGGCCGTCATGACCGGCCGCCGGTTCGTCGAGAAACGGTGGGCCGATTACGAACCGGACCTCCGTCTGCGCTGGTACGCGCTGGGCATCACCGCGTTGATTTTCCTGCAGCTCGGCCTGGGCGCCACCATGCGCCACGAGCACATCGGCCTCTCCATTCCCGATTTTCCGCTGGCCTACGGACAGTGGATTCCGGACACGAGTCCGGCGGCCATGGAACGGATCAACGCCGAGCGGATCGCCAACAACGAAATGCGCACGACGGCCGTGCAGATCTGGATCCAAATGGCGCACCGCCTCATGGCGGTGATCATTGCCGTGACGGTCATTGCCTTTGCCTGGCGGGCGCGCCGGAGTGTGCGAGTCGTGCGGGGCTGGTCGCTCCTGTGGGTCGTGATGGTGCTCGGGCAAATCGGCCTGGGTGCCTGGACAATCTGGTCGAAAAAGGCGGCCGACATCGCCACGATGCACGTGGCGTTGGGCGCCCTCATTCTCCTGGTGGGCGCCCTGCTCACCCTTCGCCTGTTTTTGGGAGGCCGTGCGCAGGATTTCATTTTGCCAGACGGCCCGAATCCGCGTTTGATGGAACCCGTTGTATGAAAACCGCCGCCCTCTCCACCACCCGTACCGAGTCCTTTTTCGGCGACCTGTCGGAACTGGTGAAGGTTCGGTTGTCCCTGCTTGTTCTTCTGACGACCCTAGTGGGTTTTCTTGCCGGGTGGCAGGGGCCGATGAATTACCTTTTGCTGACCGCGACCCTGGTGGGAACGGCCCTTTGCGCCTGTGGGGCGTCCGCGCTCAACCAATGGTGGGAGCGCGACCTCGACGCGCTGATGAAACGCACCCGCCAGCGTCCGCTGCCGGCCCGACGGATGCATCCGGGCGACGCCCTCCTCTTTGGGGTGTTTTTCTCCGCGACCGGCCTCGCAACCCTCGGGTTGATGGCCGACGTTCGGGCGGCGATTCTTGCCTTCATTACCATCGCGATCTACGTGCTGGTTTACACCCCCATGAAGCGGGTGAGTTCCCTCAACACGCTGGTGGGGGCCATTCCGGGGGCCCTGCCGCCCCTGATCGGCTGGATTGCCGCCCGGGGGCATTATTCCCTCGAGGGCGGCCTGCTTTTTGCGATCCTCTGGTTCTGGCAGATGCCGCACTTCCTGGCCATTGCCTGGCTGTTTCGCGACGATTATTCCCGCGCGGGCTTTGTCATGCTCTCCAGCCATGACGAGGACGGATACGCCACCGGCCGGCAGGCCTTCCTGTATTCCTTCTGCCTCCTGCTGACCAGCTTGGTGCCGGCCGTGATGGGCTTCAATTCGGCCTGGTATTTCTTTGGTGCGCTGATCGTGGGAGTGGCCTTCTGTGCCGCAGCGGCCCTGTTCCTCTGGAAACGTGACCGTCCCTCGGCCCGCTTGCTCTTTTTTGCCTCGATTCTTTATCTGCCGGTGGTTTTGGTCCTGCTGGTTGCCTTCAAGCGATGAATGAAAAATCGAAACGCCGGCTTGATGCTGTTTCTTTGGATTTTCGCTCTCGCGCTCTGTGCGCTGGTCATTGTATTGATGCTCTTGCGCGGCGCGGCCTCCGTGCCGTGATGTTTTCCCCAACCCCAAAGAACATTCCCCTCATATGAGCACCGCCACCCTCAGTCACGATGCCCACGATGCGCATGCCGGTCATGCCTCCGCTCCGCCGGCAACCTGCAGGTTCGGCATGATCATGTTCCTCGCCTCCGAAGCCATGCTTTTTGCGGGGCTGATCGGAGGGTATATCGTCCTGCGGCTGAGCCGGAACGAACCCTGGCCGCCGGCGGGGGCACCCGACATCGGGGTGCAGTGGCCGTTGACGGGCCTCAATATCGTCATGATCGTCAACTCGCTGATCCTGATCAGCAGCAGTTTCTTTTACCATTTTGCCGAAGCTTCCATCAAAAAGCATGGGAAGTCCGGATTGCTCTGGCTGCTGGTTACCATCGTGGCCGGAAGCATCTTCCTCGGGGTGCAGGCCTGGGAATGGGTGCACCTCCACCATGAAGGCCTCTGGTTCAACACCTACGGCATCTACGGCTCGTGCTTTTTTGTCATGACCGGCTTCCACGGCATGCACGTCCTGATTGGAATCGGTCTCATCGTCTGGGTTTTCCTTCGTCAGCTGTTCCTCAGGTGCTACAAGCCGGGCCACACGGCCTCGCTCGACAACGTCGGGTTGTACTGGCACTTTGTGGACGGCGTCTGGATTTTCCTTTATACGATCCTGTATGTCATCTGAGCCGGATCAGCCGGCTGAAAACACACCTCCCCGCCGCATCCCGCGGCTCGGTTGGGCCATCGCGTTTCTGGTCGCGACGGCACTCATCGCGTGGAGTTATGTGCAGTTCCAGGACACCCTTCGCGCGCGCGGAGCCCTGCCGACGCGTTTGGAGCGTCTGGCACCGGCTCCCGAATTCCGCTTCACCGCCCAGGACGGCTCAACCGTCTCCCCGGAGGATCTGAAAGGACGGGTTTGGGTGGTGAATTTCATCTTCACCCGCTGCCTGGGCCCCTGTCCGCTGATGACCAGCCGGATGGCCGAGTTGAATCAACGCCTCGGTTCGAAAACCGCCGACGTGAACCTCGTTTCCATCACCGTGGATCCGGAGTATGACACGCCGGAAGTGCTCAAGGCCTACGGGGAAAAGGTGGGCGCCCGGCCCGAGCGATGGAAATTTCTGACCGGTCCCCGGGCGCAGATCGAGGAGACCATCCAAAAGGGATTTCTTCAGGCGCTCGGCCGGGACCAGGAGGGCATGCCCGTGCATTCGACCCGGTTTGTCCTGGTGGACAAGGACGGCTGGATTCGCGGCTTTCAGGATGGAAATGATCCCGAAGTGGTGCAAAAGCTTCTCATGGACATCGGCGACATCCTGCGCGAACCTGCCCGCACGACACGATGAAGGCGAAACTCTCCTGGTGGATATCGGTCGTTCTCTGGTCCTGGGGGGCGCTGTCCGCGGCCCGGGCCTGCGTCGGTTGCCGTGAGCCGGGCAGTGAAACCCTGCGGCACGAGTCATCGACGGTGATGGCGGGATTTGCGTTTTCCTGGAGTGTGCTGTTTATGCTGACCTTTGCCTTCCTGGTGGTGGGGGGCATGAGTCTGTACATTTGGCAGACCTGTCGGCGGATCGATCGCGAGCGGGCCCGTTCATGAGCGTCAGCGATCTTCCCGCCGTCAATGCCGGCCTGAACGGACTGGCCACGGTCCTGCTTACCGCCGGCTTCCTCCTGATCAAACAGGGCCGCATGGCCGCGCACCGGACCTGCATGCTTTCGGCGTTTGGCGTATCGGTGATCTTTCTCATCACCTACGTGGTGCACAAAATCCTCGTGCGCGGGGTGCACACGCCGATCGGTGCCGAAGGGGCGGTCAGGACGGTTTACCTGGTGATGCTGTTTTCCCACATCATCCTGGCCATGGCGATCGTCCCGCTTGTGCTCGTCACCCTCTGGCACGCCTTTGCCGGCCGACTCACCACGCACCGGCTGTGGGCGCGCTGGACCTATCCGATCTGGTATTATGTTTCGGTGACGGGAGTGTTGATTTATTTCTTTCTCTACCGGTGGTTTCCCGCCGCACCCCATTAGACGTCCATGAACGGCCTTGAACATCCCGGCGTGCTCGACGCCTTTGCGCATGACACCCGCGAGGACAAACTCGTGCTTGCGATGTATGAAAGGCGCCCCTGGCTGGGCGAGGATCTTCAGCTTTTTCAGCTGCAGGAAAAGCTCAACGCCTACCTGTCCTTTGCCCTCGACGGCGAAATGGCCGAGGCGTTTCCGCACCTCGTGGGAAAACCGCTCGAGATTCAGCTCCGCACCGTCCACGAGCCCGACCCCCGCGCGTGGGACCTGATCCGCCGCAT
>Ga0065721_10051773_pt1 | contig 13594 bp, 12 predicted proteins | sample Mesricmetagenome_FD_59108 | JGI IMG/M metagenome (GOLD analysis project Ga0065721, IMG submission 59108) | Mesophilic microbial community from rice straw/compost enrichment Sample: eDNA_1 v2 (version 2) | ecosystem: Engineered > Solid waste > Grass > Composting > Bioreactor | place: USA: Davis... | reverse complement strand
GACATCTTCGAGAACTGGAGCAGTTTTCTGGAAGATCCGGTAGGAACCATGTTTTCAGGTCAGGGTCTGACTTTTTACGGCGGACTGATCTGTGCCGCTATTGCCATAGCCATTTATGCGCGCAAACACAAAATCGGAGTGCGCCACCTGGCCGATGCCATTGCGCCTTCGCTGATGATCGCGTATGCGATAGGAAGAATTGGTTGTCAGGTTGCGGGCGATGGTGACTGGGGTATTTATAATTCGGCCTATAAAGTGGACTCAGTGACGCAGGAGATCGTGCCGGCAGAACGTGAAGATTTTGCAAAAACCATTATCGCGAACGGTGAATTTTTCAGAGTTCATCCAAATATTGAACATTCTTACTCGCCAGAACCCGGGTTGTTGTCTTTCCTGCCCAGCTGGTTTTTTGCCTATAACTATCCGCACAACGTGAACAGCGTGGGAGTACCAATTCCGGGTTGCACTGAGCAGGAGCACTGTAATCAGCTTCCTGTGCCCGTGTTTCCAACGCCTTTGTACGAGACGATTGCCTGTACCATTCTGTTTCTGGTGTTGTGGGGACTGCGAAACCGCCTTCGCGTGCCGGGGACAGTTTTTGCTTTGTACCTCGTCCTGAATGGACTGGAGAGGTTTTTCATCGAGAAAATAAGGGTAAACCAACGGATGAATTTCCTGGGATTTCATCCCACACAGGCTGAAGTCATCTCAACATGTCTGGTGATTGGTGGCATCTTATTATGGATTTTCCTCAGGCAAAAATATCAGGCCACGAAAAAATGATGTGAATAACTTGCTGTGCGGAAGGTGATAACATCCTTTTGAAATCCTTAACCCTTCTTCACTTCAGGAGATGAAAGCGTAGTACGATTTTTGTAGATAATTAATTGTCGCAAATCATTATGAGGTTTAGGATTTGCGCTTTATTTTTGCAGACAGTCCTACGGTTTAACTATCCATTTGCAACTTTCTGTGAAAAGCAATTGTCAGTTATTTATTCATCTAAATAATCAAGGTTTTTATTATGAGGCAGCTTAAAATTGCTACCCAGATTACGAACAGGGATTCGCAAGCCGTCGAAAAATACCTCCAGGAGATTTCAAAGATCCCGATGATCACTCCGGAAGAGGAAACAACGCTGGCCCAGCGAATCAAGATGGGAGACCAGAGGGCTTTGGACAAACTTGTTCAGGCCAACCTTCGCTTCGTGGTTTCGGTAGCAAAGCAATATCAGCATCAGGGTTTATCATTAAGCGATCTGATTAATGAAGGAAACCTCGGTTTGATCAAGGCCGCTCAGCGCTTTGACGAAACCAAGGGTTTTAAGTTCATTTCTTATGCTGTTTGGTGGATTCGTCAATCCATTCTTCAGGCTCTTGCCGAGCAAGGGCGTCTCGTACGTCTGCCTCAAAACAAGATCGGTACGTACAACAAGGCAAACAAAGCTTACATGGCCTTTGAACAGGAACATGAACGCGAGCCGAGTACAGAAGAACTTGCAGACATTCTGGAAATGAGCGAAACTGAGATCAACAATATCTTCCAAAGCAATACCCGACACACTTCTCTCGATGCCCCCGTGCACGAAGCAGAAGACGTAGCCATGGGCGACCTGCTGGAAGGTAGCGATGACACAGACGACGACGTGATGAAAGATTCTCTGAGAAACGAAATCCGTCGCGTGCTGAAATCTCTTTCCCCCAGAGAAGCTGAAATCGTAAACGCCTACTTTGGTCTTGATGGCGAAAATGGTACTACGATCGAACAGATCGGTCAGAAATACGACCTGACCAAGGAAAGAATTCGTCAGATCAAGGAAAGGGCGATCAAACGCCTGCAGAAAGCGCGCTATAGCAACGCACTGAAAGCCTATTTGGGCTAAAAATATCCCTGCCGACCCGCAGGAAAATGAGCAAATTGATGGGTTTATGAACAGCCTTGATCCGCTTCGGCGGTTTCAGGGCTGTTTCTTTTATACCTTTGCACGCGATGATGAAAAGAACCTGTATCGTGGCCCTGTTATTCTTCCTGGCTGGCTGCGAGAAAAAGATCGATTTCAGACTGAATGATGCCGAGCCCAAATTGGTGGTAGATGGAGCAATAGAGAATGGAAATCCTCCCGTCGTCACACTCACAAAAACCCTTGGTTACTTCAATACGCTCAGTCCCCAGGAACTGATGCAAAGCTTCGTTCACGGAGCGGATGTATTTGTGTCCAATGGCTCCTTAACGCATAAGCTTAAGGAATACACCGTTAACATTGCACCCGGTATCAATTTTTATTATTATTCCGTTGATTCGTCCGACCTCGCTACAGCTTTTGTCGGAGAACTCAATCATGCCTACTCACTGCGAATTGTAACAGAAGGCAAAGAGTATACAGCAACAACCACCATTCCCGATACTACCAAGAGAATTGATTCGCTCTGGTGGAAGCCGGCACCTTTTACCAGCGACACAACAAAAGTGGTCGTTATGGTAAAAGCATACGATCCGCCGGGTTATGGCGATTACATGCGCTATTATACAAAGAATCAGCGCCAGCCGGCTTTTTACCCGCCATCCAATTCGGTGTATGATGACCTCTTTATCGATGGTACATCTTACGAAGTGCAATTGCAACCGGGATGGGACAGGAACGCGGACACTACCGACAAGGATTTTTTCTTCAGAGGAGACACTGTTGATTTCAAAGTGGCCAATATTGACAGAGCTACATTTGATTTCTGGCGCACCTGGGAGTACGCCATCACCATGATCGGAAATCCTTTTTCAACACCCAGTAAAATCCTCGGAAACATCAGCAATGGTGCACTGGGACATTTCGGTGGCTATGGAGTGCAATACCGCACTTTAGTTATTCCCAGGTAGTGGACTACTTGAAAACTCATTTAATTATTTTACCTCTATTTTCGCCAAAGCATGCAGAACATATCTGAAAAAGTAAACTTACTTATCATAGGCTCCGGCCCTGCAGGATACACAGCCGCCATCTATGCATCAAGAGCCAATCTCCGGCCGGTTTTGTATCAGGGAATACAGCCCGGCGGACAACTGACAATCACTACTGAAGTGGAAAACTACCCCGGTTTTCCTGAAGGCGTTCAGGGTCCTGAACTGATGGTGCATTTTGAAAAACAGGCACAAAGAATGGGTGCTGATATCCGTTACGGACTCGCTACCAAAGTTGATTTTTCTTCACAACCGTACAAAGTAGAAATTGATGAAGAAAAATGGATCGAAGCGAATGCTGTGATCATTTCTACCGGTGCATCTGCAAAATGGCTCGGCATCGAAAGTGAACAAAGACTCAATGGTTTTGGTGTGAGTGCCTGTGCCGTGTGTGATGGATTTTTCTTCCGCGGAAAAGAAGTAGCAATTGTTGGCGCGGGTGATACTGCAGCAGAGGAAGCGTTATATCTTTCCAAACTTTGTACTACTGTACACATGCTGGTGCGCAGAGATGAAATGAGAGCTTCGAAAGTGATGCAGGATCGTGTGATGAATTCGCCCAACATCAAAGTATACTGGAATACAGAGACTGAAGAAATTCTCGGAGAAAAAACTGTTGAAGGCGTGCGTGTGCGCAACAACAAAACAGGAGAAGTGCAGGAGATTGCCATCAAAGGTTTTTTTGTGGCAATCGGACATACACCAAACTCTGAGATCTTCAAAGGTTTTATTGATATGGATGAAGCCGGATATATTAAAACCATTCCGGGTACAGCAAAGACAAATCTGGAAGGAGTTTTTGCAGCAGGAGATGTGCAGGATAAAATCTATCGCCAGGCAGTTACCGCTGCAGGAAGCGGATGTATGGCAGCACTCGACGCGGAAAGATATCTTTCTGAAAAAGGTTTTCATTGATCTGACAAGACAATTCTAACATCAGGTATTGGCGGGACATTTCACCATAGAACTGAAACAGCTTCGTTTCTTCGCGGATCACGGAATGTATCCTGAAGAAAGCCGGACAGGAAATCAATTTGAAGTTGATATTACTGTTTCCTGTCGTTCACCCAAAAAAACAATTCAGTCTATTGAACAAACGGTTAACTACGTGGAAGTGTATCGTATCGTGCAGCAAGAATTTTCACGAAGAAGACTGCTTCTCGAAACGCTGGCGATGGATATTGCCGAAAGAATTCGCCAGCAGTTCGAAGAAATTGAAAAAGTAACCATCACCATTCGAAAACTCAATCCTCCGATTACAAACTTCACAGGATCGGTCGCGGTTACATATAACCGTGAGTTTAAATAACCGTAGATTGCCAGCGTTTGCTGCTCATGTAGAGGTAAGAACAACTCAGAAGCACTGTCCAATACAATACTTCAGATAACCATCCCCATAAGATCGACAGGTGGGCGATCTCCAACACGCAGAAGACATACACACAATAAAAGCTGATGGCAACGATTTCGATTGTGAATGTTGCACGACTGTTGCCCGTACCAGTTACGCCATTCAGCCAAACCGTTCCCAAAGAAAGAATCAGCATGGCAAAAGCAATAGCCCGGAGCACTGGTATTCCTTCCTCAATAAAAGCGGTGTCGTTTCTGAAAAGTCCAAGATAGATATGCGGAAAAAGATTGAGCAAAAGACAAATGAAACAGGCAACGGCCAGACTCATAAAAGAGATCTTTTTCATCAGATGCATCACTTCATTTCTTCTTCCCTGACCAATGACGTTACTCACCATGCTATTGGTAGTTGCGGCAAGTGCCCAGAAGAAAGTGCCGAAGAATCCAAACACGGCACGCATGGTTGTGGAAACCGCAAGACCTGTTTGTGAAGCATTTCGTGCCACAAGAATGTAAAAGAAAAACCAGGATAAAACACTGGCCGCATGCTGAAATGCAAGCGGTCCGGAGATTTTTGTGATCAGTCTCGCGTTTTCACGTTCAAAACGCAGACTGGTGAAAAGTGAATATTTCTTCGAAATACCCTGCCTGCTTATTACCAGGAATATGACAAACATTCCTGTGAATTCAGCAATGACAGAAGCCACAGCCGCACCATTGAAACCCATTTCGGGAAAGCCCCATTTGCCGAAGATCAGGGTGTAGTCAAAAAAGATGTTGGCCAGGGTCTCTGCCAGCGTGCCAACCACAAGTAGTTTACTTCGCTGAATACTTACGAGAAGCGCATTCCTTAGCTGATATACAAAAAGAAAGGGCAGGCCAATGATCCTGATGTACAAAAACTCAATGGATTTTTCCGCCTGATCCGGGGAAAGAACACTTCTGAGAATTATCGGTGTGATGAAAACAGTAATGAAAATGCCCACCACCGCCACGACCAGAGCGATCAATACGCCCTGCGTGAATATGCGCCCGATTTCATTCGGCCTGTTTTCCCCGGCGCGTCTCGACATCAGGGTTTGAAGACCATTATTCAATCCAAACCCGATGCCCGCGAAAACAAGGTAATACACGCCTGTGATAGATGCGATGGCCAATGATTCTTCACTGTGGCTTCCGAGAAATATACCGTTGATGATCAGGTTAAGTTGCGGTATCAGTAAAGCAAACACAATCGGAAAGGCAATCTTCCAGATCTGTCTATATGAAATCTCCACCTGCAACCCTGTAGCCATGCTATTGAATTAAACCGTTCAAGAGCCTGCTAAATTGAGAAGGAATTTGCAACACACCAAAGAAACCATCCACAATTGAGTCCAATTCGCCCAATCGCTTTATTTTGCAGCAAATACGCCTTGATTGAAAACACTTTTTACTATTGGACAAGTCACTGGTCAGGAAGACAGCCTTTTGCTCGAGATGGGCAGGGATCACTGGTGTTATGGCCTGCTCGACAGCCGCGCAAACCGCTTCACCCATATTCGTTATGTAGAACTGGGCGAAAGGGAAGAAGTGGAAAATCTTGCGCCGCTTTTTGAAATGCTTCCGGCAAATCCCGCGAAAGTCATTGTTTGCAGCGCCTATCCCGGTGCACTGGTGGCGCCACAACAGTATTTCAAGGATGATTTTGCCTTGCTGAAAACGGTGGAAGGACTTCCTTCTCAGTCATATCTCAGCGACAGAATCACAGAATGGCAGATGGTAACTACTTACTCCATTCCCGAAACCATGTACAATCAGTTGCTGGCGCGATATCCTCACACGAGGTTCTTTCACATTTATACTCCCTCTATTCGTGTGTACAACGGTTCGGTGGCCGAGCAACAGATCGATCTTCATTTCAGCACGCGACAGTTTCGTGTGCTGGTTAGAAAGAATAGTACGCTTCAACTTGTGCAAACCTATGAGTATCGTATTCCGCTTGATGTTGTGTACTATCTGCTGAAGATTTGCGAAGAGTTGCAACTTGATCAGTCAAAATTATTTCTGGTGATTTCAGGACTGGTAGATAAAGATTCTGCTTTGTATGCTGAATTGTATAATTATTTTCTGAACATTCAGTTTGCACCTGCACCTGGAATTTCTGTACCTGATCACGGACATCCTCATTATTATTTCACTTCTCTATACAATCTTGCAACATGCGGATCATAAGTGGTGATTTGGGTGGAAGAAGGATCAATCCGCCGGCAAAAATGCCGTACACCAGACCTACTACTGATATTGCCAGGGAAGGATTGTTTAACGTGTTGCAAAACCAACTTGATTTTGAATCCATCAAAACACTTGATCTTTTTGGTGGTACGGGGAGCATCAGTTATGAACTGGCATCACGCGGCGTGAAAGATCTTACCATTGTGGAAAAGGATAACCAGATGTATTCCTTTATCAAAAAAACCGCGGAAGATCTGAAGCTGGAAAATTTTAAGGTGGTGAAGTCGGATGTGTTTCGCTTTATTGACCAATGCCACGAACAGTTTGATTTTATCTTCGCCGGACCTCCGTATGCGTTACAGAATATCGATGATTTGCCGGTATTGATCTTCCAGAAAAAATTATTGAAGCCCGGTGGTCGTTTTGTGCTGGAGCATACACCCAGAAACAATTATGAATCTTTCGAACATTTTGTTTCTGCACGCAACTACGGGACCACTGTTTTTTCCACTTTTATCAATGAAAGCTGAATGCGATCATTTCAAAATTGCCTTCGATGACAAAAAAAGAACTTCGCAAATTGTTCAAAGAAAAACGAAATGCTGTCACCGAAGCAGAACGCATGAAATGGGATGATCTGATGCTGATCGGTTTTCAGTCACTCGATCTTCCTTTCATTGATTATGTATTGAGTTTTTATCCCATCGAACAAAATAAAGAGGTTAACACTTTTCTTTTTACCGACTATTTGCATTTCCGAAATCCCGGCTTACATATTTGTTATCCTAAAATGATGAATAAGGAAGGCGTGATGCACGCAATGATCTGCAATGCCGACAGTGTGTTTGAAATGAATGAGTACGGCATCCTGGAACCAATGGATACCGATGCTGCTTCGCCCGAACAGCTCGATCTTGTGATTGTTCCTTTGCTTGCTTTTGATAAAAGGGGGTACAGAGTCGGATATGGAAAAGGATTTTATGACCGGTTTCTGAAATCGTGCAGAAAAGATTGTATCAAAGTGGGGCTTTCTTATTTCGAAGCGGTAGATGCGATCGATGACGCCGCGGATTTTGATGTACCTTTGAACCTTTGTATCACACCGCAACGGACATATGTTTTCTAACTGGTTTTTGAAATCTTTCCGGATTCTGCTGCTGCCTTTTTCTATCCTGTTTTGGATCGTTGTGGTGGTCCGCAATTGGATGTACGACAAGAAGCTGATCAAATCCACAAGCTTCGGTTTGCCATTGATCTGCGTGGGTAACCTTTCCGTAGGCGGCACCGGAAAATCTCCCATGGTGGAATTCCTGGTGCTGCATCTGCGTAATCGCTTTAAGGTGGCGACGTTAAGTCGTGGTTACAAAAGAAAAACGAAAGGGTATGCGCTTGCCAATGAAAATACTACAGCCATCGATATTGGTGATGAGCCGATGCTCTTTCATCAGAAATTTCCAGATATACCAGTAGCTGTAGGAGAGGAGCGCATTGTTGCCATTCCTCAGTTATTGCATGACCGTCCCGAAACCGAAGTCGTTATTCTCGATGATGCATTTCAGCACCGCGCCATCAGAGCCGGATTGAATATTCTGTTAACCGATTGCGGAAATTTGTTTACAAGGGATTTTTTTCTTCCCACAGGAGATCTGCGTGATGAACGCCGCAGCTACAAAAGAGCGCATCTGATTGTTGTAACCAAATGTCCGCCAAACCTTTCAGAACCCGAGCGACAAAATATCATTCGTGAGATCAGCCCTCTGCCGCATCAGAAAGTATTTTTTTCAACCATTGCTTACGGTACGCCCTATCATATCATCCGAAGGGATTTTCATTTTATTGATGAACATACGGAAGTGCTGCTGATCACTGGTATTGCCAATCCCAAACCTTTAAAATTGTATCTGGAAGAGCGCATTCATGCGTACTACATGATGCCTTATAACGACCACCATATTTTTTCCATCGACGACTGGAAGGATATCAAAAAACGTTTTGAGTCTATTGAAAGCGACAGGAAGATCATTCTGACCACTGAGAAAGACGCGACACGCCTTTTGAAATTTCGCCAGGAGATCGGTGGCATGCCTTTTTATGTGATGCCGATTGAGCATAAATTCCTTTTCCAACAGGAACAAGAATTTGTTACCGAAGTGAGTAATTTCATTCAAAACTTTAAACATCCATCTTAATGGGAAGGAGAAATTCAAAAAAGGCAGGAAAGAAAGGAAAACAAAGCGCCGGCGCATATAAAGGAGTCCTTGAAGTTACCCGTTCAGGTATGGGCTTCGTTGTAGTAGAAGGACTGGAAACCGACATACTCGTTAAACCCAACGATTTTAATACAGCCCTTCATGGCGATACAGTCAGAGTAGAAGTAAAGCCAGACCGTTCCGGTAAAAGAATGCAGGGAGTAGTGGTTGACGTTCTTGAGAGAAAGCAGATGGAATTTGTAGGCCGACTGGAAATGAACAAAGGCTTTGCATTTTTCGTGGCAGACGGTGATAAACGGATTCCCGATATTTTCATTCCCCATGAAAGTTTTAGTGGAGCCACCGACACAGACCGCGTTGTGGTAAGAATTAAGGAGTGGGAAAAAGATTCTAAAAAAAGACCAGTCGGAGAAGTTGTGTCTGTTCTTTCGAAGGAAGATGAGAATGATGTAGCCATGAAAGAAATTTTGCTGGAGAATGGTTTTCCGCTGGAGTTCCCTGAAGAAGTATTGGAAGAAACTGCAAGAATTCCCGAAGCCATTCCTCAATCTGAAATAGCAAAAAGAAGAGACTTTCGTGGTATTCTTACGTTTACAATTGATCCTGTAGACGCAAAAGATTTTGATGATGCGCTTTCCATTCGCGTGTTGAAAAATGGAAACTATGAAATTGGCGTTCACATTGCAGATGTGAGTTATTATGTAACACCGGATTCAGCTCTCGATAAAGAGGCCTATAAAAAAGCAACTTCAGTGTATCTGCCCGACAGAGTGAATCCTATGTTACCTGAACATATTTCCAATGTTCTGTGTTCGCTTCGTCCACATGAAGATAAACTCACTTTTTCGGCTGTATTTCAAATGACGCCGAAAGGACAGGTAAAACAATACTGGCTGGGAAGAACCGTGATTCATTCGAACCATCGTTTTACTTATGAAGAAGTGCAGGAGATCATTGAAAAAGAAGATGGTTTGTATGTTGATGAAATTCTGTTGTTGAATAACATCGCACAAAGACTGCGCAAAAAACGGTTCGATGCAGGTGCCATTAATTTTTCGAGCACCGAGGTTCGTTTCAAACTCGATGAAAATAAAAAGCCTGTCGGAATAGTGGTCAAGGAAAGCAAGGAAGCGCATCAGCTCATTGAAGAATTTATGTTGCTTGCCAACAAATATGTAGCTGAGGCAGTGTCGAAGGTGGAAGTGAACAAGAAGCCAATTCCGTTTGCCTATCGGGTTCACGATCTTCCTTCAGAAGAAAAGCTTCTTCCTTTTATGGCATTTGCAAGGAAGTTCGGACATCGCTTTGATACATCTTCTCCTGAAAAGATCGCCGAATCATTTAACACCATGCTTAAGGATGTAACGGGTAAACCCGAACAACATGTACTTGAGCAATTGGGCATCCGCACTATGGCCAAAGCGATCTACACAACAGAGAATATTGGTCATTATGGGTTAGGCTTTGAGCATTATTGTCATTTTACCTCACCTATACGTCGTTATCCTGATATTCTTGTGCATCGTGTGCTTGAGCAGGTTTTGGAAAAAAACATCCGGCCCGACAAGAAGATGGAGCAGAAGTGCAAACATTGTAGTGAAAGAGAACGTGCCGCCATGGATGCTGAAAGAGCTGCCAACAAATACAAGCAGGTGGAATACATGAAGGAATTTATTGGTGAAGAATTTGAAGGCGTAATTAGTGGCGTAGCAGCCTTTGGTTTCTGGGTCGAAACCGTTGAACACAAATGTGAAGGTCTTGTGAGCATCAACAGCCTGCTGGAGTATGATGAATTCCGTCTCGTTGAAACTGATTACAGTCTCGTAGGCATGCGCAGCGGAAGGAAATTCAGGATGGGTGATAAAGTGAGGATCAAGGTGGTTGCCGCCAGCCTTGAAAAACGCCAGCTTGATTACGAATGGGTATTGACAAGTACTCTCGAAGAAGCCGCGGCCATTGAAAAAAGAAAACAGAAACCTAAACGCAAAAAGAAAAAGGCAGAAGAATAAATGCACACATTCGAGCAACTATCACAGGAGTTTACTCAGCGATTCTCCGCAGACCACTTTCCACAGGAGCCCCGTTCCCTTTATGACCCGAACCGTTATTTCCTGCAATTAGGAGGAAAAAGAATTCGTCCGATTCTTTGTCTGATGGGCAATGAGTTGTTTGACGAAATCACTCCGGATGCATGGAATGCAGCAACGGCCATAGAACTCTTTCACAATTTCACACTCATTCACGATGACATCATGGATAAAGCCCCGCTGAGAAGGGGAATGGAAACCATGCATCAGAAATTTGGTGAAAGCACAGCGCTTCTTGCAGGCGATGTGATGCTGGTGACGGCATATGAGTATCTGAATCGCATTTCTTCAAAATATGCGGCATCCATCATTCAGTTGTTCAACAAAACTGCCCGGGAAGTATGTGAAGGGCAACAACTGGATATGGATTTTGAATCGCAGGAAAAGGTGAGTATTGATGCCTACCTTGAAATGATTAGTCTCAAAACCTCAGTGTTGCTTGCAGCCTGTCTCAAAATGGGAGCATTGCTGGGTGGAGCTTTGGAGCGAAATCAAAACCTGTTGTATGAATTTGGAAGGAAACTGGGACTTGCATTTCAGGTGCAGGACGATTATCTCGATGCTTTCGGTGATCCGGAAAAATTTGGCAAGCAGGTGGGCGGAGATATTCGATCTAACAAAAAAACTTTCCTTTTAATTCACGCGCTCGAAACCGCACCTCAGGCCCAGCGCGATCAGTTGAAACAGCTGATGAAAGAAAACGGCGATCACAAGGTTGAAGAAGTATTGTCAATCTTCCGTGCCTGCCATGTTGATGAATGGGCAAAAGAATTGAAGGGCCAGTTTGTGCGCGAAGCCTTTGAGCATCTGGAGGACGTGGCGGTTGTTTCGAAAAGGAAGGAACCACTGAAACAACTGGCCTATTACCTGGTGCAGCGAGATGTATAATCCGTTGTTTTCCGTTTTTTATCTATTTTCCGTTACCAAAACCAACTGCTGATGGCAAACAGACTGTTTAGAAAAAAATCAATTCAACAGATCAGGGAAGACTATGATGCAAGACATGGGGGAGACCAGGGCAACCTGCGCAAGGTGCTGGGCGTTTGGGATCTTACCTTCCTCGGAATCGCTGCTGTCATTGGCGCTGGTATCTTCTCTACAATCGGGAAAGCCGCTTTTGATGGCGGTCCCGGTATTTCCATTCTATTCATTATTACAGCAGTTGCCTGTGGGTTTTCTGCGTTGTGTTATGCTGAATTTGCCAGCCGTGTGCCGGTAGCGGGAAGTGCGTACACATATTCATATGTCTCATTTGGAGAACTGATCGCCTGGATCATAGGCTGGGCACTGATCTTGGAATATGCCATCGGCAATATTGTTGTCGCCATATCGTGGAGTGGATATTTCAATAACCTGTTGGTAAATGTGTTCAATATTCATTTACCCGACTGGATGCTGGTGGATCCCACAACCGCGAAAACTGCTTATCTCGAAGCTACAAGTGCGTTTAGTCAGGGTGCGGCGCTGACAGCAGAACAAACAAAGAATTACACCTTCGCCATTGATGCATGGAACAACGCTCCACTTGTTGGAGGATACAGGATCTTCTTCAACCTGCCGGCGTTCATTATTGTTGGACTGATCACATGGCTGGCGTATACGGGAATTAAAGAAAGTAAGAAGACAGCCAACTTCATGGTGGTGTTCAAAATACTTGTCATCATTTTCGTGATATGTGCAGGAGCTTTTTTTGTGGACACAAACAACTGGACACCGTTCATGCCCAAAGGATTTGAAGGTGTATTAAAAGGAGTGTCTGCAGTATTCTATGCATATATCGGTTTTGATGCAATTTCCACAACAGCAGAAGAAGCAAAAAATCCTCAGCGCGACATGCCCCGGGCAATGGTATACTCACTGCTGATTTGTACAGGACTTTACATTTTGATTGCACTTGTGCTCACTGGTATAGAAAATTATTCCAATTTCCAAAATGTAAACGATCCGCTGGCCTTTGTGTTTAAAGGAAGAGCAGACTGGATTGAAACAATTGTATCAATTAGTGCGGTAGTTGCTACAACAAGCGTGCTGCTCGTGTTCCAGCTTGGTCAGCCGAGGATCTGGATGAGCATGAGCCGTGACGGATTGTTGCCTAAAAAGTTTCAGAAAATTCATCCCAAATATCAAACACCTTCTTTTGCTACGATTGTTACCGGACTTCTGGTAGGTATTCCTGCCCTGTTCTTGCAGGATGCATTGGTGATGGATCTGACAAGCATCGGAACTCTGTTTGCCTTTGCGCTGGTAGCAGCAGGAGTGTTGTTCCTTCCACGCGTACAAAAGGAGCCAGGGCGGTTTAATCTACCTTATATCAATGGACAAATACTGATCCCGGCGGTGGTAGGCATTTTTATCTATGCATTCTATGAAAGGATCGAGGATGCGGTCGGGAATTTGGGTAATGAGGAACATCAACAGGTACTGTTTCTGGTGTTTGTTGTATTGGCAGTGATTATTGCGATTATCACCATCATCAAAAAATATTCTTTCATTCCCATCATGGGCGTACTGTTTTGTCTGTACCTGATGGTTGAAATTCCTGCAGACAGCTGGGTAGTATTCTTTGCCTGGATGACACTCGGACTGGTAATTTATTTCCTGTACGGATACAGGAATAGCAGGCTGGCGAAGAAAGGGTAGGAGGTTTGGAGTGTGGGGCTTGGCGTGTTGCGTTCCCCAGTCTGAAGCGGAACCAGGAAGTTTAGAATTGTTTGCGGCGCAACCTGTCGTTTCCATGCTTTTGAAATTTATCTTTGATTCATATTGAATTCACCACCCCAA
>Ga0065721_10051772_pt1 | contig 13595 bp, 11 predicted proteins | sample Mesricmetagenome_FD_59108 | JGI IMG/M metagenome (GOLD analysis project Ga0065721, IMG submission 59108) | Mesophilic microbial community from rice straw/compost enrichment Sample: eDNA_1 v2 (version 2) | ecosystem: Engineered > Solid waste > Grass > Composting > Bioreactor | place: USA: Davis... | reverse complement strand
GCCACCAGCCGGTCGGCGGCGGCGCGGACGCTGGCGAGATCGGCCAGATCGAGTTCGATCAGCTCCAGGCTTCCCCGCTCGGCCGCCACGCCGGCCTCAACGGTGGCGCGGCGAGCCTTGTCGAGATCACGGGCGGCGCCCACGACATCGGCGCCGTGAGCCGCGAGGGCCCGGGCGGCCTCGACGCCCAGCCCGGCCGAGACGCCGGTGATCAGAACGCGCTTGCCGCTGAGGTCGCGGCCTTCAAGTACGTCATCAGTGGTGGAAGCGGCGCCGAAGGGGCCGCGGCTGCCGGCTGCGCTCATGGGACGGTCCTCCGCTGGGGGCCTGCCAGATTGTCTCTGGGAGCCGCCCCGGCCATACATCGGCCATGTAACTGGAGGCGACCTCCGCTTATATGCGGAGGACATCTCCGCTTTCAAGGAGCCCGCGTGAGCGAGGGATCGGGAAAAGGCCGCAAGCCGCGGGCGGACAGCCTGCGCAACCGCGAACAGCTGCTCGCGTCGGCCAAGGCGTTGTTCACCGAGGCGGGGGCGGAGGCGCCCCTTGAGGAAATCGCGCGGCGGGCGGGCGTGGGAATCGGCACGCTCTATCGTCACTTCCCTACCCGTGAGGCGCTGCTGCTGGCGGTCTATCAGCGGGAGGTGGCACAACTCTCGGCCTCGGCCGACGCCCTGCTGGCCGAGCGGCCCGGCGGCGAGGCCCTGGAGGCTTGGCTGCACCTGCTGGTGGACTACATGTCGGCCAAGCGGGTGATCGCCCCGGCCCTGCGCGCCGCCTCAAGCGAGGGGGCCAAGTCCTATGCGGCGGCGGGCCCAGCGATCAGCAGCGCCCTCACAGAGCTGGTGGCGGCGGCCCGGGAGGGCGGCGACATCAGCCCCGACATCGGTGCGGACGACGTCTACCGGGCCATGTTCGGGATCAGCCACGGCTTCGACCAGCCGGGCTGGGAAGCTTCGGCGCGGCGGCTCATCGGCATCGTGATGGCGGGGCTGCGGGCGCGCGCCTGACCCCTGTTGCCAGCGTGGTGTCAGCAGGCCTGCGGCCCGAGGTCGCGGCGGGACTATGTTCGCCTTGCGTTCCTATGTTATCGGTGACTCGCGACACCTACATTCAGCGGTCTCGCCGACGGGCCCGTCCCAAAGGAGCTTCCGCGGCGTCTTGCGTGTTTTCCGGGGCACAATGGCCGACCACCAGAACTTCATCCGCGTGCGCGGCGCGCGGGAGCATAATCTCAAGGACGTGAGCGTCGACATCCCGCGCGGCGAGCTAGTGGTGCTCACCGGCCTGTCGGGATCGGGCAAGAGCTCCCTCGCCTTCGACACCATCTACGCCGAGGGCCAGCGCCGCTATGTGGAGAGCCTGTCGGCCTATGCGCGCCAGTTCCTGGAGCTGATGAGCAAGCCGGACGTGGATCTGATCGAGGGCCTGTCCCCGGCAATTTCCATCGAGCAGAAGACCACCAGCCGCAATCCGCGCTCCACCGTGGGCACGGTGACCGAGACCCATGACTACATGCGCCTGCTCTGGGCACGGGTGGGCGTGCCCTATTCGCCGGCCACGGGCCTGCCTATCGAGAGCCAGACCGTCAGCCAGATGGTCGACAAGCTCGCAGCCATCGAGGAAGGCACGCGCCTCTACCTGCTGGCGCCGGTGGTGCGAGGCCGGAAGGGCGAGTACCGCAAGGAGATCGCCGAGTGGCAGAAGGCCGGCTTCCAGCGGCTGAAGATCGACGGCGAGTTCTATCCCATCGAGGACGCCCCGAGCCTCGACAAGAAGTTCAAGCACGACATCGACGTGGTGGTGGACCGGCTGGTGGCCAAGCCCGGCCTGGAGGGCCGCTACGCCGACAGCCTGGAGACCGCCCTGCGGCTGGCGGACGGCATCGCCGTGGCGGAATGGGCGGACGTGGCGCCGGGCGAGAAGGAGCCCCGGCGGCTGATCTTCTCGGAGAAGTTCGCCTGCCCCGTGTCGGGCTTCACCATCAGCGAGATCGAGCCCAGGCTGTTCTCGTTCAACAATCCCTACGGCGCCTGCCCGGTGTGCGACGGCCTGGGGGCGAAGCTGGCCTTCGACGCCGACCTGGTGGTGCCGGACAAGGAGCGCACCCTGCACAAGGGCGCGATCTCGCCCTGGGCCAAGGGCCCCTCCCCGCTCTACACCCAGACCCTGCAGGCGCTCTCCCGCCACTACGGCTTCTCGATGGACGAGCCCTGGTGGAAGCTGCCCGAGGCCGCCCGCAAGGTGATCCTCTACGGCTCGGGCGAGGAGAAGATCCGCTTCGTCTATGACGATAACGCCCGCAAGTACGAGGTCAGCAAGACCTTCGAGGGCGTGCTGCCGAACCTCGAGCGCCGGTGGCGGGAGACCGACAGCTCATGGGTGCGCGAGGAACTGGGCCGCTACCAGTCCGAGACGCCCTGCGAGGCCTGCAACGGCTATCGCCTGAAGCCCGAGGCCCTGGCCGTGAAGATCGCCGGAAAGCACATCGGCGAGGTCTCTACCCTGTCGATCCGCCACGCCGGGGAATGGTTCACGGCCCTGGAAGGCCAGCTGACCGACAAGCAGATGGAAATCGCCCGGCGGATCCTGAAGGAGATCAACGACCGGTTGCGGTTCCTGGTGAACGTGGGCCTCGACTATCTGAACCTGTCGCGGGCCTCGGGCACCCTGTCGGGGGGCGAGAGCCAGCGCATCCGCCTGGCCAGCCAGATCGGCTCGGGCCTCACCGGCGTGCTGTATGTGCTGGACGAGCCGTCCATCGGCCTGCACCAGCGGGACAACACCCGCCTGCTCACTTCGCTCAAGGGTCTGCGGGACCTGGGCAATTCGGTGCTGGTGGTGGAGCACGACGAGGAGGCGATCCTCACCGCCGACCATGTGATCGACATGGGCCCGGCCGCCGGCGTCCACGGCGGCGAGATCATCGCCCAGGGCACGCCCGCCGAGATCATCGCCAACCCCAAGAGCATCACCGGGCAGTACCTGTCGGGCGCCAGGGAAATCCCCGTGCCTGACGCGCGGCGCCCCTACTCGAAGAAGAAGATGCTGCGGGTGATCGGCGCCAAGGGGAACAACCTGAAGAACATCACCGGCGAGATCCCGATCGGCACCTTCACCTGCATCACCGGGGTGTCTGGGGGCGGCAAGTCCACCTTCACCATCGAGACGCTCTACAAGGCCGCCGCCCGCCGGCTGCACAACGCCTCGGACGCCCCCGCCCCGCACGAGCGCATCGAGGGGCTGGAGCACTTCGACAAGGTCATCGACATCGACCAGAGCCCCATCGGGCGTACGCCGCGGTCAAACCCGGCCACCTACACCGGCGCCTTCCAGCCGATCCGCGACTGGTTCGCCGGCCTGCCGGAATCCAAGGCCCGGGGCTACGGGCCGGGGCGGTTCTCGTTCAACGTCAAGGGCGGCCGCTGCGAGGCCTGCCAGGGCGACGGCCTGATCAAGATCGAGATGCACTTCCTGCCGGACGTGTACGTCACCTGCGACGTCTGCCACGGCCGCCGGTACAACCGCGAGACCCTGGAGGTGATGTTCAAGGGCAAGAACATCGCCGACGTGCTCGACATGACGGTCGAAGAGGCCGCCGACTTCTTCAAGGCGGTGCCGCCGATCCGCGAGAAGATGGAGACGCTGAAGCGCGTGGGCCTCGGCTATGTGAAGGTCGGCCAGCAGGCCACCACCCTGTCCGGCGGCGAGGCGCAGCGGGTGAAGCTGTCCAAGGAACTGTCGCGGCGAGCCACCGGCAAGACGCTCTACATCCTCGATGAGCCCACCACGGGCCTGCACTTCGAGGACGTGAAGAAGCTGCTGGAGGTGCTCCACGAACTGGCCGACCAGGGCAATACCGTGGTGGTCATCGAGCACAACCTCGACGTGGTGAAGACCGCCGACTGGATCATCGACTTCGGCCCCGAGGGCGGTGACGGCGGCGGGGAGATCGTGGCCGCCGGCACGCCAGAGGACGTGGCGGCCAACGAACGCAGCTGGACCGGCCGCTACCTCGCCGAGCTGCTGGAACGCCACCGCGAACGCAAGGCCGCCCGGCGCAAGGCGCTGGTGGAGGCGTAAGGCGCAATCCCCTCCCCTTCGTGGGGAGGGGTTTTCCTAGCCGGCCGCCTTGCCGGCGGTGAGGGCGCGGTAGGCGTAGGCGCCGGGGGCGGCGATGACGGCGTACCAGAAGGCGCTGAACACGCTGGATACCAGCATGTAGATCACCCGCAGGGGCTGGAAGTAGGCCTTCAGGCTGGGCTCCTCGGGGATGGCGAAGACCTGCCAGAGGTCCGTCAGGCTGCCGCCCGAGGCGACGACGCCGATGGCGGCGGCGGGCAGGAACAGCAGCACCGCCACGAAGAAGGCCACCACGATCAGCGACAGGGTGAGCACATAGGCCCCGGCGAGGCGCCAGAACTGCCCCTCGGTGACGGCCCAGGAATCGAACAGGGCGAGCTTCTCGCGGTCGAAGGTGATCACCGGCGCCAGGGACAGGCGCACGGCGATGAAGACCACGCCGCTGATCACCGCCACCCAGGCCACGGTGCCGACGAACATCATGGCCCCCTGCCCGAGCCCGGAGACGAGCATGACCAGGATCATGCCGGCCAGGGTGAAGCCGCCCATCAGCAGGGCGAACAGCACCACATAAATCATCGCCAGGGCCATCAGCCGGAACTCGGCCGGGCCGACGCGGAACAGGCGGATGGAGCCGGTCTGGCCGCGCAGCAGGATCCGGTAGATGGCCGCGGCCATCATGCACTGGATCAGCAGGCTGAAGAGCAGCAGCGGCGAGAGGATGGTCATGGCCTCGAAGAACGGCCCGGGCTCCAGGGTCTCCTGCCCGCCGAGTGCGGCCAGGGCCTCGCGGGCCTCGGCCGGCATGTTCACCTCAATGAGGACCTGCAGCACGCTGACCAGGAACATGAACAGGCTTGCGGCCAGCAGCTTGCGCGGCCGCTCACGGGCGATGCGGAACCCTTCGAGCGCCGCGTCGGTCGGCGAAAACCCAGCCATTCTCGTCCCTTGGCCCGATCGAGTGACGCCGATTCGGACCGCCCCTTCATGAACGCTCAAAGTGACCTGTCGGACGCACGCCGCCAAGGCCCCGCTCGCGGCGCGCGTCATTCGTTGCTAATCAGCCGCCATGTCGATGACCCCTATCCATGTCGTGGGCGGCGGCCTCGCCGGCTCGGAGGCCGCCTGGCAGATCGCGGAGGCGGGCGTGCCCGTCGTGCTGCACGAGATGCGCCCCGTCCGCAAAACCGACGCCCACCAGACCGACGGCCTGGCCGAACTGGTCTGCTCCAACTCGTTCCGCGCCGACGACTGGACCGGCAACGCCGTGGGCCTGCTGCACCACGAGATGCGCCGGCTGGGCTCGATCATCATGGCCTGCGGCGACGCCCATCAGGTGCCCGCCGGGGGCGCCCTGGCGGTGGACCGGGAGGGCTTCTCCCAGGCGGTGACGGCCAAGCTGGAAGCGCACCCGCTGGTGACCATCGTCCGCGAGGAGATCGCCGGCCTGCCGCCCGAGGACTGGGACAGCGTGATCCTGGCCACCGGCCCCCTCACCTCGCCGGCCTTGGCCGACGCCATCCTGAAGCTGACGGGCGAGGACCAGCTGTCGTTCTTCGACGCCATCGCGCCGATCGTGCATTTCGACTCGATCGACATGGACGTGGCCTGGCGCCAGTCGCGCTACGACAAGGTCGGTCCCGGCGGCGATGCGGCGGCCTACATCAACTGCCCCATGGACCAGGGCCAGTACGAGGCCTTCATCGACGCCCTGCTGGCCGCCCCCAAGGCGGAATTCAAGGACTGGGAGCATGTGCCCTACTTCGACGGCTGCCTGCCGATCGAGGTGATGGCCGAGCGCGGTCGCGAGACCCTGCGCCACGGGCCGATGAAGCCCGTGGGCCTGACCAACGCCCACAAGCCGGACGAGAAGCCCTATGCCGTGGTGCAGCTGCGGCAGGACAACGCCCTGGGCACCCTGTGGAACATGGTGGGCTTCCAGACCAAGCTGAAGCACGGGGCCCAGACCGAGGTGTTCCGGATGATCCCCGGGCTGGAAAAGGCCGTCTTTGCGCGCCTGGGCGGCCTGCACCGCAACACCTTCATCAACAGCCCCCGGCTGCTGGACCGCACCCTGCGGCTGAAGGCCCAGCCGCGCCTGCGCTTCGCGGGCCAGGTGACGGGGGTGGAAGGCTATGTGGAGAGCGCGGCCGTGGGCCTGCTGGCCGGACGCTTCGCCGCCGCCGAACGCCTCGGCCGGTCGCCGGTCCCGCCGCCGGAGACCACGGCCCTGGGCGGGCTGATCGGGCACATCACCGGCGGCCACCTGGAAGGCGGCGCGGGCAGCTTCCAGCCGATGAACATCAACTACGGCCTGATCCCGCCGATCGCCCCGCCCAAGCGCGACGCCGAGGGCCGGCTCCTCGGCGCCAAGGAAAAGACCCGGCTGAAGAAGCAGATGGTGGGCGAGCGCGCCCTGGCCGATCTCGAGGCCTGGCTGACCGGCGCCCAGGCGGCCGCGGCGGAATAGATTCCCTGACCGGGGCCGGGCGTCAGATCCGGCCCCGCGCCACGGCCCAGATGAGGCGCAGGCGCTTCTGCGTGGGCCCCGGCGCACGGCCGGCGGCATAGGCCCGGGCCAGGGTGGCGTGGGCGATGGCCGGGAAGGCCTCGGCGCTCAGATAGTCCCGCTCCACCGACCGGGCGTCAGCCAGGGCGAGCCGCACGTGGGCCCGCAGGGCGTCCACGGCCGCAGGATCGACCCGGCCCGCCTCGATCAGCCGCGCCAGAGCCCAGGCGGCCGCCCAGCCCGGCGCCATCGAAGACTCCGCGGGCGCCCCGAGGACCATCATCGCCGCCCGGGCGCAGCCTTCAGCGGCCTTGGCGGCGTCGTGAGCCGCTTCGGCGGACAAGGGCGCGCTGTCCAGCTCGGCGTAGCGGGCGTCGATCATCGCCTCCAGGGGTTCACGCGGCAGGCCGTGGCGGGCGGCCACGTCGGCCAGGGCCTGGGCGGTGGGATGGCGCCGCACCGGCCGGCCCCCGAACATCTCGTCCAGCACCTCGCGCCACCAGGTCAGGCGAATCTCCCCCAGCAGCGAGGTGGAGGCCACCTTTGGGGCCCGGGCCAGCTCGTAGTCGTAGGCGTAGAGGGCGATGACGTCCGCCCGGGCCTGGACGTCGCCGATGAACCGGCTGGCGAGCCAGCGGTCCGGGTCGGTGCGGCGGATCAGGTCGTCGAGATCGTCGGTCATGGGAAACAAAAAGGCCCGCCGGTTGCGGCGGGCCTTCTCGCAGAATTGGCCTGCGACGTCAGCCGAAGATCGTCTGGTTCATGGTCATGGTCACCAGCATCGGCACCGACAGCAGGGTGTTGATGCGGGAGAACAGCATGGCCTTGCGACCGGCGGCGGCCTTGGCGTCGGCGTCGCCCTCGACGATGCCCAGGGCGATCTTCTGGGCCGGCCAGATGAAGACCCAGACGTTGAAGAACATGATCGTCGCCAGCCACATGCCGAGGCCGATGAAGGTGTGCTGGGCCACCTGGAACCCGTCGAGGGCGCCCAGGGTGAAGGCCTGCAGCAGGAAGCCGCGGTTCCAGGCCAGGATCACGCCCATCACCCAGGTGGCGAGAGCCGCCCAGCGGAACCAGAACAGCGCCTCGGGAGCGATGTACTTGGACACGGCCGGCTTAAGCTCGGCCGGGATCTCGGGCATTTTCCGGATCTGGACGAAGTTGAAGTAGTAAAGCAGCCCGATCCAAAGGATGCCGACCAGGGTGTGCAGCCAGCGGAAGACGCCCTGCCAGAAAATCTGGTCCCAGGCGTCGTTGTGCATGCCGTAACCGGCCACGATCACCACCGCGAGCAGGAAGCTCACGATCAGCGTGTTTCTTAGATTGGCGAGAAGTCCAGCCATTGTTTGCCCCTGAGATACCTACCCTATGGGGCGCAGGTATAGGGCGTTTCGGCTAACGCCGAAAGGTGACGCTTGGGAGGGGCTCAGACGGCGATCAGAGCCGCGGCCAGACGGCGGCCTTCGGCGGTGAGCACATTGTAGAGCCGGGCGGCGGCGGGAGTGTCCATGAACTCCAGGCCGATGCCGGCCTGGCGCAGGGCGTCCCTCACCTCCCGCGGCGGCTGGGCGTTGCGCACGCCCACGCCCAGGAGGACGAACTCCACCTCGGTGCGGCCGGCGGCCAGGACCGCCCCCAGGCTCTCCACCGTGAGCTCGGCGAGGCTCGCGACCGGCCAGGGGTGAGCCTCGTCAGCCAGGATCAGCACCGAACCCTCGTGCCGCACGCCGTCCAGGCGGAAGCCGCCGTCGCCGTAGGCGTCCACCGAGGGAGCGTTGCGGGCCATCTTACGGCTGGGCGCCGGCGGGCTGGAGCGGCTCGGCCTCGTCCTGGCCGCGCCGCACGCCGAACAGCAGCAGCACCGGGGCGGCCACATAGATCGACGAATAGGTGCCGATGACGATGCCGAAGATCAGCACCAGCGACATGTCGATCAGGGTCGAGCCGCCGAAGATCGCCAGGCCGGTGAGGGCCAGGATGGCGGTGACGCCGGTGATGATGGTCCGCGACAGGGTCTCGTTGATCGACAGGTCGATCAGCTCGCCCAGGGGCATGCGCTTGTACTTGCGCAGGTTCTCCCGGAGCCGGTCGAACACCACGACGGTGTCGTTCATCGAATAGCCGATGACGGTGAGCACCGCGGCCACAGTGTTCAGGCTGAACTCGAGGTTGAAGAAGGCGATTACCCCGAAGGTCAGCAGCACGTCGTGGAACAGGGCCACCACGGCGCCGATGCCGAACTGCAGCTCGAACCGGAACCAGATGTAGACGAGCATCAGCAGGATCGCGAGGCCGAGGGCCATGAGGCCGCTCTGGAAAAGCTCGCCCGACACCTTGCCGCCGATGACGTTCGGGGCCTCGAAGCTGACCTCGCCGAGAGCGTCGGTCAGGGCCGCGCGGACCTGCGCCCCCACCTGCTCGGGATCGGCGCCGGCCGGCGGCTGGTAGCGCACCATGGCCTTGGTGCCGTCGCCCACGCCCTGCACCTGGGGATCACCAACCTCGAGACCGCCCACGGCCGCCCGGGCGGCGGCCAGGTCGACCTGCTTGGGAGCAGTAGACAGCTCGATCATGGTGCCGCCCGTGAAGTCGATGCCGCAGTTCAGGCCGCCGCAGGGCGGCTCGAACGGCAGCATGGCGCGGGCCAGCGACGCGATGATCCCCACGATGGAGATCACGGCGCAGATCTTGGCGTAGCGGACGAACCGGAAGTTCGTCTTGATCGGGATGATCTTGATGAGGGGCCACATGGGGTCAGGCCCTCCTTACGCGATCGGCAGGGTCTTCGGGCGGGCGGCGCGGAGCCACACGGCCAGAAGGACCTGGGTGATGAGGACAGCGGTGAACACCGAGGTGACGACGCCGATGGAGAGCGTCCAGGCGAAGCCCTTCACGGGACCCGCGCCGAACTGGAACATCAGCACCGCGGCCAGCAGCGTCGTGAGGTTGGCGTCGATGATGGTGCTCATGGCCCGGGAGAAGCCGGCGTCCATGGCGGCGATCACCGAGCGCCCGGCGCGCACCTCGTCCCGCATGCGCTCGTAGATCAGCACGTTGGCGTCCACGGCCATGGCCAGGGTCAGGATCAGGCCCGCGATCCCCGGCAGGGTCAGGGTGGCCTGGGTGAGGCTCATGGCGGCGATGATCAGCAGGCCATTGACCAGCAGGGCGACGATGGAGATGCCGCCGAACAGCAGGCCGTAGGCCAGGAGCATGAAGGCGACCACGGCGATGAAGGCGATGACCGTCGAGATCTGGCCGGCCTTGATGGCGTCGGCCCCGAGCTCGGCGCTCACCGTCTGCTGCTGGATGACATTCAGCCGGGTCGGCAGGGCGCCGCCGCGGAGCAGCACGGCGAGGTCGTTGGCCGACTGGGCGGTAAAGTTGCCCTCGATGTAGCCCGAGCCGCCGGTGATCGCCGAGTTGATGACCGGCGCCGAGATGATCTTGTCGTCGAGGACGATGGCGAACCGCTTGCCGATGTTCTGGGTCGTCGCGTCGCCGAAGCGGCGGGCGCCCTGGCTGTTGAAGCGGAACTCGACGATGGGGCGGCCCGTCTGCGGGTGGAAGCCCTGGTTTGCGGTCGTCAGCATCTCGCCGGTCACCACCGCGCGGCGCTTCACCACCAGGAACGACGCCGAGCCGTCCTCCACCGGCAGCACCTGCGTGCCCGGAGGCACCCGGCCAGCGGCGGCGGCCGCGAGGTCGGCGCTCTCATCCACCATCTGGAAGGTCAGCTTGGCGGTCTGGCCGATGACGTTCTTCAGGCGCTCAGGATCGCTCTCGCCGGGGGCCTGGACGACGATGCGGTCGGCGCCCTGGCGGACGATGGTGGGCTCGCGGGTGCCCAGTTCGTCGATCCGGCGGCGGATGATCTCGATGGACTGCTCGACCGCTCGGGCGGCCTCGGCCTGCATGGCCTCGGCGACGAAGGTGACGCGGATGCGCTGGTCGGCCTGCGCCGAGATGTTCACGTCCCGGCCGCCGGTGGTGCCGGCCAGCGGCGCGCCCAGGCTGTTGCGCAGCAGGCGGGTGGCCTCCTGGACCTTGGACGGATCGTTGATCCGGACCGTGATCACCTCTCCGGCCGCGCCGAGGTCGCTGAAGGCGATCTGGGCTTCCCGCAGGGTGGTGCGGATGTCTTCGACCGTGTTGGTCACGCGCTGGGCGCGGAGGGCCGGCAGGTCGACCTCAAGCAGGAGGTACGAGCCGCCCTGCAGGTCGAGGCCCAGGTTCAGGGTCTTCTTCGGGAGGAACCCCGGCAGGCTCGCCCGCGTCTGCTCCGGCAGGAGGTTCGGCAGCGCGAAGAGCGCGCCGAGAACGACCGACAGGACGACGAGGAGAACCTTCCAGCGCGAGAGGTTGAGCATCGGAAGGCGGTTTCGCTCTTAGGACTTGGTGTCGTTGGCGGCGGCGGGTTCGCCGCGCGAGCTGACGTCAGCGATCATGGCCTTGACCACCTTCACCGTGACGCCGGGGGCGATCTCAAGGCCGACTTCCTTGTCCTCGACGCGGACGATCTTGCCCTTCATGCCCGAGGAGAGGACGACGTTGTCGCCGCGCTTCAGCGCCGCCAGCATCGCCTGATGCTGCTTCATGCGCTTCTGCTGGGGGCGGATCATCAGGAAGTAGAACAGCACCACCAGCGCGATGAGCGGGAGGAACTGGACCAGCATGGCCTCAGCGCCGCCAGCAGCGGCGCCGCCAGCGGCTTGGGCGTAGGCAGGGGTGGCGAACATGGCCTCTCCGGATTGCGGGGGCGGCCACGGTCTTGGGCGCCCCGTTCGTAAAGTCGGCGGAAGCTATGCGCAGCGCCCCGCTTTTGCAATGGAACCTGCGGGCGGCTAAGGCTCGCGCCGATGGACGACGCGCTGAAACCTCTTCTGACCCGTATCGCCGAGGCGCTGGAGCGCCTGGCGCCCCCTGCCCGGGCCGAAACGGCGTTCGACGACGCCCGGCTGTTCCGGCACGATCCGGCCACCGGCGGTTTCCACTCCGCCCCCGACTATCCGCTGTCCCTGGACAGTCTGGTGGGCGTGGACCGGCAGAAGGCCACGGTGGTGGAGAACCTGCGGCGGTTCGCTGAAGGCCTGCCCTACAACCACGTCCTGCTCTGGGGGGTGCGCGGCACCGGCAAGAGCTCCATCGCCAAGGCCGCCTTCATGGCCGTGGCCGCCGACCATGCAGCGCTGAAGCTGATCGAGGTGGATCGCGACCAGGTGACCGCCCTGCCCGCCCTGTTCGACGACCTCAGGACCCGGCCGCAGCGCTTCGTGGTGCTGTGCGACGACCTGTCGTTCGAGGAAGGCGCGGCGGCGGCCAAGGCGCTGAAGTCGGCCCTGGAGGGCGGCGTCTCGGGGCCGCCGGCCAATGTGCTGTTCGTCGCCACCTCCAACCGCCGCCACCTGATGCCGCGCGGGCACCAGGAGGATCGTGGCTTGGTGGCCGCCCACGAGGACGCCGAGGAGGAGGTCAGCGTCTCGGACCGCTTCGGCCTGTGGATCGGCTTCCCGCCCATGGATCAGGCTACGTACCTGTCTGCGGTGAAGGGCTACGCCGAGCGCTATGGCCTGCAGACGCCGGACCTGGAGCGCCGGGCGCTGCAGTGGGCGCAGATGCGCGGCGGCCGGTCGGGCCGGGTGGCCTGGCAGTTCATCCGCGATCTGGCCGGCGAACTGGGCAAGCCGCTGCCGCTCTAGGCCAAGGCGCCCTCCCCGCACCGGGGAGGGCTTTCCGGAGATTTACCTTGGCAGCACCAGGGCCGGGTCCACCGGCCGGGCGCGTTCCTCGGGATTCGGGGCGTAGCGCACCTCGAAGTGCAGCTGCGGCTCGGAGACCCCGCCGGTGACGCCCACCTGGCCGATCTGCTGACCCTGCACGACCTTCTGCTGCATCTTCACGTCGATGCGGCCCAGGTGGCCATAGGCCGTGACCCAGCCGTCGGCGTGCTTGATGAGCACCAGATTGCCGAAGCCCGGCACCTGGTCGCCGGCATAAACCACATCGCCCGCGGCGGCGGCCCGCACCGTCTCGCCGGACGGCGCGCGAATGTTGATGCCGTCGTTGCGCTGGCTCGGCCCCTTGGGACCGAAGGTCGAGAGGATGTCGCCGCGCACCGGCCAGATGAAGCGGCCGCGCCCCATGCTGGAGATCTGGCTGTCGGCCACCGGCGGCGAGGCCACCGGGGCGCCCGGCACTACCGGCCGGCTGGCGGAGGGCGCGGGCGTCGAGGGCGGCGTGCTCCGCGACGGCGCCGGAGTTGAGGCCGGCGGCGTGCTCGGCTGGTACGGCTGTGGCCGGGACGGCAGGGCCGGCGCCGGCTCCTCCCGACGGGGCGGCGGGGTCGTGGCCCGGGGCGGCGTCTCGGTCCGCGGAGGTTCGGAACGCGGAGGTTCGGAACGCGGGGGTTCGGAACGCGGGGGTTCTGCGCGTGGAGGCTCGGCGCGCGGTGGCGGCGCGGCGGGCGTGGGCGCAGGCCGCGGCGCAGGCGTCTCCACCTGCACCCGGCTGGTGGTCACCGTGGGCCCCTTGTCCTTGAAGCCCTCGGGCAGACGCAGGCGCTGGCCAGGACGCAGGGTGTCGTTGCGGCCGAGGTTGTTCTCCTCGCGCAGGGCGTCGACGCTCACGGTGAAGCGGCGAGAGATGGCGAACAGGGTGTCGCCCTCGGTCACCACATAGGCCTTGGCCGTGCTCTTCGGCCCCTTCAGCTTATCGCCGGGGTGAATGACGTACGGCTTCTTGAGGTCGTTGTCCTTGATCAGCTGATCGACCGTGGTCCCCAGCTTCTTGGCGATGCGCTCAAGGTTGTCGCCGGACTTCACCTCATAGACAGCGGGCTTGCCTTCGGCGTCGACCACGCGGCCGGTGACGGTGCGGGTGGTGACGGTGCGATAGGTCGGCTCCGGCGGCGGCGTGGGCCGCGGCGGCGGGGGCGCAGGCTGCTGGACGGGCGGGCGAGGCTCGAGAGACGGGCGCGAGGCCGGCGGCGGCGGCAAGTCGA
>Ga0065721_10051767_pt1 | contig 13595 bp, 10 predicted proteins | sample Mesricmetagenome_FD_59108 | JGI IMG/M metagenome (GOLD analysis project Ga0065721, IMG submission 59108) | Mesophilic microbial community from rice straw/compost enrichment Sample: eDNA_1 v2 (version 2) | ecosystem: Engineered > Solid waste > Grass > Composting > Bioreactor | place: USA: Davis... | reverse complement strand
CTGCCATATCATGGACCCCATTTACCGCATCCTGCCAATAGACTATCCTGATTCCGCCGAATGTAGTGTGGCCAATATCTGGAAAGATATGTGGGCTGAGGCCAACTATGTTGACAGCTGTCCTCCATCATCAATCATCCATTTGAATTATCCAAGAAAAGATAAAAAGGGAAATATCAAAGTTTCATGGCATGACGGTGGTTTACTGCCGCAAAGACCGGATGAACTTCTCCCTGAAGAACCATTTGGTAACTGGGATGGTGGTGTATTGCTGGTTGGTACAAAAGGTAAGATGCTGATGGATTGCTATGGCGCTAATCCAAGACTGTTGCCCACTAAGCTGATGAAGGAAAAGACAATGCCAAAACAAACGATCAAGCGGGTACCCGAGGGCCATTACCTGCAATGGGTTAATGCATGCATCGCTGGTTATGGTAAAGGAGAAACCAGTTCACCTTTCGAATTCGCCGGACCATTCACAGAAAGTATTTTGATGGGTAACCTCGCCATTCGCAGTGCCATGATGGTAAATCCCAATCTCAAAGGATGGGAAGACAAATACCTTGGCCGCAAGAAACTGTTGTGGGATGCAAAGAATATGAAGATTACAAACTTCGACGAGGCAAACCAGTTTGTAAAACGCGAATACCGTGACGGCTGGACCTTAACACTCTAAAAAAACTTCACCTCAATCCGGGCAGGCCTCAAAACCTGCCCCTTTTTATTTTACCAACTCCCAAACTCCCAACTCCTAACTCCTAACTCCTAACTATCAACTCCTAACTATTAACTCCTAACTCCCCTAATCACTCACCAACCTCTTCGACTTCTTCAACCACCTGGCAAACAAATAGAGCACACCCAGCACGATCAGGATCACAATAAAGTAATTCAGGTTTTGCTGAAAATCGAAAAGCTCTTCGTGATTATAAAAATGTTTCATCACAATCAGCACAGCGCCGGTTAGCCAGATATAAGTGGAAGTGTATTCCCGAATGATTACCCGCTTCCATTTGAAAGTCATACTTTCTAATGTTTTTCCAATGCCTTTCAGGTTGGGAATCCAGCGATGCACCCGACTACAATAAGCATCAAACTCTTCACCGAATTTGTTGCGAAGGAAATTCTCTTCGGCACGCACGATGGCCTGGTAGAAAAACAGGAACAGGGGTGTGGCAATAGCCATAAATATGACAGAGTTCGACGCAATACCCAGACCAACCAGGATCAGGATATTTCCGACATACAAGGGATTCCGGCAATGAGAAAAAATGCCGGTGGTTACCAATGTGTCTGCATATACGCGGCGGTTTTTTCCACCCCGGATGATATAGACCAGACCAATCGTGATCACACGAATGATCTGCCCAAGTAATGCTACGGCAAAACCGATTATCATCGCGGTTACCGGGTTATTGAAGACTTCCGGTGATGGAATGAACAGTAAAATATAAAAAAGGGGAAACAACCAGTTGCGGTTGTGAAATAAAATATTGCCTAGTTTAACCATGTAGTTGCTTTATTTTACGGCAATCATGCCGCAGAAGTTGTACCATTTAAAAAAGGTTTCCACATACCGAAAACCTTTATTAAAAAGGAGTTCGCGGTTTTCCATCAGTTTGTATGGGATCAATACATTTTCAAGAGCTTCACGTTTCTGCGCGATCTCCATGTCGTTGTAATTATTTCTTCTCTTGAAATCGTAGTAATATTTGATGAATTGCCGGTTAAACAGAGAATCTTCTCCCAATACTTTTTCAATCAATATAAGGACACCGTTTTCATTCATCTGCCTGTAGATCTCCTCAACCAGTTTTTCCCGGTAAAGAGGACGAATAAATTGCAGTGTGAGACACATGACCACCACAGATGCGTTCTCAATATCCACACCCATGTTGAGGTCCCTGTATCGCAGATCATAAGCGCGCTTCACGCCTGCGGTTTCAAAATTTCCCCGGCATTTTTCAAGCATTTCATTGCTGTTGTCAATACCGATGAATTCAACATCAGAAGGTAATACTTTATCAAGATTAATCAGGGTAGTACCAGTAGAACATCCAAGATCATAAACGCGTGTGCCGGGCACTGCGAAGTCAGCAGCTATTTCCGTCATCATGCGTTGTATTTCCAGGTAAAATGGCACAGAGCGGGTAACCATGTCATCAAATACCTGGACAACTGTGTTACCAAACTTGAAATCTTCCGCGGCTTTAGGTTGCTTAAAGATATCGTCTTGATTTGTCATACACGGTCTATGGATTAAAAATGAAAATCATATTTTATAACTCGCGGTTGTGAAGATAATAGTTGCCGCCTGAAAGACAAAATATCAGTGAAACCTAATCCAGGATAGATGCCAGTTCAGTCAGCTCATTGTACTTATATATCTCATTGTCGTTTTCAAAGCAATGGGCGAATTCAAGGAGGAGTTTTCGAATCACCTGTTTATTAAGCTGCGGTTTGAAAAATTCAATATCCGGTTCTACCGATAAACGTTTCAGATAGCTTTCCACATCCTGGTGACTGAAAACCTGGCCGGATGCAGGATCAATGAAAAACTCGACTTTATGGAAAGGATCGGGAAGATTTTCTTCCGAATAACCAGGTTTGAAATAGGCAATCACAAACTGCCTCGGAAGTTGAATGGATCTTACGGGAATATCCAGCAATTCACATAGCAGGAGATAAAGTATCCCATTGCTGATCTGGTTACCCCTTTTTGTTTCGAGTGTTTTATGTAGTAAGAACTCGTTTGGCTCGTTGTAATTTATCTCGGTTCCCTTCAGGCCATAATAGCTGTAAAGAATACTGGTGACGATATTGATCTGTTCCAGCGGAGTGAGGTAATTGTTTAACTCAAGCCAGATATTCCGCCTGATTTTTTCAATCTCCTGCAATACCGGTGCTGTTGACAAATCGGGATATTGAAATTTGGAAACGAGTAATGCGCCCAGCATTAAATCATGATGGCCTGACACATTCCATTGTCTGAAATCTTCCGTCAGGTCGCGATAATGCAGGCGATGAATCAGCAGCTCGATCCGATTTTGCGTATGCTCTTCCGGAGTTGTTTCCCACAGATGCTCGAGGTTGGGAATGATGGGTTTTCCCAGGCCGACAATTTTTTCCGACACTGCCTCAAACACTTCCTGGTCGGGATCATCTATGAGTTGCAAAAGGGCCGCTATTTCTTTGTTCGTTTCCATTCTGATTATGTTGCACAATTTCAATATAGCAGTTGAAAGCAAATAGTTAAACTTTTCCACAGTAGTGCAGAACTGCGTGGAATTACCAATGCATTTAAATAGTCATGCAAACTATAATCCAGAATATGGGGCACACATGTAATCAATCACGGGTAATGTGTTGCCCTGGAAGTCGAAGAAAACATTATTTTCCCACGAGGAACCGGTGCCCCAGCCATCGTTGAGACCAGAACTGATCCACGCGGGTTCCCAATACATGATGCCTTTACCACCTCCGCGAATGATAGCCTGTGTTAAATCCTTCATGTAGCGAAACTGTTCCTGTGGAGAAATTTCATAATCCTGGGCTTTGTCCTGCGCTGAAATAATATTGTTGTAAGTATCAGCATTGTCTCCGGTCCATGGATAGGCGGTTTCAACAATCATAACCTGTTTACCATAAGCATTGGTCAGGGCGCGGATATTTTCTTCCACTGCGGTCATGGTTTGAACCGTTGACCATTTGGAATAATGAGAAACGCCCAGTATGTCAAAGTCGGTAACACCGGCTTTCACCAGGCTTGACGTCCAATAATCCGCATTTTGTAACTGGGCGACGTGGATGATTATTTTTGGTTTGACCGAAGCGGTTGCAGAAAAATCCCTCACAGCTTTTATACCACTCTTTAATAATGCTGCAAAATTTTCCCAGTTATCACTCTCAACTTTCCCCACCGGCCACAGCATGCCACCGTTGGTTTCGTTGCCAACCTGTACCATCTCAGGTACCAGGTTTTTGCTTTTATAATAATTCAATACGGCAAGTGTATATTGATAGACCGAATCCTTTAACGTTTCGATGTCAAGTCCGGCCCATGCTGCCGGTGTGTCCTGGTGAGCCGGATCAGCCCAGCGATCTGAATAGTGTATGTCGAGATTGACAGCCATTCCATTCTCCTTTGCACGACGGATTGTTTTCTCCACTCCATACATGTCGTAATACAATTTGCCGCTATTGAGCGCCGCCACCCAGGCAGGCGTATGCCAAAGACGTACCCTGACGGTGTTAGCGCCATGGTCTCTCATGATCCTGAACGGATCTCTTTGCGAATTTGAGTCGCGATAGATGCCACCATAGTCTTCCACCTGGTTCACATAGGAGAGATCTACGCCCATACTAAACTGATCCCAGCGATATATATGTTTGTCGGGACTGCTTTTCGCAGCATTTTTCTTGCAGTTAAATGAGAATAATGTCAGAACGGAACACAGACAAATCAACCTGGTAATGGAATAGAAGCGCAACGATGAGACCTTTTTCATGTGGGAGCAATTATATTAGTAAACCTGCTAAGCTAAACTAAGAAACCTCCAGTACACCTGGTTTTGCTTTGTCTTTGACAACGCCGGGATGATTACCGGTAACCTGTTCAAAAAGCTGAATCAGTTTCTGGTAATGCCTGTCTGCCGAATACTCGGTGATCAAACGTGCATAACCCTGTTCACCCAATTGCCTGCACAGTTCGGGATTCGCAAGAAGATGATCTGCTTTTTCCCGGAGTCCGTTTACATCCCTGAGTGAGAAATGCAAACCCGTTACATTATCTTCCACGATTTCTTTCAGACTTCCCACATCGGTGGCAAGAACACATTTTTTGAACGCATAGCTCTCAAGAACCGTATTAGGAAAATTGTCATAAATCTCGGCAGGCATCACGGTGAAAGCACAGGTGCGGAGATAATGCTGGATCTCATCAAAATTTTTCTGACCAAGGAATTCAATATTGTGTTGCTTCCCCTCAAGATACTTCATCAGCATTTTGTCATAACCCGAACTGGATCCGCCAATGATCTTTAGTGTGTGATTTGTATTCTCAAAAGCGCGTATCAGAGTCATGAGCCCTTTTTCCTCCTCCAGGCGCCCGACAAATAAGGCGTAAGGCTGGTATTCCACAGGCTGATTCTCGCGCAGTGTTTTAAAATTGAAGAACGTGGGAATATGCACCAGTTTCTCAGCCGGGATTCCAAATTGGTTTAATCGCGAGATGGTAAACCGCGAAGGAACCACAAACGCCTGGATTTTTTTCGTGATCCCAAGCATTTTTTGAAGGGTTAATGATGAGGCTTTTACCGCTGACAACAGATAAGATCCATGTACGCATTTATGCTTTACGGCATTGATTCGGGATCCATGGAGGCAGCGCTCGCAAATGTCTTTTTTCGAATACCTGTAAAAAATTCCATTGGCGCAGATCTGGCCAAAATCAGATACCCGATGAACAACCGGAATTTTATTTTTTATAGCTGCTGAGAAAATGCTGGCCGACATCTTATTCTGGTAGTGCAGAACGTAAACCAAATCGGGTTTTGTGTCTTTAATTAGTTTGTCAAGTTTACGCCTGGCTTCAAAAGAATAAAGCATCCTTGACAGCGATTTGATCATTGCTTTGATGTCAAACTTATTGTACTCTCTGAAATACACTTCCTTTCCGGCGCCGATCGGACTCATGAAATAATTTTCATATTCCGTCTCCGCGTTGTGTACATTCTTAACGCTAAAGGGAATCACGGTATGACCGTTTTTCTCCAGCAGGTCTTTAATATTGAAAAGGTATCTTTCCGGGCCTCCCGAGATAAAGTACCGGTAATTGACAATTAATATTCTCATAGCTTCGCATTAAAGGATGGAGCCGGATCTACATCCACTTGTTCCACCACATCTGGAACATCAGCAACAACCAGATAGGAGTCTTTCTACCCTGTACGCCATTTAAGAATTCATCGCGGATACGTATGGCGCGTTTTGGATTCAGGAATTCATGTTTTGAAAATTGTTCTTCATTGATGTAATAGAACAAGTGATCCTTCAGGTCGGTGCTCAGCCATTCATACATGGGGAATGTAAATCCCGCCTTTGGCCGATCCAGTAACTCTTTAGGAACGTATTTGTGTGTAATCTTTTTAAGCAGGTACTTGGAGCCCTCGCGATTGTATTTTAATTCTGACGGAAGTTGCGAAACAAATTCGATGATGCGGTGATCAAGCAGCGGCTCACGCCCTTCCAGCGCCACGCTCATCGTTGCCCGGTCAACTTTGGTTAACACATCATCCACCATATAAGAACGATAGTCTCTCGCCAGCAACTTGTTCATGTAATCGTTCTCATTATTCACCGTACCGATATCATCATATAAACCGATCCGTGAATCATAACCGGGTAACAGATCCACCAGGTCATGATATAAAAACTGGCGGTCATACACATCAGCCAGCCCGGTGGTTTGATAAGTATTGAGAATCTCAGCCACCCGCTCCACCTTATGATGTTTTTTCAGAGCAGGGTAGAGCTTAGTTGATGTATTCAGTACGCCGCGTGTCAGACTCAATAAAGGCCTGGGTGAGCGCTCGAGATACCGGTTGATTTTTGTCTGGTTATAATATTTGGTATAACCTGCAAATACTTCATCACCTCCATCTGCAGACAGGCTTACCGTAACCTGGCTTCGTGCAAACCGGCTGACGAGGGTAGTAGGGATGGCAGAGCTGTCACCAAAAGGTTCATCATACAATTCCGGTAATCGTGTAAAAAGTTCCTGCGCCTCTTTGGTTGTACAATAATATTCATGGTGATCCGTACCCAGGTGTGCAGCTATTTGCTTTGCATAAGGCGCTTCATCCCATTTCTTCACATCAAACCCAATGGTGAAGGTCTTTATTTTCTGTGTGCTGTTTTTCTGAAGCACACCGGTTACAACCGAACTGTCATAACCTCCGCTCAAAAAAACACCTACCGGCACATCACTAATCATGCGATACTGGAAGGCAGATTTAAATAATTCTTCGACTCTTTCAAGGGCTTCCTGTTCTGATATGCGAAGTTTGGGTTTGTTATAATGATCGATTACATCCCAATAAGTATGATCAGTCACTTCCCGGCGCTGAAGATCGATTTTGATGTAATGTCCTGGTTGAATCTTATACGTGTTTTTGAAAATGGTATGCGGCGCACGGATATATCCGTATTTGAAAAACAGGGTAACTGCCTGTTCGTTGATCTCTTTTTCAAAAACCGGGTATGAATAAATGGATTTCAGTTCTGATGCGAAAAGCAGGCAATTGCTTTTGTAGAAATAATGCAAAGGCTTCACACCAGCCCGGTCGCGCAGTAAAAAGATCTGCTGTTTCGGAATATCATATAACGCGTAGGCAAACATCCCAATGAACATGTTTACCGATTCAATACCAAATTCCTGGTATGCTTTGATGATTACTTCCGTGTCGGAGTCAGAATGAAAGCGGTATCCTCGTTTTATTAAATCCTCGCGAATCTCTTTGAAGTTATACACCTCTCCATTGAGAATGATCACGACGTTTTTATCATCGCTGTACATGGGCTGGTTTCCGTTAGAGGAAACGTCCATGATTGAAAGCCTGCGATGGCCAAGACCAATATTGGCATTTGGTCCGTCAAAAAATGCGAGATCGCCGCTGTCCGGGCCCCGGTGATGTTGTACTTCATTGGCACGGTGCAGGTCTTCCCGGTTTAATCTCCGGTTAAAATCGCAAAAACCCGTTATTCCACACATATTTTTTTATTTAACAGAAAAAGACCAGGATATTGAGCGGTTTCAAATCCGACAGGATATAAACGAATTTTCACCTATTTAGTATGCAACCTAATGCGTCCGTCGAAAATCCGGCCACAGAATGAAATGCTTAGGCGTGGTAAATATAGTCCAGCGCTTTGAAATTTGCCAGTACCAGTGTTCCCTAATCGGCAAATTAATAATCACCAGGCGCTCAAAAAGGCAAAACCGGTGACGGCAACGGCAATTTTTCCACAATCATCAGGTTTGGTGTGCTTTATGTGTTAGGATTTTATCACGCCATCCGGTTTAGAATCGTTGAACAACTGGTTTATCCGGGAATTTGACGGCTGAAAATTATTCACCTGTGAAAACAGAAAGGAAGAAGCTGTCATTTGACAGCTTCTTTACATTTATTTCTTCTTCCTGGGAGCGGCTTTTTTCGCGGCTTTTTTGGCTGCAGCCTTTTTTGGTGCGGCCGCTTTTTTCGCAGCGGCCTTTTCTTTTTTGGCAAAAGCCCCGGGTATTTCAAGCTCTATCATTTTCTTCACATCTTCCAGGGACAGTGTGGCAGCTTCTTCAGCGGTATACTTCGTTTCATCCGGTTTTCTGGGCATTTTCACCATCTTTTTACCAAACCTGATAAAGGGACCCCAGCGTCCATTCTCGACAGATATCTTTTCATCAGGCCATTGCAGGATATATCGATTGGCCTCTTTCTGAAGTTTGGCGCTGATGAGTTCATTGATATCGCTTTGCGAAAGTGCATCGAAATTGTAACGTTTGGGAACATTCACAAAGATTCCTTCCCACTTGATGAATGGACCAAACCGGCCTTTACCCTTTGTAACCGGTTTGCCTTCATACGTGGCAACAGGAGCATCTGCCCGCTTTTTTTCTTCGATCAATTCAATGGCCCTGTCCAGGTCTACAGTAGCGAGATCAGTGCCTCTCGGAATTGAAATGAAATCATCACCCCATTTGACATAAGGCCCGAATCGTCCCACGTTAACCGATATATCCTTATCCTCGTATTGCCCTAAAGTTCCCTGCAGGCGGAATAAGTCCATCGCTTCTTCAAATGTGATGGTTTCGATACTTTGACCGGTGGGTATTTTTGCAAAACGTGGTTTTTCTTCGTCGTCAGCATTACCTATCTGAACCATGGCGCCATATCTGCCCATCCGTGCTACCACAGGCTTTCCGCTCTCCGGATCTGTTCCAAGTTCACGTTCACCCTTTATACGTTCCGCAGTCTCAATGGTTTTGTCTACATCTTTTTTAAAAGGCTTGTAGAAATCCTTGATCATTTCGTTCCACTTCAGTTTTCCCTCAGCCACTTCATCAAACTCTTCTTCTATACGGGCCGTGAAGCCGTAGTCCATAATATCATCAAAGTACTGCTTGAGAAAATCTGTTACGACAAGACCCAGGTCGCTGGGAAACAGTTTAGCCTTTTCAGCTCCTGTATTTTCCGTTTCCACTTCTTTTGAAATCTGGTCTTTCTTAAGCCGGAGAATCCGGTATTCACGCTGTGTGCCCTCTTTATCCCGTTTCTCAACATAACCGCGTTTCAATACAGTAGAAATGGTCGGCGCATAGGTGGAAGGACGACCAATACCCAGTTCTTCAAGTTTTTTCACCAGCGAAGCCTCCGTATAGCGGGAGGGAGGTCGACTGAAACGCTCTGTTGCCCTGAGTTCTTTCAGGGGCAGATCCTGCCCAACCGTTAAAGGAGGCAAGATAGCGGACTGACCTGAGCGCATGTCTTCTTCAGTCAGATCATCATCATCTTTGTCCTCGCGATATACTTTCAGAAAGCCATCGAATTTTAATACTTCGCCTGATGCGGTCAGTTCTTCCTGATTTGTAGAAATGGAAATTTTCGCTACGGTCTTCTCAAGTTCGGCATCAGCCATTTGGCTGGCCATGGTCCGTTTCCAGATCAGGTCATACAGTTTTTTCCAGTCAGCTTCCGGTACCGTGGTGTTGCTCATGTATGTCGGACGTATCGCCTCGTGCGCTTCCTGTGCGGACTCATTACGATTCTTATATTTCCGGAACTGATGATATTTCTCACCATACATGCCTTTCACCGTATTGGTGATATCACCCAGTGCGGTGTCGCTCAGGTTCACACTGTCAGTACGCATATAAGTGATATAACCATTCTCATATAGCTTTTGTGCAATGAGCATGGTCCGGCTCACGCCATAACCCAGTTTACGCGATGCTTCCTGCTGCAATGTGGAAGTTGTAAACGGAGGTGCCGGGCTGCGTTTTCCGGGTTTTATCTGTATATCGGTCACCTGGTATTTTGCACCGATACAACCTTTCAGAAAGGCTTCTGCATCTTCGGCCGTCGATTGTTTTTTACCTTCGGCAGTAAAGGTTACAGGTTTTCCTCCGTTATCATTAGCTGTAAAAAGTCCCTCTATTTTATAGGTACTGGAGGGTTCAAATGCATTGATCTCCCTTTCGCGTTCGGCAATCAGGCGCACCGCCACACTCTGCACACGACCGGCGCTGAGATTGTTTCGCATGCTCATTTTTCGCCACAAAACGGGACTGAGCTCAAACCCCACTATTCGATCAAGTATACGTCGCGCCTGTTGTGCGTTCACCAGGTTCATGTCAAGTGTCCTGGGATTATTGACGGCGTTCTGAATGGCAGGTTTGGTGATTTCATGAAAGACAATACGCTTGGTCTTCCGGGGATCGAGGCCAAGCACTTCGCATAAGTGCCAGCTGATGGCTTCTCCCTCACGGTCCTCATCCGTTGCCAGCCACACTTCTTTTGATTTACTGGCCAGGGATTTCAGATCTTTTACAACTTTCTCTTTATCCTCAGAAACAATATAACGGGGTTCGAAATTTTTCTCAAGGTCTATACCCATCCCGGCTTTTTCAAGGTCACGGATATGCCCGAAACAGCTTTTAACCTGGAACTCGCTACCCAGAATTTTTTCAATGGTCTTTGCTTTCGCAGGGCTCTCAACTATCAAAAGGTTTTTCGCCATATTCACTCAATATTATAATATCAGCCGTAATACCGTACCGTTTTTTCACCAGTTTATTTTGCTTTCCGGCGGCCGCAAATTAGAACAAGAAAAATTAATTTGTTGGAAAACTTAAAAAACCATGCGCTGCAAGCCTGATTATCAGTACCCTCAGGCATATCCTGTAGCAACCCGTCCGGCATCGTCAGCCATGCAACATCATGACCTCTGATATACGAATCGCCCATTTGTAATATTCCGCACCGGAAGGATGCAAACCGTCTGGTGCCAGCATGCCAGGCCTGGATGCAGACTGCCTTGTACCTGGTGTAATATCTATATAATGTACACCGGACTGCATACTGATCTTTTTGTTCACCTGATTGAAGGCATCAATCTCCGCGTGTATTTTTTCCCGGTCGCGATTAGCTGCAAACGGAGTATAACCCCAGTCCGGAATGGAAAGAACGATAACCCGCGAACTTTGTTGTCCCGCAAATTGGATTGCCTGTTTGAGCAATTCTGTAAATTCTGTCTCGTATTCATCGACAGAAAGTCCGCGGTATTGGTTGTTGACGCCAATCAGCAAACTTACCCAGTCAAAGACAGGCCGGGGTGCGGCTTTTACGATCGCATCCTGCAGTTCACCCGTTGTCCATCCTGTTTTGGCAATGATCACCGGGTCATCAAAAGGATATCCTTCATTCCGCATCATGTCGGCGGCCTGGAATGGGAAGCTCTCCTTTGCCGGCACAGCTTCGCCAATGGTATATGAATCACCCAGCGCGAGCCATGTTATCATTTTGAGGGGGCTGTTCATTTCATTTTCCTTAAAAACTATACAAATTCCCTGACGGTATCCAGCACACCTGCATCCCGATAGATCCTCCGGTGACCCAAACCTTTCGTGATCACAAAACGGATATAACCGGGATTGTCATTTCTGAGTTTGTGAACATCTGCGAGCGGTGTCACCCTGTCATCTTCATCATGAATCCAAAGTACCTGTGCCTGTATTTTTTTTAATGAATGCGGAATCGAGTACCATGATAAAGGTTGCCCGCCAATTTGCACTATGATCTTTTCAAATTCTGCCTGCACTTCAGGATCGCGGATGGCTGTTAACTGGTAAAACTGATCTATAGCCGTTCTGGTTTCAGTGGCTGGTGCGATCAATACGATTTTGCACGATGGATCATGTTCGATCCCCGACAGGGCAAGGCAGGTAACCAATCCGCCAAACGAATGACAAACGAATGTGTTTATCGGTCCATAGTTATCATATATAAACCTGATCAGGTCTGAATAAATAAGCGCATTCACCTGCCGGCCCGTGCTCCGGCCATGAGCGGGTGCGTCAAAGGCCAGAACTTCGTAACCTTTTTCAATTAAGACGGGCACATATTGATCGAAGTTGACCGCGGAAGATTCAAAACCATGTACAATCAGCGCTCTTTGCCCGGCTCCTGTATTCCACCGGTAACCCGCTAGGGTAAACTCTCTGAATTTTACCTGCAAGCTTTCTGCCTGTTGAAATACAGGCGGCAGCTCTTTTACACTCCTGAATTGGGGTGTACAAAATAATTGGAAGGCTTCAGCCGCGGCTTTCTTTTTGGAGATGGAAGAAAGAATCTTGAATTTTGTCCGTATGAGCCAAAGCGCCAGTTTTTGTTTAAAAGCCATAGAGTGACATTATATTTAGAAATGCCGGTAATGCCTGCAATGGTTTAGTCAACATAATCGTTTCCCCGGAACAAATACAACATGAATATAGTAATAATCGGTTCAGGTAACACAGCCGCCGTACTCGGCAGAAAATTCGTCGCAGCCGGGCATCGTATAGTGCAAATACTTAGCCGTAATGCTTCTGCTGCGAGTCAACTGGCCTATGAATGGGATACAGAATCTGCAAACTACATGAGCCTGATTAACCGGGACGCCGATGTATACATTGTTGCCGTCAGCGATGATGCTTTGGAGGAAGTGACCAGAGATCTTCATCTACCGGGTAAAGTGGTAGCACATACTGCCGGATCTGTATCAAAAGACATACTTCGTCATGTGTCACCACATCATGGTGTATTCTATCCTTTACAAAGTCTTCGCAAGGAGATCCAGGCATCGCCCGATATTCCATTGTTTTACGAAGGGAGTGATGCAAAATCTGTTTCAACACTACAGAGCCTTGCACAATCTGTTTCCTACGGTGCTCCTGTAAAAGCAAATAGTGAAGACCGCCTGGCTATACATGTGGCAGCTGTGGTAGTGAACAATTTCACCAACTACCTTTTTTCCCTGGCCGAACAATTTTGTCGCCGTGAAGGAATTGACTTCAAAATGCTGATGCCTCTGATCAGGGAAACAGTAGATCGTTTAGAGACGAACTCCCCTTCGTCAAGCATGACAGGTCCGGCAGTCCGGCACGACGAAGAGACCATTCAAAAACATCTGGCACTACTGGAGACTCATCCCGAACTAAAAAAGGTTTACCAGTGCCTGACAGATAGTATTATGCACCGCCAGTAGTCAAATTGTTCAAGCAGGCGGGTTGTTCTGTTTTCGATACTTTTGCAAACTGAACAGGACTTTGTTCCAACATTCCAAAGTCAACAAACAAACCGGAGATTTCAAATGGAACAGGATATTTTTAAAAAGATCAGCACTTTCGTTTTTGATATCGACGGGGTATTGACCGATGGCATGGTACTGGTGCTGGAAAACGGTTTGCAGGCAAGGCGAATGAATATTAAGGATGGTTATGCCCTTCAGCTTGCGGTGAGAAAAGGTTATCGTGTATTGGTGATCTCTGGCGCTGCTTTATCGCC
>Ga0065721_10051771_pt1 | contig 13597 bp, 13 predicted proteins | sample Mesricmetagenome_FD_59108 | JGI IMG/M metagenome (GOLD analysis project Ga0065721, IMG submission 59108) | Mesophilic microbial community from rice straw/compost enrichment Sample: eDNA_1 v2 (version 2) | ecosystem: Engineered > Solid waste > Grass > Composting > Bioreactor | place: USA: Davis... | reverse complement strand
GTAGTCAACATAGATTTCCATAAGCTCGTCTTCCATCTGCACGCGTGATACGGGAAAATTGTCCACCAGCTCATTTGAAAGAATGCAGCCATGATCAATATCAGGCAACCGGTCGAGTGTATCAATCCATCTCACTTTTCCATGATGAGCGGAATTGCAGGTTGTGAGGTCCGGACTTCCTTTTTCAACAACAAAATATTGAAGATCCTTATAGAGTGCCGGTTCAAATTCCAATTCATTTAAAATATCATTACACAGGTTCCCATTGCCGCCACCGCATTCCACAATGGTAAAAGTGGGGCGACCCATGAGGTTCCACATTTCAACGAGTTGACGGGCTATCATTTCACCAAACAGGTTGCAAAACCACGGGCTTGTAAAATAATCCCCGGATTCGCCAATGCGGTTTCGCCCGGATGTGTAATAACCCAGCCCCGGATAGTATAAGGCCATCTCCATAAACTGATGAAAAGGTATAGAACCTTCGGCAACTATTTTCTCAACGATGATGTTTTCAAGTGTTCCCGGATGCTTCATGAATTGAAGTATCCAATTATAATGCCCTGATTGGGTTTCAATGTGCCCGGAGGCCGCTGCATAGTTGGACAACACAGGCAGCATAGTTTTATAAAGGAGCATAGTCTATGTCACTATGTTTTTTCTAATGTTCCTGTGTTTTTCAACCTGGCAGAAAAAATTATGGCAACTAATTGTCAGAAAAGATATCAGGCACCGGTTTTCTGTTGATGAAGCTTATTCGGCATTGCATACTCTGGTTTTCTTGACTCGAGTTCATGCGTCAGCTGATCAATTTTGCGTTTGAACCGGTAAAAATCATCCGACTTATTATTTACAGCAAGCATTTGGGTATACTGTGTGGTGTAAAAAGCAAGCATATCGAGCAGGTCGGCTTGGTTGATATGATGTAAAGAGCTCATGGGGTTAGATTGTTGTACTTTTTGAGTGAATAATCAGGGGCGGCTTTTTCAGTTCCAGATCAATGACTAGTTTCAATAGAGTTGCCAGTCCAAGTATCCAGATTCCAGCCCAGGCCGCCAGGTTAATATCGTAATAGTTTTCGAGGGGAGAAATGTCTATGTTTTGAATAACGACGTATAGTGCGATCATTATCACCAAACCCAATACAATGTTGTTGCGGATAAAGATGATCAGCAGCGTCAGTACAATCAATGTGACGATGATTGCCAGGTCCCATGTGGCATTGTTTAGTGAAAAATACTCACTCAGTCCGCCAACCATAAGCAGGAATATCCACCCGCCGAAAAGGCTGAAAGGAGTTTGTGTGCACAGGTTGGATTTAAGACGACGATGGCGTTGATATATGTTTAACCTGTAATGAATGATCACCATCATGACCAGCTGAAAGGCGAGCAAACCCAGGGAAACACTTACCAGGTTGCGTGTGGTTGTGAGTATCCAGGCGATTCCGGATAAGTTGTGTAAAACAAAAAAAACATGAACCCTTCTTGTATCCTGGTTGGCCGGGTGTTTTATATGACGCTTAAAGGCTGAACTAAAATGATAGAGGCAAAAAATCGCCAAACCTGTGTACAGAACTCCCCAGGCAATCAAAGCGGTATCTGTTGCAGGGAGTAGTATTGAAGCGTAGGGTTTTGAAATTTCCCTTGAAGTAAAATTTTGCAACAGTTGATTGTGAACGGCATAAAACAAACCGATATAGCCGAGGAAACTCAAAAGATTGAAAAGGGATAACGGTTTGATTTTTATCATCACAAAAATTTCTCATGATATCCCTTAAAAAATTGTGCCGCCGGATGAATTGGCATATTTCTTTCTCATTACACAAGGTAACCTTATGAAAAATTAAATTAATCTATTGTATGAAGCAGTTGCTGCTTTTGGGCATGATCCATTTGCTGATCCTGCACCAGTATCAAAAAGACAAGAAAGAAGCACTTGCGCGACAGAAAGCTCAACCAACCCAAACCAGGGTTTCCAAAAACTTAATCGTCCAGGATATCCGAAGTAATAAGTCGGATAGTATTTATTTCCCCACCATATACCGTTTGGATTCCACAAAATCAAACACAATTCAATACCTGGGATTATTAAGGCGCTGAACAAAGCAGTATGGAACTGGCCTGAAGAGCTTCTAAATGCTCTGGCTTATTTATTGAAGTAACAGACTGTAATCAAAAAAATCAGTCTATGCAAAAGTTCAATTTGCTTAAATATGCGGGTGTTGCCTGCCTGTTGCTTCTAAGTATTGCCGGTATGGCCCAGGATCCTGTTGACGTAGACACCCGGGAGATCGGATCATGGTTTGAAAGAAACTGGATCTGGGTTGCTGCAGGTGTATTGCTGATCATTTTAATTGCAGCATTATCTCGGGGATCACGCAGGCGAAATACGATCGAGGGAGGAAGGCGCCGCACAACAACCGTTGTTGAAGATGCGGCAGGTAATACCAAAAGCGTAACAACAACGGAAGAGAATCTTTAAGTGATCACCGTGTAATGCTGTAATGACCGATTATGAAAGAGACTACCCAACACATACCTCCCCAGCGGGAAGGCATCCAGGCAGATATTATTGAAATGGTAAAAGCCGCCGATGCACAGGATGCGAAATTGATTTTTCTGCAGGCAAGGGAAAGGCTCTATGCTATCAATAACTGGTCCGGCATCAGCGAAGGGATCACTGCCAATTTTGCTTTAACCGATTCAAACGGTAATCAAAAAGATGACAGACCTCTTCCGGGTGATATGATCCGGATTGATATTCCGGGCCCGGGCTCATCAGCCGGTGAGGGCTATGACTGGGTCAGGGTTGAACTGGTTGAAGATAACCGGCATCCTGACCGCGACGAAGAATGGTCGGTCATGAAAGTGAGACCGGCAGAAGACCCCGTCAAACAGGAGGGCGTTGCGCATTTCCTGGAAAACATTGCCACCAGTTCTTTTATAGTAAGACGACACGATGACCTGGTAAGTGCCGAAGTGCATGGACGAAACGAGAAGCCCAATACGGGGGCAAAAAAAATCGGAGATAAGATCCGGAATCTCTTTGTTGGCTCTGCTGCGGCAGCAGGAGTGGGTAAAATACAATGGCTGAAACTGGTCAGGGGAATTCTCAATCGTAAATGATTTAGTAATAAAAATCCCGCAGGGGCCTGCGGACAACCAATAAACACCTAAGTTCTTAACTTCACTGTGTGCAGGTCAATACCTGTGGTAAAATTCCGGAACTACACATGCACTGGCACGCCATTACAAATGAAGATGTTTTAAAGCAGTTAGGCTCCGGTGAAAAAGGTCTTAACGACCCGGAAGTAAGCCAAAAATTACAGGAGTTTGGCCGGAATGAGCTGAAGGGAAAAATGAAACTGAATCCCTTTCTCCTCTTTGTCAGGCAGTTTTTGAATGTGATGATACTTGTGCTGGTGGTCGCTGCCGTTATCTCTTTTTTTATTGGCGAACCATCTGATACAATTGTAATCGCAGTCATTGTTGTGCTGAATGCGATCATAGGTTTTGTCCAGGAATATCGTGCAGAGAAAGCCATGGAGGCCTTGCAAAAAATGTCGGCACCTGTCAGTCGTGTGAGAAGAAATGACACAGAACTTGATATCCCGATAGAAGAGCTCGTACCCGGCGATATTGTAATTCTGGAAGCGGGAAACACTGTTCCTGCCGATATCCGCCTCATTCATGTAACATCCCTTCGTGCCAATGAAGCCAGTCTGACGGGAGAATCAAATCCCGTTGATAAAACAACAGAACCTTTAACCGAGGAAGAACTCGGCCTGGGTGATCGCACCAACATGGTTTTCCGCGGCACACAAATTACCAGCGGACATGGACATGGAGTAGTGGTTGCCACGGGCATGAAAACCGAACTCGGCAATATCGCCGGCATGCTCGATACGGCATCAAGCGAAACCCCTTTGCAAATAAGACTTACACAGTTCAGCAGGCGACTTACTTTTATCATCATCGGCCTTTGTATTGTTTTCTTTATAGTGGGATATGCACGCGGTGAGAACTTCAATCAAATGCTGCTGACAGCCATTTCACTGGCAGTGGCTGCCATTCCCGAAGCACTTCCCGCAGTGGTCACCATCTCACTTGCCCTTGGTGCACGCAGATTGATGAAGAAAAACGTCCTGATCAGGAAACTTTATGCAGTGGAAACACTCGGATCGGTTACCTATATATGTTCTGATAAAACCGGCACACTCACCCGCAACGAAATGGTGGTGCAGGAAGTGTGGACGCCAAAAGAGGAAGGCAAAAATGAACTGCTCCTGGCCATGAGCCTGAATCATGAACTGAAAAACGTTGATGGCAAACTCCAGGGTGATCCCACCGAAATCGCCATGGTGGAATATGCGAAAGACCAGGAACCATACAAACTGGCCGCAGAGATCCCGTTTGATTCGGAACGAAAAGCCATGACCACGGTCCATGAACGTGATGGTCGTTATTGGGTCATCACAAAAGGAGCTACTGAATCTATTGCAGCAATGATTGATGACGAACACAAATCTGCAATCAAACGTGAAGAGGAGCGAATGGCCAGGGAAGGAATGCGCGTGATTGGATTCAGTGGGAAAATGCTGGATCAGCTTCCTTCTGAAATGAGTCCCGGCGAGGTTGAAAAAAATATGCGTTTTATTGGTTTGGCCGGTTTGATTGATCCGCCACGTGAAGAAGCGAAGAATGCCATTGCCGAGTGTAAACAGGCAGGAATAGTGCCTGTGATGATTACCGGGGATCACCCGATGACAGCAGCTTCCATCGCGGGGCAGCTGGGAATCATCGACCGCGAGGATCAGCTTGTTGTTACAGGAAAAGAACTGGATAAAAAAGACAGCGGGCAATTTGAACAGGAGGTGGAACAAATAAGAGTATATGCCCGTGTGTCACCCGAACAGAAACTAAAGATTGTTGAAGCTTTACAAAACCGGCACCAGTTTGTTTCCATGACAGGTGATGGGGTTAACGATGCCCCGGCACTCAAGAAAGCCAATATTGGAATTGCCATGGGTATTACGGGAACAGATGTGACAAAGGAAGCGGCACATATGATCCTGCTTGACGACAATTTTGCGACCATTGTGAATGCAGTCCGCACGGGCCGGCGCATTTATGATAATATCCGCAAGTTCATCAAGTATATTCTTACCGGTAATACGGCGGAAATTCTCACACTGTTCCTGGCGCCTTTAATGGGAATGCCTTTGCCATTGCTTCCGGTGCATATCTTATGGGTCAACCTCATTACAGACGGATTGCCGGCATTAGCCCTTGCAGCGGAACCAGCAGAAAAGGATATTATGAAGCATCCACCCCGCAAGCCGGGTGAAAGCATTTTCGCCAATGGTCTTGGTATTCATATTATCTGGGTGGGTATATTAATAGGATGCATCAGCCTCATCACGCAGGCCCTGGCCATTGATACAGGTCTTGAACATTGGCAGACGATGGTGTTTACCGTTTTATGCTTTTCACAGCTATGGCACGTGATGGCAATCCGGAGCGAGAAAAGGTCTTTATTCAAATTGGGTTTATTCAGTAATCCTCCTTTATTGTGGGCGGTACTCGGTACTGTAGCGCTTCAGCTTGCTGTGATTTATATTCCGTTTCTCAATGAATTCTTTCATACACAACCCCTGACAACAACAGAGCTGCTCATTACTTTCGGAGCCTCCGGTATCGTGTTTATTGCAGTTGAGATTGAAAAAGCTGCCAAACGTTCGAAGTAGAGCCATAGGTCTTTCCTGTTATTTCCCGGGTATGAATGCAACGTTTTATTCCCTGCCTGTGTCAAGCGGGGCATGAAGCAATCGTTAATCTTAATATTGATAGGTACTGCTGTTTTTTTCACTGCTTGTGATAAATCTGAAAATGCGCCCAAACCTTTTTCAGATTCCATTGCCGGCACATGGGAACTCAGGCATACTTCTTCGGCCATGAACCCGGAGACCGGTAGACTTAGTGCGGGAAATGGTAATATTCTGAAGTTTGGAATCAGCAATTACGAGAAGTATGAAGCGGGACAGTTAGTAAGAAAAGGCGATTATGCCATTGTGCCCGATCCAACTGTGGAATCAAGTGTATGTCTTCTTTTCCCGGTGGGCCAATTCACAAACCGGATCGTTTACGATAACGACAATGCAGCGCAAAAACAATTCATTGAGATTGACAAGAACCGACTGATCATTGTATCCGGATGCTATTCGATTGATGCGGGTTACCGGCTGGAATATGAAAAAATATCCAACTAAGAAATCTGTTGAAGTTGTGTGATCGTTGTTTTTTTCTTCTCCACATATTTCCTGACCGCTGGTGCCACCTTTGTGCCAAATAATTGGATAGTTCGCAACATCTGTCTTGGGTATACCGCCCTGTTTGTAATAAACATTTCTTCAGGGTTTCAACCCGTTAATAATCTTTAATAATGACCGGTCATCAGAAATGTCTCCCAACAGTTGCCAGATCATAACACCACCGGCTTTGTTATCCTTTGCAAACTGAACTTTTTGGCGGATAGTGGGAATGCCATTGTAGTAGAGTTTCCCGCCGGCATCAACCGATAGCGAATCGTTGTGCTCGGCGCCGGTATATGTTGTCACTATATTTTTATAAGACATGCTTTGTGGCACACCCGGTCCGAAGCCATAACCATAGAAGGGAAGTCCAATAAGTATTTTATTAGCGGCGACTCCTCTTGTTTTGTGAAAATAATTGAAATCGCTTTCTGCCATGCTGAAAGGTGAATGAGGTCCGGGCTTTGACAGATTCCAGGGACCTGTTTTATCATATGACATGACATTGATGAAATCATATTGATGCAAAGTAGAATCCGGTATCAAATGCGCATTCCAGCTTGCCAGTGCGGCAGTGACCAGTAATCCTTTTGACTTTGCCAGTTGTGACAACCGGCTCACAAAGGGCGGATATAATTGATTGATCAAAGCATTTTCCAGGTCCACATCAATACCATCGAAACCATTACTTTCAGCTATTGCTACCAGGCCATCAATAAACCGGTCCCTGTTTGTTTCTTCCATGAGATCGGCGAGATATTCCGGCGCACTGCCCCCGCCAAAGGACAGGTAAACCTTCACATTTTTTGCATGCGCTTTATTAATGATTTCCCGGTAAACCGTTTCATTTTTAAATACACCGGTTGAATCAGGATTTATAAATGCCAGGTTTAAATCGGTGACCGAATTCAGATCCACTGCATCCAGGCCTGCTGACCAGTCGTAAGGGCTGTGCAGGTATCCCAGCACTTTGAAATCCCGGGTATCTGTATCCTGTTTCGATATTGATTTGTTGCTGCAGTGCAACGAAAAAAAGGTAATTGCTATCAGGCAGAATGGTGAAAGGATGAACCTGTTTTTCATGATCGAAGCGGTTGGTTGGTTAATTTTACAAGATAAGCAATTGGAATGGATGCATATCAACAGAAGGCACTGAAAGAATTGGAGAGCTGGCAAAAAAAGATATTGCAAAGGCCAGGTTTGATCAATCGCCTCTCGAAGCGCACGCAGGATAAGATAAATGCGTTGATCCCCGAAAAAGTGCACCAGGCCGTTACTACCACCATCAGGCAAATGATAAGAGGTGTGCTATTCGGTGCCCGTTATACAACAGCCGATCCCATCATCAACGCAGGTCTTGAATTAAGGGAAACGAGAGTAGAAGAAAAAATTAAATTTTATCGTACCACGGCGGCTGTTGAAGGTGGCATCACAGGAGCGGGCGGCATACTGATGGGGCTTGCAGACTTCCCATTGCTCATTGCCATCAAAATAAAACTGCTTTACGAGATCGCTTCGGTATATGGCTTTGATATTACGGATTACCGCGAGCGCCTCTACGTTTTGCATATTTTCGAACTGGCATTTTCGAGCCACCAGCATCGGCGTGACGTCTATTTGAAAATGGAAGACTGGGATAAACGTAAGCATCAACTTCCTGAAGACATCAACCAGTTTGACTGGAGAAAATTCCAACAGGAGTATCGCGACTATATTGACCTGGCGAAAATGGCGCAGCTGATTCCGGTGATTGGAGCACCGGTAGGGGTGTGGGTTAATTATCGCCTGTTAAAAAAACTGGGAACCACGGCCATGAATGCGTACAGGATGCGACTAATGGACAGCGGGGTGAAATCTTAACCGGAAATTCGAAAATATGATTCAAAAGGAATTTGTAAAACAAGCCATTCACATTTTAAGGGATGATCAGTTTGTGACAGGTCTTGCAGCCGGTGGCTCTTGGTTAAGCGGCAATATGGATGAGTTCTCCGATGTGGATCTTGTACTTGTTACCCGGGACAGAATTTCTCATGATAAGAATAAAATGGTTCAGTATGCCGAAAAGCTCGGCACATTGTTAAGTGCTTTTACCGGGGAGCATGTGGGTGAACCGCGATTGCTGATTTGCCTGTATGAAGAACCTTTTTTACATGTAGATATTAAGTTTCTGATAATTGAAGAATTGGCAACGAGGATTGAGGATCCCGCTATTTTGTTCGACCGGGATGATCAACTGGCCGATGCATTGCGCATTACGAGTGCCGTTCCGCCTTACCCCGACTTTCAATGGATCGAAGACCGTTTCTGGACCTGGATCCACTATGCACTTACCAAGATTGGAAGAGGAGAGTACTTTGAAACTTATGATTTCCTTGGATTTCTTCGCACCACAGTTTTTGCCCCATTATTGCATATTAAAAACGGGCTTCAACCAAAGGCGCTTCGTCGCATTGAAACGAGTCTGAGACCTGGCGATCTCGAACTGTTGAAGTCCACCATAGCTGCATACGACCGGAATTCTCTGCTCCTGGCTGTGGAAAAATCGGTAGAGATTTACCGCGACTTACGCAAGGCCTTGTATCATGATATCACATTGAAAATGGCGGCTGAACAACGTGTTCTTCAATATTTGCAGGAGATAAAACAACGCGCCTGACCAAACTGGCATGTTTTTTATCCACTATGTATAAAACATGTTATGAGAGCCATCTGGTCGGGATCTATTGGCTTTGGACTGGTCAATATTCCGGTAAAAATGTACAGTGCTGTGGAAAGCAGTACCCTTGATCTGGACATGCTGGATAAAAAAGACCACGCCAATATCAAGTTCAAGCGGGTAAACGAAAACACGGGTAAAGAGGTGGCCTGGGAAAATATTGTCAAGGGATACCTTGTGAATGAGAAATACGTGGTGCTTGACAAATCGGATTTCGAGAAGGCAAGTCCGGAAAAAACAAAACATATTGAGATCACCCAGTTCGTTGATGAAAAGGAAATTGACAGCACCTACTTTGAAGTGCCGTATTTTCTTGAACCGGACAAAACGGGTGCGCGTGCCTATGCCTTGTTACGCGATGCTTTAAAGAAAAGCGGGAAAGCAGGAGTGGGAATGTTTGTTATGCGTGACCGTGAGCATGTGGCCGTTATAAAAGCAAAAGACGATGTAATCATTCTTAACAGGATTCGTTTTGCGGACGAAATACGTTCTCCCAAGGATTTGAAATTACCGGAAACAAAAGCCAAGCCTGATGAATTAAAGATGGCCATGGCACTCATCAATCAGCTTAGCCAGAAATTTGATCCCAGGAAATATAAAGATGATTATACAGAAAAACTGTTGAAGATCATCAATGCAAAAGCCAAAGGCAAGAAAGCTCCTTTCAAACCAATGAAGGTTGTGCATTCATCTACAAAAGATCTGATGGAACAACTCAAAGCCAGTCTCAATACCGGCAGCTCCGGCAAACGTAAAGCATCATGAGCCTGGCCGTTTACAATAAAAAAAGAAATTTTAAAAAGACACGTGAGCCTAGGGGAAAGCGGGAGACCGCCCGGGGCTTGCGTTTTGTTGTACAAAGACACCAGGCCACCCGGTTGCACTACGATTTCCGACTTGAGCTCGATGGTGTATTAAAAAGCTGGGCTGTACCCAAGGGTCCGTCGCTGAATCCTTCGCAAAAGAGACTTGCCGTGATGGTGGAAGACCACCCGGTTTCATACATAGGTTTCAAAGGAATCATTCCCGAAGGAAATTATGGTGCCGGGAAAGTGGAAATCTGGGATAACGGGAAGTTCCAGCCCGTTGACGAAGATCATAAACCGATCAGTGAGCGGCAGGCTTTGCAGTCATTGAAAAAAGGCGAATTGAAGTTTGGTCTCAAGGGAAAAAAATTAAAGGGTGAATTTGTTTTAATCCGCCTGAAAAATGATGATAAAAACTGGTTGCTGATAAAGCACAAGGATGAATTTGCTTCCAATACGATATATGATGCGGAAGAAGAAATATCAAAAGTAAAAACTGCTAAATCCAGGACTGCTTCCAAAAAATCCTCTGGGAACAAAAAAGTTAAGGGCTACATCAAACCGATGCTCGCCACGATCCACCGCACACCCTTTGATGATGAAGACTGGATTTTTGAAATCAAATGGGATGGTTATCGTGCCATAGCCGAGACTGGAGATGCTGTGAAGTTGTACTCGAGGAATGGTCTTGATTTCAGCGACCGTTTTTCAACTATTTATAATGCGCTTCAAAAGATAAAACATTCAGCCATCCTGGATGGGGAAATTGTGTTGCTTAATGAAAAAGATCTTCCCGATTTTCAGAAGTTGCAGCACTATGAAAACAACCTGAACTACCCGTTGGTTTATTATGTATTTGATTTACTCGAACTTGATGGTAAGAATATTGAGCATCTGCCTTTAATACAACGGAAAGAACTGCTGAAAAAATTATTGAAAAAAAGTTCCGTTATCCGATACTGTGATCACATCGAAAAGCAGGGTATTGCTTTCCTGGAAAAAGCGAAGGAGCAGGGCCTCGAAGGAGTGATCGCTAAGAAATCAGATAGCCGGTATGCCCGTGGGATACGCAGCCGCGAATGGTTAAAATTGAAAAATGTACAAAGCACCGAAGTTGTTATCGTTGGTTATACGGAACCAAAAGGAGGGCGATCACATTTTGGTTCCCTGGTAATTGCGAACAAAAAACCAAAGAGCCGCCAGTGGGAATACCGGGGGCATGTTGGTACGGGCTTCAACAGCTCTTCACTGGCATCTTTGAAGAAAAAGATGGATGCCTTCAAAGCCGATGAAAGTCCATTCAAAACCAAAGTACCTTTAAATGGGAAAGTGACCTGGTTAAAACCCAAGTTGGTCGCTGATATTGCCTATACTGAAGTTACCCGTGATAAGATTTTCCGTCACCCGGTATTCCTGCGATTACGGGAAGAAAAGAAAACAAGTGAGGTAAATGAAGAAGTAGTGGAAGAAATGACGGAAGTTAAAAGAAATGAGACCATGAAAGTGGGTAAATATAATGTGAACATCACGAACCGGCATAAAGTCTTCTGGCCGGATGAAGGATATACAAAGGGCGACCTGGTAGATTATTACGACCGGGTGTCAGGTTATATCCTGCCACATCTCAAGGACAGGCCTCTGTCATTAAGACGAAATCCAAACGGTATCCGTGACGAAGGATTTTTTCATAAAGACGCCGGGGAAAATGCACCGGAATTTGTAGACGTTTACCCGGTCCACAGCGAGAGCAGCAACAAAATTGTTGACTATATCGTTGGAAATAACAAAGCGACGCTGTTATATCTCGCCAACCTGGGTTGCATTGAAATCAATCCTTGGAACAGTACAACCAAAAAGCCGGATCATCCAACCTGGATGGTGATTGATATCGATCCCTCTGATAAAAATACTTTTAAGGATGTGGTTGATGTGGCGCTTGCCACCAAAGAAGTCCTTGACCGTGCCGGTGTAAAAAGTTATTGTAAAACATCCGGTGCATCCGGTCTGCATGTGTATGTGCCCATGAAAAATAAATATGATTACGACACCGTGAAAGATTTCGCACATATCATTGCACGCATGGTTCAGGAACAATTACCCAAAACCACTTCACTTGAACGGTCATTAAAAAAACGCGGCTCCAGGATCTATATCGACTACCTGCAAAACCGCAGTGGTCAGACACTTGCCTGCGCCTACAGCCTTCGCCCCAAAAAAGGCGCCACCGTATCCACCCCTCTCGACTGGAAAGAAGTCAATCATGAGCTTCATCCTTCGCAGTTCAATATTGAAAATATATTTGCCCGTCTTGAGAAGAAGGGAGACCTTTTCAAACCTGTTCTTACGGGGAGTACCAATATAGAAAAGGCGCTTAAAAAGCTGGGGGTTTAAACGTATTGCTGCGTAGGGCGGAATTTACAATGCTCAACAAACAATGTTCAATTTAAAATTAGAGCGGCTGAGAAGAGATCGTTATGGAAATAAATGGCAGCCTGTCTCATTGAACATTGAAAATTGAAAATCGAACATTGAACATCCCGCCCTACGCAGTAGAGATGACAGCACGCAATTAATATGTAATTTCCCTCCATGAACTCTATCTCCTGGGGCATTATCGGCTGCGGCGACGTGACCGAAGTAAAGAGCGGCCCTGCGTTTAACAAAGTGCCGGATTCAAGGCTGCATGCCGTGATGCGACGTGATGCGAAGAAAGCAGCAGATTATGCAAAAAGACATCATGTTCCCAAATGGTATGGCAATGCGGATGACCTGGTAAATGACCCCGAAGTCAATGCTATTTATATTGCGACGCCGCCGTCTTCGCACGAGGAGTATGCAGCCAGGGCATTCAGGGCAGGAAAACCCGTTTACGTGGAGAAACCGATGACAATGGATGCTGCCGCTGCAAAACGGATGAGTGATTTGTCAAAACAACTGGGCCAGAAGCTGGTTGTTGCACACTATCGCAGGGCACAGCCGGCTTTTGAGTTGATAAAAAGCTGGCTGGGTGATGAAAGAATTGGAAAGGTCAGACTGGTTCGTTCAACACTATTTAAAAAACCTCTTACAAAAGAAGAATTGCAGAATGAAAGAATCGCCTGGCGTGTCAATCCTCTTGTTGCCGGCGGTGGCTTATTTCATGACCTTGCACCGCATCAGCTTGATCTGATGTATTTTTTCTTCGGTGAAGTTGAGCAGGCGATTGGTATCTCCACCAACCAGGCCGGTGCTTATGAATCCGACGATATCGTCTCGGGATGCATTCAGTTTAAAAACGGTGTTCAATTTGTGGGAAGCTGGTGCTTTAATGTTTCACCGGAAGATGAGCGTGATGAAATTGAAATCATCGGTTCGGAAGGAAGAATTGTATTTAGTTGTTTTGAAACAAAACCCGTCCGCATTTATATGGGAGGACAGATGAGTGAATATGGTTTCCCCCGACTGGAGCATGTTCAACAGCCAATGATTGAAAAAGTGGTACAGTATTTCCTGGGAAAAATTCCCAATCCTTGTTCTGCCGATGATGGGGTGGCTGTGATGCGGCTGCTGGATGTTTTTACGGGAAAGTAGTTGGGTATAGGCGAGAGACTAGTGGCTTGATTGTTTAAGATTCTCTACATATGATTCGGCGTCACAATTGCGTGTTCCACTTTTTTTAGAAAAAAGTGGAGTAAAAAACTTCGGCTGCAGAAAAATGGCTAAAAATTACTGCGCAATCCTTTCGCCAGCGAACTCGCCGTAAGATTTTTTTAGGTTTGAGAG
>Ga0065721_10008473_pt1 | contig 13599 bp, 10 predicted proteins | sample Mesricmetagenome_FD_59108 | JGI IMG/M metagenome (GOLD analysis project Ga0065721, IMG submission 59108) | Mesophilic microbial community from rice straw/compost enrichment Sample: eDNA_1 v2 (version 2) | ecosystem: Engineered > Solid waste > Grass > Composting > Bioreactor | place: USA: Davis... | reverse complement strand
GGCGAGGTGGCGACCGGCGGCGCGCTCAGCGTCGAGGTCACCGCCACTCCCCCGGCGATGCCGACCACCAGCACCGCCGCGATCGATCCGGCGACCCAGGCACCGCGATGCGCTCCGGCCGGCTTGATGTCGCGGGCGCCGCCCACGATGCGGGCGCGCAGAGCGGCGCGCTCGTCGGGCGTCAACTCGTCGTTCATGCCCGAACCCCTTCCCGCGCGATGTCGTCGCGCAGCTTCGCCTTCGCGCGGGCCAACCGCGACTTCACCGTGCCGGCCGGAATGCCGAGGACCTGGGCGATCTCGCGTTCCGCGTAGCCTTCCAGCACCGCGAGCACGACGACCGCCTGCTCCCGTTCGGGGAGCCGCTTGAGCGCCGCCATCACACCGCTGTCGTCGTGGTCGTGCGACGCCCGCGGCTCGGTCACGGGCGCGCGGTCCAGCAGCGCCCGGTACCGCCGGCCCGCTCGTTCGAGGTTGCGTGCGCAGTGGGCGACGGTCGTCAGCAACCACGGCAGGGGCGAGCCGCCGACAAGGCGCACCGACGCGCGCTTGCGCCACAGCTCGAAGAACGCCACGGTCACGGCGTCCCGCGCGTCCTCCCGCGCCGTCAGCAGCCGCGCGGCGTGCCGGAACAGGCGCCCCTCGTAGCGGTCGAACAGCGCGCCGAGCGCGAGCTCGTCACCCTGGCGTACCCGGTCCCACAGCCCGGTGTCGTCGTCATCCACACTCTGTAGTGTCCGCGAATCCTCGTTCGGTTCCCACGCGGACGAGGCCGCGGATAACGAAACGGTGACGGTGGTCAGCCGGCCCGCCGCCCCACGTGCAGCACCGCGCGCGTGACGAGCCCCGCCAGCAGCGCCCAGAACGCGGCGCTCACCCCGAACACCGCGATCCCGGATGCCGCGACGAGGAAGGTCACCACCGCGGGCACCCGCTCGCCGGGGTCGTCGATCGCCTGCTGCACCGCGGACCCGAAGGCCCCGAACAGGGCGACGCCGGCGACCGCGGGGATGACCCCCGCCGGAGCGAGCAGCACGATCGCCGCGAAGGCCGCGGACAGGGCCCCGAGCACGAGGTAGGTGCCCCCGGCAGACACGCCCGCGACCCAGCGGCGACGCGGGTCGGGGTGCGCGTCGGGGCCCGCCGCGATCGCCGCGCTGATGGCACCGAGGTTCATCACGTGACCGCCGAACCCGGCGGCCGCCGCCGAACCGAGCCCCGTGACGAGCATCGCCGGACGCCACGGGATCGTGTAGCCGAGGCTCTTCATCACCGCGACGCCGGGCACGTTCTGCGAGGCCATCGTGACGACGAACAGGGGCAGGGCGATCCCCACCACGGCGCCGACGGTGAGGGTCGGGACGGTGAACTCGAGCCGCGGCAGCAGCGAAGCGGCATCCGTGTCGACGCCGGTGCGGGCCAGCTCGACCGCGACGACGACGATCGCCGCGACGAAGGCGAGCGGAACCGCCCACCGCGGGAGCAGACGGGATGCCACGAGCCACACGATCAGCACGGGTGCGACGCCCCATGGGTCGTCGACCAGGCCGACGAACGGGGCGATGCACAGCGGCAGGAGGACGCCCGCGAGCATCGCCTGCGCGATCGAGGGAGGGATCCGCGCGATGAGGGCGCCGAGCGGGGGGAAAAGAGCCGTGCAGAGGATGAGCGCGGCGCAGACGAAGAAACCGCCCACGACCGCCGGCCACCCGCCGTCGACCGCGCCGGTCGCCGCGAGCAGGGCGACGCCCGGGGTCGACCACGCCACGGTGATGGGGATGCGGAAACGTCCCGCCAGCACGATGCATCCGATGCCGACGACGATCGAGATCGCGAGCAGCCCGCTCGCGGCCTGGGCCGGAGAGGCCCCGACCGTACGAAGACCGGTCAGCACGACGGCGAAGGTGCTGGTGAAACCGACGAGGGCGGTCACGACCCCGGCGACGAGCGGACGGGCGAGAGAGGGCGCGGGAGTCACGGTCATGGGACTCCCGACGCTATCGGACGACCGGGCGCCGCCCCGCGCCGGTCGGCTCAGGCCGTGATGACCTGGGCGGTCCCGGGCGCGGCATCCGGGCCCATCTCATCGGCGAGGCGGTTGGCCTCCTCGATGAGGGTCTGGACGATCTCGGCCTCGGGCACGGTCTTGATGACCTGGCCCTTGACGAAGATCTGACCCTTGCCGTTGCCCGACGCCACGCCGAGGTCGGCGTCGCGCGCCTCTCCGGGACCGTTCACGACGCAGCCCATGACGGCCACGCGCAGCGGCACGGTCATGTCCTTCAGGCCCTCGGTGACGTCGTCGGCGAGCGTGTAGACGTCGACCTGCGCGCGACCGCACGAGGGGCACGAGACGATCTCGAGCTTGCGCTCGCGCAGGTTGAGCGACTGCAGGATCTGGTGGCCGACCTTGACCTCTTCGGCGGGCGGGGCCGACAGCGAGACGCGGATCGTGTCGCCGATGCCCTCGGAGAGCAGGATGCCGAAGGCCGTGGCGCTCTTGATCGTGCCCTGGAACGCGGGGCCGGCCTCGGTCACGCCGAGGTGCAGGGGCCAGTCGCCCCGCTCGGCGAGAAGGCGATACGCCTTGACCATGACGATCGGGTCGTTGTGCTTGACCGAGATCTTGAAGTCGTGGAAGTCGTGCTCCTCGAACAGCGAGGCCTCCCACACGGCGCTCTCGACGAGCGCCTCGGGCGTGGCCTTGCCGTACTTCTCGAGCAGGCGGCGGTCGAGCGAACCAGCGTTCACGCCGATGCGCAGCGAGACGCCCGCGTCCTTGGCGGCCTTCGCGATCGCGCCGACCTGGTCGTCGAACTTGCGGATGTTGCCGGGGTTCACCCGCACCGCACCGCAGCCGGCGTCGATCGCCTGGAAGACGTACTTCGGCTGGAAGTGGATGTCGGCGATGACCGGGATCTGGCTCTTCTTCGCGATGATGTGCAGCACGTCAGCGTCGTCCTGCGACGGCACGGCCACGCGCACGATCTCGCAGCCGGATGCCGTGAGCTCGGCGATCTGCTGCAGGGTGGCGTTGATGTTCGTCGTCGGCGTCGTCGTCATCGACTGCACGCTCACGGGGGCGTCGCCCCCGACGAGCACCTTGCCGACCCGGATCTGACGGGTCTTGCGACGGGGAGCGAGGGTCTCCGGCACGCGGGGCATTCCGAGATTCACAGCAGGCACGGGCTCAGCCTACGCCGCCCTCGCTGGACGGAGTCGGAACAGGCTGCGAATGCTCCCTGTGGTAGGTTCGGCGCCATGCGCGCGCATTTCAGCTGGTGGCCCACCGTCTAGGCGGTGAGCTCGCGTGCGACAGACCGCCCTCCCTCGGGATCCGGGCGGTCTTCGTGTTTTCGGCGGCCGCGTAGGACCCTCGCTCACAGACGGAAGTACTTCGATGACCGGGCCCGACCCCTCCTCTCCGCTCCACAGCCTCCTCGCCGGCGGCGCGCCGTTCGCGCTCATCGCGCGCGACCCCGACACCGTCGAGGTGCTCACGGGCGACGTCGTCGACGTCGAGCTCCTCGCCGACATCCCCCTGATCGGCGACGACGGGACCGCTCGGGAGGTCCTCGCGCTCGTCCCCTTCCGCCAGGTGCGCGAGCGCGGATTCGTGTGCCACGACGACGGTGCGCCGCTGCGCTGCCTGGTCATCGGGGAGCGGACGATCCTGTCGCGCGCGGAGGTCATGGCATCCCTGCCCTCCTCCCCCGTTCACCTCGAGGGAGCGGGCTTCGACATCGCCGACGAGGACTACGCCGACATCGTGCGCCGCGTGATCGCCGACGAGATCGGTCGGGGCGAGGGCGCGAACTTCGTCATCCGCCGCGACTTCGTCGCCGACGTCGACGCCGACCCGCGCGTGGCGGCGCTGACGTGGTTCCGCGCGCTGCTCGAACACGAGAAGGGCGCGTACTGGACCTTCGCCGTCGTCACCGACGGGCATGTCGCGGTCGGCGCGAGCCCCGAGGCGCACGTCAGCGCCCGCGACGGCGTGGTCACGATGAACCCGATCTCGGGCACGTTCCGCCACCCGGCGGGCGGGTCGACGGCCGAGACCCTCGCGGAGTTCCTGCGCTCGACCAAGGAGACCGAGGAGCTCTTCATGGTCGTCGACGAGGAGCTGAAGATGATGAGCGCCGTCTGCAGCGACGGCGGCCGCATCACGGGCCCGCACCTGAAGGAGATGTCGCGGCTGACCCACACGGAGTACATGCTCCGCGGGCACAGCGACCTCGATCCCCGCGACATCCTGCGCGAGACGATGTTCGCCCCCACCGTCACGGGCTCGCCCATGCAGAACGCGTGCACGGTCATCGCTCGTCACGAGACGACCCCGCGCGGCTACTACTCCGGCGTCGCGGCGCTGTTCACGCCGAACAGCGACGCCGGCGGTCCGTCCCACGATCTCGATGCGCCGATCCTCATCCGCACCGCCTACCTCGTCGACGGGCACCTGCGCGTACCGGTGGGAGCGACGCTCGTGCGGCACTCCGACCCGTACGGCGAGGTCGGCGAGACGCACGGCAAGGCCGCGGGCGTGCTCGGGGCGATCGGTGCGATCCCGCGCGACGTGCCCGCCGCCCCCGCCGAGGCGGACCCCGACGCCCCCGTCGCCGAGCGCCGACCGCTCGCCGAGGATCCCGCGATCGCCGAGCTCCTGACCTCGCGCAACGAGCGTCTCGCCCCGTTCTGGATGAACCCGCAGGACCCCGACGGATCGGGACCGTTCGCCGGCCGCACCGCCCTCGTCGTGGATGCCGAGGACCGCTTCACCACGATGCTCGCCCACCAGCTGCGCCACCTCGGGCTCGACACCCGCATCGTGCACTGGGCCGAGGTGACCGATGCGCAGGTGGATGCCGCCGACCTCATCGTCTCGGGCCCGGGACCGGGCGACCCGCGCGATGCCGACAGCGCCCGCATCGCCGCCATGCACGGGGTCGTCGCGCGGCGGCTGAGCGACTCCGCTCCGCTGCTGGCGGTGTGCCTGAGCCACCAGATCCTCGCCGACCAGCTGGGGATCGACCTCGCCCCGCTCGCGCAGCCGCACCAGGGCCTGCAGAAGAGCGTCGACGTGTTCGGCGAACCGGCGTCGATCGGGTTCTACAACACGTTCACGGCGCGCGTCGCGCCCGGCACCTCGCAGCGGGCGCTTGCGATCGGCCGCGGATCGGTGACGACCGAGATCATCACCGAGGTCGCGGCGGATGCCGAGACGGGCGACGTGTACGCCCTCCGCGGCCCCGGGTTCGCGAGCGTGCAGGGGCACCTCGAGTCGATCCTGTCGCGCGACGGCATGCGGACACTGGAGCGGCTGATCTCGCACGTGCTCTGATGCACTGTCCCTTCGACAGGCTCAGGGACCACCCCGGGGTGGCTGAGCCCGTCGAAGCCCCTGCTCCACACGGCACACGTGGCTGAGCCCGTCGAAGCCCCTGCTCCACACGGCACACGTGGCTGAGCCCGTCGAAGCCCCTGCTCCACACGGCACACGTGGCTGAGCCCGTCGAAGCCCCCGTGCGCCGCGGACTACAGCAGCTGCACCGGGTTGAAGACGTCCGCGAGGAACAGCACGCCGCCCATACCGACCAGCAGCACCACGACGACGAACGTCAGCGGGACGAGCTTCGTGGCATCCACCGGCCTCGCGACCTTTCCGCGCATGCGGGCGAACCACCGCTTGATCCCGTCCCACAGCGCGACCACGACGTGCCCGCCGTCCAAGGGCAGCAGGGGGATGAGGTTGAACACGAACAGGGCGATGTTCAGCGCCGCGAGCAGCCCGATGATCGACTGCACGCGGGCGAGGATCGGAGCGTCGACCGCGGCGTACTCCCCCGCGAGCCGGCCGGCACCCACCACGCTGAGCGGTCCGTTCGGGTCGCGCGGCTGACCCGTCACGAGGTCGACGGCTGTCTCGTAGACGCGCACCGGAAGCTGGGTCATGATCTGCGCCACGGCCCCGACCTGCTGGATGGTCGCCTCGGGACCCACCCAGATCGGCTGCGGAACGAGGGCCGACTGCGGGCTAAGCCCGGCGAAGCCGACACTGCGGTACTCGGGCTGACCGGCGGCATCCCGCACCGCCCGTCCGTCCGCACCGGTGACGGCACGGTCGGCCTGGACGGGGGTGAGCGTGAGGGTCTGCTGCGCGCCGTCCCGCTCGACGACCACGGCGAGCGCCTGACCCGGCGAGCGCTGGATGACGGCGGCGGCCTCGTCGAAGGTCGACACCGCGGTGCCGTCGATCGAGACAATGGTGTCTCCGGGCAGGATGCCGGCGGCGGCGGCGGGCGCGACCGGATCGCCCGCGGCGCAGTCGGACCTGTCGGCGCCGGCGGGGATCACGCACTGCGACACGGAGGCGACCGTGGTCGTCCCCTGCGCGATGCCGATGCCGCTGACCGCGATCGCCGACAGGAGGAAGGCCAGCAGGAGGTTCATGATCGGCCCGCCGAGCATCACGATGATGCGCTTGTAGACCGGGAGCTTGTAGAACACGCGGTCGTCGGCGGCGATGAGCGTCTCGGCGTTGGCATCCCGGGCGTCCTGCACCATGGTCGCGAAGAACCGCGAGCGCTTCGTCCCGGGTTCGGCGTCGTCGGGGGCGGGCGGGTACATGCCGGCCATCGAGATGAACCCGCCGAGCGGCAGCACCTTGAACCCGTACTCGGTCTCGCCGATCCGCTTGGACCACAGCGTCGGACCGAAGCCGATCATGTACTGGCCGACGCGCACGCCGAAGAGCTTGGCGGGCAGGAGATGCCCGATCTCGTGCAGGGCGATCGAGATCGCGAGGCCGATCACGAGCACGAGCACGCCGATGAGGAAGGCGATCGCGGTCACCCGGTGACGATACCGCCGACAGCCTTTGAACGGCCCGTGCGGCCGCGATGCGGTGTCTGTGCGACACCGGATGAGACAATGGACGCGATGCCCAGCGACGCCCCCTCGAACCTGCCCCCCGTCCTCCGACCGGAGCGTCCGCCCCGTCGCGACCTCGCGGAACTGGCCCGCCGGTGGGGAGTGCGCACGGTCGGCGACATCGACGCGACCGTCCTGTCGGGGATCACCCTCGCCACGGCCGACCTCCGCGCCGGCGAGGCCTTCGTGGCCATCCAGGGCGTGAACCGGCACGGAGCGGAGTTCGCGACCACCGCGGCCGAGCGCGGCGCGGTCGCCGTCGTCACCGATGAGGCGGGCGCCGCCATCGCGGCATCCGCGGGTCTTCCGATCGTCGTGGTCGACGACCCCCGCGCGCTGCTGGGGGACCTGTCGGCGTGGGTCTACGGCACCGGACCCGACGACGACCTGCCGCGTCTGCTCGCGACCACGGGCACCAACGGCAAGACGAGCGTGTCGCACCTGCTCGAGGGGATCCTCGGCCAGCTCGGGGTCGTCACGGGCCTGTCGTCGACCGCCGAACGCCACATCGCAGGCGAGGTCATCGTCTCGCGTCTGACCACGCCCGAGGCATCCGAGTTCCACGCCCTCCTCGCCCTCATGCGCGAGCGCGGCGTCGAGGCCGTCGCCGTGGAGGTCAGCGCCCAGGCCCTCACGCGTCACCGCGTCGACGGCCTCGTGTTCGACGTCGCCGGCTTCACCAATCTCACGCACGACCACCTCGACGACTACGCCGACATGCGCGAGTACTTCGAGGCGAAGCTCCCGCTCTTCCGCCCCGACCGCGCCCGCCGCGGCGTGGTCTGCCTGGACTCTCCCGCGGGCGCCGAGATCGCCGCGCGCGCCGAGATCCCCGTCGTCACCATCGCGACCCCCGCGATCGCGCACGATGCCGGTGTCGGGGCCGACTGGACCGTCGACATCGTCGACGAGCGCCAGGAGGGCACCGAGTTCACCCTCTCCGACGGCAAGGGCCGCTCGCTGACGACGGTGGTGCCGGTGATCGGTCGGCACATGGCCGCCAACGCCGGACTCGCCATCGTCATGCTGCTCGAGGCGGGCTACACCTGGGAGCACCTGTTCAGCACCCTCGACGGCGAGCGCATCGACGCGTCCCTCCCGGGACGCACGCAGCTCGTGTCCGGCGCCGAGGGCCCCGCGGTGTACGTCGACTTCGGGCACTCCCCCGACGCGTTCGAGAAGACCCTGGCCGCGGTCCGCCGCGTGACCCCCGGCACGGTCGTCATGCTCTTCGGCGCCGACGGCGACCGCGACGCCACGAAGCGTCACGACATGGGTCGCACCGCGGTCGAGGGCAGCGACATCCTCATCGTCACCGACCACCACCCCCGTCACGAGAACCCGGATGCCATCCGCACGGTGCTCGTCGAGGGTGCACGCCTCGCGCGTCCCGACGCCGAGATCCTCGAGTTCACGCCGCCCGAGCGCGCGATCCTNGAGGCCGTGAAGCTNGTCGGCGAGGGCGATGCGATCCTGTGGGCCGGCCCCGGACANCAGGACTACCGCGACATCCGCGGCGTGCGCACCCCGTACTCGGCGCGCGAACTGTCGCGTCGGGCCCTGCGCGCCGCGGGGTGGGCCGTGCCCGACCCGCAGTGGCCGGTGCCCTACCCGGCCGACAGCACCCCGTCGTCCGACCCCGAGCGCCCGGTCGACTTCCCGGCCTGACGCCTGGGGGCGAGGCCGGCGCCGCTCCGCGTCTTCCCGTCGCCGCCGCTGCACACCTCCTGCATATTCGCACCGAGAGCCGCGAGAACCGTCGTCAACGACGTTCGTGCAGGAGTTGTGCAGGCCCCGCCCTTCAACCGCAGCCGCAGCCGCAAAGGCCGAACTCGGGCCCAGCGCCGACGCCCGTGCCGCACACCTCCTGCATATTCGTACCGAGAGCCGCGGAAACCGCGGTCAGCGACATTCGTGCAGGAGTTGTGCAGGCCCCGCCCCGCAACCGCAACCGCAACCGCAACCGCAACCGCAACCGCAACCGCAACGACCGTACTCAGGCCGAGCGCCGACGCCGCCGCCCGTGCCGCACACCTCCTGCACATCCGCGCCGAGAGTCGCGAAACCCGCAGTCAGCGACCCTCGTGCAGGAGTTGTGCAGCGCTCAGCGCGCGGCGATGATCTCGTCGGCCGTCCGCCGCGCCCAGGCCTCCGCCTCGGCGAGCGAGTCCCGCGTGAGGGTCGCGGGCGGCTCGTGCCGGTCGACCACGCGTTCGATGAGGTCGACAATGCCGAGGAAGCTCAGACGCCCCTCGTGGAAGGCGTCGACGGCCTGCTCGTTCGCGGCGTTGAACACGGCGGGGAAGGTCGCCCCCGCGCGTCCCACGCGCTTGGCGAGCGCCACGGAGCCGAAGGCCTCCTCGTCGAGAGGCTCGAACGTCCATTGCGACGAGGTGGTCCAGTCCAGGGGCGCCCCCACCCCGCCGACGCGGTGCGGCCAGTCGAGGCCGATCGAGATGGGCAGTCGCATGTCGGGCGGCGACGCCTGGGCGATGGTCGAGCCGTCGACGAACTCGACCATCGAGTGCACGATCGACTGCGGGTGGACGGTGACGGCGATGCGGTCGTAGGCGACGTCGAACAGCAGGTGCGCCTCGATCACCTCGAGGCCCTTGTTGACCAGCGTCGCGGAGTTCGTCGTCACGACGCGTCCCATGTCCCACGTGGGGTGGGCGAGCGCCTGTGCGGGCGTGACGTCTCCGAGCTCGTCGCGCGAGCGCCCGCGGAAGGGACCTCCGGATGCCGTGAGCACGAGCCGTCGCACCTCGTGGGCCGCCCCGGAGCGCAGGGCCTGGGCGATCGCGGAGTGCTCCGAGTCGACCGGGACGATCTGGCCGGGGGCGGCGAGCGCGGTGACCAGCTCTCCCCCGACGATCAGCGACTCCTTGTTCGCCAGGGCGAGGGTGCGTCCCTCCTCGAGGGCCGCGAGCGTCGGGCCGAGTCCCACGGACCCGGTGATGCCGTTGAGCACGACGTCGGCCTCGACGTCGCGCACCAGCTGCTCGGCCTCGACCGCCCCGAGGGCGAGGTGCTCGACGCCGAATTCCCGCGCCTGCGCCTCGACGCCGGCGCGGTCCGACCCCGCCGCCAGGCCGACGACCTCGAAGCGGTCGGTGTGGGCCCGGATGACGTCGAGCGCCTGGGTGCCGATCGAACCGGTGGAACCGAGGATGAGGACGCGGCGCATGCCGTCAGCCTACTGAGCCGCGACGCGACCCGTGCCCGCCCGGGTCGTGCGGGCCGGACCGCACCCCGCATGCCGCGGCGCCACGGGGACGCCGCGGTGCGAGGGCTTACTGCGCGGCGGGGGCGTGCTGGACGCCGAGGATGTCGACGACGAAGACGAGCGTGGCGCCCGCCGGGATCGAGCCCTGCGCCTGGTCGCCGTAGCCGTCGGCCGGCGGGATCACCGCGAGCACCTGCGAACCGACGGTCTGCCCCTCGAGGGCCTTCTTGAAGCCGGGCACGACGGCCGTCGTGGCGAACTGCGTCGGAGCGCCTTTGTCCCAGCTCGAGTCGAAGACGGTGCCGCCGTCGTAGAGGACGCCGGTGTACTGCACGATCACGGTGTCGCCGGGGTTGACCACGTCGCCCGTACCCTGGCGCAGGTTCTCGATGCGCGTCTCGGTGGGCGCGGGGGTGCTCGGGACGGTGATGGTGGGCGCGCCGTTGTCCGCGAACGTCACGGTCGGCATGCCGTCGACCGGGGCGACCTCGGCGCCGTCGGCGCGCGTCGGCAGCTCCGCGATCGCGTCGGCCACGAGGACGTACGCGGGCGAGCCTTCACCCAGGATGCCGGCCGGGAAGGTCGACACGGTGCGGGAGCCGACCGGGACGCACGACACGGCGGCACCGAAGATCTGCTGGGAGTTGACGATCATGTCCATGCCGGAGGGGTCGGACGTCAGCGAGTCCAGGACCACCTCGCCCGTGGCGGCGTCGAGGACCGTGTAGTTGGCCTTCACGATGTCGCCGGACTGGATCTCCTGCCCGGTGCCCTCGATGAGCGTGCTGCGCTGGATGTCGCTCGGGGCGAAGCCGTCGGGACGGGTCACCGTGACGGGGCCCTGGAAGTCGCCCGACACCTCGAGTCCCGCGGGGACGTCGCCGGTGAACGGGGTCTGGCACGCGCCGGCATCCGGGGTGGCCGTGGCATCCGGCGTCTGCGCGTCGGTGGACGAGCCGGAGCATCCGGCCAGCAGCAGCACCGCGACGGCGGCGACGGACAGGGAAGCGATCGGGCGGAAGCGCACGGGAGACCTCTCGGAAGAAGACGGGAAGCACCCATCCTCGCGCATCCGGCTTTGGCGCGGCTGGGAGAGCGGTCGGTGCGGACGTCCGTCGCGCGCCGCGCCCCATGCGCACCTCGGCATGCGGCGGCTAGTAGCCTCGTCGGGTGAGTTCCGACCTGCCCGCCGAGACCCCCGCCGCCGCACCGCCGCAGCAGATGGGCGCCGCTTACGGCCTCGGACGGTTCCTCATCGCCCCGCTCGCCCGCGCCGTGTACCGGCCGCACATCGAGGGGCGCGAGAACGTCCCCCGCACCGGACCGGTGATCTTCGCGAGCAACCACCTGTCGTTCATCGACTCGATCGCGATCCCGGTCGCCGCTCCCCGGCCCGTGCACTTCCTCGCGAAGTCGGCGTACTTCGAGAAGTGGGCGTCGCGGCAGTTCTTCACCGCGATCGGCGCGATCGCCGTCGAGCGCGGAGCCGGCCAGAAGGCCCTCGACGCCCTCGACCAGCAGCGCGTTCTGCTCGAGGACGGTCGCGCGGTCGCGCTGTACCCCGAGGGCACGCGCTCCCTCGACGGCCGGCTCTACAAGGGCCGTACGGGTGTCGCCTTCCTCGCGCTGCAGACCGGCGCCCCCGTGGTCCCGGTCGGCCTCATCGGCACCGACAAGGCGATGCCCGTCGGCGCGAAGTTCCCCAGCACGAGCGAGCGCATCACGGTGCGCTTCGGAGAGCCGCTCGACCTCTCGCCGCACGGTCCGGCGACCTCGGGCCGGGCGCGTCGCGGCGCGACCGACGAGATCATGGCCGCGATCCACGCCCTCAGCGGGCAGGAACTGGCGAACGCGTACAACGAGGCCCCCGCGCAGAACCCGATCGAACGCATCAAGCAGGTCCTCCCGCACGAGCGCCTCTGACGCGCGCCTCCTCGCCCTTGACGCGACGGCGTCCGACGACCAGGGTCGAAACCGACGGCCCGAACCGTCGAAGCCACAACGAGGAGGCATCGTGAAGAAGTTCGTCAACGACCCGGCTGATGTGCTGGCCGAGGCCCTGCGGGGGATCCAGGCTGCTCACCCCGATCTCCGCGTGGATGCCGAGAACCGCGTCATCCTGCGCGCGGAACCGACCCGCGCGGGCAAGGTGGCTCTCGTCTCTGGTGGAGGCTCCGGACACGAGCCGATGCACGGCGGCTTCGTCGGACGCGGCATGCTCGACGCGGCCGCGGCGGGCGAGGTGTTCACCTCCCCCACGCCCGATCAGGTGCTCGCCGCCACGCAGGCCGCCGACTCCGGCGCGGGCGTGCTGCACATCGTGAAGAACTACACCGGCGACGTGCTCAACTTCGAGATGGCCGCCGAGCTCGCCGCGTCCGAGGGCGTGCAGGTCGAGTCGGTCGTCGTCGCCGACGACGTGGCCGTGCAGGACTCCACGTGGACCGCCGGTCGGCGCGGCACAGGGACCACCGTCATCCTGGAGAAGATCGTCGGCGCCCTCGCCGAAGAGGGAGCCGACCTCGCCGCCGTCGCCGCCCTCGCGCGCCGCGTGTCGGAGGCCGGTCGCTCGATGGGCGTCGCGCTGACCAGCTGCACCGTGCCCGCGGCCGGCCGACCCACGTTCGAGCTCCCCGACGACGAGATGGAGGTCGGCGTCGGCATCCACGGCGAGCCCGGACGCTCGCGCGTGAAGCTCGCCTCCGCCCGCGAGATCGCGAAGCTGATGGTCGACCCGATCGTGCACGATCTCGGCGACGCGGCGGGACCGGCGATCGTCCTGCTGTCGGGGCTCGGCGGCACTCCCCTCATCGAGCAGTACCTGCTCTACGGCGAGATCGCCCCTCTCCTCGCGGAGGCCGGGGTCGACGTCCAGCGCGTGCTCATCGGCGACTACATCACCAGCCTCGACATGGCGGGCGCATCGCTCACGGTCGTGAAGGCCGACGACGAGATGCTGCGGCTGTGGGACGCGCCGGTGGTCACCCCGGGTCTGCGGTGGGGCGCGTGAGCGCCGCGGTGTCGACCGACGATCTCGTCGCCTGGATCCGCGCGTTCCGCGAGGCCGTGACCGACCACAAAGACGAGTTGACGCGCCTGGACTCCGAGATCGGCGACGCCGACCACGGCTCGAACATGGCCCGCGGTCTCGATGCGGTGGTCGCCAAGCTCGACCAGGCGCCGGCGAGCCCCGCCGAGCTGTTCAAGACCGTGGGGATGACGCTCGTCTCGACGGTCGGCGGGGCGAGCGGCCCGCTCTACGGAACGCTCTTCCTGCGCATGGGGCCCGCGCTGCCATCCCCGGACGGGGTGGATGCCGCTGCCCTGGGCGCGGCGCTCCGCGCCGGTGTCGAGGGCGTCATCGCCCGCGGCAAGGCCGAGCCGGGCGACAAGACGATGATCGACGCCCTCTCCCCCGCGGTCGACGCGTGGGACGCGGCGGCC
>Ga0065721_10005523_pt1 | contig 13602 bp, 10 predicted proteins | sample Mesricmetagenome_FD_59108 | JGI IMG/M metagenome (GOLD analysis project Ga0065721, IMG submission 59108) | Mesophilic microbial community from rice straw/compost enrichment Sample: eDNA_1 v2 (version 2) | ecosystem: Engineered > Solid waste > Grass > Composting > Bioreactor | place: USA: Davis... | reverse complement strand
AGCTTTGTTCCGGCCCGGGGCGCGTAGGGGAAGCGCTCGGTATCGATCGATCCCTGGATGGGCTGAATCTCGCCGAGCCGCCGTTCAGGCTTTGCCTTGCAAATGCAAGAGCCCCGTTCATGACGGGCACGCGCATCGGAATTTCGCGGGCGGCCGAGATGGAATGGAGATTCGGTCTGGAGGGATCGAACTTCGTTAGCCGCAAGTTTTGACGAAATCTGCTTGGCGCAGGCCTAATTCGCATAGTCCGGATCGCGCAGCAGCGCGCGGCGGATCTCCCCCGCTAGGAGGGAGATCTTCGACTTAATTTCGATCGTTCAGACGCCGATCGCCTGCTTCACCCGCTCGCGCGTAAAAGGCAGGTCGTAAAGCCGCACGCCGGTCAGCTGGCGAAAAGCGTTGCCAATCGCGGCGGGCGTCGGACCCTGGGCCGCCTCTCCGGTTCCGAGGAAGGGCTGTCCCGGTGAATCGATCACGTGGACCTCCACGCTATCCGGTGCGCTTGGGAAACGTAAAATCGGATAGCTCGACCAATCCGTGCTGGTGACGCGAGTGTTGTCAAAGGTCACCTGTTCGAAGAGCGTCCAACTCGTGGCCTGGATGATGCCACCCTGCGTCTGGTTCCGGATGCCGTCGGGGTTTACCGCTTCGCCGCTGTCGATCGCAGCCACGGCGCGGGAAACGCGGGTGCGGCCAGTTTCGCGCTCAAGTTCGAGTTCGAGCGCGACGGCCAGATAGGCTGCATGGTTCTTGTAGCGCGCGAAAGCAAAGCCGCGGCCTCTGTCACCTTTCGGCGCGCCGGAAGACCAGCCGAACTCCTCCGCCGCCCTTTCCACAACAGCCCGGGCACGAGGATCTTCCAGGTGGCGCAGCCGGAATTCCACCGGGTCCGTGCCAGCGAGGAGTGCGAGTTCGTCCATCGTGCTCTCGATGGAGAAGACGTTCGCATAGGCGCCCAGCGCGCGCAGCGCCGAGACCCTGAGCGGCGTTTCCGGCACATAGTGCCAGAGAACCCGGCGGTTCGGGAAGACATAGAGCGGGTTGGCGTTCCGATCGCCATTGCCGGACTGGCTGATATTGAAGCGCGGGGCGGGAACGGCGAAAGCCTGTGCCCTATGCCGCGCCGCGAGCAGGTTGCCTGCGCCGCCGGGGCGAGAGGAATGAAGATTGCTCCAAAGCTCGTAGTTCCACCCGGTGATCCGCCCGTCGTCGCCCACGCCGGCGCGGATCTTCGTCAGCATCGCCGGCCCGAAAGGCTCCCAGGCATGCTCATCCTCGCGCATCCACTGCACCCGAATGGGCCGTCCCGGTACGGCGGAGGCGATCAAGGCCGCATCCGCGGCTGCATCGTCGGCGCCGTTGTGACCGTAGCAACCGGAGCCTTCCATATGGATCACACGGACCTGGGCAATGTCCATGCCCAGCATTTCGGCAATGGCTTCCTGGTCGGGATAGACGCCTTGGGTGTGCGACCAGACGGTGAGCTGGCCATTGTCCATATGGGCGACGGCGCAGGAAGGACCGATGGAGCCATGGATCTGGTAGGGGCGCCGGAAAGTTGCCTCGAAAATCTTGCCGGTGACCTCGGGCGAACCCTCCTCGGCCACGGTACCAATGTCACCTTTGGTGGCCTCCAGGAATGCCTGCAGATTGTTCTGGTCGGGCAGCACCGGTTGTTCCGTCCAGCGCGCCGCCTGCTGTAGAGCGCGCATGGCGCTGATCGCTTGGAACTCACCTTCAGCGACTACCGCGAGAAAACTGCCGTCACGGATCACCGAGACCACGCCCGGCATCTGTTCGACCGCTGCGGTATCCACCTCCTGCAGCTGCGCGGAAGGGCTCGGCGGGCGCACGACGCGGGCGTGCAGCATGCCCTCCAGCCGCAGATCCTGGACATAGGCCACACCGCCGGTGACCTTGCCGGGGATATCGACGCGGGGCAGCGACTGGCCCATTACGCGAAGCTTGTCCGGGCTTTTGAGCAGCGATTCCGGCTGCGCCTCGACTGCGAGCAGTTGATCTGTGACGAGTTCGCCATAGCCAATCGTCCGGCCGTCCTGGGCTACGATGCTCTTGGCCTCGGCTCGAAGCGTTTCGCGCGGCACGTTCCAGCGGCGCGCGGCCTCGGTGATCAGGATCTCCCGGACCTGCGCCGCAGCGTTCCGGATCGCCGTGCCGGAATTCTGCATGGATTGGCTGCCGGCGGTGAAACCCTCATCGGGGGTGCGTCCCGTATCCGCGGTGATGAGGTTGATCTCGCCGGGTTCCACCTCCAGCTCTTCGGCAGCTACTTGCCGCAATGCCGTCTTGATGCCCTGACCAAGCTCCACCTTGCCGGTGAACACCGTGATCTCGCCCTCGGCATCGATGCGAATCCAGGAATCAAGGCGACGTGTGTCGTTCAGACTGCCGGGCAATTGGGGAGGCTCGGGCGCTGCGGCGGGCGGCGCGGGCTGCGGCTGTGCCGACACATGCGGGGCGATGGCGAAGCTGACGATCAGCGCACCGGTACCAACAAGGACACTCCGGCGGGTGATGCCATTGCGACCCTGTGTGTTGAACTCGTCCTTGGGAATAATGGTCATTATCCAGCCCTCCTCTCGGTCGGGGCAGATGCCTGCTGCATCAGTTCGCCCGCACGGCGGATCGCAGCGAGGATGCGCATATGCGTGCCGCAGCGGCAGAGATTCGTCATGAGCGCGTCGCGGATCTCCCGATCGCTGGGTTCCGCGTTCTTCCTGAGCAGCGCATGGGCGCTCATCATCATGCCCGGAATGCAGTAGCCGCATTGGGCTGCCTGCATCTCCATGAAGGCGGCCTGCAGCGGCCCGGGCTCCTCGATCGTGCCGAGCCCTTCCACGGTCGTGATTTCGCGGCCTTCCATCAAGGACACAGGGGTGACGCAGGACAGCACCGCCTCGCCATCGACCACCACCGTGCAGGCGCCGCACTGCCCGAGGCCACAGCCGAACTTGGCTGCGTTCAGCTCCAGATCGTTTCGCAGCACATAGAGAAGCGGCGTCGCAGGATCGACATCGATCTCATGCGTTTCGCCGTTAACATTCAGGGATATCGCCATTGCTAATCCTCCGCATCCTCCGCGCCACCACTGGCGCCGACATTTTCCGGCCCTCTTTCGATGCCGTCAGCAGGGCGAACCGCCACCTTGTACTGACCTGAGCGGGTGCGGGCGACAAGGTCCGCGACGTCCTCCCAGGCAGGCGCCTCCGAATACCGCTCGCGCATGTAAGCGAGCAGGTCGGCCATCTGTTGGTCATCGAGCACATTCGCAAAGGCCGGCATTACCGCACTTGCCTCCCCATCCGATGGTGGGAGCCCGAAGAGCACCACATTCACTATGTTCTGCGGGTTGGGTGCATTTACGGCAGTGCTGAGCGAAAAGCGCAGTCCGCCAAAGGGCAGGGGTTTGCTTCCATTATGGCATCCGGCGCAGGCGCTGGCGTAGATCGCCGCCCCCGGATGCTGCGCATCGCCCGCCTGCGTGTCGGTTGCCGGGGCAGCTTGAACCGCCGTCTGCCCCTGGGAGATTTCCGCCTTCAGCTGCTCGGCGCGCTCGCGGCGGGTCTGGTCGGGTTCGCCCATGACCGAGGCGACATAGGTCGCTATCGCGGCAATGTCGCGGTCCGGCAGAAGACCTAGATTGCCTGTGACTTCAGCCATCGGCCCACGGGAGACGCCATGCCACTCATGCCAGCCGTGGCGCAGGTAGAAGGCGAGACTGTCCGCGTCCCAAGGAATGGGAGCGGGGGAGGTGGCATTGATGGCATAGGCCTGCCAGCCCTCTGCCTCGCCGCCGGCAAAATGACGGTCGGAATCAACGGCGCCAAAGCGGTTTCGCGGCGTATGGCAGGCGCCGCAATGGCCGAGGCCTTCGGCGAGATAGGCGCCGCGGTTCCACTCCTCGCTCTGGGCTGTGTCGGGCTGGAACGGGCCCTTGTCCAAAAAGAGAAGATTCCATCCGGCCAGGATCATCCGCATGTTGAAAGGGAAGGGCAGGTCATTCTGCGGCGGGGTAGAGCGCACCGGCTCGCGCGTCATGAGGAAGGCGTAAAGTGCCCGGTTGTCCTCATCCGTAACAAGCGTGAAATGATCATAGGGGAAGGCGGGATAAAGGTAACGACCTTGGCGATCCACCCCCTCTCGCATGGCACGCTGGAAGGCTTCCTCGCTCCAGTTTCCGATGCCGCTCTCGGGATCCGGCGTGATATTGGTGGAATAGATCGTTCCGAAAGGTGTCGGGATGGCAAGGCCTCCCGCAAAGGCGGGCTGGCCCGGCACCGTGTGGCAGGCGATGCAGTTGCCGACAGCGGCAAGCTGTGCTCCTTGCGCGACGAGATCCTCGTTAAAAGAAGATGGATCGACAGCAGCCACAGGCTCGATCTCGCCGCGCCAGGCAATCGCAAACAACCCCGCCGCAACAATAAGGATCAATATCAATACGACTGCAAGAAAACGTATGAAACGCACCGGATCCACCTCCTCGCCCTTCGAGATGAGTGCCGAGCCTGCGCTGGCCCGGATCGCCGTGCCGCCCCCCAATACGCATTAGATATGCCCGGACAGGATAGCTTAATCCTACCCCATTGAAAACGCGAATGTCGGAAAGTGCAGCGGCTCCGAGTGGCCGCGGCCGGATGCAGCGCTCGCTGCGTCTTAAGCCACGGATTCCGCAACGGCAGTTCGGAATTCGGTCCTTGGTGCCTAACCGCTCAGGACGGGAACTCGGCCGCCGTTATCTGGAGAGGGCGTGGGCAGCGAGCGCTTCAGAGAGCTTGCTTGCGAGCTGCTCCTGGTTGAAGGGCTTCGACAGACGCGGGAACTGGACCCTGATGCTCTGCGAAAGCTCGGCAAACCCTGTCGCGATAATGACCGGAAGGTCCGGCCACTCCGCCCTGATCGCATTGGCCAGTTCGTCACCTCGCATGCCCGGCATTGCCTGGTCGGTGATGACGATGTCGACATCCTTCTTTCGCCGCAATGCATTCAAGGCTTCTTCACCGGAAGAAGCCTCTATGACGGTATGCCCGAGATCCTCCAACATGGCCGCCGTGTTCAGGAGAACCAGCGGGTCGTCATCGACGACCATGGCCACCAGTCGACTTTGCTGATCCGGTACCGCGTTTTCGGCAGCAGGCTCACAGATTTCGGCCAGTTCCTCTGCGGTAGCAATCGGCAGCCATATCTCCGCCGTGGTGCCTTCCCCTTTCTTGCTGTCGAGACGCAGCCACCCGCCCGATTGCTCCGCCAGCCCCTGTACCATCGAAAGGCCAAGGCCTGTTCCCTTGCCGACCCCCTTGGTGGTGAAGAATGGATCCGTCGCACGCGCGAGAACCTCCTGGTCCATGCCCTCTCCGCGGTCCTCGACCGAGAGGCAGATATAATGGCCCGGAGAGAGCCGGGGCACATATCCCGTCTCCACGAACTCCTCACGTGCGGAGATGATCAGCGGTCCTCCCGAAGGCATGGCGTCCCGGGCATTGAGCGCCAGATTGAGAAGTGCGGACTCGAGCTGGTTGGCGTCGGTGTGGACTTTCGGAAGGGCAGCGGGAAAACGGAATTCAAGCCGTATCTGGGGGCCGAGCGTACGCTGGAGGAGTTCACTGATGCCGTTGACCAGCATCGGAATATCGACCGCACTCCGCCTCAGTTCCTGGCGTCGCGCAAAGGCAAGCATGCGCTGCGTGAGCGCGGCGCCGCGTTGCGCCGCCTGCATGGCGTTATCGACAAGGGTCCGGACCCGTGCATCTTCCGCCGGCAGCCTGCGAACCAAGAGATCGAGGCTGCTCAAAATCACCATGAGCAAATTGTTGAAATCGTGCGCAATGCCACCGGTGAGCTGTCCGATCGCCTCCAGCTTCTGGGCTTGGAACAGCGCTTCCCGTGCTTCCTCAAGTGCGCGCTGTGCTTCCTTCCTTTCCGTGATGTCCCGCGTGACCTTGGCGAAGCCGATGAGCTCCCCCCGTTCGTCGCGGATGGCATCGATCACCACGCTGGCCCAGAAGCGTGTACCGTCCTTGCGGACGCGCCAACCTTCCTTCTCGAAACGGCCTTCCTTTGCGGCAGTTCTAAGGCCGCGCTGCGGCTCGCCCCTTTCCCGCTCCTCGTCCATGTAGAATCGCGAGAAATGCTGCCCGACGATCTCGTTGGCGTCATAGCCTTTAATTCTCTCAGCGCCGGCATTCCAGCTCACGATCCGGCCGCTGGGGTCGAGCATGTAGATGGCGTAGTCGGTAACGCTTTGAACCAGCAGGCGGAACTGCGCCTCGCTCTGCTTGAGCGCGGCTTCGGCGGCTTTGCGTTCCGTAAGGTCGCGGGTGATCTTTGCAAAGCCGATCAGCTTGCCGGAAGGGTCCCGAATGGGATCGATGATCGCATGCGTCCAGAAGCGGGAACCATCCTTGCGCAGGCGCCATCCTTCCGATTCGTAACGCCCCTCCGAGGCAGCCGTGGCAAGGGCCCGTTCCGGAAGTCCAGCCGCGCGGTCTTCCTCCGTATAAAATTGCGAGAAATGGTGGCCGATGATTTCTGCGGCCTTATATCCCTTGAAGCGTTGGGCGCCCGGGTTCCAGCTCACCACATAGCCGTCTGGGTCAAGCATATAGATCGCGTAATCGACGATCGCCTCTACCAGAAGGCGATATCGATGTTCAAACGACCCTGACAAGACGTCCCGGTTGCCGCGTAGCATTTGGTTCCCGCCCATTATTTTGCTGTCCCGCAATTCCAGGCCGAAAACGCCGCTATAGGCGCAAAGGTTGCGGATTGCACACCGAAATGGAGAAAATGTGATGTCAAGGTGTGCATTTTCCTTATCCGGGCCTGATCTTCGTCAACGGTGTGCCTAACTGGAGGACGATTTTTCGCGCCTTCGGCGATGCCACCACACCTCCAGACGGCGACGGAACCTTCGTATCGCGGGAACGTCATAGGACAGGACAAACAGTCCAAGCGGCACCATCCAGAAACCCAGTATCGGGAGGAAGCCGAAAAAGCCAAGCACAATCAGTATCGAGCCGATTGCGATTCGCGCTCCGCGCGACCGGGGCATCCGAATCCGGCGCCCGGCAAAGGAGATGTGATGATGTTTTCTACCGGGATCACCGCTCTCAGGAGTTTCGCTTTGCCGCATGCGTTCCTTGGCTTTCTATTGGTTTGGCGCTCTTGCGATGCCCTCGTTGCGTCACCCATATGTAGTGAGGCAGCACCGAATGCGAAGCGTCAATTCGGACTTTGTGAAAAAATTGCAGAAACCTGCTTTGCAAAGCTCGAATGTCTTTGCTATAGGCTCCGCCACACGCTCAGAGCGAGGCATTCCCCGGTAGCTCAGCGGTAGAGCAACCGGCTGTTAACCGGTTGGTCGCTGGTTCGAATCCGGCCCGGGGAGCCACTCTTCTTCAGCCTCATTGCGCGATTGCCGGGCCGTCCGTTCCAGGCGGCGTCATCGGGCTTGCCTGAAGCCTGCAGAATTCCCGATCGTTAACGCCCGCCTAAGGGGAATGTTAGGATTCTCCCGATACATCTCCGCGCAAAAGTGGAGTGTTCGCCCATGCGCGCCGCGGCCCTCATCTTGCTGCTCGCACTAGCCGGGTGTGCAAGTACCCCTCGCAACATCAACAATGTCTGCGCCGTTTTCGACCAGAAGGACGGCTGGTTCGCCAATTGGTACAGTGCCGCAAAGCGCACAGAGCGAGCCTATGGCGTTCCGGTGCCTATACTGATGGCTACGATCCGGGTGGAATCCGGCTATCAGGCCCATGCGAGGCCACCCCGCAAAAAGATCCTCGGCTTCATACCGTGGAAGCGGGCATCAAGCGCCTATGGCTATTCGCAGGCGCTGGACGGGACCTGGACGCAATACAAGCAGGAAACGGGACGCTGGACTGCTGACCGCAACCGCTTCAGCGACGCGGTGGATTTCGTCGGCTGGTATCACCGCAGCAGCCATCTGCGAAACGGCATTCCCCTTAACGACGCCTATAACCTCTACCTTGCCTATTATGCCGGCCAGGGGGGCTACGCACGCGGTGTGTGGAAGAACAACGCCCATATGAAAAAGGCTGCGGAGAGGGCCGCAGCGATGGCCAGTCAGTATGAGGCGCAACTATCCGGCTGCAGATAACCGGTTAGCCCGTCTTGCTCCAGCCGGCGAGGAGGATCGCCATTTTTTGATCTGCTGGAAATTGCCAAACATTAAGTGCCCGCTAATTGGTGAATAAGAGACGGGCATTGGATGTTGGCAGGCATGAAAACCACACCGAAAAATCGCCATCTTACCTCAACGCAAATTCGCCTCCGCGATATGGATGAAGTTCAAATTCGTGCATGGGTCGATGCTGGCTATATGTCGGCCGAAGAATACCAGGCCGAAATGGAGCGGCGACGCTCCGAAGCTGGTCGCAAGTGATCGGCAACCTTCTTAAACTGACATCTCAGCTTAATGCGCAGGGTTAAGCACCTGTTTTGACACTGAGAATCGCACCGCACGCCAGCGCTTACGGTCGCGACGTCTCGGTTATCTGCGCTCCCTCTATCCCGAATTTTTCCTTCGGCAGGGCCCTCTCTTAGGGAAGCTGTTAACCTTCATTTTCTATTACCGAGGGGGAGAGTCGTCGTCAGCATTCGAGTCTATTGTCATGCATTTTCCCCGGTCGAATTTTTCCGCTCAAAGCTTGCACCAGGATCAGTCCGTGAGAGATGATCGCAGGGGCAGCGACACAGCCGCGCGGCCACCTCTAACGCACCGCCGTTTTGGTGAAGACACCTCGCAGGTGGCAGGCCGTGCGGTCGTCCAGCAAGGCCGACCTTTGGAAAGGCAGCGCGCGGAGGCAGCCGGTTCTCCAGCGCATCCCATGCTGGAACAATCGGAGGAGAAGTTCCGGGATCAGCCCTGGCAAAGCTATTTTTTCCTTGCCCCCAATGTGCGCTTCACCCGCACGCCGGAACGAGAGTTCATTAGGCGTCGCCCGGCTGAGCCCGAGCAGGTTCTGGATACAGAACCCCGGCAGGAAGCTGTGCGGGCTGAAGACATCGGTGCGCAGGAAAATGCCGGTGGCGAGACGCAGGCGCCGCTCGAATCGGTTGCGCTGCCGCGCAGCGCATATCCGTATGGATCTTTGCTCGATCAGGCTCAGGCAGCGGAAGCCGCCACTATGCGCGCCGAGGGCTCCCATTCACATCGGCCTGAGTGGCAGGCGGGTGCGATCCTGAACGCCAATCCTCTCGCTCGCCAAGCCCTTGGACAGGCTCAGTCGGGGCGGGCCCTTTGGTCCCACCTTTCCGATCACGCCTTCTTCGAGCTGATGCCCTTCGAGGGCCCTCAAGAGCGGGACACCGTCTCGTCCGCGCAGTCCCCGATAGCCGAAGCAAAATCGAGCGCGAACGCTGTCGCGACCAGGCCGATCCAGATTCCCGTGCGGCAGCCCTCCGAGATCACGTCGCTCTTCAAGGTAATCGAGTGCCGGCCTGCTTCTGCATCTGCCAGCGCAAGGGATCCGGAGATCCAGAGCCAGGAGGTAAGCACCTGCACGTCGGAGAAACTGGCTGAAACGCAGACCGCTGCGGCCGATGCCGACGGGCCGGTTACCGAGGCGTATGAGCGCGTCCAGTCGGGAGCGCAGGTCGTGCCTTTCCCGCCGGCCTCCTTGAAGCGCCTTGGGGCGGTGGCGCGGAAGCGCTTGTCCGTGGAAGGCTCCTACGAGTTCCCGTCCGAGGATCTGCTGCAGGACGCGCCCGAGGGGCAGGGCTTCTACATGACCCAGGAACAGATCGAGCAGAATGCCGGCCTCTTGGAAAGCGTTCTCGAAGACTTCGGCGTGCGCGGGGAAATCATCCATGTCCGCCCGGGCCCGGTCGTGACCCTTTACGAATTCGAGCCGGCACCGGGTGTGAAATCCTCGCGCGTCATCAATCTGGCCGATGACATTGCCCGCTCCATGTCGGCTGTTTCGGCCCGCGTGGCAGTCGTCCCGGGGCGCAACGTCATCGGCATCGAACTGCCGAATGTCTCGCGCGAAACGGTCTATCTCCGTGAGCTCATCCAGTCGAACGACTTCCACAAGACGGGCTACAAATTGGCGCTCTGCCTGGGCAAGACGATCGGAGGCGAGCCGGTGATCGCCGAACTCGCCAAGATGCCGCACCTGCTGGTGGCCGGCACGACGGGCTCGGGCAAATCGGTCGCGATCAACACAATGATCCTGTCGCTGCTCTACCGGCTGCGGCCCGAAGAGTGCAGGCTGATCATGGTCGATCCCAAGATGCTGGAGCTCTCCGTCTATGATGGCATTCCGCATCTGCTCACCCCTGTCGTTACCGACCCCAAGAAGGCTGTGACGGCGCTGAAATGGGCGGTGCGCGAGATGGAGGACCGCTATCGCAAGATGGCGCGGCTCGGCGTGCGCAACATCGACGGCTACAACCAGCGCGCCGCGGCGGCGCGCGACAAGGGCGAACCGGTGCTCATCTCCGTACAGACCGGCTTCGACCGGTCGACAGGCGAACCGATCTTTGAAGAGCAGGAAATGGATCTTGCTCCGATGCCTTACATCGTCGTTATTGTCGATGAAATGGCCGACCTTATGATGGTCGCCGGCAAGGAGATCGAAGGCGCGATCCAGCGGCTGGCGCAGATGGCGCGCGCCGCCGGCATCCATCTCATCATGGCGACCCAGCGTCCTTCGGTGGATGTGATCACCGGCACGATCAAGGCCAATTTCCCGACCCGCATTTCCTTCCAGGTGACATCGAAAATCGACAGTCGCACGATTCTGGGCGAGCAGGGGGCGGAGCAACTTTTGGGGCAGGGCGACATGCTCCATATGTCCGGCGGCGGGCGCATCGTGCGCGTGCATGGGCCTTTCGTTTCCGACGAGGAGGTGGAGCAGGTTGTCGCTCACCTGAAGACGCAGGGGCGGCCGGAATATCTCGAGACCGTCACCGCGGATGAAGAGGAAGAGCAGGCTGCCGAAGAGGACAGCGCCGTGTTCGACAAGGGTGCGATCGCGTCCGAGGACGGGAATGATCTCTACGACCAGGCGGTCAAGGTGGTCCTGCGGGACAAGAGATGCTCCACCTCCTATATCCAGAGGCGGCTTGGCATCGGTTATAACCGCGCCGCCTCGCTGATCGAGCGGATGGAGCAGGAGGGGCTTGTGGGCAAGCCCAACCATGTCGGCAAGCGGGATATCCTGATGGGCAGCCGGGATACCGCCCCCAGGGAGCAGGAGGCGGACTGACGCTGAGGTCTGGGTCGGGCGGGTGGCGTCGTTCTGAATGAACCATGGAAATCGTTCAGAATGAGCCGTCACCGCTTGACGCGGTAGCAGCCGCTGGCTTGAGTAGCCTGTTTGCCCGGTCCAGACGTCCCGGACAGATCGAGGCCGGGTACACCCCACCTGACCCCATACGACGATGAAGAAGTCGAAGGGCGGAATACCTCATGATCGAGCAAGCGCAGGCTTTCGCGGGCACTCGATCAAAATTCGTGGAGACCCGGCAGGCCATCGAGCAGAAGAGTGCGAAGACGAGCGCGCTTATCGATGTCGAGGCTTCCACCACGCGTGCTGCTTATAAGGGCCTACATGCTGCAAACCGCTATCGCTCGATCCAACATCCGCGATCTGCGCGAGTGGATTGCCCCTTAGCAGCAAAATCTATGTCAATCCTTGACGGCGTGCATCGTCAGCGAACTCTGTTGTGCACACCGGCGAGAAAGCAGGCCAGAAAGGCTAGACTGCCTTCCACCCGCGCCTGAGATATGGCATGGAGCCTATCGGGCTGCGGAGATGGGGAATGAAGTTCTACGGACAGTTTGATCCTCCGGTGGATCGCTTCCTATTTGAACGCTATTTCCCCGACCGAGGCAATTCCGGTATCTTCGTAGAGTGCGGCGCATTTGACGGCCTGACCGAGTGCTCATGCAAGTTCTTCGAAGAATCGTTGGGTTGGAGCGGCTTCAATCTAGAACCCGTTCCAGCCCTATTTGCGGCGTTGCAACGCAACCGCCCGAACTCCCGCAATCTCCAGCTTGCCCTCTCGGATAGGGGTGGGTTGTCTCTCTTTCGGCACGTGCACCATCCTAATCTCGGTGAGCATTTCGGTAATGGGTCTATAACCCACGCGCCGGATCACCTGGCGGACTTAAAGGCGCGCGGGTGCACGGTAGAGGAGATCGAAGTGCTCACGATCACTTGGCGCGATTTCACGGATAAAGAGGGGATCGATCAAGTCGACCTTTTGGTCCTCGACGTGGAAGGCCATGAGATGCAGGTTCTGAAGGGCATGAAAGGCGGCCGGGTTTGGCCGCTCGTCATGTGCATCGAGTATGGCCATATTGGCCTGGGAAGACTCCGATCTGAAATGAGCAGCCTTGGCTATGAATATGACATCAGCTCGAATGCAAATGCGTTTTTTGTGAGAAGGGATGTCCTCCCCTTGTTCGCGCTCAGACGATCGCGGATGCCGGCTGAATATTCCAACGACGCAGATGAAGCGATCTGCCGGCTGGAGCATTCACTTCAGCACCTTAAGGAACGGGAACAGGTGCTCCTGTCTCATATCGAGAGCATCGAACGATCGCGAGGGGTGCGCGCGATAAGGTGGCTAAACCGTGTCTTAGGTCGTGCCTGACCAAAGTTCTCGAGTTGCAGCCACGAACCCATCCTCGAGCAGTCTTTGCTGGAGGAGACTAGCGGTCACGATCAACGAGTGGCTGCAGGCAGCCTGAGCCCGCCTGGATTCGGGCAGGCGTTGATGGGATGACTGCCCTTGGGAGTTCCAAAAAAAGGTGAATCTGCCGCTGATCAAGGCGCTAACAAGGAAAAACATGGACATCGGTTTTTGATCCTTGACGGGACAAACTGAAAACGCTTATTCGGGATGCGCAAAGGCGATTTTTCGGAATGAAAATTCACGTCCTGTGCAAACGACTGAAAAACCTTGTGTTTTCGTCGAGGGGCCTCGTGGCGGAGTGGTTACGCAGAGGACTGCAAATCCTTGCACCCCGGTTCGATTCCGGGCGAGGCCTCCAACTGCCACACCAGGAACCCGGAAGGCGTTGATCTACAACGCCTTTTTCTTTGGGAAGTCGGTGTGGGACGCCACCCCCTTATCAGGGTGTGGCAGAATGTTCCCGATTTCACCCCAATCGATGCGAGTCACGGCCTGCCTGGCGAGTTTGGCCTGCTGCTTCCTGGCTGTGTAGATCTTAGACGTTTTCCCGTCCTTCCAGCCAAAGAGACCATCCAGCATAGAATCGGTCGCCTCGCTTTCGGCAAGTGTCGTGGCAAGGCCCTTGCGTACGGAATGAGCCGTGCAATGCGGCAGGCCGGCCTGCCGGAACCAATCCGATATGCGGTTGCCAAGGCCTTTGATGGAAAAGCGCTTGCCGTAGTCTGTCATAAGGTAAGCCATGCCCTCAACCTTGTGCCAGCCCAATACCATGTCGAGAATCGGATGAATTTCGATCTCCAGCGTGACCGGAGCGCGATTCCGGTTTTTGAAGACCCGGAACACCAGCCGGTCTTTTTGGCGGTGTTGCGGCCCTATCGCGGCAAGATCCGAGACGCGCATGCCCGTGTACAT
>Ga0065721_10006656_pt1 | contig 13610 bp, 11 predicted proteins | sample Mesricmetagenome_FD_59108 | JGI IMG/M metagenome (GOLD analysis project Ga0065721, IMG submission 59108) | Mesophilic microbial community from rice straw/compost enrichment Sample: eDNA_1 v2 (version 2) | ecosystem: Engineered > Solid waste > Grass > Composting > Bioreactor | place: USA: Davis... | reverse complement strand
ACTTGCGGACGAGATCGCCCGCCTGCGCGCGATCCATCCGCGCATCGTCGTCTACGACTGCCACTCGATCCGCTCGCTCATCCCGCGGCTCTTCGAGGGCGAGCTGCCCAACTTCAACATCGGCACCAACGGCGGCACGACCTGCGACCCGGCCCTGGCGGCAGCGGTCGCCGAGATCTGTGCCGCCACCGGCCGCAGCCACGTGGTCAACGGCCGCTTCAAGGGCGGCTTCATCACCCGCCACAACGGCCGCCCGGCGGACGGCGTCCATGCCATCCAGATGGAGCTCGCCTGCCGCGGCTACATGCGCGAGCCGGTCGGCCCCGTGGACGAAACCTCCTGGCCCGCGGCCTACGACGAAGCCTATGCCGCGCCCATGCGCGCCGCCCTCACCCGCATTCTCGAAGCCTGCCTCGATTTCGCGAGGAATGCCCGCTGATGCTGCCGACGCTTCTTTCCCGTCATGCCCGCGCTCGTCGCGGGCATCCACGCCCGGATGCAACGAAGCACCTCGCAGGCGTAGATGCCGGGACAAGCCCGGCCATGACCGCAGGGCCCCTCTCGCGCCATCCCCATCAATGACCGTTCTGACGGAGTCCGCCCCATGACCCGCATCGACAACGCCCGCGTCATCCGCGCTCCGCGCGGCAGCGACATCAGCGCCAGGAGCTGGCTGACGGAAGCGCCGCTGCGCATGCTGATGAACAACCTCGACCCGGACGTCGCCGAGAAGCCCGGCGAGCTCGTGGTCTACGGCGGCATCGGCCGCGCCGCGCGCGACTGGGAGAGCTTCGACCGCATCGTCGCCGCGCTGAAGAAGCTCGAGGCGGACGAGACGCTGCTCGTCCAGTCCGGCAAGCCGGTCGGCGTCTTCCGCACCCATCCGGACGCGCCGCGCGTGCTCATCGCCAATTCCAACCTCGTGCCGCACTGGGCCACCTGGGACCATTTCAACGAGCTCGATCGGAAAGGCCTCATGATGTACGGCCAGATGACGGCCGGCTCGTGGATCTACATCGGCTCGCAGGGCATCGTGCAGGGCACCTACGAGACCTTCGTCGAGATGGGGCGCCGGCACTACGGCGGCGACCTTTCGGGAAAATGGATCCTCACCGCCGGCCTCGGCGGCATGGGCGGCGCCCAGCCGCTCGCCGCCGTCATGGCCGGCGCCTCGTGCCTCGCCATCGAATGCCGGCCGTCGAGCATCGAGTTCCGCCTGCGCACGGGCTATGTGGACGTGCAGGCGAAGGACCTCGACGAGGCGCTCGCCATCATCGAGGAGGCGACCCGCACGAAGAAGCCGGTCTCGGTCGCGCTCCTCGGCAATGCCGCCGAGGTGCTGCCGGAGCTGGTCGAGCGCGGCGTGAGGCCCGACTGCGTCACCGACCAGACCTCGGCGCACGATCCCGTCAACGGCTACCTGCCGAAGGGCTGGACGCTCGCGCAGTGGGAGGAGAAGCGCGAGGCCGACCCGAAGGCGCTGACGAAGGCTGCCAAGGCCTCCATGGCCGAGCATGTGCGCGCCATGCTCGCCTTCCACAGGATGGGCGTGCCCACCGTCGACTACGGCAACAACATCCGCCAGATGGCGCTGGAGGAAGGCGTCGCCGACGCCTTCGACTTCCCCGGCTTCGTGCCCGCCTACATCCGCCCGCTGTTCTGCCGCGGCATCGGCCCCTTCCGCTGGGCGGCCCTGTCGGGCGATCCGGAGGACATCTACAGGACCGACGCCAAGGTGAAGGAGCTGCTGCCGGACAACAAGCACCTCCACAACTGGCTGGACATGGCTGAGAAGCGCATCAAGTTCCAGGGCCTGCCGGCGCGCATCTGCTGGGTCGGCCTCGGCGACCGACACCGCCTCGGCCTCGCCTTCAACGAGATGGTGGCGAAGGGCGAATTGAAGGCCCCCGTCGTCATCGGCCGCGACCATCTCGACAGTGGCTCCGTCGCCTCGCCCAACCGCGAGACGGAGGCGATGCGGGACGGCTCCGATGCCGTGTCGGACTGGCCGCTGCTCAATGCCCTCCTCAACTGCGCCTCGGGCGCGACCTGGGTGTCGCTGCACCACGGCGGCGGCGTGGGCATGGGCTTCTCGCAGCACTCGGGCATGGTCATCGTCTGCGACGGTACGCCGGAAGCGGCGCGGCGCATCGAGCGCGTGTTGTGGAACGACCCGGCGACCGGCGTGATGCGCCATGCCGACGCCGGCTACGACATCGCCGTCGAATGCGCGAAGGAGCACGGCCTCAACCTGCCGAGCCTTCCCTGAGGTGAACGATATGAACCGGGCGCTGCCATGAAGCCGCTGGCCGATCTCAGGGTGCTCGATTTCAGCCGCGTGCTGGCCGGCCCCTATTGCACCGCCCTCCTCGCCGATCTCGGCGCGGAGGTCATCAAGGTCGAGCCTCCGGGCGGCGACGACTATCGCCACATCGGCCCCTTCGTCGAGGGCGAGAGCATGCTCTTCGCCACGGTGAACCGGGGCAAGCGCTCCATCGTCCTCGACCTCGCGAAGACGGAGGACCTCGCGGTCGCCCATGCGCTGGCCGAGCGGGCGGACGTGGTGGTCGAGAACTTCCGCCCCGGCGTCGCCGACAAGCTCGGCATCGGCTGGGCGCAACTGTCCGCGCTCAACCCCCGCCTCGTCTATGCCTCCATCTCCGGCTTCGGCCAGGAGGGGGAGTTGGCGAGGCGCCCGGCCTACGACGTCATCCTGCAGGCGATGAGCGGCATCATGGCGGTGACGGGCGAGCCGGACGGCCCGCCGACCCTCGTCGGCGAATCCATCGCCGACGTCGCCGCCGGCCTCTTCGCCTCCTGGGCGGTGCTCGCGGCCTTGCACGAGCGCCACGGCACGGGGCGCGGCCGCCACATCGATCTTGCCATGTTCGACGCCATGGTGGCCCTGCAGCCGCTCGTCGTGGCCCGCTATCTCGCGACGGGCGAGGCGCCGCGGCGCGTCGGCAACCGCCATCCCCTGTCGGCGCCCTTCGGCGCCTTCGCGGCGCGCGACGGCAGCTTCGTGCTCGCGGTGCTCAACGACAAGCTCTTCCAGCGGCTCGCCGCCTGCATCGGTGCGCCCGAAATCGCCGCGGACCCGCGCTTTGCCACCGACAGCGACCGCCTCGCCAACGAGGCGGCGCTGCGCGCGCTCATCGAGGACTGGTCGCGGCGGCTCGGCGCACGCGAGGCCGTGGAGGCCCTCGTCGCCCACGGCGTGCCGGCCGCCGAGATCAACGACATGGCCGAGGCCCTCGCCTCCCCGCATGCCGAGGCCCGCGGCCTCCTGCAGGAGGTGAGCGACGCGCGCGCCGGCTTGGGCCGAGTTCCCGAGCAGCCGGCGCGCTTCGCCGGCGCACCCCGCGGAGGCCTTGCCGCCGCCCCCCGCCTCGACGGCGACCGCGCCGCCATCTTGGCCGACCTGGAGGACCGGACGTGAATGCCCCCGCGATGACAGCCGAGGACGCCGCCACCCTCGTCGAGGCTGTGGCCGACTTCAGCCGGAACGTGCTCGCGCCGGCGGCCGCGGAGATCGACCGCACGGGCCGCTCGGCCACCATGCACCTGCCGCAGCTTGCGGAGATGGGCGTCATGGGCCTCAACCTGCCCGAGGCCTGCGGCGGCATCGGCCTGCCGGCGACGGCCCTGTTCGAGGCGGTGGCGGCGATCGCCGGAGCCTGCGGCTCCACGGCCTCCATGGTCACGGCCCATTGGCTCGCGACCGATTCCATCCTCATCGGCGGCACGCCGGAGCAGCAGCAGCGCTACCTGCCCGCCGCAGCCGCCGGAAAGGCGCTCGGCGCCTTCGGCCTCACCGAGCCCGGCGCCGGCTCCAACCCGGCCGACATGACGACGCGGGCGGTGCGCGAGGGCAACGGCTACCGCATCACCGGCACCAAGCACTTCATCTCCAATGCCGGCGAGGCCGATTTCATCGTCGTCTATGCCAAGACCGACATGGCTGCCGGCGCGCGCGGCATCTCGGCCTTCGTCGTCGAGCCGAAGGCGGGCGGCGTGCGCTGCTCCGCCCCGGAACCGACGATGGGCCTGCGCGGCGGGCACGTCTTCGAGGTGTCGCTCGACTGCGTCGTGCCGATCGAGAACCGCCTCGGCGAGGAGGGCAAGGGCTTCCGCACCGCGCTCAAGGTGCTCGACGCCGGGCGGCTCGAGATCGCCGCCTGCGCCGTCGGCATCGCCGAGGCGGCGCTTGCCGCGGCGCTCGACTGGGCAAGGGAGCGCAAGGTGGGCGGCGAGCCGATCGCCCATTTCCAGGGCCTGCAATGGATGCTGGCGGACATGGCGACCGACATCGCCGCCGCACGCCAGCTCGGCCTTGCCGCCGCGCGCAAGCGCGAGGGCGGCGAGCGCTTCTCGATGGAAGCGTCGATGGCCAAGCTCCACGCCTCGGAGATGGTGGGCCGCGTCACCGACAAGGCGCTCCAGATCCACGGCGGCTACGGCTTCACTACGGCGCTGCCGCTGGAGCGCTACATGCGCGACTGCCGCATCTTCCGCATCTACGAGGGCTCCTCGGAGATCCAGCGCAACATCATCGCGCGCCATCTGCTGGGATAAGGCTCATGCGCATTCTCCGCGCCGGCGACTATCGCGTCATGCCGTGGAAGAACGGCGGCGGCGAGACCACCGAGGTCGCCGCCTTCCCGGAAGGGGCCGGGCTCGAGACATTCGACTGGCGCGTGAGCATGGCGCGCGTGGCGACGGATGGGCCGTTCTCGGTCTTTCCGGGGATCGACCGCACCCTCTCGCTCCTCGACGGCCCGGCGCTCACCCTCGCCTTCGACGGCCGGGGCGAGGTCGTCATCGATGCGGCGACGCCGCCCTATGCTTTCCCGGCCGATGTCGCCGTGACCGGGCGTCTCGCCGGCGGCCCGATCACCGACCTCAACGTGATGACGCGCCGCGGGCGCTGGCGCCACCATGTGCAGCGGATCGCGGTCGAAAGTCGCCGCAGCCTGCCGCGCCGCGGCGACCTCCTCCTCGTCATCGCGACGCGCGAGGCCGTCACCCTTCGGACGGGCGACAACACGGCGGCCTTGAACCCCGCCGACACCGCCGTCATCGACGAGGCAGCCGCCAGCCTAGAGGCCGACGGCCGCGCTGTCGTCTACACGGTCGATCTCTGGCGCCTCTGACGCTCAGCGCGCCGTCTTGAGGGCGAGGCCGAAGGCGATGAAGGCCCAGCCCTGGAAGATGAGATCGATCGCAAGCAGCAGGCCCAGCACCCACAGGCTGTTCACCGGCCAGCCGGCGGCGATGATGAGGCCCGTGACGAGCGTCAGCACGCCGGCGGCGACGATCCAGCCCCAGCCCTTCTCCGGCCGGGCGTTGAAGCCGACCCACATGCGTATGATGCCGGCGACGATGAGCGAGACGGCGAGCAGCAGGGTCAGCGCCTTGGAGGCCAGGAGCGGATTGTAGAAGGCGAGGAAACCCGCCAGCGCATAGATGAGGCCGCTCGCCAGCCAGAAGAAGAAGCGGCCCCAGGTCTTGACCCCGAAGGCGTGCACGATCTCGATGATGCCGCCGACGAGCATGAGCGCACCGACGTAATAGACCGTGGCGACCGTCGCGACGAAGAGATGCGCGAAGGCGATGCCGCCGAAGACGAGCAGGCCGACGCCGAGCGCGACGAACCAGCCCCATTTCGCCCGCACCTCGCCGACCGCCATGCCGAGCGGACTTTCGTTGAGCGTATTGGCCATTGCTCCCCCGTGACTGTCCGCCTGACGGGCGAGGAGCGGCCCGGACAGCAGCCCGACTCCCCGACGCCGGGCAAGGATAGCGCACGGCCCAAACAATGGCAAAGAAACGCGGAACGCAGTTTGAGGTAAATTTTAATGTTCCGTCGCCGCCAGCACGGCTTCGACGCGGATCTCTTCCGTAAGTCTCGCCTTCAGCGCCGAGAATTCGGGACTCGTCTTCATCTTGTAATCGCGCGGATGCGGCAGGTCGACAGCGAGGTCCGCCTTGATGCGCCCCGGCCGGGCCGACATGACGATGACGCGCGAGGCGAGGAAGATCGCCTCCTCGATGTCGTGGGTGACGAACAGCACCGTCTTGCGCTCCCGCTCCCAGATGCCGAGCAGGAGTTCCTGCATCAGCGAGCGGGTCTGGTTGTCGAGGGCGCCGAAGGGCTCGTCGAGAAGCAGGATCTCGGGGTCGTTGGCGAGCGCGCGCGCGATCGCCGTGCGCTGCTGCATGCCGCCCGAAAGCTGCTTGGGCCAGTGGTTCTCGAAGCCCTTGAGGCCGACCTTGTCGATGTAGGAAGCGACGATGTCCCTGGTCTCGGCGTCCCGCCGCCCCTTCTCCCGGAGGCCGAAGGCGATGTTCTGCGCCACCGTGAGCCAGGGAAAGAGCGTGTAGGACTGGAACACCATGCCCCGGTCGGCGCCCGGGCCGGTGATGCGGCGCCCGTCGAGCCGCACCTCGCCCGTGCTGGGCCTGTCGAGCCCCGCGACGATGCGCAGGAGCGTGGACTTGCCGCAGCCGGAAGGGCCGAGAATGGTGATGAAGTCATTGGCCGCGACCGAGAGGTTCGTCGGCGTCAGCGCCGTCACCGGCGCCCCGCCGCGCACCCCCGGGAAGGTGCGCGAGACGTTGTCGATGACGAGCTTGCTCACGCGAGCCTCCACGGGAAGAGCCAGCGGTTGGCCGCCTTGAACAGGAAATCCGAGATGAGGCCGATGAGGCCGATGACGATGATGCCGAAGATGATCTGGCCGGTGGCGAGCAGCGCCTGGCTGTCGATGATCATGTGCCCGATGCCGGAGGAGGAGCCGATGAGCTCGGCAACGATCACGTAAGTCCACGCCCAGCCGAGGACGAGGCGCAGGATTTCGGCGATCTCCGGCGCATTGGCCGGGATCATGACGCGGCGCACGATGCCCGTGTCGCGCGCGCCGAGCGTGTAGGCCGCCTCGACGAGGTCGCGCCGGGTGGAGCCCACCGAGACGGCGACCATGAGGATGATCTGGAACACCGAGCCGATGAAGATGACGAGCAGCTTCTGCACCTCGCCGATGCCCGCCCACAGGATGAGGAGCGGGATGAAGGCCGAGGCCGGCAGGTAGCGGGCGAAGGAGACGAAGGGCTCGAAGAAGGCCTCGACCGGCTTGTAGGCGCCCATGAGGATGCCGAGCGGCACGGCGACGATGGCCGCCAGCACGAAGCCGCCCAGGACGCGCCAGATGGTGATGCCGATGTCGAACAGGAAGCCGTGATCTGCGAGGAGTGCCCAGCCGTCCGCCACCATGGTGAGCGGATCGGCGAGGAAGGTGCGCGAGACATAGCCGCCGAAGGTGGCGACGCCCCAGCCCAGCACGAAGAGGATGAAGAAGGAGATGCCGAGGGCGATGCGCGCCCCCTGCCCGATCGGTTCCAGTGGTCTCAACATGACGTTCCGTTCGTGCCGTTTCCGGTCAGCCGCACCCGTTCCGCCCCCTCGGCGAACGAGCGGCAGGTGGCATAGCAGATGCGGGCGGCAAGTGAAGCCGCCGAAGGCTCACTTGATGAAGCTGGTGTCGACGATCGTCGAGATGTCCGGCTTCTGCTTGATGATGCCGATCTCGAGGAGCAGGTCCGCCGCCTCGCTGGAGAACTTCTCGAACTCACCGGCGAAGAAGGTCCTGTTGGCCTCGCGGTCCTGCCAGCGCAGGTATTGCGCCGACTTGCCGAACTGCTCACCGGTCTGCTTGACGTCGGCGCCCATGATCTCGAAGGCCTTCTTCTCGTCGGCCTTGATCATGTCGAGGGCATCGAAGTAGCTGTCGGCGAGCGCCTGGGCGGCCTGGGGATTCTCCTCGAGGAACTTCGGCGTGCAGCCGAAGGTGTCCATGACGACCGGATAATCGAGCGTCGTGGCGATGATCTTGCCCGCCTCCGGCTTGTCGCGCACGGTCGAGAGATACGGCTCGTAGCTCATGGCCGCATCGTTCTGGCCGGCGACGAAGGCCTGGGCCGCGGGACCAGGCTCGAGATTGACGACCTTGACGTCCTTCACGGAGAGCCCGTTCTGCTTCAGCATCCAGGCGAGCACGAAATAGGGCGAGGTGCCCGGCGCGGAGGCCGCGACGTTCTTGCCCTTCAGGTCCTTGATGGACTGGATGTCGTTGCGCACCACCATCCCGTCGGCACCATAGGACTTGTCCATCTGGAAGATCTGCTTGGTGGCAATGCCGTTGGCATTCCACACCACCCAGGTCTCGACCGTGGTCGCGGCGCACTGGATGTCGCCCGAGGCGATGGCGAGGTGCCGGCTCGCCTGCGGGATCTTCTTGATGGTGACGTCGAGGCCGTTCTTCTCGAAGATGCCGGCCTCCTTGGCGAGCGTGAGCGGCGCGAAGCCCGTCCACCCGCTCATGCCGATGACGACCTTCGTATTGGCCGCCGATGCGGTGCCCGCCGCGCCGATGAGGATCGCCGCGGCGAGCCCGAATGCCGAAGTGCGTTTCATGACGTGTCTCCCGGTCCGTTGACCCCTCTTCTTGCCGGATGGCAGCACGCCGCAGCCTTGGTGTCAATTGTCTAGACATAACTGCATACACTTTCCCCCGCAGGCCGGGCATCTGCCTGTTTGAGCGGCAAGGAAGGCAGGAAAGACGGGGGCGGGGCAGCGTAGCCATCTCCTCGTCACGCCCGCGCCTGTCGCGGGCANCGATGCCGTACCTCCAGGATCGAAGGCGCCNTGCTCGGCGGCCGTGGGCGTGCAGTCCCATGCGGCCGGCGCAATGCGGCTAATCCGGTCGGCGTCCTTGACAAAGTAGCCGCCAAGGGACACATGTGGCCCGGGTCGCATCATTTCCCTTTCACGTTCGGCTGCGTGAGCGACGTTCATTCGTCGATTGAGCCGTTCGTCCGGCGACCGATCCTTCCGGAACAGCCCAATTCACGCGGGGCGTTCGTTTCCCCGCGTTCGTGCGCCCGCTTCGGCTCGTTGCCGGCGGCGTGTCCGGCGCGCACCATGAAAGACGATAAGTGACTTCATTTTCCGATCTCGGCCTCGCCCAACCGTTGCTTCGTGCACTGGAGAGCGAGGGTTACGAGCGGCCGACGCCGATCCAGGCACAGGCCATTCCCCACGTCATCAGCGGCCGCGACCTGCTCGGCATCGCCCAGACGGGCACGGGCAAGACGGCGGCCTTCGCCCTTCCGATCCTCCACCGCCTCGCCAACGCGCCGAAGCGCCCGGGCCGCGGGCGCTGCCGCGTGCTCGTGCTGAGCCCGACACGCGAGCTCGCCAGCCAGATCGGCGAGAGCTTCCGCACCTACGGTCGCCATCTCAACCTGCGCACCGCCGTGATCTTCGGCGGCGTCGGCCACCGGCCGCAGTCCGATGCTCTGGCGCGCGGCCTCGACGTGCTGGTCGCCACTCCCGGCCGGCTGATCGACCACATGCAGACGGGTGCCGTCAGCTTTGCCGAGACGGAGGTCGTCGTCCTCGACGAGGCCGACCAGATGCTCGACATGGGCTTCATCCACGCCATCCGGAAGATCGTGCCGCGCCTGCCGAAGGAGCGCCAGAACCTCTTCTTCTCGGCGACCATGCCGAAGGAGATCGCTGCTCTGGCCTCGGACCTCCTGCGCGATCCTGTGCAGGTGTCGGTGGCACCCGTCGCGACGACGGCCGAGCGCATCGACCAGCGTGTCATCTTCGTCGAGACGGCGCGCAAGCGTGATCTCCTCGCCGAGATCCTGAAGGGCGAGAAGCTGGGCCGCACGCTCGTCTTCACCCGCACCAAGCACGGTGCCGACCGCGTGGTGCGCCATCTCGAGCAGGACGGCATCCGGGCCGCGGCGATCCACGGCAACAAGAGCCAGTCGCAGCGCGAGCGCGCACTCGGCGGCTTCCGCACCGGCGAGACGCCGATCCTCGTCGCGACGGACATCGCCGCCCGCGGCATCGATGTCGACGGCGTCACCCACGTCATCAACTTCGACCTGCCCAACGTGCCGGAATCCTACGTGCACCGCATCGGCCGCACGGCCCGCGCCGGCGCCGACGGCAGCGCCATCTCCTTCTGCGATGGTGAGGAGCGCGCCTATCTCCGCGCGATCGAAAAGCTGACGCGCCAGAAGATCCCGGCGACCGACCGGCGCGCGAATCCGGGCGCCGAGCCGGAGGAGGCCGCCGAAGCCCGTCCGCAGGGCCGCAACGGCGGCGGCAGGAACGGCCCCGGCAAGAATGCAGCCGGCAAGGGCAGGCATTCGCCGCGCGGCGGCCGCAACGCGCCGCAGCCGGGCCACCACAGCGCCGGCAAGGCGCCGGGTCACGGCAATGGCCAGCGCCAGCAGGACGGCGCATCCCGCCGCGACGGCCAGCGGCCGGCGAAGGCCGCGCAGGCGAGCGGCAAGCCGCAGCGGGACCACCACCGCGGCCAGGGTCAAGGCCAGCACCATGCCCCGGCCGGAGCCGAGCGCATGGACGGCATCGGCTTCATGCGTCCGGCCCGCCGCCGCGGCGACAGCCCGTCGCACTGAACAGCGCAGGGGAGCCGGAAACCTCCCCTCCCCACGCATCTCGGGCTCGCCCGGGATGCCGCCCTGGAAGAGCAAGTCGGAGTCCCCGACTTGCTCTACGTGGGCCCGGGGCAGCGACGGGGCGGCGGGGAACGACAGCTTTCCAGGCCGCACCGCCCCTCCCTACGCTCCTCTGTCAGGAAAAGGTGCAGCATCGCGGCGAGGAAAGCTGTCGGCTCAGGTCGCCAGCATGCTGCCACGATCCCCGTCCATCCTGTACGTGAGGCAGCAACCAACCTCACGGCCAGGGGAATGACGCACGCGCCGTCCGGCACGACCGGATCAGCAAGGGGATATTCGACGTCCGCGTGCCGCCCCCGCACGCGCCGCGAGATCGTGGCCGATGCGGTCGTGCACGCCATCGGCCTCGTCGCCGCCGGCGTCGGTGCGGTGGTTCTGCTCGGCTTCGTGCTGCACGGCGGCGCCTACGGCGCCCTGCCCGCCGTCGCGCTCTACACGCTCGGCCTCTTCGTCATGCTCGGCTGCTCCTGCGCCTACAACCTGGCGCCGGCGTCACCGCGCAAGGAGAGGCTGCGCCAGTTCGACCAGGCCGGCATCTTCCTGATGATCGCCGGCACCTATACGCCCTTCACGACCCTCAGCCTCGGCGGCCCCTGGGCCATCGGCCTGACGAGCTTCGTCTGGCTCGCGGCCATTGCCGGCGCCGGCCTGAAACTGTTCTTCCCGCGCCGCTTCGACCGCCTGACGATCGCCGCCTATCTCGCCCTCGGCTGGGCGGGCGGCATCGCCGTTGCCCCGCTCCTCGACGCCCTCGGCGTGACAACCCTGGCGCTCATCGCCGTGGGCGGCGTGCTCTATTCGGTCGGCGTGATCTTCCATCTCGCCGAGCGCCTGCCCTTCCAGGCCGCGATCTGGCACGGCTTCGTCGTCGCCGCGGCCGGCGTGCATTATGCGGCGGTGCTGCGCGCCCTCACCGCGGNCCTGAGCGCATAGAAAAAGCGCCCGCAGGAAGNGTCCTNCGGGCGCTCGCAACATGGCTCCGCTCAGCGCGAGAACTTCTTGTACTGGATACGCTTCGGGATCGTGGAATCGATGCCGAGGCGGCGCTTCTTGTCTTCCTCGTAGTCTTCGAAGTTGCCCTCGAACCACTCCACGTGGCTGTCGCCCTCGAAGGCGAGCATGTGGGTGGCGACGCGGTCGAGGAACATGCGGTCGTGGCTGATGATGACGGCGCAGCCGGCATAATCCTCCAGCGCCTCCTCGAGCGCGCGCAGCGTGTCGACGTCGAGGTCGTTGGTCGGTTCGTCGAGCAGCAGGACGTTGGCGCCCGACTTCAGCATCTTGGCAAGGTGCACCCGGTTGCGCTCNCCNCCCGAGAGCATGCCGACCTTCTTCTGCTGGTCNCCGCCCTTGAAGTTGAAGGCCGAGCAATAGGCCCGTGAGTTGATCTCGCGCTTGCCGAGATAGATGACGTCGTTGCCGCCGGAGATTTCCTCCCAGACGGTCTTGTTGCCGTCGAGCGCGTCGCGCGACTGGTCGACATAGCCGAGCTTGACCGATTCACCGATGGTGATGGAGCCGGCGTCCGGTGTCTCCTGCCCGGTGATCATGCGGAACAGGGTCGTCTTGCCCGCGCCGTTCGGCCCGATGACGCCGACGATGCCGCCCGGCGGCAGCTTGAACGACAAATCGTCGATGAGCAGACGGTCGCCGAAGCCCTTGGTGAGGCCGTCGAACTCGATGACGTTGTTGCCCAGCCGCTCGGCGATCGGGATGACGATCTGGGCCGTGGTCGGCGCCTTGTCCGAGGCTTTCTGCACCAGCTCCTCGTAGCGCTGGATGCGCGCCTTGTTCTTGGCCTGGCGGGCCTTGGGCGAGGCCGAGATCCACTCGCGCTCGCGCTCCAGCGTGCGCTGGCGCGCCTCCTCCTCGCGGCCCTCCTGGGCGAGGCGCTTCTGCTTCTGCTCGAGCCACGAGGAATAGTTGCCCTCGTAGGGAATGCCCCGGCCGCGGTCGAGCTCGAGGATCCAGCCCGTGACGTTGTCGAGGAAGTAGCGGTCGTGGGTGACGATCAGGATCGCACCCGGGTAGGTCCTGAGGTGCCCTTCGAGCCAGGCCACCGTCTCGGCGTCGAGATGGTTGGTCGGCTCGTCGAGCAGCAGGAGGTCCGGCTGGGCGAGCAGCAGCTGGCACAGCGCCACGCGGCGCTTCTCGCCGCCCGACAGGGAGGCGACCTCCGCATCATCCGGCGGGCAGCGCAGGGCATCCATGGCCTGGTCGACCTTCGAATCGAGGTCCCACAAGCCCTTGGCCTCGATCTCGTCCTGCAGCCGCGTCATCTCGTCGGCCGTCTCGTCCGAGTAGTTCATGGCGAGCTCGTTGTAGCGCTCGAGCACCGCCTTCTCGCCGGCGACGCCCTCCATGACGTTCTCGCGCACGGTCTTCGTCGGGTCGAGCTGCGGCTCCTGCGGCAGGTAGCCGACGCGCGCGCCTTCCGCCGCCCAGGCCTCGCCCGTGAACTCCTTGTCGAGGCCGGCCATGACCCTGAGCAGCGTCGACTTGCCGGCGCCGTTGACGCCGAGCACGCCGATCTTGGCGCCCGGGTAGAAGGACAGGTGCACGTTGTCGAGGACCTTCTTGCCGCCCGGGTAGGTCTTCGACAGGCCGCGCATGTGGTAGACGTACTGATAGGAGGCCATTCAAGTCTCTCTCAACGAAAGGACCGCATGCTCCCGGCGTGCACCGCGCACGCGGGAACTGTCGGCCGCATCGGAAATTCGAGCCACGAGTTATCAGGCGGGCGAGGCCGGTTCAAGCCGCGCGCCCCGCACGCGACCTGCCGGATCCGCCATGCTGCGCATCACCGACGATATAAGCATCGACGAAAGCGAAATCGAGGAGAGCCACGTCCGTGCCTCCGGCCCCGGCGGCCAGCACGTCAACAAGACGGCGAGCGCGGTGCAGCTGCGCTTCGACGCCCGCCGCTCACCGTCCCTGCCGAACGACGTGGCCATCCGCCTCATGAAGCTCGCCGGCAGCCGCCTGACGCAGGAAGGCGTCATCGTCATCACCGCCCAGTCGCACCGCAGCCAGCTGCGCAACCGCGAGGAAGC
>Ga0065721_10051769_pt1 | contig 13612 bp, 9 predicted proteins | sample Mesricmetagenome_FD_59108 | JGI IMG/M metagenome (GOLD analysis project Ga0065721, IMG submission 59108) | Mesophilic microbial community from rice straw/compost enrichment Sample: eDNA_1 v2 (version 2) | ecosystem: Engineered > Solid waste > Grass > Composting > Bioreactor | place: USA: Davis... | reverse complement strand
AGGGGCATCTATCACCGCCTTTTCGCCCCCTGCTGCGTCACTTTTGCTTGACGTACCCCCGGTACGCCTTCACAAAAGTTCCTTGCATGGAACGAAAATTCGGCAACATCTGCTATCTTCGGAGTATGCATACACGCCCTAGCTCTAGCTTTTAATGGAACCCAGTGTCAACCCTTTGACGAAATACTTCTGGAAAAAAGGAAAGATAACCATCATCGGACCTCCTGCAAGCAGCGCTATCGTCATTCTCGCCGATAAAACGGGAAACGAAGCTGCGCTATCAAACGAGATTCCAGAAATAAAAACAGTGGAAGTCTGCAAAAAATGGCTGTTGGCCATCATCCTGACCAGCAGCAGCTGCAAAGGGAAAAGACGATCGTTCTCGATGAACAGCACGGCATTCAACCATTCGTTCCAATAAACGATGGAGACGAGCAGCGTCAGCGTCACAAGCGCCGGAGTGCTCAGCGGAACGATCAAGCTGAAGAAGATACGGTATTCCCTCGCCCCGTCCATCTTCGCCGACTCGATGATCTCCATCGGCAGTGTCCGCAGAAACGTTCTAAGAATCAAGACATGCAACGGATGAACCAACGTAGGAAGCAGAATCATCGCCCATATCGTGTCTTTCAGATGAAGCGCCTGCGCCATGAGCATGTAATAAGGCACAAGCCCACCGCTGAACAGCAACGTAAAGAAGATGAGAAACGTCGTCTGCCGATTATACGCGTAATCCCGACGCGACAAGACATAAGCAATCATGGCCGTAGCAAGCAAACTCAGCAGCGTGCCGACTACGGTTACGAGAATCGTGACCCCGTAAGCTCTGAACAGCAACGCCGGGGACTGGACAACATATCGATACGCCGTAAAATCGAAGCTGTCCGGCCACAGCCGGTAGCCGTACTTGGCAATGGAGGCTTCGTCGGTCATCGAAATCATGATCACGAGAACGAACGGAATCAACATGCCCAGCGTAACGGCAATAAAAAACAGATGAATCAGCATTTTGGGGTAATCCGGCTTCCTGTGCATGGCCAGAGCTCCTACCAAAGCGAATGATCGGCGCTGAATTTCCGAACCGTATAATTGGCCAACAACACGAAAAACAGCCCGCCTACGGATTGATACAATCCAACCGCCGTCGCCATGCCGATCTCCCCGAGCTTGCGCAGCGCATGATAAGCGTACGTATCGATAACGTCCGTCGTCGAATAGAGGAACGGAGAGTCGTTCGGAATAAAATAATGCAGACCGAAATTGCCCCGAAACAATCCGCCCACGCCGATGATCAGCAACACTGCCGCAAGCGGCATAAGCAACGGAAATGTAATTCGGCTCGCCATCTGCCATCTTGAAGCTCCGTCGATCCGCGCAGCCTCCCGATACTTGCTTTCAATTCCCATGATGCCCGTATAGAAGATCAGCGCGTGGAACCCGATCGTCTTCCACAAGTACACCGTATACAAGATGAACGGCCAAACGGCAGGTTCCAAATACCAATCCACGGGCTCTACTGCGAGCAGCTTCAGCATCTCGTTCAAATACCCCTCGTGATGATTCAGGAACGCATCCGTCACATAACTAACGAGAATCCAGGACAAGAAGAAAGGGAGCAGCATCGCCGTTTGGTACGCCTTCGCGGCCCGTTGGGCCACTTCGTTCAGCATGATGGCGAAAACCAGTGCGAAAGCCAGGGTGCCGAGCAAGTACGCAGCGCCGTACATCAGCGTATTTCTTGTAACAAGGAAAGCCTGGTCGGATACGAAAAAAAACTTGAAATTATCAAAGCCGACCCATTTGCTCCCGAATATACCCAAGTCAAATCTGAAATTTTTGAATGCCAGCACAAGCCCGAACAATGGGATGTACGCGAATACGATCACATACGTGATCGCGGGCAAGGATAACGCGAACAGTTCCTTGTTTTTCTGGAACACAGTCCATCTCTTCTTCACGAAACGTCCCAGTCCCATCCCTCTTCCGGTTCCCGGCCGATGCTTCGCCACAAGCTTTCCCTCGCCTTCAGGACACTCGCTCTAAGGCAACACCTTTTTGAGACGGTAGTCTTTAGGCGTCGTGCCGAATTTCTTTTTGAACAGCTTGAAGTAGTAACTCGGATTGGAATAACCGACCTGCTCCATAATGTCCATGATGCTGCCGCTTTTCGTTCGCAGAAGCTCCAAGGATTTGTTCAGCCTCACCTCGTTGATATATTCCGCAATCGAGATGGAAGCCGATTTCTTGAATATACGTCCAATGTACACAGGCGACATCTTCAGCATGGACGCGATGCCTTGCAGGCTCAGATTCGTATCCCTGTAATCCCTTTCAATAATCGCTTTGATCGTGTCGTGGAGAATTTGGTTTTTGTCCTCGTTCACGTTCGACTGCGCCTCGGATATTTGTTCGAGCAGATCGGCGAACATCGATTTGATGTCGTCCATATCCTCTTCCTGCAGCGCCTCTTGCATGAAGGTGTTCAAATCCACGGGAATATACTGCAGCTTGTTGGCATTCATTTCCTTCAGCGTATTTTTGATAACGACGAATAACACATGGATCGCCTGCACCGTGTTGTCGTAATTGAAGCCGCTCACGAAATCCAGAATTTTGCCGCAATGGGCAGCGGATTCGGCAAGATGATTCGCCTTAATGCTCTCGACCAGCTTCTTCTCCAAGACCGGCGGAATTTGCGATTGTTCGTTTTGAAGATTCGACGCCAGCTGCTTCGGCACGATCACCGACAGCCTGCCGTAATTCAAGCGGTACATCGAATACTGGAGCGTCAGATTGTAATGTTTGGAGATATCCCGGTAGACGGCGATCGGATCGCTGAGCGTCCCGGACAGCGGGATTTTATAGTATTGCAGGAACACTTCCTGGACGTTGCGGATAAGCTTGACGGCTGTCTCCTGCGCCTCGAAGGTTTGATTTCCGATGCCGATCAGCAGCGCCAGCCGGTCATTCCCCATGTCTACTATCTCGCACGGGAAGGTCCCCGACACAATCTCGCGGCTAATATTGGCGATGGCGAACTTGATCATGCTCTGCTCGGTGTAGCTGGCCATCTCCGCAAACTTCCTGTATTGTCCGATTCGGAGCAATCCGATCAGCAGATGGCCCGTGAAATCGATAGGGAAGCCGATATCCGCAAGCTCGGTCTTAAGCCTGTCTTCATCGGGAAAAGAATGGCTGTCCGTGACGAGTCTTTTCAAATAATATTGCCTTACCAGGTCGACTTGCTCGCTCTGTTCTTTCCTCAGGCTGGCGTACTCCTCCGTCATCTGGCGGTAAACGCGGGAGATATAAGCAAATTCGCCGTCTTCGCCCGGATCGTTCTCCCCGGTCCGGAACGTTTGTGTCTGGCGCACCAAACTTTGCACCGGCTTGTACAGCTTGTAGGATACGAACCAGAACAGCAGGGCAGCCAGCACCAGAAATACGAGCGTTACGATAATCGAAGTAAGTCTGAGCTGATCTACTTTGCCCAGTATGGCCTCGTAAGGCTGCACCTGCACGATGATCCAGTCGTTCACGTCGGCGTTCAGAAAGCTGATCAAATATTGTTTGTCCGAGTCGATGACATAGTTCCTCTGCTTGGCTTGCGTCAGATGCAGATTGGCGTAGATCATGTTTTTCAGCTTTTCTTTGTCCGGCGAATCGATGCGGAGATCCGAAGCCACGATCGCCTGATCCCGATCCAAAATGACGATATGCCCGTTCTGGTTCGCATCCACCTGATTAAGCGTCTGGAGGTTGCCGATCAGCCAGTCCGGACTGACATTCAAGATAAGCGCGCTTTCGTTCTCGTTGTACGGACCTAACGTATCGTACATAAAGAAAGAGAAAATATCGACTTGACCTTCCGGCGACGAATCGCTGCGAACCGGAATCAACTCCATCTTCCTTACCTTGGCCGCCTCCGTCGTTACGAACTTCCTCATTCTGTCCAGAAGAACGCCGTCGTTAAAGCGAATGTTCATGTTGCCGCCCGCGTAGTAGGCATTCAGGTTGGCGTTGTACAGAACGATGGAATGGACGAACGATGATGAGCCGACGATGCGATCGAGCGTCAACTGGTTGCTGATGATCTCGAACATGTTTTCATTTTGACTCGTGAGTCTCGGCTGAATGTCCACGTTGTAATAAATCGAGGCGGCCAAATTTTTAATGATCTCATTCATGCTGTTCAAATTATAATGAATTTGAGACATGACCTTCTGGTTGGCATTCCTGTTCATATCCAGCGCAGTTTTTTCCGCGTTGTAGGACAGCACAAAAGAACTGATCGTCAGCACGAGCAGCATTGCCCCGGTCGTCATCATCAGCATCTGCAACAAGTATTTCCTGGAAACGTCGTATTTTCCTTTCTGCTTCATGAAAACCCGGCCTCCCCCCTGTTGTCATGTTAAGCAGCAGCAGCTACAGCCCCCTCCCTCGGCGGGCGGTGTGATCCCGACACCCTCATTATAGGTACTGTCCCGCCATTTATATAGATACACTTTTTATACTTTTGTCTTCTTTTTTATACCGATAATCAATACATCCGTGTTGAATGGACACTTTCTCAGAAGAGTATGCTCTTCCACCGCCAACACCGTCGGTTGAAGCACATTTCTGCTGGTAAGATCAATCATGATGAAATGATACTCTCCCGAATGGACCTTCAATTTGACATCCTGGCTATAAGGCACGTATACCGCGATAAGCGCGCGATCCGCATCCGCAGCCATTCGAATATCTTCGTATGCGGAGAGCAGAAGCTCATTAGCAGGGTTGAGTTCCGCCAATCGATGGGAAGTATAAAGCCATTGCGAATAAGCGGCCTCCCAGGCTCCAGGCATGCGGAGCGCATACCGCCAATCAAACGGCATCTTCGACCAGCTCTCGCTTGTGAATTCTGCGCCTTCTTTATGCCACCCCCACACACCGTGAGCGCCATAAGCAAATCCCGCTTTGGCCCCGCTCAACACGCTCTGCCAGAAAGCCTTGCGGATGTCGAAGGCTTCAAAACGGCCATAGCGGTTGCCGTGTCCGTGACCCTCGTACGGAGGCTCCGAGTTGATAATCGGCCGCTTGATCGGCTTGTTCAAAAACTGCTCCGCAAGCAAGTAATTGTCCTGTTGACTCTCCAATACATGTCCCGACTGATAGATATATAGATCCAGATGCTCGGATTCGATAATTCGCTGCGGCAATTCATGAAATTGGCCGATCACGTGCATCGCGGCAAGCGCATGTGGAGAGAGCGCTTTCAAGGTGGTTAGTGAAATCATGAAATACTCCACGATCTCTTCATTTTCAAATTTGGTATCCCCGCTGACAAAATAGATGGGGTGATAGGAGGCAAAGCGGCGGACCACATACTCGGTATAAGGCCGGACAGCATCCATCGGCATGGAATACTCAGGCACTTGGGAGTTTGCCCACGTCCCCGGAACATAGTTGTTCCAGAGGATGACAAGTACGGGGACGAAGCCCATTTGACAAGCCATGGCCACCATCTGCTCCGCTTGATCGAAGAATGCGTCATTTATACGATGGAAATCCCATTGCCCCTGTTCATCCGGATGAAAGGGGGACAAACCTGTATACGTACCGCTGGCATCATGCAGCACAGGGAGTATGCTGATTTGGACCGCATTGAAGTTCTGCAGCCGCCGATATTCCAAATATTCCTTCCATTCCTCCAACGCAGCGTTGGAAAACACGCTCCAGACGGTATCCGCAAAATAGAAGAACGGCTTGCCGTCCCGGGTAAGACCGTCGTTGGTTTCGTTTAATTGTACGGGAGATACCATAAACGACTTCACCTCATCACGATTGGATTGGCTCTTCATTTCAATATCGGTTCCCCAATATGCATATGTAACTTTGAAATTCAGTATATAGCTAAAAATCTGTCAATCCGTGCATTAAAATATATAAGTTATCCTCTTTTCTATAGAAAAGCCGAGCGGAAATCAGGCGTGGATACCTGAAATCCGATCGGCTCTGTGACAAACTTTATAAGCTTTGGGCCCCAGTTTGATGTGTCCAACTGAATACGCTTCCCTGCTACTGACTGAATTTTTGAATTGGTGTTATAATGTTATTAGGATATTCCTTAAAGGGGTTGAATGCTTTGGCTGTTTCCAAAAGTGATCTTAATCAATTAATTCAACAGTTGTCTGAAGATGACCTTCCAATAGCTGCTGATTTCCTAAAGAGCTTGGTTAATAAATCCGATCGGCATATTCCATGGGACGATGAACCAACAACTGAAGATGATCTCAAAGCTATTAAAGAAGCTAAAGAATCGTTTGCCCGTGGCGAAGGTATTAAACTAAAGGATGTTTTAAATGATCTACTCAATTGAAATTGATAAGGATGCCTTAAAATATCTTCAGAAGTTAGAACGACCTTTACGGATTAGAATTACAAATGCCTTGCAAGTTCTTCTAGAAAATCCCTTCCATTCGGAACTTGATATCAAAAGATTAAAAGGAACAGAAAGTGAATTCAGATTGAGGGTTGGCTCTCATAGAGTCATTTATTCTGTTGAAAATCAAAAACTGATGATATATGTAATCAAGATTGGCTCTCGCGGTGATGTCTACAAACACTAGTTCAATTCTTAACAGAATTGGACTTTTTTATTTGTACTGTATACCACGTTCATGCTAATCCATCCAGTCACGCTTGACGACAGGGTTGGATATAATCAGAGGAAATAATGGAGGAAAAGCCGCGCGAAAATCAGGAGTGGATACCTGAAAATCGCTCGGCTTGCGTCAAACTTTAATTGCGGAGTGGCCCATTAACCACTCACTCCACCGTAACACTCTTAGCCAAATTCCGCGGCTTATCTACGTCGTGCCCCAACGCGAGGGATGCGTAGTAGGATAGAAGCTGCAGCGGAATGACCGACAGGGCCGGAGTCAGCAGAGGCAGCGTGCGCGGGATCGCGAACTGGCGATCGACCGACTTGGCGACTTCCTGCTCCTGGCCTTCGTTGACGATGCCGAGGACGTGGGCGCCGCGTGCTTTCGTTTCTTTAATGTTGCTAAGCATTTTTTCGTACAGGTCCTCCTGCGTGAGAAGCGCGATGACCGGAGTGCCTTCCTCGATCAACGCCAGCGTGCCATGCTTGAGCTCTCCCGCCGCGTAGGCTTCGGAATGGATGTACGAAATTTCCTTCAGCTTCAGCGAGCCTTCCATCGCCACCGCGTAGTCGACGCCGCGTCCGATGAAGAACAGGCTGCTGTGATGCGAGATCGATTCCGCCACTTCCTTGATCACTTCGGCCTGAGCAAGAAGTTTCTCGACCTGCTCCGGCAGAGACTGCATTGCGGCAAGCACCTGGGCGACAGCGGCCTCATCCCGCGTGCCGACTGTCTGGGCCCAGTATAGTCCGAACAGGAAGAAAGCGATCAACTGAGACGAGTACGCCTTGGTGGAAGCGACGGCTATCTCCGGTCCTGCGAGCGTAATGATCACGTCATCGGCTTCGCGAGCAACCGAGCTGCCCACGACATTCGTAATTGCCAGCACCCTGGCTCCGCAGCGCTGCGCTTCGCGAAGCGCGGCCAGCGTATCGGCCGTCTCGCCGGATTGGCTGACGACGATGACGAGCGTGTCGGGCGTAATGATCGGCGAACGATAGCGATACTCCGAAGCGACGTCCGTCTCGACTGGCACGCGCACGAGCGATTCGATGACGTTTTTGCCGACGAGTCCGGCATGAAGCGCTGTACCGCAAGCGACGATATGCACGCGGTTGATGCCTTTCAACTGCTCGGCCGTCATTTTCAACTCGGACAGCTCCACGGAACGACCGTCGTCGCTGATCCGGCCCAGCATCGTGTCGCGGTAGGCTTTCGGCTGCTCATGAATTTCCTTCAGCATGAAGTGGTCGAAGCCGGCTTTCTCCGCCGTCATCAGGTCCCAATCCACGTGGAAAATTTCCTTCGAGATGAAGTTCCCCTCGATCGTCAGCAATTCCACCGCATCGCGGGTCAGCACGGCCATCTCGCCGTCGTTCAGAATGTAGATGTCGCGCGTATGCTCGAGAATCGCCGGAATGTCCGACGCGATATACTTCTCCCCGTCGCCGACTCCGATGATGAGCGGACTGGCGTAACGCACCGCGACCAGCCGATCCGGTTCGTACTCGGTCAGCACGCCGAGCGCGAATGCGCCTCTCATTTTCTTGACCGCGCGCTGAACGGCCTTCACGATATCCCCGTCGTACTCGACGGAGATCAGGTGCGAGATGACCTCCGTGTCCGTCTCCGACAGAAAACGATGTCCCGCCTGCACAAGCTCTTCTTTAAGTTCCAAGTAGTTTTCAATAATGCCGTTATGAACGACGGAAAATTTCAACGAATTATCCGTATGCGGATGGGAGTTGACGTCCGACGGTTTGCCATGAGTCGCCCAGCGCGTATGCCCGATGCCAACCGTTCCGCGCAGTGGATCTCCACTCAGTCGGCTCTCCAAGTTAGCCAAGCGGCCTACCGTCTTCGTCACTTCCAAGCCTTGCTCCGTCTGCACGGCGATGCCGGCGGAGTCGTATCCCCGGTACTCCAGCTTCTTAAGCCCTTCGATCAAAATGGGCTGCGACTCTCTATATCCAATATATCCAACGATTCCGCACATAATTATATAAGCCTCCGTTTATAGGGTTCTCGACACTGTCCGAGTTCCCGCAACCGGGCCGAATGAGCAGCACATGCCGTATTCCAAGCAAAAACGCCTTTAGCGTCCTCCAGACGCAAAATCGAGTTTTTGTCGAAGGTGTTTCAGAAAAGTATAGCGAATTTAATACTTCCTGAAATCACCAAGCAAAAACGCCTTTGGCGTCTCCGATTCAGAGAATCGCGTTTTTGTCGGAGACGATTCTGGTAAGGAGAGCGGACTCTCATCCACAACAATCGTAAATAAAGGGGCCCTCTCTCCCCCGTCTTCCCACGTCATGCCCCTCAAAGCGACCGGTTACAGGCCGCCGGGCAGGTCTGGTTCGTTCCACGATCGTGGTACTATCAACATCGTGCCGGAATTTTGTTCGCCCGGTTGCCCTGAGCGTTTTGAGTTCCGGCTGTCGGCTCCGATGGTGAGCCGGGAGGTCCCCGCCGAACGTTTCGAACACCTCCACCTCGTCAACTTGCGTCCGCATGGCTCTCCGCCGAAGTTTGCCGCTCGGATCAGCTTTCCCGTCCCTGATCTTTGCCCTTCCGCGTTTCCCCATCTTTCCACAAGTTCTGGCGCTTTTGTTGCCGATTCCCCTCTACCCTGCCCTTCCATTCCAGAATCTATTCCTATATCTTATTCGTTTTACAGGGATGATGCAACTTGGGCGCAATTATTTCCTTGGAAATGACGTTTTTCTACATTTTCCCTCCCATGAACGAATCTCTTGTAAAAATGATAAGAGCGTCCCCTTCCTGCTGGAAAGGAACGCCCTCTATTCCACGCGCCATCGCGCGACCTATCTCGCCAACGTTAAGCCAGCTCCGCCTTTACGACGTCCACGATCGAAGCGACATAGCGCTCAATCTCCTCCCGCTCCGGCCCTTCGGCCATGACGCGGATAAGCGCCTCCGTGCCGGAAGGACGCACGAGCACACGTCCGTTGTCGCCGAGCGCCTCTTCGGCAGCCGTCACGGCCGCAGCGATCGCCTCGTTGCCGGGATAGCGGGATTTGTCCGCCACCCGTACGTTCACGAGCACTTGCGGATACTTGCGCATCATCTTCTTCAATTCGCCGAGCTTCTTACCGGATGCGACGATCGTATCCAGCAGTTGCAGTCCCGTCAGAATGCCGTCGCCCGTCGTGCTGTGATCGAGGAAAATGACGTGTCCCGACTGTTCGCCGCCCAGGTTGTATCCGCCGTTCACCATCTCTTCCATCACGTAACGGTCGCCGACAGCCGTCTTGGCCGTATTCAGCCCGAGCTTCTCCGCCGCTTTGAAAAATCCGATGTTCGCCATCACCGTCGTCACGATCGTATCCTTCGCCAGCTTGCCCGCGCGTCTCATCGCGTCGCCGCAAATGCACAGAATGTAGTCGCCGTCGGCTTCTTCTCCGTTCTCGTCGATCGCGATCAGCCGATCCGCGTCTCCGTCGAACGCCAAGCCGAGATCGGCTCCGTGTTCCTTCACCTTCGCGGCCAGCATCTCGGGATGCGTCGAGCCGACGCCTTCGTTGATGTTCAAGCCATTCGGCTCCGCTCCGTAGGCGATTACTTCCGCCCCCAAAGCACGGAAGATTTCAGGCGCCAGCTCGTAGGCCGCCCCGTGAGCGCAGTCCAGCACCAGCTTCACGCCGGCGAAGGAATGACTTACCGTGGACTTCAAGTAGTCGATATACAGGCTCTTGGCGCCCTTATCGGACGTCACCGAACCGATGTCCCCGCCGATCGGTCTCGGCAGCGTATCTTCCGCCGCATCCATAAGCCGCTCGATCTCCGCCTCGGTCTCGTCCAGCAGCTTGTAGCCGTCGCCGCCGAAAAACTTGATTCCGTTATCCGCCACCGGATTATGCGAAGCGGAGATCATGACGCCCGCGTCCGCTCCCATCGTTCGGGTCAAATAAGCGACCGCCGGCGTGCTGACCACGCCGAGCCTTACGACGTCCGCGCCGATGGACAGCAGTCCTGCCGTCAAAGCGCTCTCCAGCATTTGCCCCGAGATGCGGGTGTCCATGCCGATCAACACTTTCGGGCGCTTGACCTTGCCCGCGAGCACGACGCCTCCGCAACGACCGATCCGATAAGCCAATTCCGGCGTTAACTCCTGATTCGCGACCCCGCGCACGCCGTCCGTTCCAAAATATTTCCCCATATCCCGATACCTGCTCCTTCTATTTCTGTTGTTGCCTGAGCCCGCGGTTCTTTTCTCTATCTCGCGCTACACCGCCGGCTCCTGCGTTTCGCCGCTCTCCGGCGGAGGACTGCCGCTTTCTTCCGGCGCTCCCTCTCCCGGAGGCTCCTCCCCTTCCGTGGAGGTCTCGAGCGCCGCCTCGTCGATAATCTCGACGGTAATGCTGTTCGTTCCGCCCACCTGCTCCATAAACCTCTCCAGACTGACGACGAGAGGCAAAGTATAGATGCCCGGCCCTCTTCCGCTGAGATCGACGATAACGTCGACGTCCCCCGGTTTCAGCCGGTCCAGCGTCTGCGGAGCGCCTTGAATCGTAATGTCCGCCTTACCCGTCGCCGGATCGAGGATGTTGACGATCAACCCTTCGCCCAGCCCTCTCAGCTCGATCGGAAGCCCTTCGAGCTTCCGGGTCGTCGACAGCAGCACCTCGATCTGAATGTCGATCGCCGCCGGCGAAATCTCGATCAGCGGAGGCGTTACTTTGAGAGGCACGGAAATCTTCCCGGAATTCCGCACGTCGCCGAGCGGAATCTCCACCTCGATGAACTCGATTTTATCCAGTGCGTCTTGCGGTCCGTATACCGTCACCTGTTCCACGTCCGGCTTGAAGGAAGCGACGCCAAGTCCCGACTGCACGCGTCCGACCATTTTGAACTGCAGCGGCACCGTCTTGAACGGATTCGTAATCGGCACTTCGACCTCGAGCACCGCCGGATCGATAATCGCGCCTTCGATCGGCTTGCCTTGCTTGTCGTACACGGCCAGCTTGACGCTCTTGCTCTTGATCGTTTCTTTCTCCCCGTCGATCTCGATCGTCGCCCCGACGCTCTCCGCCTCGGCCAGTTGGCTCTTCGGCAGCGTCACGTGAACACGATTGCCCGGCTTCACGATCGGCGTTCCGACCTTATAGCCTTTCGCGGGGTTTCCTTTCGTCTGAATCGCCACTTCGAACTCCTTGGTCTGAAGCGCCTCGATGCTGACGACTACCGTGGACGGCGAGATCAGCACCGAAGTAATGCCTTTGGGCATATTCTCTTCTAGTGGCAGTGTATGCTGCCCTTCGCCCACCGTTCTCAGATCGACCCGAATCCGGTAATCCTTCGTCTGGGCCACCCGAAGATCGCTCTTCGTCCCCCTGACCGTCAAGTTGACCTTGAGCGGCTCCATGCCGTTCAGAACGAAGTTCCTCTCATCCAGCCCGTAAGGCTGCACGGTGACTCCTTCGATGACTTTCGTATCGTACAGCGACGCGACGTTGTTCGGAGAAGAGTCTTCCGGATCGAAATGCACGACCGCCCACATCAGAATGCCGAGAGCGAGCGCGACGAATTTGGCGATCGTAGGATGGTTTAACCATTTATCCACGTTTGCCACCTTCTTTCCGCTTCCAGAAGGCCCAATCTGTGCTCTTCGACTTGAATTGCGGGCGAAGCTCGTCGAACAGCTTGGAGATCAGCGATTCTTCCTTGATGTCCCGCACGATCTGCCCGTTCATCGCCAGCGAGATCTGCCCCGTCTCCTCCGAGACGGTCACGGAGATCGCGTCGCACACCTCGGTAATGCCGATGGCGGCCCGATGGCGAGTCCCCAATTCCTTGCTGATAAAAGGGTTTTCCGACAGCGGCAAATAACAGCCCGCGGCCATAATCAACCCGCCCCGTATGATGACGGCTCCGTCGTGAAGCGGCGTATTCGGAACGAACACGTTGCTGAGCAGCTCCGAGCTGAGCTTCGACTCCATCTTGATGCCCGATTCGATGTAATCGTTCAGACCGGTATTTCTCTCGAACACGATTAATGCCCCGATTTTTCGACGCGCCAAATAATTAACCGACTTAACGACCTCGTTCACCCGGTGGCTAACGTCCTGCTCCTCGGGCGAAGAACGCTGAAACAGCTTGTTTCTTCCGATCTGCTCGAGCGCTCTTCTCAGTTCCGGCTGGAAAATAATCAGCACGGTGACGACCCCGAAGGTAAACATTTGGTTCATCAGCCATTTGAGCGTATATAGGTTAAGCAGGTTGCTTAACGCCCAGACGAGCACCAGCAGGAATATCCCCTGAAGCAGCTGTACCGCCCGCGTCCCCCGCACCATCATAAGCACTTTGTAAATAATGTAACTGACGATCAGCACATCGACGATGTCTTTGATCGAATTTTTTAGTGTCAGCCCGGCAAAATAGTCCAAGACGCGACCCCCCGTCCCGGCGCTGGATTAGTTGCGACGAATCATGTCGAAATAGCGCATAAGCCCTAACCATATTTATCTTCTCTACTATTGCCCAGAAATCCTGTCATTTACGCAAAAAAAACCTCCCCGACATCGGAGAGGCTCCTAATTGCCCGGTCTGCGGTCATAAAAGACGTTGTGTCGGATGCCGTCGAACCCTTGCTACGAGCCGTAAGCGAGCGTTCCGAAGAACGAGCTCACCTTGTACCAGAACCAGTCGACGGCGCGATCAATCGTCTTGATCTCTCCTGCGATATGAGCCGTCGACGCCAGCGGCGTCAAGTGGCCGTCGATCACGGTCAGATTGCCGTCAAGATCGCCGAGCACCTGAACGTCTCCGTTCACGACCGTCAAATCTCCGGATACTTTTTGTCCTGCAGGCACGATCACTTTTTTCCCCTCAATGACAACATGCTCCAGATCCGGCCCGGATACCGAAAACTCCTGGCTCTGATTCCACATCGACACGAAGCTGGACAGCATCACGACCAGGAAGATGGCCGCGGCGGATACCGC
>Ga0065721_10051770_pt1 | contig 13615 bp, 14 predicted proteins | sample Mesricmetagenome_FD_59108 | JGI IMG/M metagenome (GOLD analysis project Ga0065721, IMG submission 59108) | Mesophilic microbial community from rice straw/compost enrichment Sample: eDNA_1 v2 (version 2) | ecosystem: Engineered > Solid waste > Grass > Composting > Bioreactor | place: USA: Davis... | reverse complement strand
GAGCAACGGGCAGGCCGAAGGCCAGATCAACCGCCTCAAGACCCTCAAGCGAGCAATGTACGGTCGGGCAGGCCCTGAATTGCTGAAGGCACGAATGCTGCCGCGGCTCCACACAAAGTGAGGAAGAACCTATTTAACGTTGTATCGATCGAACTGAGCATCGTGGAAGACACCTCATTTCCAGAGGCCGGACGAACACTCTAGATAATAATAACTCTAATTGGTCAATCTCGGAAAGAGCGGGTGCCATAGCCGACCATCCCACATCAAACTCCATGCTTGGTTAAGTTGACGATGCCGGCGGGCATGCCCGAGGTGCTGACGCTAGGGGCCGTCGGCACCTTCGCAGTCGGGCTGGCTCCTGCCGCGCCCGTCACCCCTTCATCGATGTCCGCCTCTACCGAGCTGCCTGTAACTTCGCGAAGCTCCTATCATCCTGAAGTGATCTGCGCTGCTAGGTTCTGGAAAAACTGGTCGGCGAGCTTTCTTGCGGTGGAATCGATCAGGCGTGAGCCGAGTTGGGCGAGTTTGCCGCCAATCTGGCTTGAGCAGACATAGGTCAAACGGGTCTGGGTACCTTCTTCAGCGAGCGTCACATCCGCGCCGCCCTTGGCGAAGCCGGCGACGCCGCCATTGCCCTCGCCTGACAAGCGGTAGCTGGCCGGTGGCTCGATGTCGGAGATCTTCACGGCACCCGAAAACTTTGCCTTGATCGGTCCGATCTTGATCACGACCTTGGCGGTGAAACCTTCTTCAACGCTGCCGTCGAGTTCTTCGCAGCCCGGAATGCTGGCGCGCAGAACGTCGGGATTGTTGATGGCAGCCCACACGACGTCACGCGGGGCATCGATCAGCTGTTCGCCTTTGAGTTCCATGAAAATTGCCTCTCATCGGGCCAGAACGGCTTTGTCAGCCTCTGGCGAGTTCCTGTGTCAGAAGGCCGGTCCACAGCCGGATGCCGTCTGACAAAATTGCGTCGTTGAAATCGAATTGTGGAGCGTGAAGGCCGGGGTTTGCGCCTTCGCGCTGCGAGCCGAGCCAGAGATACGCGCCCTTGCGCTCTTCCAGCATAAAGGCGAAATCCTCGGCGGCCATGCTGGGATCGGCGTCGACCACCTCAAGCCCGACATTTGCTGCTGCGCGGCGCGAGATGGCGGCGCAGGCTGCATCGTTGATCGTTGCCGGGTAGCGGCGCTCGTAAAGAACGTCGGCGCGGCATTCATAGGCTTCGCTGATGCGCTGCGCGACCTGCGTCAGGCGGCGCTCGATGAGATCGCCGACCCCGTGGTCGAACCACCGCGTCGTCCCACGCAGTCGCACGTGTTCCGGGATGACATTGTAGGTGTCGCCACCGCTCATCTGGGTGACCGAAACGACCGACGACTGAAGCGGGGAGACATTTCGCGCGGTGATCGACTGCAGCGCCGTAATCAGCTGGCCTGTTGCTGCAATGGGGTCAGCGCCTTCATGCGGCATCGCGCCGTGAGCACCGCGCCCGATGACGTTGATCTCGAACGTCGCGAATGCCGCCATCATGGCGCCGTCGCGCGCCACGACCTTGCCGGGCTGAAGACTCGGCCAATTGTGCAGCGCGTAAATGTTGTCGGGTGCGAAATCGCGGAATAGGCCATCGTCCATCATCTTGCGTGCGCCGCCAAAGATCTCCTCGGCGGGCTGGAAGATGAAGTGGACCGTGCCGTTGAGATCGGTGCGAGAGGCAGCGATCTTGGCGGCGGCAAGCAGCATTGAGATATGGCCGTCATGGCCGCAAGCATGCATGACACCCTGTTTTAGTGAAGCATAGGGCGCGCCGGTCTGCTCTTCGAGCGGCAGCGCGTCCATGTCGGCGCGTAGTGCGATGGCGCGCGAAGACGTTCCGCGCGAGAGCGTGCCGACGACGCCAGTTCCAGCATAGCCGCCATGCACTTCAAAGCCGTTTTCGCCTAGCGTCTTTGCGACAAAGGCGCTGGTGCGGTGCTCCTCAAAGGCGAGTTCGGGGTGGCGGTGAAGATCATGTCGCCACTGCCGTGCAAGATCGACGATGTCCTGCGAAACGTCCATGCGCGCTCCTCACTCGCTTTCGCGTTTGTCTTACTCCTCGTAGGACTTGATGATCGCCTGCGTGCCGTCGCGTGCGTCGCCGGCTTCGAGGCGGCGCTTGTACTGCTCCATCGAGGCCTGCAGACCAACGAGGTCGAGGCCGTAGCCTGCAGCTTCAGCAGCAGCGATGGTCATGTCCTTGACGAAGTGCTCGATCATGAAGCCCGGTGCGAAATCGCCGTCGAGCATCTTCGGGCCGAGCGCGTTGAGGAGGAACGAGCCGGCAGCGCCAGTGCCGATCGAACTCAGAACCTTCTTGACGTCGAGGCCAGCTGCGCGCGCGTAGGCGATGCTTTCGGCAACACCCATCATGTTGTTGGCGATGACAATCTGGTTGCACGCCTTGGTGTGCTGGCCAGCGCCGGCACCGCCCTGATGCGCGATCGTCGTACCCATCGCCTTGAAGACAGGCTGTGCGCGCTCGAAAGCTTCTTCGTCGCCGCCAACCATGATCGACAGGCGTGCTTCGCGTGCGCCGATGTCGCCGCCCGATACTGGAGCGTCGAGGGCCGAAAGGCCGCGCTTTGCAGCTTCTTCAGCGATGCGGATCGCGAGCGACGGGCTCGACGTCGTCATGTCGATGAGCAGTGCACCCTTCTTGGCGCGGTTGAGAATGCCCCCTTCGCAGAAGTATACTTCTTCGACATCGCTCGGCAGGCCGACGATGGTGATGACAACGTCAGCTTCGGCGGCTGCTTCGCCAGCCGTTGCGTGCAGGATGGCGCCAGCTTCAACGAGCGGAGCAGCCTTTGCCGGGCTGCGGGTGCTGACATGCAGCGGGAAGCCGGCCTTCATCAGGTTCAGCGCCATGGACGAACCCATGATGCCAAGGCCAATGAACGCGATCGTCGGCATTGCCGTGGAGGTGGTCGAAGTCATGCTATACCTCGCAGGAGAGAACGGATGTATTGGGGGCTGAGCGGCAGCTTGTCGGCCACCACGCCAAAGGGTGCGAGCGCGTCGTTGACGGCGCTGGTCACGGCACCGATCGAGCCCATGATGCCGCCTTCCGACATGCCCTTGGAGCCGGTCGGCGTGCGCGACGTCGGCTCGCCGACATGGACAAGACGCATTGGCGGGATCTCGACGGCAGTCGCGATCGAATAGTCGGCGAAGCTGCCGGTGATGTTCTGGCCGTCCTCGTCGTAGATGACTTCTTCGAGCAGCGCGCCGCTGAGGCCCATGGCGATTGCACCATGCTGCTGGCCTTCAACGATGATCGGGTTCATCACCCGCCCGCAGTCTTCGGCCACCGTATGGCGCTCGACCGTGACCTTGCCGGTACGGACGTCAACCAGCACTTCGCAGGCATGTGCCGCGTTGGAATAGGTCATCGCCGGCGGATCGTAAGCGCGGTGCGCTTCAAGGCCCGGCTCCATGCCGTCCGGCAGGGCGAGCGGGTCGAAATAGGCGACTGATGCGATCTTCTGCAGCGTCAGGCCAGTGTCCTGCCACTCGCCATCGATCTTGCGCATCACCGTGCCACCCAGCATGCGCAGGTCGTCAGCGGTGTTGAGGTTGAGGAGCGAGGCCGCGATCTTCAGCGCCTTAGCGCGAACGGCTTGGGCAGCGATCAGAAGAACGCCACCGCCAGCGGTGCCGCCACGTGCACCACGCGTCCCCATGCCGTAAGGCGCAACGTCGGTATCGCCGAGATGGATGCGCACGTTCTCGGCATCGACACCGAGGCCTTCAGCCACGACCTGCGCGAAGACGGTTTCGTAGCCGTGGCCCGAGCCCATCAGGCCGCAGGATGCGTTGACCGCGCCGGTCGGCTCGACTTTGACCCAGCCTGCTTCATGGCCGGAGCCCGGAATAGCAGCGGCCTTGTAGAAGGCTGAACCGTAGGTGGACGGCTCGACGACATTGCACAGGCCTAGCCCCCGATAGATGCCGCGCGCACGGTCCTCTTCCTGGCGCTTGCGAAAGCCGTCGTAGTCGACCTGCCCCAGCACCGTATCGAGGCACTTGGCCGGTGTGATGTCGTGGAGAACTTCACCGGTCTGCATGTTGTAGGGCAGATCAGCGTCGGTTAGCATGTTGACGCGGCGCACCTCGACCGGGTCGAGATTGAGCTCGCGAGCAATCGCTTCGATCGTGCCGTCCATGACCCACGAGGCGATCGCCATCGGCGCGCGCATTGGGCCTGAGCCGCACTTGTTGGTCAGCGCGACCTTCACTTCATAGCCGTAGTTGGAAATGCGATACGGGCCAGTCAGGATCATCGCCACCACGCGTGCCATGTAATTGGCCGGGTAGAAGCAATAGGCGCCGAAATCGACTTCCATGTTGAGCGTCAGCGCCAGAATGCGTCCATCAGCCGTTACGGCCGCCTTCGTCTCACAGGTTTCCTGGCGTGCATGGCCTGCCGCAAGCAGGTTTTCCATACGGTCTTCCTGCCAGCGCACCGGGCGCTGCAGATGACGGGACAACGCGGCGACAACCAGCTCTTCACGCATCAGCGCGATCTTTTGGCCAAAGGCACCGCCGATGTCGGGGCAGATGACGCGAACCTGAGACTCGTCGAGCTTCAGACGACGTGCGAGTTGCGAGCGCAGCGGATGCGGCGCCTGATTGCCAACACGGAAGGTCAGACGCTGCTGGCCTTCATCCCACTCGGCAATGCAGCCGCGCGTTTCCATCGGCGCGTGGGTGACGCGGTTTTGCGAAAAGCGGGCTTCAACGACGATGCCAGCCGACGAGATGATCGCGTCCGGCTCGCCACCGGCAAAAACCTGACGCGAGACGATGTTGCCGGGCACGGTGCCGTAAAGATCGGCGGCGCCGTCAGCGACGGCTGCTTCGTAGCTCGCAACAGCGTCGAGCGGATCGTAGTCGATCTCGATCAGCGCTGCGGCGTCTTCGGCAAGGTAGCGGTCGGTTGCAACGACAACGGCAACCGGATCACCGATGAAGAGAACCTTGTCGATCGGCAGCGTCGGAGCTTCAACCGGGAGAACGCCTTCGATGTCGGGTGCCATGCGAAGTGGCGTCGTCCACTGCGCGAGATCAGTGCCGGTGAAGACGCCGATGACTCCTTCAGCTTCGAGCGCGGCCCTCGTGTCAATCGAGCCGATGCGCGCATGTGCGTAAGGCGAGCGCACGAAGCAGACATGAAGAGCACCATGCACCTTGATGTCGTCGAGGTAGCGCCCCTGCCCTGTCAGAAGACGGCGGTCTTCGCGTCGAAGGTCAGAACGACCAATGATTTCGGTGCCGGTCATGCGCGATCACCCTTGAGTTCCTTCGCGGCGGAAAGAACGGCGTCAACGATGTTCTGATAGCCCGTGCAGCGGCAGATATTGCCCGAGAGCGCTTCGCGCACGCCCTCCTCCGTCGGCTCCGGATTGTCCTTGAGCCAGGCTTCCATCGTCATGACGATGCCCGGCGTGCAGAAGCCGCACTGCAGCCCGTGCTTTTCATGCAGCGCCTGCTGCAGAGCCGAGAGCTTGCCAGCTGCACTCTTGCTTTCGATGGTCTCGATGGACGCTCCGTCCATCTGGACAGCGTAGGTCAGGCACGACCGTGCCGGGCGGCCGTCGAGCAGGACAGTGCAAGCGCCGCAAACGCCATGTTCGCAGCCCACATGAGTACCGGTCTGGCCGCAGTTGTCGCGCAGAACGTCGGACAGGAGCCGGCGCGGCTCAACTTTGACGGTGTGCGCCTGCCCGTTCACGACGAGCGTGAGGGGCGTCTTTTTAGATGCATCTACAATCATGACCGCCTCATCGCATCAAACAGCGTGCTTTCCACCAGTGCCTGAAGAATTTCGCGGCGATAGTCTTCAGGTATGCGGGCATTGGGCTCGACGGGGGTTTCCGCCGCGACAACCTTCGCAGCTTCTGCAGCCCACGCAGAGTTGGCTTCGTTGAAGGGAGGGAGCATGTCGTCAACGCGCACGGGCGCGGAAACAACCGCACCAAGTGCAAGGCGTACCGAGGTCTCGGCCCCCTGCCCTAAGACCAGCGCTGCAGCGTTGACTTCGGCGAAGTCACCCGAGCGGCGGTTGAATAGGTTGAACCCCCAGCCGTGCCCGTTTGGCAGAACCGGAACCCGGATGGAGACAACCATCTCTCCCGGCTCCAGCGTCGTGGTGAACAGCGCTTCGAAGAACTCGACAGCAGGGATCGTGCGTTCGCCTCCAGTAGACTTCACCTCGATCTCGGCATCGAGCAGCATTCCAATGAGGGGCAATTGTGCCGCCGGGTCGGCATGCGAGAGGCTGCCGCCGATCGTGCCGCGCTGACGGATAGCGTAGTGACCGATCGTGCTCGCGGCATGTGCGAGGATCGGCGCATGCTCGCGAACGAGCCCATTGGCGGCAAGATCCGCATGACGCGTCAGCGTGCCGATAACCAGATGATCGCCGTCAAATCGAACACCGGAAAGCCCCTCGATGCGATTGATGTCGACAAGAAGTTCAGGCTGCGCGATGCGCATGTTCATCATCGGCACGAGGCTTTGGCCCCCAGCTATGATGCGGGCATCCTCATGGCCGGCGAGCAGGGAAAGCGCCTCCGGCAGGGTTGCCGGAGATGCATAGGCGAAACGAGCAGGCTTCATGATGCCCCTGCGATGTTCTTTCCGCTGTCTCCGTCGAAGACGTGGACACGCTCTGGAACCGGCGAGAAAGCGATGCGCTCGCCTTCGGCGAACCGTGCTTCCTTTCCGACGCGGATGAAGAAATCCGAACCGTTGATCTTCAGCCCAAGGAAACGGTCCGAGCCGACCGGAAGAACGCTGTCGACCAAACCTTCGATGACATTACCACCAGCCGTCGTGATTTGGACGTCTTCTGGACGAATGCCAAGGACGACCTTTTCCGGACGCGAGCCGATGCGAGCAATCGTCGAGGCATCGAGTGCAAAGCGTACGTTGTCATTGACGAAGGAGACGTGGTCGCCGTTCTGCTTGAGCTTGCCGTGCAGGTAGTTGATCGGCGGCGAGCCGAGGAAGGAAGCCACGAAAATGTTGGCGGGGCGCTCGTAGATCTCGTCCGGCGTGCCGATCTGCTGCACGACGCCGTTCTGCATAACCACGATACGGTCGGCGAGCGTCAATGCTTCGGCTTGATCGTGCGTCACGTAGACGAAGGTCGTACCCATAGCGGCATGAAGATGCTTGATTTCCGCGCGCATCGAGACACGCAGCGCCGCGTCAAGGTTGGAGAGCGGCTCGTCCATTAGGAACACGGCCGGCTCGCGCACCATGGCCCGGCCAAGCGCAACGCGCTGGCGCTGACCACCCGATAGCTGACCTGGCTTGCGCTCGAGCAGGTGCTCAATTTCAAGCTTCCGGGCAGCGTCACGCACACGGCGCTCGATCTCATCGTTCGCAACCTTGCGCATGCGAAGGCCGAACGCGATATTTTCGTACACGTTCTTGTGCGGGTACAGGGCGTAGCTCTGGAACACCATTGCCACGTCCCGCTTGTGCGGCGGCAGGTAGGTAACATCGAGATCATCGAACCACAGCTCGCCGGACGTCGGGTCTTCGAGACCGGCGATCATGTTGAGCGTCGTCGACTTGCCGCAGCCCGAAGGCCCCAGCAGGACGAGGAACTCGCGATCCTTGATCTCAAGATTCAGCGTGTCGACCGCCGGAGCGCCGCCGGCATAGGTTTTGGTTATATGTTTGAACTGAATGCGTGCCATTGGAGGTCTTATCCTTTGACAGCCCCGGCGGTCATGCCGGAGACAATGTAACGCTGGAAGACGATGGCGAGGATCACCGGAGGGATGATCGCCAGCACGCCTGCAGCGTTGATGAAGGAGAACGAAATCGTGAAGTCCGACGTGAAGGATGCAACGATGATCGGTAGCGTCTGCGATGCAGCGGTCTGCGTAAACATCAGCGCCAGCAGGAACTCGTTCCAGCTCGTCAGGAAGGCGAAGAGCGACAGAGCGACCAGCGACGGTGCGGCTAGCGGCAGGAACACTTTCGTCATCGTCTGGATGCGCGAGCAGCCATCAACGCGGGCAGCCTTGTCGAGCTCGTCCGGTAGCTGCTCGAAGTAGCTCACCAGAATGAAGACCGAGAACGGAACTGTTACAGCCAGATATGTGATGACCAACGAGGTCAGCGTGTCGAGCAGGCCGAGATTTCGAATGAACAGGAAGAACGGCACGATCAGCGCAATATCTGGAATCACGCGGGTGATCAGGATGCCGTAGATCGAAGCGCTGCGGCCATAGAAACGGATCTTGGCGATCGCATAGGCCGCTGGAACCGCAACGATCAGATTGAGGATCACAACCGCGATCGAGACAATAAAGCTGTTGCCCATGGCCGGCAGAAGATTTTTCGCCGTCGACGGGATGAAGCCGCCGCTCGCCGTGTCGGCCTCACGACGCGTCTCATAGGTGACCTTTTCTTCCTCGCCAGCGGAGAAGATGGCGCGAAAGTTATCGAGATGCGGCTCTTCCGGCACCCACTGCGGCGGAACCGAGGTGAGTGCAGCTTCCTGCTGAAGGGAGGACGAGATGAGCCAGGAGACCGGCGCCAGAACGTAGATCAGGAAGACGATCGAAGCGAGCGCAAGACCAGCTGCACGAAGGTTCTGCCCGATGGCGCGGTTGCGGCGGGCCGTAGAGGATGAAGTCGCCATCGTCACACCTTTTTGCCGAGCGAGCGGATCACGACGTACGACAGAGCCAATGTCGCAATCGCGAGGATGTAAGACATCGCCGCACCGGTGCCGAAGGACAGGTTGCGGAAGGTCTCGACATAGATGCGCCATGCCACCACGTGGCTAGCGTCGGCCGGGCCGCCCTCGGTGAGAATGAAGAACAGATCGAAGTGGCGGATCGCCATCATGCTCTCGTAGAGAATGACGAGCATGAAGCCCGGCTTCAGCGCCGGCAGCGTCACGTGGAAGAAGCGACGCAGACCGTTGGCACCGTCCACCTTGGCGGCCGAATAGAGATCAGCCGGGATGCTCTTCATCGTCACCAGAAGCAGGATCGCTGCGAGAGGCACTTCTTTCCAGACGAACGCATTGGCAATCAGCATCAGCGTCTTTTCGGAATCACCGAGCCAGACCATGTAACGATCAATGAAATCCAGCTGGTACAGGATGCCGTTGAGCGCGCCGTAGTTGGAATCGTAGATCCACTTCCACATCAGCGCGTTGGCGACATAGGGGATCGCCCACGGGATCAGAAGGACTGCGCTCAAAAACTTGCGGCCTGGGAAGTCCTCATTGAGCAGCAGCGCGACCAGAAGGGCAATGACCGAAATTGCGATCACCGAGGTAACCGAGAATGTCACGGTGCGTAGAACCGCGTCCCAGAAATGGGGATCGGCAAAGACGGTGAGGTAGTTGTCCAGCCCGACGAAGGGCACCCGGTGCGGGCGCGTCAGCTTCAGGTCGAAAAGGCTGATGTAAAAGGAATAGATGATCGGAAAGACCGCAACTGCGAAGAGAACCGCTGCGACAGGTAGGAGCAGGAAAAATGCGCTGGTGTCGTCATGCGACAGCCATTGCTTTTTCGGGATAGGTGATTTTCCAAGGCTGACTGAGCTCAAGAAACTGTCTTCCGCCGTTGAGGGGAGTACGCTGGCAAAGGGCGAGTATTGCTTGCCCCGGGTTACCCCGAGGCGAGCTCAAACCGTGGCCCGGTTCGCAGAAAAGATCAGGCCTGGCTTTTGAGTTTATCCCAAGCTTCGCCGGAGGCCCTGAGGGCTTCTTCCGGGGTTGCCTGACCAAGAATGACACGCTGCCATGCTGCCCCATTGATGTCGTTCCACTCGCCAAACCACGACGAAATGACGTCCTTTTTGCGAGCGAGTTCCTGCTGCTGGCTGATCAGATCGACATCGCCGAATACCGAATAACCATCTCGGATTTCTGGGTCGTCGAACAGCGACTTGGTCGCGAAGCCGAGGCCGAGGTCCTTGAACAGGAGCTTCTGCAGCATGTATTCGCCGTTGGCCTTGCCGCCGAACCATTCCATCAGCTTGACGGTCGCAGTAGCCTTCGACTCAGTTGCCTGCGCCGACGGGGTCATGCCGAAAAAGCGGATATACCCAATCGTCTCGTTGGTGCCCTTCTCGCCGCCCTTCGGCATCAGAGCTTGCTTGATCTTGCCAGCAGCAGCGGACTGCGCCGGATCGTTCAGCATCCGCAGACGATACTTTGCAACAAGCGTGAAGGCGTTCTGGCCCGCACCAAAGGTCTTGAGCGTTGCAAGCTCGCCGGTCTCCACGCACGACGCCGGCAGGACGCCCTCATCTATTGCCTTCTTGAGCCAGCGCGCAGCTGCAACAGCGCCACCTTCCGGATCGCCCATGATGGCATTGCCGTCCGCGTCAACGAAGCGACCACCATGGGAGTAGACCAGAGTCGACAGGAATTCGACGAGCCAAGATTCCTGCGCCATGCCGATCATCAGCGGCGCGGCGGACAGACCCTTTTCCTTAATGGCCTTCGACTGCTCGATCACCTCGTCCCAAGTAGTCGGCGGAGCCGAGATGCCGGCCTTTTCAAGTAGTTCCTCATTGTAGAGGAAGGCGATGTAGTCGTTGTAATAGGTCAGACCGTACTGCTTGCCACCGTACATCATCGACTGGAGGCTGAAGTCATCCGTGTCAGCATTGTACTTGGTCAGCTCGGCATAGTCGTCGATTGGCGCGAGCCAGCCGGCTTCTGCCCATTCAGGCAGCCAGGCGTCGGAGACCCACAGCATGTCCATCGGCGCCCCGCCGACGAACTTGGTAATCATGCTTTCCCGGTACTGCGCCCACGGCGCATTCGAATAGGAAACCTTGACGTCAGGGTTTGCGGCTTCGAATGCGGAGATATGGCTCTGGACGAGATCGACAGCAGCCGACCAGGTCGAGAAATGCACTGTTTCGGCGGCATGCGCCATCGACGAGAAGGAAACGCCTGCACCGCTTGCGAGCAGCGCGGCAGACGTGGACTTCAGGAACGTGCGACGATCAAGCGTAGTTAGTTTGGACATTGGCTGGCCCCTCAAAAGCTCGTTATGCATCCGGGCGTCTGCGCGCCCTTACCGGTCGCTGATCGACCTGCGCAAAAAGTGTAGCGCCAATTCCTTAAGTCGTAAACTGACGATTTAAAGAATCTCGCAAGCCGGGTGATTTATGCGCGCTTGACTTCGATTGCTGCCTCACATGCCTTGGCAAAGCCGCCGATGAAGCTTGCGACGTGAATGCGCAGCACATCATGATCCGCGACCGACCGATCCGCACCATAAAGATGCCGGCGAATAGCAAGGTGAGAGATAGCCCCGTGAAGTGTCCAGGCTACTTCAAGGACGCCCGAAGCATCTTTCGGCAGATCAACCATCTGTTCGAACGCCACTTCCTCCGCGATGACAAGCAGGAGCTGCTTGATGATTGCATTGATATAGTTGGGTGCCATGCCTGAGTCGCTGAGCGAAGCATGCATGAACAATCGCAACCAGTGCCGCGTTAGAACCGACGCAAAATAATCTTCATAGAATTCTTCGAGGCGCACCTTGACCGGTACGGAACGATCCTTGAGCTTGACAATCCAGACCGCCTTGAAGGGCGCCACGATCTGCTCGTCGTAGACTGCTGATAGCAGCGCGGCCTTCGAGGGAAAATACCGGTAGAGAAGACGCTGCGTTACCCCGCAAGCCTCTGCAATCGCACGCGTCTGGGCGGCAAGGCCATGCTCGGATAAGTAGGTGGAGGCGTTTACCAGGATCTGCGCGCGCCGCTCGGCCGGCCGCAGGCGCGGCACCGGAGCCTTGGCAAGCTTGGTCGCAGCAGACTTATCGGCAGCATCCGCGATCTTTTTTGCCATGAAACTCAGCCCTCCTTTAATCGTCGCTTGACGACAAACGTCCACCCCAGTCTAATAGATTCCGCACGGTTATCATCCAATGGCGAGGCGTGAGCAAGACACCCATGATTTACGAGATGCGCACCTATCAGGTGGGGCCCGGCAAGGCCCCCGAATTTCTGGCTTTCTACGAGGCCGAGGGCCTTGGCATCATCACTAAGTATGCCAAACTGATCGGCTGCTGGGTCAAAGAGAGTGGAATCCTCAACTCCGTCGTTTTCATCTGGGCCTACGATGACTTCGGCCACCGCACGAGCCAGCGCGCAAAGCTGATGCAGGACACCGAGTGGAAAGCCTTTGTCCCCAAAATGCTCCCCTACCTCGTCCATCAAGAAAGCGTCTTTATGAATGCCACCGGGTTCTCCCCAAACTAGCCTGGAAGAAGTCCATCGAGCCAGCTCATACGTTGATCACGAGTGAGAACCGCCATCTGCCGCTCGTCCGTCGCCGGCCGAGTGATGGTCTAAGCCAGACCGTTGGCTGATCATGCATGCAGTTAAAAGGCGCCGAACCAACAGCCACTGCCTTCTATATGCCTGCCCTAAAATAGATCACGCTGGTGAGCTCGCAGTTAGTCTGCCTGACGGCGGTGTGGTTTAGCTGTCCGCTCCATCAGAAGGTATTGCGCAGGCGGACAATCTTGCGCCGATCGTCCGGGTTCGGCCCCAGCCAGACCGAACCGCTTAAAGATGAACCTGCTTAGAGAAGCGGTCATTCACCGACCGGGCTGGTCTGTCGGAAGTGGGAGGGAGGCTGTGGAGTCCGCTCGATATGCGGAGGAGCGCCAGCCCGGATCGGTCAAGCCGAGCTCAATCACTGCCGAGGCGTGTATCGCAGGTCCACAGACGAAGCGGAGCAACGAATTCGAGATCTGAAGCCTGCTCTTCAAGATGAACCGGCGCCTTCGTTTACAAGGACGAGGAGGTGTAGCTGTCCTGAGTTGCGTCTGCGCCGTCGTCACCAGCACCGAGAATGCTGATCAGAGCCTCTCTTTCTGGGCCGAACGGTCTCTGGTTCAGAAAGTCTGCAACGGGCATACGTGTCTGGTGGCCCCCTGAAGGCCCGTTTGCTTTGTGCAGAACGAAAGCCTGTTGGGTAGCATCATCGGTGAAAAGGAACCATCTGTCCCCGCCGGACTCGAGCGTGGTCAAGCAACAGGCGGAAGAAGAAGGCCCGCATCGCATCTTCATCGATGCCGGCCTCGAATGAGTGGATTCTGGCTGCTCCATGTGCGTCGGGATGAACGGCGACCTCGTGCCGCCCGGCGAACGCTGCGCCTCCACCACCAATCGCAATTTCAAGGGCCGCCAGGGCCCGCAGGCCCGCACGCATCTGATGTCGCCCGCCATGGTCGCGGCGGCCGCGGTCACCGGCCGCCTCACCGATGTTCGTGACCTGATGAGGGGACGCAAGCCGTGAAGCCGCTCAAGAGACTGGATGCCATAGCCGCTCCCCTACCCCTGGCCAGCATCGATACGGACCAACTCATCCCGGCTCGGTTCATGAAGCGCTCACGGTCGGAGGGTTACGGCCAATATCTCCTCTATGACATGTGTCGTTTGGCAGTTAACCGCAAGAATCTGCCTCAACATTTTCAATTAGATAGCGCGGCACCTAATTTGATACACGGCAGTTAATCTGAGAATGTCGCATGGAATATGGCATCTAACTTGAGAAACAGCG
>Ga0065721_10051768_pt1 | contig 13616 bp, 11 predicted proteins | sample Mesricmetagenome_FD_59108 | JGI IMG/M metagenome (GOLD analysis project Ga0065721, IMG submission 59108) | Mesophilic microbial community from rice straw/compost enrichment Sample: eDNA_1 v2 (version 2) | ecosystem: Engineered > Solid waste > Grass > Composting > Bioreactor | place: USA: Davis... | reverse complement strand
GGCGCGAGGGCTCCTCGCGCCGCCCCGCCTCCTTACAGCTCCAATGCCCGCACCTGTCCGCTGCGGACATCCGCGCGGGTGTCGAGTTCCAGGAGCGCGATGGCGTCCTCGATGCGCTGGCGGACTTGCGAACCGGTCTGTTGATAGCCCATGAGCCGGGCAGTGGCCTCCACCGCCTCCTCATGGGTAACGCCGATGGCGTCCTTCAGGAGCGCCACCATAATCTCCACGACCTCCTCCACCGCGATCTGCTCCACCGGGCGCGGTTCGTCGCCGGGGCGAGGGATTCGGGCGGGGGGCGTCCCCATTCCGGCAGGCCAGAGGAAGTCCCCGCGCTTCTCGATACGTCCGCTACGCATGAGGGCGAGCGCTGTCTGCTCGACGATGCTCTTGATGCGCGGCCCGGTGCGCGTCAGGCCCGCCGCCTCCGTCATCCGCTGCGCCGCGACCGGCAGGGGCAGTGGGCCCTCCTGCTGGACAATGTAGGCCAGCGCGGCTTCGCGCTCCGATACCTCTGCGTCGCCGGTGCCGTAGAGCGCGTTCTGACCGCCCGGGAGGCGAACGCTCACCGGCGAGAAGTAGGTCACGCCGGGCGGCAGCCCGCGTCCCGGGGCATCCGGGGCGGCGGCATTCCCGGCTGCGTCCAGCGCGGGCGCGGCACCGTCGGTTGCCTTGCCCTCCTCAGGCGGATGCACGGGTAGTGTGACGGGCGCCGGGGCATCTAGCTCCTCGCCGCGGGCCGCGCGGTCCAGGGCGTCCATCAGTCGCGCCATCTCCTGCTCGGGGTCGCGCACCCAGTCGCAGGACCACATCCGGTAGAGACGCCCCCGCCACCCCATGCCGGCCAGTACCGCCGGGCGCAGCCGTTCGCGAGCGCGCGCCGTCTCCGCCCCGGCGTACATCGGGCCGTCGCACTGGATGCCAAGCAGGAAGCGCTCCGGGTCCTTCGGGTCGGGAATGGCCAGGTCCACGCGGTATTCGAACATCCCGACTTGCTGTACGGTGGGGATACCGCGCCGGGCGAGCGCCGTCTCCACAGCCTTCTCGAAGATGCCCCGCTCGGGGACTACCGACGTACTGCTCTGGTCGAGCGCGCCGGTGAGGGCGTATTGCAGGAACTCGCGGAGTCGGGTGGGGCCGGTTTTATCGGTCCGGGTGAGGTCAATGTCACCCGGCAGGATGGAGCTGACAACCGTCATCTTCTCGCGGGCACGGGAAACGGCGACGTTCAGTCGGCGCTCGCCGCCGTCGCGGTTCAACGGGCCAAAGTTCATCCGCATCCCGCCGTTCGCGTCGCGCGCATACCCGACCGACAGGAACACGACGTCGCGCTCGTCGCCCTGGACGGTTTCGATGTTCTTGACGAACAGCGTTTCCGTCTCCTCGTCCGCCGACAGCACGGCGGCCAGCGACGGGTCTACCGCCGTCCGCTTCTCGATCTCCTCCAGCACGGCCCGCTGCTGCGCCTCGGAGAAGGTGATAACCCCCACCGATAAGGAGGGCTCACGGAGCCGCTGGTCAATCACCAGGTCCACCACGCGCGCCGCCTCGACCGGGTTCGTCCGGGACTGTTTGTCGCCCCCGTAGTAGACGCCGTCGGGGACGTGGACGAACGAAACCGCGGTGCCGGGCCGCGCCGCCGGGAAGGTCTTGAGCGGCGGGGTGTCATAGAACCAGCGGCGCGAGAAGGCGATCAGCGATTCGTGCCGCGACCGGTAGTGCCACAGCAGCCAGTGCTCCGCAAAACTCGCCTCGTACATCTGGCCTGAACCGGGGATATGCGGCTGCGTGATCGCGTCCGCGGCGTTCAGGATGCTGTCATAGCCGGTGCCGCTGACGCCGGTCACCTGCGCCGCGAAGTCCTCTTCGTCCTCCTCGTCCCCGCTCTGGTCCCCCTGCAGGCTCTGAAAGAACGATGTTGGGGGCAACTGGCGTGTGTCGCCCGCGATGATGACCTGCTTGGCGCGCAGGATGGCCCCGAGGGCGTCCTCCACAAAGACCTGGGACGCCTCGTCGAAGATCACCACATCGAACTGGAGGGCGTCGGCGTCCAGGTACAGGCTCACCGAAAGCGGCGACATCATCAGACACGGCTTGTAGTCGAACAGGATGTGGGAGATGCTCGCCAGAATACGTCGAATCGGCGGTAGCCGCCGCTGTCGGGCCAGGAGGTCGCGCAGGATGCGCATTTCGCCCACATTAACGTGCGGGTTCTTCCGCCGCGCCGCGACCTTCTCCAACACCCGTCCCGGCGCGTCCGTGATCTCGCTCTCATCCAGCGCCTGGAAGCGGCGGACGACCCGCTCGTGATCCTCGCCGCGGAAGCGGCGCAGGGGCTCGGAGGCGTCGGTGATGGCGTCCAGCCAGAGCCGGTAGAACCGCTTGCGGAAGGCCGGGACCACCTGATCGCCCGGTAACTGCCGGTGCGTCACCACGTCGTAGAACGACAGAAGGCCCGCCCGCTCGCACTGACGCCGCAGGTACTGGAGGTCGATCCACCGCTCCAGGTCGGCGATGCGCGTGGCGCGCTCCTCCAGCCACTCCCCCCACGCGCCGAACGACGCCTGCGCGTCCGGCAGGACTTCTGGGGCGAACAGGGTTTCGAGCGTCGCGAGGACGGGCAGGAGGCGTCCGCGCGCTTCGGCCAGCGAGGTCCGCTGTGCGGCGACGTTCGCAAGAGCGGCAGAGGCGAACGAGCCTGCGCCGTTTCCCCCGGTATTATCCGCACAGGCGAGGCGCAGGAAGCCGTCGGGCGGGGCGTCCTTGCCAAAGAGAGCACGGGTGGCGGAGGCCCATCCCAACGCGGCAAGGAGCACTTCCCAGTCAGTGTCCAGGCCCGCGAAGAAGTGGGCATAGCGGGAGCGCATCCGCTCCTCCTCCGCCATGATGGCCGCGCCTTCTTCCTGGAGCCGCCGCGCTTCTGTCGTGGCGGCGGCAAGCGCGGCGGACGGAACGTCCTCGTCGCTCGGTCGCTCGTGGCGCAGGGCGAGAACGGCGGCGCGGGCCTCCTGGTGATCGGCGAGCCGGGAACGGATATCGCTGAGCCAGTCGCGCAGCGCGCTGAGCGGGGCATGGGGGAGGGGCGCGTCTGTGAACGGCAGGTCTCCCAGGGCGGGGAGCCACGCCTCCAGCGCCGTCGTCCGGTCCTGAAAATCGTTGAGACTCTGGCGCAGCGTCTCCGCCTGATCGCGCAGCGCATCCACTGCCGGGCCGGAGGCGACGATCCGATCCACGAGTACCGCGGGCACGCGCCCGCCGGGGAACGCGCGCGTCACCGCCTCGGCCTGGGAGAGCGCGGTCGTCAGGCGCTGCCAGTCGGTATCTACCCCCCGGTAGTGAAATGCGCCGAACGCGCCCGCGAGTGCCGCGCGGTTCTCCTCGATCCAGCGTGCCCCCTCGGTTACGCTCTGAGCCAGGCGGAGATCGGCAAGGAGGTCGCGTTCGGCGGGCGGTATGCCCGCCTTGAGGTGGAGACGAACGAGCTTGCGATCCCGGTAGAAGCCGGGCTTGAGAAAGCGCAGCGGCCCGGCGTAGTCGGCGCCGAACCGGGCGACGAGAGCGGGCAGGTCCAGCCCGAGGACGCCTTCCTCGTACACCGAGAGCAGCTCCGCGCGACGCGCTCGGTACTGCTCGTGACGCTCCCCGGCCTCCTTCGCGCGGGCCGTCAGCTCTGCGAGGGCGCCGGGAACGAACCAGCCGGGCTCGGGGCGCGGGTCCGTTGTCGCGAGGTCCGCGACACGCAGGGCATACTGCGCCGCCGCCAGCGTGTCGGTATCGTCCAGGTCGCACAAACGAGCCGTTGCCGCCCGGGCGCGGCTCAGGCGCTCCGCGCCGGACAGGGCGCGGTCCAGTTGCGCGTCCCACTCTGGCTGACGACGAGCCGCCGCGTCGCGCCACGCCGATGTGCCAAGTGCGCGGGCAAGTACGGCCTCGTGGCGTCCGCCCAGTCGCTCACTCAGATCGGTTAGCTCGGAGGCGTCGCGGGCGAGCAGGGCGTCGGTGTAGACGGCAAGCAGAGCGCGCCGGGCGTCGAGAAAGGCGCGATACCGGTCGCGGGCCTGACGAGCCTCGTCGCGAAGAGCGTCCAGCGACGAATCCGTCAGCCAGGCGCGCGGGGGGCGGGGCGTGGTCGTGAGCGCGTCCGCGATCGGGAGGAGACGGTCCACGCCGGAAAGGCCCGTGTCGGGCGGCTCGGGCAGCCCGCATTCGCGGGCGAGGGCATTGCTTCGGCGCTTCAGCAGATCGGTGATTTCGAGCAGATCGTTCAGCGTCGTGCGGACGGTGGTCTGGAGATCGAGCGAGAAGCGGTCGGCGCGGATGCTCCGCCATGGGTGCGTGTCCACCTCGTGAAAGATGTCGGCGAACGCCGCCAGAGCGTCGGCCAGACGCTCGGCGTCGGCGTAGTCGGCGGCGGACACCTCCTCGGGGCGCAGGAAGACAAACGGCAGATCGGGCGCGCTCGCGACGGTCTCAGCGGCGACGATGCCGTTGGCGTCGTACACGGAAAGTCCCAGCGGCTCACGGACCCGGTGCAACTCCTGCACATAGGCGTTCAAGGCGTGGCGCTGGGTGTTGAGAGCCACATATTTCCCGCCGACATCGCTGCTGCGTCGGTGGTTCCTGGTCGAGGCGACCGCATTGTACGCCGCGCGCAGCTGCTCAACGATGTCCTTCTTGTTCGCCTTGTGGGAGTGCGCCTCCAGGCACAGGTCACCCAGTCCCTTCTTTTCCAGTCGGTCCTCGACCTGGTCAAGGGCGGACTGCTTCTGCGACACAAACAGGACGCGCTTGCCGTCGGCGATCAGTTCGGCGATGATGTTCGCGATGGTCTGGGTCTTGCCGGTGCCGGGTGGCCCCTGCAACACGTAACTCTGGCCGCGCTTGGCGGCAAGGATGGCCCGCTGCTGGCTGGGGTCCGCGTCCAGTACCGAGTGCAGTGGCTCCTTCGCCTCCGACAGCACCGGGTCCAGGCTCTCCGGGTCGGGAACGGCAACGGTCGGCAGACGGTCGAGTGCCGTGCGGTCCCCGGCGATAGCAGCGATAACCGGGTGCCAGCAGGCGCGCTGCATCTGCGCCTCCAGGTCCCGGTACATCACGAACTTGAGGAAGTGGAACGCTCCGAGATAAGCGTCGCGGCGGACGGTCCAACCGGTTCGCCCGGCGATTGCCTTCTCCACCTCGTCCAGATAGGCGAGTGGGTCCAGGGCGTCCTCGTCCGGGAACGGCGGCAAGTTTACAGAAACGTCGGGCAGCGCGAGACGGTAGGCCAGTGTCGGGTTGAGAACAATCTCGTCCTCAGTCTTCTTGAGGGTGAAGTGCGGCAGACTCGATACCCGCTCCACGGCGACCGGTACCAGGAATATCGGTGAGCGCAGGACGCCGCTCCGGGTCGGCTCCGGGTCCGGCCACTCCAGCATGCCGAAGGCGACAAAAAGAACGTTGACGCCCTGTTCCCGCTGTGCGGACGCCCCCTTAAGGCGCAGGGTGTTCACGACCTTCAGCGCCTGGTCCGGAAGGGGGAGATGCCCGGTCGGTAGAGCAGGGGGCGGAGTCACGGTGGCGCCGCTCTCCTCGTCCCTGTCGTGCTTATCGGGGCGGGGGACCAGCACCAACTTCTTTCGGGGAGCCGTGAGTCGGTCGTAGATCTCCGGTAGCGACCATCCGCGCAGGTCCACGACGTTGCGGGCCGAGGGGGAGCGGGTAAGCAGCGGGTTGCGTCGTGACAGGTCGATAAGACGGTCACGCCACTTCCCTATGTTGACGCGGACGGCTTCGGCTACGACGGCGGACTGCCCGGGCATGAATAAGGTGGTCTCCAAAAGTAATCACGACTGCCCGCCCGGCCTCTGCCGGGGGAGCAGCGCCCAGATGAAGTGGTTCTGGAGCCGGTGAGCCTTATAGTTGTACGTCCACCGTACGAAGACCTACCCTACTCCGGGAACGCGACCGGGTACGCACAGATAGGTATCGGTCATGGCGCGGTATCATACCACCATGATTTTCGCTCGGTTTAGTCGCTGTCAGCCAACTCCACAAGGACGGTGGAAACTTTGACGCGTATCAAGATCTGCGGCATCACCAACGACGAGGATGCTCGGGCGGCGTGTGCATACGGGGCGGACGCTCTGGGGTTCATCTTCGTGCCCGAGTCGCCCCGCTTTATCGGGAGCGACCGCGGCGCGGCCCGGCGCCTGATGCACGATGTCCCGCCGCTTGTGTGGCGCGTCGGCGTCTTCGACACGCCCCCCTCCGACTTCTCCGGCCCCCCGGAACTCCACGCCATCCAGTACTACCACGGCCCGCCCACCGTGCAGGGCGGCGCGTTTGCACCCTATCGCCACACGCCCGTCCCCATCAAGGCGTTCCGCATCCGCGACGAGGAGAGCGTGAAGGCGATCGTGACGGACACGGACCCGAAGGAACTGCTCCTGCTGGATGCCTACGCGCCAAACGCCCTGGGGGGGACCGGGCACACCTTCAACTGGGAACTGGCAAAACAGGTCAAGCACCTCGGTCTGCCCGTGGTGCTGGCGGGAGGATTGACGCCCGAGAACGTGGCGGAGGCAGTAGCCGCCGTTCGGCCCTACATGGTGGACGTTTCCAGCGGTGTGGAGGCCGAGCCGGGGCGCAAGGATCACGACAAGCTGCGCCGGTTCATCCGGGCCGTCCGCGAAGCAGACCTTGCCCTGGGAACCTGACCCCGCGCGGAATCGGTAAGCCTGAGCAGCGACAGCGGCCGCAGCAGTGGTACGGCGTTTCTTCATCGCCGCGGCGCCCGGGGCGGGCGCGCGGAGGAGGCTCGCTCGCACATGAGAACGTTCGCACAAAGGTATCGGGCGGCGATAAAGGGACGGCCAGGGCCGGAACCGCCTCGCGCGCAACGTGCGGGGGGAGTTCCGCGCTGGCTGGTGGTGCTGACGACCTATGCGGTCGTGCTGGTGGGTGGCGCCGGGCTCACCATCTGGCGGTTCCTGGAGGACGGTGACAGCCGCACGCCGCGCACGGTGCGCGTGCGCCTGCTGCCCACCGCCGAGTGGGGGATAGGGCGTCGGTCCGGCGTCAAAATTCGGGTGCCGTTGCCCCCCGGAGTCGGACATAACGCCTCGGCTCAGGCGGGGGGAAGCTCCGCCCCGATCTCGATTGCCCAGTGGATGCCACCGGTCCCGGGCGGTGGCCGCCCGTTCCGCGGCGCTTCCGGACGCTCCCCATTCGGGCCGTTCGGGCGCGAGTTTGCTATTCACTTCCCCGCGGCAAGCGGCGGGGAGGAGCAGGCCGCACGCTTCTATCTGGAGATGAGGAGCGCGCCGCGGGCGCGCCGAAGTGGGGGAATCGCCACCGGGGCGCAGGCAATGACCTACACACGCCTGATCACCCGCATGCAGGACGGAAGGCCGGTGACTACCCCTGTCACGGTGACGCTGCACGCCTCCGGACTCCCGGCGCATGTGACCGCGGCGATCGCGGGGTTGAATCAGAGCGCGGCGCGCGGGAACTCCCGGGGCGCCACGGCGTCGCCTCCGTGGTACCGCGCGATTCACCTCACCGACGGCGCCCGGGTTAGCGAGCCGACGCTGGCGCGTCTGCACATCGAGGGGGAGGGGCTGCGCCTCGGGCCGCTGGAACTGGTGCGGACCGCCCCGGTCCTCGTTACGCCGGAATGAACGAACCATGCATTTAAGCCTGACCCTGCTCCCTGAACGGTACGCGATCTGCCGATTCGCCCCCGACGCCGGGACGCCCGATTGGGCGGTCGGCTCCTTCGTATCCGTCACGCGCACCGGGAAGGAACTCTCCGTCGTCTGTCCGGCAGCTAGCGTCCCGCCGTCGGTCGCTGCCTGCACGGACACTGGGTGGCACGTCTTCGAGGTCGCCGGTCCGCTCGACTTCTCGCAGGTCGGCATTCTCGCCTCGCTCTGCACGCCGCTCGCGGAGGCGAACGTGCCCCTGTTCGCCGTCTCGACGTTCGACACAGACTATCTCCTGGTGCAGGAGACCAGCCTGGAGGCGGCCGTGGATGCTCTGACCGCCGCCGGCCATCAGGTACACAACCCGCCGCGTCTTTAGCGCGCTCGGGCGGGGGCGCGATACGGTTTCGAGAGCCGCGGGAGCGGCCGACCCGCTATGAACCACCCGACATCCCCCCGCCTCTCCGAACTTCGCGTTCGCCCCTACGACGGCAGCTCCGGCGCCGACCTGGCGCGCATGGTGGCGCTCCTGCAAACAGCCTGGCACCCGGCGCGGGCGCCCTCCGCACACTACCACCCCGGCGACCTGTTCTGGCGGCTCCGCGAACCGTCCTACGAGAAGATGCTCTGGCTCTGGGAAGAGGCGAGCGGTGGCGGCGACCTCCTGGGCTTCGCGGAGTGGGAGCCGGGCACGGCTACGCTGGAGGTGCAGGTCGGGGCCGGCGACGGCGTAGGCCTGCGCGCGCACATGCTCGCCTGGGCCGAGGAGCAGGTCCCCGGCGCGGCGGTGACCACGTACGCGGCCGAGCACGACCGCGACGCGGAGGCCGTGCTGACCGCGCGCGGCTATACGCGCAAGGAGGCTGAGTGGGTGAACGGCCACCTGCGCCGCCTCGACGCGGAAGGTCCCATCGAGGCGCCCGTACTCCCGGAGGGCTATGTGGTGCGGCACCTGCGGTCCGGTCCCGCCGAGGTGGACGCCCGCATCCGCGGCCACCGGGCGGGCTGGGAATCGACGAAGATGACCGAAGAACTCTATGGCCGCCTGCAGCGGACGCCGGGATACCGGCCCGAACTCGATATTGTGGTGGAGGGGCCGGGCGACGGGGCGTTCGCGGCGACGGCGAACTGCTGGCTCGACGAGCAGAGCGGCGCGGGCCTGTTCGAGCCGGTGTCTACCGACCCGGCCCACCGCCGGAAGGGACTGGCCCGCGCGCTCGTGCTCTTCGGCCTCGCCCAACTCCGGGCGCTCGGCGCGACAACCGCCTGGGTAGCGTCCGTGGCGCAGAACCCGGCCGCGACGGCGCTCTATGAGAGCTGCGGCATGCCGGTCGCACGGAGAGACCTGGCCTGGATAAAGCCGGGCGCGTGACGACGGCAGCGAAGGAGAAACACATGACGGAAGAACGGATGGTCAAGGTCAGCAAGTACCTGTCCAAGCACCTGCGGCACGCCCCGGAGCGGATCGGCCTGACACTGGAAGAGGGCGGCTGGGTGTCGGTGGACGCCCTGCTGGCGGCCTGCGCCGCGAACCGGATGTCCGTCAGCCGCGCCGAACTGGATGAGGTGGTCGCGCGGAACGACAAGAAGCGGTTCTCGTTCGACGAGACCGGCACCCGCATTCGGGCGAACCAGGGCCACAGCGTGGAGGTAGACCTGGGTCTGGTCCCCGTGGCGCCGCCGGACGTCCTGTACCACGGCACGGGCCATCAGACCGCAGACGTGGTCTGGGCGGAGGGGCTGAAGAAGATGAACCGCCACCATGTCCACCTCTCAAAGGACGTGGAAACGGCGCGCAGGGTCGGCGCGCGGCACGGTCGCCCGGTGATCTTCGCTGTGGCCGCGAAGGCGATGTCCGAGGCCGGGCATGCGTTCTACGTCTCCGACAACGGCGTCTGGCTCGTGGACGAGGTGCCGCCGCAGTTCCTGTCGCCGGGGGATTAGTCAGGTTCAGACTGCCGCCGTGGAAGCCCCCGCCGCCTTCACCACTCATGGCCGGGGCATCACGCCAAATCTGCTGTATAACGGAAAAAGTATCCCCGCCCGGAGGTCTCCCTGCATCCTGTCCAGGCAAACGAAGGGCAGGCTGTCCTGGCATTGCTTGAGGAAGCGCTTAAGAACCGTTCCGACCGGCCGGACGAGTACGACGTTTACAAGGAAACGCGCTGTTTCCCGTGATTAGGAAGCCTGTGTGATGGCAACTTTTACCTCCACCGCCGATGCCCTGGGGCACTTCGGCGCCTTCGGTGGGCGCTTCGTGCCCGAAACGCTGATCCCCGCGCTGGATGAACTGGCGGAGCAGTACGAGGCCGCGAAAAAGGACCCGGCGTTCCAGGCCGAGTTCGAGTCGCTGCTGGGTGAGTACGTGGGACGGCCCACGCCGCTGACGTTCGCGGACAAGATGACGGCGGAACTGGGCGGGGCCCGCATCTACCTGAAGCGGGAAGACCTCTGCCACACCGGCGCGCACAAGATCAACAACACCATCGGGCAGATACTCCTCGCCCGGCGCATGGGCAAGCCCCGCATCATCGCGGAAACGGGCGCGGGCCAGCATGGGGTCGCGACCGCGACCGTCTGCGCCAAGTTCGGCTTCTCCTGTGTGGTCTACATGGGGGCTGAGGACGTGAAGCGGCAGGCGCTGAACGTCTTCCGGATGCGGCTTCTGGGTGCAGAGGTGCGCGCGGTGGAGAGCGGCACCCGGACCCTGAAGGACGCTACTAACGAGGCGCTGCGTGACTGGGTGACCAACGTCCGCGACACGCACTACATCATCGGGTCGGTGGTGGGGCCGCACCCCTTCCCGACTCTGGTGCGCGACTTCCAGAGCGTGATCGGACGCGAAGCGCGGGAGCAGATCCTGGCCAAGGAGGGCAAACTGCCCGACGCCGTTCTCGCTTGCGTCGGTGGCGGCTCGAACGCTATGGGCATCTTCTACCCCTTCGGGCAGGACGAGTCGGTGCGCCTGATCGGCATCGAGGCGGCGGGCGAGGGGGTTACCACCGGGCGACACGCCGCGACGCTGACAGCGGGGCGGCCCGGCGTTCTCCACGGCTCGCAGACGTACCTGTTGCAGGACGAGCACGGGCAGATTGCGGAGGCGCACAGCGTCTCGGCGGGGCTGGACTATCCCGGGGTCGGCCCGGAGCACGCGTACTTCAAGGACCGCGGGCGCGCGGAGTACGTGAGCGTGACCGACGCCGAGGCGCTGGATGCGTTCGGCTGGGTGGCGCGCACCGAGGGCATCATCCCGGCGCTGGAGACCGCGCACGCCTTTGCGTACGTGCGCAAACTAGCCCCGACGCTGGGCAAGGACAAGGTGCTGGTGGTGAACCTCTCCGGCCGCGGCGATAAGGACGTGGACGCCGTGAGCAAGCGCCTGGCGATGCTGGATGCGGCGGAAGGGTAGGCGGCTCTTATGCCCATCGTGCGGCCGGACGGGGTAGAGGTGCTGGTGCATCTGGTCTGGCCTGTGAGCGCCCCGGAGACGGTGGCGCTCACCGAGGAGGCCATTGAGCGGTGCGTGCCGTATGTGACACGCTACGCCGAGACGTTCAACGTGCGCGTGCTGGCGGTAGGCGGGGTGGCGGACCACCTGCACCTGCTGGTCGATCTGGCCCCTGCACTCTCCCTGGAGAAGACGGTGCGTGACCTGATGGTCCCGAGCGAACGCTTCCTGCGCGATGTCCTGGGCTTCGGCGGCTTCGCCTGGGATGTCCATGGGTGGCGCGCGACCGGCGTATCCCCGGCGGATCGCGAGCGGGTCGCGGCATATGTCACGGAGCAGGCGGCGCGGCACGCGTCCGGCGACCTGGACCCGCTTCTGGAAGGATTGAAGCAGACCGACGGAGAAGGGGAAAAGGGCGGCGACGACCTCCCCGACTGGCTGCGCGGTGTCCTCAACCGCGAGGACGAATAGGGAGACACCACCATGCGAATCCGGTTCTGGCTTTTCATGCTCCTGGCGATTACGCACTTCGCGGCGTACCTGTGCCTGGATGCATGGCTATACCTTAATTTCCCGGGCGATCGCGGTTCTGCGCTTCTGTGGAACTTCGCGCGACTCCTGGGCGCTCCGCTGACGCACCCCGTGGCCGACCTGGAATTCGGCGTTAACCTCGCACCGGTGTACAACAGCCTGCTCTGGGGCTTCGGCCTGGAGCGTGGCGCGGCGCTGTGGCGTGCGCGGCACCGCTCTGTGGTGGTGACGGAAGAGGAGGAGGACGAGTCGTATGCAGGAAGGGGACCGAGCGCGCGGGGCTAACGGGCGCGTTTACTGCGAATGAAGCGTTTTGACGAGACATTTTCTGCGCTGCGCGCGAAGAACGAGAAGGCTCTTGTGGCGTTCGTGACGGCCGGGGACCCCTGGCCGCAGCGCACCCATGAGATAATGGCCGCCGTGGCGCGCGGCGGCGCAGATGTGATCGAAGTGGGTATCCCCTTCTCGGACCCCCTGGCAGACGGCCCGACGATCCAGGCGTCCTCGCACCGAGCACTGGAGGCGGGCATGACCCCTCCGATGGTACTGGACGCTGTGCGGAAGTTTCGCGCCGGGAACGACACCACGCCCGTCGTACTGATGGGAGCGTGGAACCCCATCCTACAGTACGGCGTCCAGAGGTTCGTGCGTGATGCGGCGGACGCGGGCGTGGACGGGACCATCGTGACAGACCTCACGCCGGAGGAGGCGGGCGAGTGGAAGCGTGTCTGCGATGCCGGGGGGCTGGCGACGGTCTTTCTCCTGGCTCCCACCTCGACTGTGGCGCGGATGGCGCTGGTGGGAAAGATGGCATCCGGGTTCCTCTACTGCGTCTCCCGGACGGGCGTCACCGGCGCGCGCGAGGAGATCCCCGACGACCTGCCGCCACTGATTGATGCCATTCGGCAGCGGGCGGAGGGAACGCCCGTGTGCGTCGGCTTCGGCATCTCGCGGCCCGAGCATGTGCGCGCCGTCGCAGCATTCGCGGACGGGGCGGTGGTCGGCAGCGCACTTGTTGACCTGCTGCACCGGGAGCGCGACAATCCGGATCTGCCGGACACCGCCGCACAATTTATCGCGACACTGAAAGCAGGGACCCGAGCGTGACCGCCGCCGAGTTTGCCAAGTACATCGACCACACCCTTCTCAAGCCCGACTCCACACGGCGGGACGCCCGCCGTCTATGCGAGGAGGCGCGGGACGCCGGGTTTGCGTCCGCCTGCCTGCTGCCCGCCTGGGTCGCGGATGCGACCGAGGTGCTGGAGGGGAGCGGCGTCGCCGTCTGCACCGTAATCGGCTTCCCGCACGGCAACGCCCCGGCGCAGGCCAAGCAGACCGAGGCGGCCACGGCGATGGCCGACGGCGCCACTGAGTTGGACATGGTCATCAACATCTCCGCGCTCAAGTCCGGGTCGGACCTGCTGGTCTTCGAGGATGTCGAGACGGTGGTGGAGACGGCCCACCTGGGCGGGGCGATCGTTAAGGTGATTCTGGAGTGCGCTCTGCTGACCGACGAGGAGAAGCGGCGCGCGGCCCGGATGTGCGTGGAGGCGGGCGCGGACTTCGTGAAGACGTCTACCGGCTTCGCCGTGACCGCGGCGGGCAAGCCCAATGGCGCCACCGTCGAAGACGTTCGCCTGCTCCGCGCGGCGGTGGGCGAAGAGGCCGCGGTGAAGGCCGCCGGCGGCATCCGAACGGTGGAGGACGCGCTTGCTTTGATCGAGGCGGGGGCCAATCGCCTCGGTACCAGTGCGGGACTCGCGCTGCTGAAGGCGTTCCAGGAGGGCGACTTCGCCGCCCGCACCGAAGGTTACTGATCGCGATTTTTGCCGTGGTCCGGTTCCGCCGTGGACTGAAGTCCCGGCTTCTGTGATTCAAGCCCGCCTCCGCGAGCGAAGCTCCGCTTCGTCGGTGCGGGCTCCCGTAGATGATGCCGTTACCGCACCCCGGTA
>Ga0065721_10051766_pt1 | contig 13616 bp, 10 predicted proteins | sample Mesricmetagenome_FD_59108 | JGI IMG/M metagenome (GOLD analysis project Ga0065721, IMG submission 59108) | Mesophilic microbial community from rice straw/compost enrichment Sample: eDNA_1 v2 (version 2) | ecosystem: Engineered > Solid waste > Grass > Composting > Bioreactor | place: USA: Davis... | reverse complement strand
CCCCCCAGCCCGCCGGCGTAGCGGCGGGAAATCAAATCCTGCGGCACTATGTCGCGCAATGCGTAATAGGCATTTTCGCAATCGTAAGATGCGGTTTCACCGGATGCCGTGTCCGTAATGCACAGGCGGTTGCGGCCCTCGGCATAAATAATCTGCGCCGGGTCGAAACCTATGATGTGATGGCGGGAGATATGGCTCTCCTCGCCGAGGGATTCAAACAGAAAACAATTGCTGTATTGCTTCTCTATGCGGCGGAACAGCTCAAAAAAATTCTGATCTTCCGCCAGCTTCACATAACTGGGTTTGCCGGGCAGGGAGATCTTGGGCGGTGCAGAGGTGGCATTCATGGATAAGGCTTATGTGGTTTGTTTGCGTTGGATTTTGTCCGGCTGGCCGGCGCTAAAGGAGTAGCGGTCAAAAAACCGGCTGTTGCGCAGTGCATTGGCACCCCGGGTGACAGTGGCTATACCGACATTGAGCTGGGCGGCTATATCCCGCTGGGGGACGTCCTGGGCCAGCAGCCGGAAAATGCGCAGGCGATTTTCGATCTCCTCGAATTCCTTGTGGGTCAATATGGCCTCCAGCGCCGCTTCCATCTCGCGCGGATCGCTGATGGCGCAGAGCAGTCGGACCAGTTCCTTGCGGGGTTGTTTGCGTGTATTCATGTACTAGTACAAATTGGGAGAGGCGGGCAGTTTAGCCCATTATGGGGCACTCGCCAAGCGCAGATAAGCGCTAGCGCCCAAGGGTGTTAGGGGTAGGGGTTGCAGGGGTGAGTTGGTGCCCGATGGCACGGCAGCGAGCCTGGGGCGGTGAAACCGGTTCGGACGGTCGCCACTTCCCTGGGCACAACTCTGAGCCAGTTGACTCTACCCTCTTCTTAGGCCGGCACTCACCGCAGGCGGAGCCCTGAGTGGCTTTCTATCACAAAAGGTTGAAATTTCCATATTGCCTGGCGTTTGATTCATTCATACTATGGCTCATTCCTGCGGCTCCAAAACCTGTCAACTAAATAAGTGAGCCGCTGGTGGACATAAAAAATCATCCATAAGCACCAATTTGCTTTCGAAGAAGCAACCATAAAATGATAGCCATGCTTCGAGGAGCAAATCATGGGCAAGCTGTGTGCCTGGTCTATACCCCTTTCAAAAATGTTTATCGGCAAGCGGAAAACTGCCGTTTGGATCGATAAATTATTTGTCAAATTCTCCCATTTCTATCAAAGCCGCCCCAAAAGACAGCTTGGTCGTGCATGCATTTGTGCAATCGCTGGGGTGCCGCGCAAGACATTTGAGCTGATAGACGCTAGAAAAGTAAAGCGGATTTTTTGGTGGGCGCGTTTACATGCTTATTGAATATATCGATTCTCGGGGTGAAGTAATGCTCTTGGAGTAACAGAAACAGAATTTTTTTCATCATTTGGAGTAGGGATTATGTTATCAAGTTTATTGAATCGCAGCCAAAAATTAGGAAGTCTATGCTATCTGCTGATTTTTATATTTGTTTCGGCATGCTCCAGCGGGGGCAGTGACGCTAAATCGTCGATAGGTGAGGCCAGTTCATCCGGTTCCAGCGGCGGTGAAAGCAAAGGTGAAAGTAGCTCATCGAGTTCGTCATCTTCATCAAACAGCTCAAGTTCAGGGAATGCATCAAGTTCATCCAGTTCTTCCTCAAGCGCTTCCGGCAGCTCAAGTTCTTCCTCAGGTTCTTCCTCAGGTTCTTCCTCAAGTTCTTCTAGCGGTTCAAGCTCCTCATCAAGTTCAAGCTCTGGAGTCATCGGGATTCCAAGTTCAAGTTCGAGCTCCAGTAGCTCCTCTTCCAGTTCCAGCAGCTCGAGTTCAAGCAGTTCTTCTAGTTCAAGCAGTTCATCAAGTTCAAGCAGCTCCTCTGCCTCAAGTGGTAGTGGGTCAGGCGTTTCTGGAACGTTTAGGGCGCGATTTACTATGCCGGCCACAACTGATGGGGATTTCTATTATTCATTTCCCGGTTTTCCATTAGACATATCCCGCGATGGTACGATCATCGCGTTCTCCAATTACCAATCTAATACAAGCCTGGGTGAAGATACAGGCGTGCCTTCACACTCCATGGATCTCTATGTCTATGATGTGAAAACAAAAGCTGTCAAATTGGTGGCTATGCCGAAATTGGCCACTAGTACTTACATAAATGGATTTCCTTCAATTTCTCCTGACAATAGACACATCGTGTTTACATCCACATCTAGGGATTATCATGTCAATGATAACAATTCTCGTGAGGATGTCGTTGTTGTTAATCTTGAAACAGATGAGATTAGGATGTTGTCTGTGAATGATGAGGGTGTTGTTGGGAATGATAATAGCGGCGCAGCCACTTTCATCAATAATCAAGAGGTGCTTTTCGCTACAGCCTCGACTAATTTGATTCAGGGGGAATCGGCACCTCGCGGCTTGAAATATTACATCAAAAATATCGAAACGAACAAAATAGAAAAAGTAGGTTTCGATTTTAGTCAGATATACTCTGCTTCAATTAGTAGTGTCGAACCAGCGGCAATAGCTCCCTCTGAAAATTTGATGGCGATACGAACCAATACATCATCGTCAATATTTGAGGGGGTTTCTAATGGTGAGACAGATATACTGCTTCTCGATTTTCGTGCCATATCTGGAATGGTAATAAGTAGGAATAATACAGGCACGCCATCCAATGGTGGCTCTAGAAGGGCTGTCATATCGCCCAATGGGGAGTGGGCGGCATTTATCAGTGAGGCTGACAATTTGATTCCAGGTGATACCAATCTTGCCGATGATCTATTCGTCAAACATGTTCCGACAGGCGAAGTTCGAAGAGTAACAAATCGGGACAATGGATCACAGGTTCCCAGTGGCTTCACTATATACCCGATTGCGTTCTCGCCAACCAGCAATCGATTAGCCTTTTGGTACGGCGCAAGTTTGGCCTCTATGCACTTAACGAAAGAGATTTATGAAAGCAATTCGATTTTGACCAGCACTCCCTTTTTGATCTATGTCTTTGATCTGGAATCTGGTGAGCTCGTTATAGCATCCAGAAATGCAAATGGCGACATTGTGGGATTTGCTCCATCTCTATTGGGGTTTTCAGGGCTTTGGTCTTCACTTGGAATTACAGCCAATAATCAAGGTTGGGCGGTCACCTTTTCGGATGACTGACCTGTGTCGAGGAGTGATATTGCATGAAGTGAAATGCTTCCTGTGATGGCGCTTCTCTAATTATGCTGCGGGGCCGACGGACTGGCTCCTGGCTAAATTGTTCATGTGCACTCTTGCGCTAGTAACCATTAGAGGTAGGCAGCCTAAATTCCTGGATTCTGGAGCAAGCTGGTCTTGATGTTGCGCCTGTGGTTTGGATAACAGGTGGGAAGTGTCTTGTCCGGGTAGGGCCGGGTGTGCAAGCGGTTGTTGGTTCTGTCCGGCATTTGATACCCTGCGGTTCATTTAACGGATGGAGGCTTCTTATGTTGCGTTGGCACTGCGTTTTGTGGCGGACCATTTTGCTGGTGATGGCAGTCCCGGTGGCTGTAGCTCAAGTGACTGACACCTCCCGCATCCGCCTCAACCAGGTGGGTTTTCTGCCGGAAGCCAGCAAGATCGCCGTGGTGCCCAATGTGGAGGTGGGGGAGTTCTGGTTGATCAGCGCCGATACCCGCGCGGAGGTGATGCGCGGCCCTCTGTCCCAGTCACGCTCCTGGGATATGTCCGGCGATACGGTGAAAATTGCCGACTTTTCCGCCTTCAACAAACCGGGGCGCTACAAGATTCGTGTGACCGGGGCGGGGGATTCCCATCCGTTCACTATAGGCAATGAGGCCTATGATGAACTCCTCACAGGCGCCATGCGCTATTACTACTTCAACCGCGCCGGTGCGCCCATAGAGAAGGAATACGCCGGTGCCTTCGCCCGCGCCGCCGGGCATCCGGACACACTTGTCTATCTGCATCCCTCCGCAGCCTCCCGCGAGCGCCCGGTGGGCACTGTGCTTATGTCTCCCAAGGGCTGGTATGACGCTGGGGATTACAACAAGTATGTGGTCAATTCCGGCATAGCCACTTATACGCTGCTGGCCGCGCTGCAGGATTTCGCGCCCACATTCCAGAAGTGGAGGTTGAATATTCCGGAATCGGAAAACGCGCTGCCGGATCTGCTCGATGAGATCCTGTGGAACCTGGACTGGCTGCGCACCATGCAGGATCCCCACGACGGCGGCGTCTATCACAAGCTGACCACTCTGGCCTTTACCGAAAAAGGCATGCCGTCAGAGCAATTTCAAAAGCGCTATATGCTGCAGAAGAGTACGGCTGCCGCGCTGAATTTCGCCGCGGTCATGGCCTACGCAAGCCGTGTGCTCGCGCCCTATCAGGCGCAGTTGCCCGGATATGCGGACGCCGCGCGCCAACAGGCGGAAAAAGCCTGGAATTGGGCGGAAAAGAATCCCAAGAGCCTCTATGTTCAGCCGCAGGATGTAAGCACAGGCGCATACGCCATGGCCAATGAGGATCTCAAGGATGAATGGTTGTGGGCAGCGGCGGAACTTTACGCCGCCACCGGCAAGAAAAACTATCTGGGCCGCATAGAACTGCCCACCCAGCCGCGCATACCCGAGTGGAGCTATGTGGAGACACTGGGTTTGTTCTCTCTGGCCCAGCAGCCCAAGACTCCGCCGAAATTACAGCAGCAGGCGCGCCAGCTGATCGTGGATATGGCCAATGAGATGGTGAATGAATATCTGCGCTCCGGATATCTGGTGGCCATGGTGAAGGACAATTTCCGCTGGGGCAGCAATGCCATAGCACTCAACAAGGCCATGGTGTTGATAGTGGCCGATCGCATCAAGCCCAATAAGGATTACGATCCCGCCGCCCGCGGCCTGCTGGATTATGTGTTGGGGCGCAATCCCACGGGCTACGCCTATGTGACCGGCTTTGGCAGCCGGTCGCCGCAGCATCCCCATCACCGCGTCTCTCAATTTGATCAGGTGAAGGCGCCCGTGCCGGGCATGCTGGTGGGCGGGCCCCAGCCGGGTTGGCAGGACAAGTGCAAATATCCAAGCCGGCTGCCGGCCAAATCCTATGTGGATGACTGGTGCAGCTTTTCCACCAATGAGGTGGCGATCAACTGGAATGCGCCTTTGGTCTATGTTTTGGCGGCACTGCGTCAGCAATGATCGAAAGGCGCTCGACTATACTCATTGCAGTAGACATGTCCCTGGGTTGGCCAGCGCGTGTGGGCGAAGAATCTGTTATCCATCTTCGTGACTTCGCAAATAGAGCTGTACGTCGTTTGCGGATGAAAACCCCTTAGCGGCCAACGCGTTCCATCGGACTCCACAATAATAAAAATTGAAGGGGGGTTTCTGATGAAGTTAGCTGTTCTGCGGGAGCGGCGCGCCCATGAAAAGCGGGTGGCGGCCACTCCGGATTCCGTAAAGAAATTATTGGCGCTGGGCCTGGATGTAGTGGTGGAGTCCGGGGCGGGCGCCGCCTGCAGTATTCCCGATTCCGCCTACACCGCCGTGGGCGCGCGCGTGGAATCTTCCACGGCGCAAACACTCGAGGGCGCAGCCCTGGTGCTCAAAGTGCAGCGACCACTGTTGCAGGGGGAGGGCGAAATGGATGAGCTCGATCTCATGGCGCCGGGCACGCTGCTGATCGGCATGCTCGCGCCCTACGCCCATGCGGCGGCCCTGCAACAGTACGCCCAGGCCCAGGTGACGGCCGTGGCCATGGAAATGGTGCCGCGCATCAGCCGCGCCCAGGCCATGGATGTGCTTAGCTCCCAGAGCAGTCTTGCCGGCTACCGGGCCGTGCTCGACGCCGCTTACCAGTTCAACCGCGCCCTGCCCATGATGATGACCGCCGCTGGCACAGTGGCTCCCGCCAAGGTGATGGTGCTGGGGGCGGGGGTCGCAGGTCTCCAAGCCATAGCCACCGCCAAACGCTTGGGGGCAATCGTCTCCGCCACCGATGTACGGCCTGCAGCCAAGGAGCAGGTGGAGAGTCTCGGCGGAAAATTCGTAATGGTGGACTCCGAGGAAGTGCGACAGGCGGAGACCGCCGGTGGCTATGCCAAGGAGATGAGCGAAGACTTCAAACGCCAGCAGGCGCAACTGATCGCCGACACCATCAAAAAGCAGGACATAGTCATCTGCACCGCCCTGATTCCCGGCCGCAAGGCGCCCACTCTGGTAAACGACGAAATGGTGCATAGCATGCGCCCGGGTTCGATCATAGTGGACTTGGCGGTGGAGCAGGGCGGCAACTGCACATTGTCGCGACCGGGGGAAATCGTCGATGTGAATGGCGTAACCATCATCGGACACCACAATGTGCCCAGCCGCATAGCGGCTGATGCGAGCACGCTCTACGCCAATAATCTGGTGAATTTCATCAAGCTGCTGGCTGGCGGCGACGGCAGGATCGCCGCCGACCGCATCCAGCTGAATTTTGCCGACGAAATTATCAAGGCCACTGTGCTGACCCATGAGGGGCAGGTGGTGCATCCGGCGTTTCTCGAATCTGCGGGGGAGAAATAATCATGGGCGGTGATTTTGTTGCGCAGTTATCTATTTTCGTGCTCGCGGTATTTGTCGGTTACTACGTGGTGTGGAGCGTGACTCCGGCGCTGCACACGCCGCTGATGGCGGTGACCAACGCCATCTCCAGCGTCATAGTCGTGGGCGCCATAATCGCGGTGATGGGCAGCTCCATGGGTTGGACCAAAATTCTCGGCTTTATCGCCCTGGTATTGGCGTCCGTCAATATTTTCGGCGGCTTCGCCGTCACCCAACGCATGCTCGCCATGTACAAAAAGAAAAATAAAGGGGAATAGGTCATGGTGAATTTTTCCGCTCTCGTTTACCTCCTTTCCGCTGTTCTATTCATTCTCGCTCTGCGCGGACTTTCCTCGCCGGAAACCTCCCGCAGCGGTAATCGCTGGGGCATGGTGGGCATGGCCTTGGCCATAGTCACCACAGTGGTCTACGCCTGGTGGAGCAATGCAACCGTGGGCCTTATGGATTTGCTCTGGGTGCTGGCAGCTCTGATGATGGGTGCTGTCATTGGTCTGACCACCGCCAAAAAAATCGCCATGACGGCCATGCCGCAATTGGTGGCGGCATTTCACAGTCTGGTGGGGCTGGCGGCAGTGCTGGTGGCCGCCGCGGCCTACACCCAGCCCGCCGCTTTCGGTCTGCTGGATGCCAAGGGCGAAATTTTTATCGCCAGTCGCATAGAAATGGGATTGGGAATTGCGATAGGGGCGGTCACTTTTTCCGGCTCCATAATCGCGTTTGCCAAGTTGCAGGGACTTATGAGCGGCGCGCCGGTGGTATTTCCCGGACAGCACAAGCTCAACGCGTTGGTGGGGCTTTTGATCATAGGGTTGATCGCGGCATTTTGTGTAAACGCCAGTCCCGGCACATTGTTGTTGCTGACATTGCTGGCATTTGCCATAGGCTTTCTGCTGATCATTCCCATAGGTGGCGCCGACATGCCGGTGATTGTCTCCATGCTCAATTCCTACTCCGGTTGGGCGGCGGCGGGCATAGGTTTCACACTGCACAACAACGCGTTGATCGTCACCGGCGCGCTGGTGGGTTCGTCGGGTGCGATTCTTTCCTACATCATGTGCAAAGGCATGAACCGCTCATTTATCAATGTGCTGCTAGGTGGCTTCGGCGGTGATTCCGCCGCGGGCGCAGCCTCCGGTGCGGCGGATGATCGCCCGGTGAAGCAGGGCAGTGCGGAGGACGCCGCCTTTATCATGAAAAATGCCGGCTCGGTGATCATAGTTCCGGGATACGGCATGGCGGTGGCCCAGGCGCAGCACGCGGTGAAGGAAATGGCGGATGCACTGAAGGCCGAAGGCGTAAAAGTCAGCTATGCCATTCATCCGGTGGCGGGACGCATGCCGGGACATATGAACGTGTTATTGGCCGAAGCCAATGTGCCCTATGACGAAGTGTTTGAATTGGAAGACATCAACAGCGAATTCCAGAGCACGGATGTGGCTTTTGTCATAGGCGCCAACGACGTCACCAACCCCGCCGCCAAAACCGATCCCAAAAGTCCGATTTTCGGCATGCCGGTTTTGGAAGTGGAAAAGGCGCGCACCGTGTTGTTCGTCAAGCGCGGTATGGCGGCAGGTTATGCGGGTGTGCAGAACGAACTTTTCTATCGCGACAACACCATGATGTTGTTTGGTGATGCGAAAAAGGTGGCGGAGCAAATAGTGCGGGCTTTGTGAAGCGACTGCGATCTGGGAATATCAAGAGGTAGGATTTCCCACCGCTTTATACCAAGCCTCAAATTCCGAGGCCGGTATGGGCCGGCTGATATAGAAACCCTGGGCCTGCTCGCAGTTGAGATTGAGTAGCGCTTCCAGGGTCTTTTTATCCTCGACACCTTCGGCCACCACCGCCAGACCAAAGCTGTGGGCCAGGCCGAGGGTGGATTGCACGATCACAGCGTCCTGCTCATCCGACAACATGTCGCGAATAAACGAGCGGTCGATTTTCAATGTGTCTATCGGCAGACGTTTCAAATAGCCCAAAGATGAATAACCTGTTCCGAAATCGTCTATGGCAAAGCGCACGCCTAAGCTGTGGATACGGTGGATGACGCTCAGGGCGCGCTCAGGGTCGCCGATCAAGGTGCTTTCGGTGATCTCCACTTCCAGTAGGCTGGGCGGCACGGGGTATTTTTGCAGCAGCCGTTCTATATGGCCGGGGAAGGCGGAGTCCATCAGGTTGCGGGTGGAAAGATTCACCGACACCACCAGTTCCATACCGGCGCTGCGCCACTTCTGCACCTGAGCCAGCGCCTTTTCCAGCACCCACAATCCCAGGGGTTGAATCAGATCGCTCATTTCCGCCAAGGGGATGAATTCCCCGGGCGGCACCATGCCCAGCCGCGGATGCAGCCAGCGCACCAGGGCTTCGCAGCCCAGGCAGCGGTTGGTGGCTATATCGATGCGCGGCTGGTAATGCAGCAGCAACTGGTTTTCGCGAATGGCGGTGCCCAACTCGCCCATCATGGACAGCCGCCGCGGGCTGTGGGCGTCCTGTTCCGGATCGTAGATGACCGTGCGCGAGGCTTCGGTCTTGGCCTTGTACATGGCCACATCCGCGCAGCGCAGTAGGGAGTGGCTGTTGTCGCCGTGTTGCGGGAAGAGAGAGATGCCCACGCTGCCACCCAATTCCAGGGTGATGCCCTCCACCAGCATGGGACTGCGCAGATTGGTATGGATCTTGGTGGCCAGGGTCAGCATTTCATTTTCGTCCAGCACGCCCGGCACCAGCACCGCAAATTCATCGCCGCCCAGGCGATAGATCTGGGCGCCGCGCTGGCGCAGCATCTGGTCCAGCTGACGGGCGATTTTCTGCAGCAGTTTGTCGCCTATGGCGTGGCCAAGGGTGTCGTTCACCTCTTTGAATCGGTCCAGGTCTATCAGCATCATCGCCAGTTTCTGGCCGCGGGCCTGGGCGGTGATGATGGCGGCATGGGCCATGTCGTGCAGGCGTGAGCGGTTGGGCAGGCCGGTGAGTTCGTCGTGGTTGGCGCGGTACTCCATTTCGCGCTTGGAGTTGAGCAGTTGTTCATTGGCGCGCTTGCGCTCGGTCATGTCCGAGGCTATGCCCAGATAGCCGGTGATGGCGTCTCCCTTGTGGCGCAGAGCGGTGACCGACAGCATCACCGGCAGGCGGCTGCCATCCTTGCGGATATAGGTCCACTCCCGCTCTTCCGTACGTCCCATCCTGGGATAGATGGTGAAGACCACGAATCCCGGCTCCACCGTTTGTTCCAATTCATCGGAGAGTTCTATGGCCCGCCAGTTGATCTCGTCCTCATCATGAAAAATGAGTGGCGTCGCGCGGCCGATCATCTCCTCGGCACTGTATCCCAGCATGTTTTCGGCGGCGCGGTTGAAGCTCTGGATCACGCCGTCCAGGTCTGTGGACACCATGCTGTAGTTGGCGCCGTCGAATATGGCCTGTTGCAGACTGAGCAGATGCTGTATACGGGCCTGGGCCTGTTTGCGCTCACTGATATCGCGCACACAGGCGACCAGATAGGGGATATGGTCCAGCTCTATGCGGGTGAGGCTGACCTCGGCATCGAACTCAGTGCCGTCGAACCGCCGCAGGCGCCACTCGAAAATCTGGGGAATTCCCTGCAGCGCGGGACTGATGTAGTCCTTCACCCGGGTGACAGAGAGGCTGCCGTCCGATTGATATTCCGCCCAGAAACGCTTTGGCGGGTGGCGCAGAAACTCTTCCAGAGAGCAGCGGTACAGACGCAACGAGGCCTCGTTGCACTCCACCATGCGATTGTTCTGCATCACGAATATGGCGTCCGTGGTGCTGTTGAACACCTGACGATAGCGCTCCTCGCTGCGGTAGAGCGCGTGCACCGCCAGCAGCTGAGCCAGAAGATCGGCGATGGAGACGGCGTAGTTCTGCTCCGCCTGACTCCAGTTCCGCTGTGGGCCCACGTGCTCTATACACAGGACGCCTATGAGTCTACCCGCTTGGCGCAATGTGGCATCCAGCAAGCTATGAATGCCCAGGGGTTCCAGATAGTTGGGGAGAAATGAGGCGGTTTCCGGGGCTTGGCGAGCGTCATGGGCGGCCAGCACCCGCTCGTTCAATATGGCTTGGAAGTAGGGTTTGTGATCCCGGGCGAACAGCTCCAGGTCTGGTTCATAGGTACCCTGCTGGGTGTCGCACAGGATCTGGCAATAGAGTCGGTCATGTCCCTCATCAAAGCGCCACAGGCTTACCCGCTGCACCTGCAAATCCTCCGCGCAGCGGGTTACCACCGTGCGCAGACTCTGCTCCATATCGCCCTGCCATAGACCCTCTTCTTTTAATAGCTGGATATACGCACTGTGCAGCGACCTGGGCTGAGTCGGCTTGGAATGCGGTGGGGAATTCATGACCGGCGGGATCAACTCTCTCGATGTTTCAGTAAAGGGTAGATCAAAGTCGGGGGTTATGCCGGCAGGTGGTCGGGTGGGGAGGGGAGTTGAGCGGGTGGCCTCAGGCCACCCGGGAGGTAGGTACCGCGCGCTCCGCCAGGGCATCCAGCGCGAAGGGTTCCATCATGTAATCGGGGATAGGGGCACCGAAGGCGCGCAGGAGGGTTGGGGCGTACTGGCAACTGTCGACCACTGATCGGTCCTGCACCTCCTGGCCTGAAGGCTGATATCGCTTCCAGATCAGAGAGCCGTCTGGCTGGTGATAGCCTGTGCCTCGGTCGCGCTTGAAGACACTCAGGCCAAGCGCCTCCAGGGAGACGGGCTGACCATCCAGCAGCAGTGTGCGGCTCTCGTAGGCGGAATTGCTGCCGCGCGTCATAAGGTTCAGTGACAATCCCTGTTCCGGATAGCGCTGTCTGAGAACCTCGCGGCCGTCCATATCCTTCAGCCGGTGCAGGGAATTTTTGAAGCGCTCCAGTTCGGCAGCGTTGATGAACTGCAGGTTGATATCCGGCTGCATCGCCAGCTGCATGGTAAATGAGCCGGTAAAACCCATTTTCTCCGCCAACAATTCGGCGTTATCCAGCTTTAATTCCGGCAGATAAGCGCCGCGATGCACCGCCTCCTGCCCCATGCTGGAGCACACTATTACGTCATAACCGTGTTGTTCTGCGAACCGGCACAGAATTCCCAGTTGTTCGTCGAAGATATCCATTGCCCGGAAAACCGACTGGCTGTGAAACCGGTCAAATTCCGAATTCTCATCCAGCCGGTAATCAAAATCCTCCGGAAATGCATACTTCCAATATCGGTGCATGGTGCCCGCCACATGATTGGAAAAGAAAGCGGCAAAATCCGGCTGTGAACCTTTCAGCGCATCCATGAACACATCGAATGCCACATAGGCCTGCATGGCGGCGCGCATGGATTTGTTCAGCTTGTTGATTTTTTCATTCACCAGGTGGCGGGCCAGTCTTATGCCGGACTTCAAGGTTACACCGGAGCGGAACAATCCCAGTCCCTCCGCCATGTCATTGAGAGAAATACTGGTGGCTATGGCTTTGTTTTCCGCTGTCAATTTGAGATTCAGCTGCTGAAACGCCTGATAGCGGGTCGGCAGGGTGTCAGGAGCCGGTGCGAAGGTATCCGGAATATGGAATTTGATGTTCTCGTGTGCGATCGGCGGAAAACTCTGCAGGCAGCCGCAAATACCCACAGTGGTGCCGGCGTCCGCCAGCAATTGCCATAGAGGAGGATAGACCCGGGCCGCGCTCAGATCCTGATTGATGAAGCGGATTCCATGCACATCGTTGTTGACGCCGCGATGCATGGTGGGCCAAGTGCTCCAGGGGTGCAATTCGCCGGAGTCGGTGGTGCGGGTCGTGAGTTGGGTAGCCGTCTGCAAAAGACGGCCGAGATTGGTAAACCTGCGGTTGCTCAGATAGCGGTCTATGACCCGCCAAGGCACTTCATTCAATTCGTACACCAGAATCTTGGTCATGGTCGATCCCTCCAAAACGTTGACGAAAATGCGCAGACTGTATGAAGCTTGGGGCAATCGTATGGTTTGCCCAGGGCGATCCCGCCTGATCAGAACTGTGTCCGTTTGGTGCTCAAGCCGACATGGTTAACATGTAAGCTATTGAATTAATTGCGAAAGAGGATTTGAGCGAATAGTCGTTGTCGAATAGATTTCCCGGAAACCCGAGGGATGCTAACGCCAAATCCCGCTGAATTCAACGACCTTTTGGTCTCAATAAGCAATCCGTTTAAAACCGCAAGAGGCCATGCTCTATTTGAAAGCCAACGTATGGTGGATCACTCCTATGGGCTGGTGGTGAAAAAATTGCCCAAGGCGGATAGGCAATTTTTGGAAATGCGCTATTCTCCGGAGGCGCTATATAGGGCTTGATTGATTAAATAAAAAATAAAGATTTGTTTAAAGCATCTTGCTGCGCAAAATGATTGCTTTTTAATTTCGCACTAAAAATCAAAACGCATAGTGCACGCTAAAATTCAGCGAATCCTCATATCGCACCGGCCAGAACAGGGATGTGGCGCTGTTCACTGTGTAGGTGACTGCGCCCAGGTTGAAGGTCCAGTGATCATTCCAGTCGAAGGATAAATCCCAGCGGCCGACCTGAGTGTCTTCCGCGGCCAGTTTTATCCACCAGAATTGTTGCGTTACCCGGTCATTCCAGGCGCTGTGGCGCAAGCGCACCACATATCCGGTGGTGTCGGCGGACTGGGTCAGATTGTCCGCGTGGTCGTGGGTGTGGCTGTGGTTGATTTCAATGTTCAGTGAGGTGTTGCTCCAGCCGGAATATTCCAGCCCCGCCATGGCGCGGGTCTGATTGTGAAGCGGCCAGGGCTCGGGTGTTTTTGTTGCGACGGGCACATGGCGCCAGTGGGCAATTTCGGTTTTGAGCAGCCAGTTGCCCAGAGCGCGGTTGGCGCCGAGTCCCGTTATGGTCTGTCTCCGCTGATCCAGATAGGCGTGGGATGCGTCCAGTGCGCCCAGACTCAAATTGTTGTCGTTCACCCGGGCGGACATCAGATACAGATCGCCACCGTTGAATTGACTCTCCCAGCGGATGGCGGCTTCCCAATCGGTG
>Ga0065721_10007579_pt1 | contig 13617 bp, 11 predicted proteins | sample Mesricmetagenome_FD_59108 | JGI IMG/M metagenome (GOLD analysis project Ga0065721, IMG submission 59108) | Mesophilic microbial community from rice straw/compost enrichment Sample: eDNA_1 v2 (version 2) | ecosystem: Engineered > Solid waste > Grass > Composting > Bioreactor | place: USA: Davis... | reverse complement strand
CAGGCATAGGCGACCATGTCCAGATATTTGAGGATGGTGCCGCCGTGGACATTGCCGGAGAAATTGGCCATGTCCGGCGTCATCAGCACGGTCATCGACAGTTGATGCGAGAGGTCGTTCATCGGGAGCGGCGCGGAGAAATCGGCGCGGGTGGGTTGAGATTGGGGTGGCGAACTGCGGCGGTGGCGGAACGCGCTTGCAGGATGCGAGTGTAGCGCGGCGCGGCGACGGCGGCGCCAAATGAAAAAGCGGCCCACGTGGGCCGCTCTCTCCGGTTGGCATCCGAGGATGCCCGCTCTTACTTCTTCTTGTTCACAGCGTCCTTGAAACCCTGGCCGGCAGAGAACTTGACCGTCTTGGCGGCCGGAATCTTGATCGTTTCGCCGGTGCGCGGGTTGCGGCCGGTACGGGCGGCGCGCTTGCCGGCGCCGAAGCTGCCGAAGCCCACCAGCGTGACCGAATCTCCCTTGGCAACCGCCTTCTTGATGTTTTCCAGCGCGGCGTTCAGGGCGCGCTCTGCTGCAGCGTTGCTCAGTTCCGCGTCTGCGGCGATGGCAGACACCAGTTCACCTTTATTCATGGCTGTATCCCTTGTTGGTCGTCGTCACCGGTGACCAGCCTGAGCCGTTTCACCGACCGGCGCAGTCTAATCCGCCGCTTGCGCGTTGGGCAATCCCCAGTCGCACCGACGCAACGAAAATGCCGGAAATCCTTCCGTCAAGCGGCTTTCGGGGAGATTTACCCCCTCAATTCGGGGCTTTGACGCGGGTCCGACAGCGGGTTATCCCGAACCTGCGGCAAGGGCCGCGGCGCCCCGCGTCGCCACGCCTCCCCGGCCGGCAGCCTATTCCGCGGCAGCCACCACGGCGGAACGACGGCCGAACATGCGCATCAGCACCGCGCCGATGCCGGCGATGGCCATCACCACGCCCAGCGGCAAGGCGGTGCCGTCGTGCCACAGGCTGACCGCGGTACCGGCCAGCGTGCCCATGCCGAATTGCAGTGTGCCCATCAGCGCCGATGCGGTGCCGGCGCGATGGCCCTGATGCGCGAGCGCCAGCGCCGACGCGTTGGGCGTGATACAACCCAGGCCCGCCACGAAGATGAAGAAGCCGACCAGCAGCACCGGCAGCGCCGCCACGTTGGCGAGGTTGGCCAGCGCGAGCAGCAGTCCCGCGCCGCACGGCGCCAGCAGCGCCAGCTGCAGCACGCGGTCGAGCGAGCGGCCGCGCACCAGCGCCGCATTGATCTGCGACATCGCGATCAGGCCGAACGCATTGGCGCCGAAGACGAAACCATAGTGCGAGGGATCGATGCCATGCAGTTCGATCAGCACGAAGGGCGAGCCGGCAATGTACGCAAACATGCCCGACTGCGCGAAGCCGGCGCACAGCGAGTAGCCGAGAAATTCGCGATCACGCAGCAGCGCGCCGTAGTTGCTAAAGACATTGCCCAGGCGCAGCGGCGTCGCGCGGCGCGGGTCCAGCGACTCCTCCAGGCGGAAATGCACCAGCAGCAGGACCAGCGTGCCGACCGCGGCCATCACCCAGAAGATCGCGCGCCAGCCCAGCGCGGTCAGGATCGCGCCCCCGACGATCGGCGCGAGGATCGGCGCCAGGCCCATCACCAGCATCAGCGACGAGAACGCGCGCGCGGACTCGTGCGCCTCGAGCCGGTCGCGCACCATCGCGCGCGCCATCACCATGCCGGCGCAGCCGCCGGCCGCCTGCACGAAGCGCCAGGCCATCAGTGCGGGTGCGTCGCCGGACAGCGCGCAGGCCACCGACGCCAGCACGTAGAGGCTGAGCCCGACATACAGCGGCGCCTTGCGGCCGAAGCGGTCGCTGACCGGACCGTAGAAGGACTGCCCGATCGCCAGGCCGACCAGGAAGGTACCGAGCGTCAGCTGCACGCTGCCGATGTCGACGCCGAGGTCGGCGGCCAGCGTCGGGAACGCCGGCAGGTACATGTCGATCGACAGCGGCGCCAAGGCGGTCAGCGACGCGCAGATCAGCAGCCAAAGCGGAAAACGCGGCGTCGTGGCCGTGCGGGAGGATTGGGTCATTGGCGGACGACGGAACGCCGTCAAGCGAAAGGCGCAATTGTTGCACACCGTGATGTATTGCGTGCCTGCGGGTTCCGCCTCACGGGGCCGGCGGGTACAATGCACCCGGTCGACACACTGCCGGTCCGTCTTCATCGCCGGTCTCGATCGCGGGACTTCAGCGCAGCCCCAGCCCCGTGCCGTTCCAGGCGTTCTTTCCCTGCATGCGAACCATATCGAACCACACGACTGCATCGATCGCCCGAGGAACGTCGGCCTCCATCGGGATCGCTACCGCAACCTGGTTGCTGTGGGCCTCGTCCGCCTGCGCGGCGCCGGTCACGGCGCGCACCGTCGCGGCACATCCTGCCGCGAGCGCGGCCGTGGTGGTCGATGAAGCCGATTCGCTGACCCGCATGCTGCGCGGCGCGGCCACCGGCCAGAACACCGGCGCGGCCGGCGTCCCCGAATTCCTGCGCAGCTCGCGCCGGCCCGATACCGTGCTGGCGCGCGCCTGCCGCCAGCTCAACGACGCGCTGCCGATCGAGATCGACAAGGAAACGCGTCTGCGCCGCTGCCAGGCGGTGCCTGGCAAACACATCCTGTTCCAGCTGGAATTGACCAACTACAGCGGGCCGATGCTGGACCTGGCCAGCTTCGAGGTCAGCTACGCCGCGCCGCTACAGCGCAATATCTGCGCGAATCGCGACGTCGAGATCCTGACCAAGCTGGGCGTCAGCATGATGTTCCGCTACATGACACGCAAGGCCCGCGGCGAGCGCCGCGTCGGCGACGTCTATATCAACGGCCCGATCTGCACGGCGGCGCTGCGCTGAGCGTCCCGTCTCGCTTCCATCGGCGATGGCATGGCCACCGCTCCTGCCCTCTGTCCCAACCCCTCTCCCCCAACCCTCTCCCGCATGCGGGAGCGGGGAGCGGGGCATTGAATCGGCGTTGGCGGTGGCAGCCGGCGTTTGGGTTCTCCCTCTCCCTCAGCGGGAGAGGGTCGGGGAGAGGGAGTGGTGTCCGATCAAGCCGCCGCACTCCCCCGCGGGCGCAGGGGCACGACATTGGCCGCGCGGCGCAGCAGCGCGCGGGTGGCCTTCCAGCCGTCGTCGGCCAGCGGCGACGACCACACCGCCTCGTGCAGCCGCGACAGCGCCAGCGGATCGTTCAGCAGCAGCAGCTTCTGCTTCGCGCTCAGATTGCCGGGGCCATTGGTCAGCGCCTGCTGCACCAGCACCGCGTGCTGGCGCTGCGTGCTGGCCGGCTGCACCACGCGCGTGGTCGCCGTTGCGCACATCAGCGCATTGGTGACCGGATCGACCACCGCGTCGACGAAGCCCGGCGTATCGCCTGCCTCCGCCACATGGCGCTGCGTGTCGACGATCTCGCGCGGCGGCTCGATTTCTTCCGGAATCACGAACAGTCCGGCACGGCGCGTGGCGCGGCCCAGGCTGACGCGCGAGAGCCAGACCGACAGCGGGATCGACAGCGCCAGCGCGCCGACGATCGGCAGCAGCCACCAGACGAAGCCCGGATCGAGCCAGTACACCAGCGCGCCCCAGCCCAGACCCAGCACGGTGTGCCAGCCGTGGCGGCGCACCGCCTCGCCCCAGCTCGTCTCGGCGTCCTCGCGCGGCGGCGACTTCCACGAGATGCCCCAGCCGATATAGGCGGCGAGCACGAACTGCGTATGGAACAGCATCCGCACCGGCGCCAGCAGGGCCGAGATCACGACCTCGATCAGCATCGACAGCATCAGCCGCAGCGCCCCGCCGTAGCGGCGCGCCTGCTTCATCAGCAGCACCACGCCGAACAGCTTCGGCAGGAACAGCAGCGTGGCGGTGGCCGAGAACAGCGCGAGCGCCTTCTCCGGATGCCACTCGGGCCAGTTCGGATAGAACTGGTACGGCTGCGAGAAGTACTCGGGCGGCACCAGCGCATGCTTGGCCAGCATCGCGGTCGACAGCAGCAGGAACAGGAACCACAGCGGCGCCGACAGGTAGGCCATCACGCCCGTCAGGAACACCGCGCGGTGCACGGCGTGGAAGCCCTGCTTCATCCACAGCCGGAAGTTCATCAGGTTGCCCTGGCACCAGCGGCGGTCGCGCTTGACCTCGTCGAGCAGATTGGGCGGCAACTCCTCGAACGAGCCCGGCAGATCGTAGGCGATCCACACCCCCCAGCCGGCGCGGCGCATCAGCGCGGCCTCGACGAAATCGTGCGACAGGATCTCGCCGGCCAGCGGCCCCTTGCCGGGCAGCGGCGCCAGCGCGCAATGCTCCATGAAGGGCTTGATGCGGATGATCGCGTTGTGGCCCCAGTAGTGCGATTCGCCCAGTTGCCAGTAATGCAGGCCGGCCGTGAACAGCGGTCCGTAGACGCGCGTGGCGAACTGCTGCACGCGCGCGTACATCGTCTCGCGGCCGGTCGCCAGCGGCGCGGTCTGGATGATGCCGGCGCCCGGGTTGGCCTCCATCAGCCGCACCAGCGTGGCCAGGCAATCGCCGCTCATCACGCTGTCGGCGTCGAGCACCACCATGTAGCGATACTTGCTGCCCCAGCGGCGGCAGAAGTCGGCCACGTTGCCGGTCTTGCGCTTGACGCGATGACGGCGCCAGCGATAGAAGATGCGGCCGAAGCCGTTGACCGCGCGGCAGGTTTCCATCCACGCATCGGTTTCCGCGGTGCGCAGGTCGGGATTGCCGCTGTCGGACAGCACGAAGAAATCGAAGTGGGCGAGTTCGCCGGTGCGTTCCAGCGATTCGTAGGTCGCGCGCAGGCCGGCGAAGACCCGGGTCACGTCCTCGTTGCAGATCGGCATGATGACCGCGGTGCGCGCCTCCTGGGCGATCGGCGCGTTGCCGCTCGCGGAGCGCGAGATCAGATGGCGATCGCCCCCCTTGGCCAGCACCAGGAAGCCCATCATCGCGGTCCAGAAGCCGGCCGAGACCCACGAGAACAGCACCGTGAACAGGCCCAGCGTGATCATCTCGAGGGTGTCGTTGCCCTTGTACGGCAGCACCGTCGACATGAAGTACGTCGCCATCATGGTCTGCACGATCACCAGCAACAGCAGCACCCAGCGGCGGTGCGCACCGGCCGGATGCCACTTGCCCTCGGCGTCGGGGCCGTCGTGCAGCGTGTCCCAGGTCTCGGGAACCGGCGGCTTGCCGAACAGCTTGCGCACGCCGTTGCGCACGAAGGCCGCGACCAGGTGCGGCGGCCACGGCCGCGGCACCATCGACGCACGTTTGGGTTCGGGGCCGGTGGCCACATGGACCGTGCCGTCGGCGCGCCGCTCGATCAGCGGTTCGCCCCCGACCTTGGGCTCGCCGTAGGCGAGTTGCAGGCGCCGCTCGATCGAGCCGTAGGCCGCGCCGGCGGGAGAGGCCGCGCCGTCGCCATTGGACAGCGCCTTTTGCAGCGAGCGTACGCCGGGATCGTCGCCGGTGGCATCGCCCTTGATGACGATGCCTTCATGCAGCGCGGTATCGGCGAGCAGGTCGCGGCGCTGTTCCGGCGATACCGGCAGGCGGTCGACATAGCGCTCGCACGCCGCCGCGGCCGAGCGCTGCTTTAGCCTGGGGGTAAGATGTAGCTCCATGTCTCTGACAGGGTTGTGTTGCCGTTGCGAAGATAGCCGCGCAACTCGACCGGCTTGTTCTCATCCTTGCGGCGCAGGAACATCGTCATGCGCCAGCCACCGGTGGCCTCGTTGCGCTGCGTCGTGGTGCGCAGCAGTTCGGCGTTGCCATCGGCCGATACCACCGCATCGATATGCGCGGCGGGATCCAGCTTCTTGAATGCGGGCCCCTCGAAGTCCACCAGCAGCGAGAAGCTGGTGTCCTCCTTGTTGCGGGACAGCCCCTGCCCGCGGCGGGTCTGCGTGACCCACGACAGCGGCGGCATGCGCTCGCGGTCCTTCTGCCACAGCAGCCGGTATTCGAGATCGAACGGCTGCTTCGGCTTGGGCGGGTTGTCCGGGACCCAATAGGCCACGATGTTGTCGTTGGTCTCGTCCGGCGTCGGGATCATCACCAGTTCGACGCGCCCCGAACCCCAGTTACCGCGGGGTTCGACCCAGCCGCTCGGCCGGCGTTCATACCATTCGCCGATTTCCTGGTAGCTGGCGAACGAGCGGTCGCGCTGCATCAGGCCGAAGCCCTGCGGATTGGTCGCCGAGAACGAGGTCACCAGCAGGCGGCGCGGATTGACGAGCGGACGCCAGATCCATTCGCCGGTACCCAGCTGGATCGACAGGCCGTCGGAGTCGTGCACCTCGGGACGGAACTCCGGCGCCGCGGGCGGCTGGTTTTCGCCGAACAGGTACATGCTGGTCAGCGGCGCCAGGCCCAGCTTGGTCACGTTCTCGCGCAGATACAGGCGTGCCTTGACCTCGGTCTCGGTGTCGGTGCCCGGCTTGATCACGAAGCGATAGGCGCCGCTCATGCGGCGCGAATCCATCAGCGCATAGATGACCAGCTGCTTGTCGCCCGGTGCGGGACGCTCGATCCAGTACTCGACAAAGCGCGGGAATTCCTCGCCCGAAGCGAGCGCGGTGTCGACTGCAAGACCACGCGCCGACAGCCCGTACCACTGGTCCTTGCCGACGCCGCGGAAATAGCTGGCGCCGACGAAGGACACCACCTCGTCCTTGTGCTTGCCGTTGACCGGATGCAGCACGCGAAAGCCCGCAAAGCCCAGGCCCTTGAGCATCTCGGGGTCGAACTTGTGCGAGCCGTAGTTGAAGTCGGCCGGATTGAAGCGCATCTCGCGCACGCGGTTGCCGGTGACCTCGTTGATCTTGACGGGCTGGTCGAACACCATGCCCTCGTGGAAGAACGACAGCTCGAACGGCAGCTTGGTATTGCGCCAGACGAAGCGTTCGGGCTTGTACTGGATCTCGCGATAGCGCGGGTACGACAGTTCGCGCAGCTCGGTCGGCAGATGGGCCTTGGGGGCCTTGTACGGGGAATTGGCGAGCTGGCGCGCGCGCGCCGCCACGGTATCGAAGCTGAACGCATGCGCCGCCATTGCGAAGCAGGCCAGCGCACCGGCACACAGCCAGCGCCCCAGTCGCACGCCATCGAAGCGCGCCGACGACATGGGCCGGCGGGAACGGGCGGAGAGCGGCGAGGAAATGGCGGAGTCGATCATGAATGCCGTCATCAAAGGCGGTAGTCGGTAATGCAATTGGTTATTCGGGAAGCCGCGGACAGTGGCGCGGAAACTCGTCGATGGCCAGGCCGGAGAACCGGTGCCTGAGCCGCCCCATGACGGACGTTGCCGGGGGCTGTGACTTTGGTGACGCTTGGAAGGTGTTGGATTTGCTGCAATGCGGGACAAAACCTTAACAAATTTGCCTACCAAAAGTCACGTTTCGGTCACGCAACGGTTGCAACAATTTGAAACGTTTGTTGCTTATCCGCCTCTTGATTGATCAACGTCGGGTATCCTCCTCATCCATCAAATGGCGCCGAAGTTGCACCGCAACAAGGCCCATGGCCACGACCGGCGCGCACGGCCTGTCCGCTCCTGTCGTCCTGCGCGCAGGAGCAGCGAATCGGTGTCGGGATCGGATGCGCGCCGGACGGCACGCGGTCGGTTGCGGATGCGGCCGTACCGTGCGGGCGGCAAGCGCCGGAACACGAACGTGCCGCAGCGGGCGCGACGATTGAAACTAGGCCCGTGTCATTGCGGCGTCAATCGGAGGCTGTCCGACAAAACCCTGCCTTGGTGGGACGGAACACGCAGGCCGGCGCGCGGCGGCCGCGCCCCGTGTCGACGCGCACTACAATCGACCGATCCGTTCGATGGCGCGCCCGCGTGAAACCGGGCCACCACGCCCACCACGCTGACAAGGGGGAAGCGATGCCGCACGCAGCGCCTGCCCGCCTGCCGATGCCGCATTCGGCGCGCGCCCGCCTGCCGCTGCCGCGGCGCCTTGCGCCTGCACTGGCGTTTGCACTGGCGCGTGTACTAGCGTTTGCGCTGGTGTTTGCGCTGGCCCTGTGCGCGGCGGCGCCCACATGGGCTTATGTCGACCACTATCTGACCAGCACGATCGTCGGCACGATGACGCAGAGCGAGGCGCGCGCCTTCGCCTCCGCGGTCAATCGCGCATTGAACACGACCGAGGACGGCACCCCGGTCTCGTGGCGAACCCAGGCCACGCCGCGGCGCCCGGCCACCTACGCCAGGATCACGCCGCTGCAGAGCAAGACCGACCACGGCCAGCCCTGCCGCCAGATTCGCAGCGAGCTGCAGCGGTCCAGCAACGAGGAAAGCTGGACCGGCTGGTTCTGCAGGCAGCCGGACGGCCGCTGGCGGGCGCGGGCTGTCGACGAAGAATAGGAAACAAGGAAAAGCCGTTCGGCGCAGTGCTCAGCGGCACAGGCGCGCCATCATCTCGCTGGCCAGCGAGCCCGATGAGGCCACCTGCGGCGTGGCCCGCTGCGGCGAACGGATCGTATAAAGCGGTTCGCCGCGCGCGAAACGGCGCGGGAACAGCGTCTGCTCGACCACCGCGTACATCGACGTGGCGCAGTCCAGCACCATGCGCCGCAGCGACGACTGGATCGGCTCGCCGCTGGTCGTGTGGATGGCGCCGCCGACCGGCGCGTTGCGCATCACGACGACGCCGATGCGCGCGCCCTTGCGGCGCACCGAACGCTGGTCCAGATAAGAGATCACGCCATTGGCGCCCATCAACGGCAGCCAGCGCTGCGGGTCCGGAGCGGACGGGTCCGGCGCGGCCAGCGTCACGCAGCCTTCGCGCGGCGTCGAACGAAAGACGGTGCCGCCGTTCGGCCCCTGGCATTGATAGAGCCCGGCGGCCGCCGCGGGCAGCACCTTGCCGCGAGCGGTGTCGGCGTGGGCATCGGGACTGAGCGCGGGCGCGAGCGTCAGCGTGACGGCCAGCAGCAGCAGCGGCGCGATCGATCTGGATGCGGTGGATTCGGCGGAACGGTAACGAAACGGCGCGACGCCGGCGCTGAGAGCGCGGCGGCGCGGTGCGGGCGTGGCGGCACGAGACGACATGATGCGGGGCGCGTTGGTGAAACGGGGACGGCCCGGGGACCGGCGGCGGGCGCGGCCCACGATGATGCATGGGCCGCGCGACAGGCGGCATTGTCGCACAGCGACGCGCCGCCGCGGCCGGAACGGTCCGCCCCCAGGCCTCAGTGCCCCTGCTCTCGCCAGGCCACCAGTTCGGCGATGGTCAGCACCGGCAGATCGTGCTGCGCGGCGAAGACCAGCGCCTGCTCGTAGCGGGCCATCGTGCCATCCGGATTCATCAGCTCGCACAGCACCGCGGCCGGAGACAGGCCCGCCAGCCGCGCGAGATCGACCGATCCCTCGGTATGGCCGCGCCGGGTCAGCACGCCGCCGTCGGCGGCCACCAGCGGAAACACATGGCCGGGACTGACCACCGCGTCGAGCCCCGCGTCGTCGGCGATCGCGGCGCGGATCGTGGTGATCCGGTCGGCCGCGCTGACGCCGGTGGTGACACCGGTGCTCGCCTCGATCGACACCGTGAACGCGGTACCGTACTGGCTGCGATTGTTCTCGACCATCGGCCGCAGGCCCAGCCGCGCGACTTTCTCGCGCGTCAGGCACAGGCAGACGATGCCGCTGCATTCGCGGATCAGCATCGCCATATTGCCCGGCGTCAGCCGCTCGGCGGCGACGATCAGGTCGGCCTCGTTCTCGCGGTCGTGGTCGTCCATCAGCACCACGGGACGGCCCTCGCGCATGGCCTGCAGGGCCTGCTCGATGCGGGTCGGCAGATCGTGGGGAAGCGCCGGCACGATGGCGGCGGCAGGGTCCACGGCGGCCTGCGCGGAGGCGGCGTGGTCGGGGGAAGCGATATCGTGGGAAGAGATAGCGGACAGCATTGAAACGCTCCTTGCGTAAAGATCAACGGGCGTTTCAGGGGATTGGCGTCACAAGCGGGAGCGCGCACGAGAGCCGGCCCGAAGCCGGCCTGCGTGATCGTTCACGACGCCGCCCACTCGCGCATGGCAAGGCAACGAACCGCGGAGCCGCATGCACGAGGCACCCGACCGCGCAGGCCCGCGCCGTTCCAGCCTGACCGCAGTGAAGCGGCAGTGAAGCGGCAGCGATGCTTGCTCGCCCATCTTCTTTCATCCGGACTATGACCGTCGGCCCTGGCCTCTCACCAGGTCTGCTGACCCCGCGCGAATCCATGTACCAGACAAAGGAAAACATGGATCGACGCGGGCGCTCGCGGGCTCGCCGGCGCGTCGGAGAACGCGTTCGGCATACCGCCGGTGGGGACTTTCACCCCGCCCTGAAGACGTAACGAAACCGGCGAAACGCGCTTGCCCTTCGAGGAATCGTGGCCCGATTCCCGGGGGCGGAGGCCCGCGCCGGCGTTGCGATGTTAGCACGCGATGCGGCGTAAGCGCCCGATCTGTACTACAACTAAACGACTTGCGCCGACGCCGCGCCCGCCATGCGGGCATCGAAACCCCGGCGCCGCGCAGGCTTTCCGCGCTCTCGCCCGCGTTTCCCGTTCCCGTTTTTCTTGCCGCGATCACGATGCCATTCGACGACAATCCGCTTGCCCGCCCGTCCCGCCGCCCTTCCCCTTCCCGTCACGCCGCGCGCGCGCTGCGCTGGCTCGCCGCCCTGCCCCTGCTGATTGCCGGCAGCGCGGCATGGGCCGACCCCACCGTGCAGATCGGCTACGGCACCGACAGCCGCACCGACGTGCGCAAGGTCGATATCGCCTTCGGCTGGGACTCCGGCTTCGGCTGGGGCGACCCGATGGGCCTGCGGCTCGGGCTCTCGTGGGAGCTCAATGTCGCGCGCTGGGACAGCACCAGCGACGCCAATCCGCGCAACCTGTGGGAGATCGGCGCGCAGCCGGTGTTCAGGCTGGCGTGGCAGCGCCATCGGTGGGTGCCCTTCCTCGAGGCATCGATCGGCGTGCGGTTGATGAGCGGAACGCGAACGTCGGACAACCACACCATGTCGACCGCGTTCCAGTTCTCGGACATGGCGGGCGTCGGCATCGCGTTCGGCAAGGACCAGCGCTTCGCGATCGGCTACCGCTACCAGCACATCTCGAATGCCGGCATCAAGAAGCCCAATCCCGGCTCGGACTTCCATACCGCCTATCTGCGCTACCGGTTCTGAACGGCGGCTGGCTCGGCGTCGCGCCCCAGCGCCTCGAGCGCGAGGCGCGACGGTTCGTCGGCCGGGAAGAAGCATTCGATCCGCAGTTCCTGCAGCGTGACGTCGTGCGGATTGCCCAGCGTGGTCAGCGTCGAGAACAGCGAGGCCTGGAAGCCCTCGGCGCGCAGCACCACCGGCAGCACCGGCGGCAGCGGGCCCTCGCTGGCTTCCTCGTCGGCATGCGGCACGCCGCCCGGCCCGATCATCTCCGGATGCCATTGCGCGATGCGGGCGAAGATCTCGCGCGCGACGCGGTCGTGCGCCTGCGCCTGCAGCTCCTGCCAGACCCGGCGCAGCAGATAGCGGCCGACCTGATGGGCGTTCTCGATCAGCGGCCACAGGCCCTGCGGATCGAACACGGTCAGCATCAGGTTGATGCGCGGGCCGCCGCCGGCATCGTTGCCCAGGCCCTCGGGCAGCACCGCCGCGGGACGTCCGTCGAGCAGCGCGTCGACCATGCGGCGATAGGCACGGTTGGCGTCGCTGATATTCCAGAAGCGGTCAAGCACCACGGCGGGGTACGGCTCCTGCTTGGCCAGGATCAGCGCGATGGCTTGGCGCACCATCTGCAGCGGTGGTTCGGCCAGCGCATGCTCGCTGTACGCGGGGGCGAAGCCCGCCGCCAGCAGCAGCCGGTTGCGCTGGCGCAGCGGCACGCCGAGCCGGTCCGACAGCGCGAGGATCATCTCGCGGCTGGGCCGGGCGCGGCCCGATTCGAGAAAGCTGATATGGCGCTGCGACACGCCCGCGGCAAGCGACAGCGCCAGCTGGCTGTAGCCGCGGCGCCCGCGCCAGTAGCGCAGCAGGGCGGGAAAGTCGAGGGCGGTTTCGGAGGCGGGGGTCAGCGTGTCCATGGCCGCATTACAGCATGCGGTGCGCGCGCTGGCGATAACCTGCCAGGTAATGAACGCCGGACCGAAGCCGTACCGAAGCCGTACCGAAGCCGTACCGAAGCCGGACCGGCCACATGCCGATGTTATGCTTGACGGCTCGACAACACCCGCGCGCGTAGGGCGCGCAACCCGATGGAAATAGCCATCCTGCTGGCGCTGATCCTGCTCAACGGCGTGTTCGCCATGTCCGAGATCGCGCTGGTTTCGGCCCGCAAGGCCCGCCTGCAGAAGCTGATCGACGAGGGCGACCGCGGCGCGATCGAGGCGGTCAAGCTGGGCGAGGATCCGACCCGCTTCCTGTCCACCGTGCAGATCGGCATCACGTCGATCGGGGTGCTCAACGGCGTGGTGGGCGAGTCCGCGCTGGCACAGCCGCTCGGCATCTGGCTGCAGGGACTCGGTATGGCGCAGCCCACCGCAGGCTATGTGGCGACCGCGATCGTGGTCGCGGGCCTGACCTACTTTTCCATTGTGCTCGGCGAGCTGGTGCCCAAGCGGCTGGGCCAGCTGGCGCCCGAAACGCTGGCGCGCGCCGTCGCGCGGCCGCTGTCCTGGCTGGCGATCGCCTCGACGCCCTTCGTCAAGCTGCTGTCGAGCTCGACGCGGCTGGTGCTGCGGCTGATCGGCGTCAAGAGCGGCGCCGGCCCCGCGGTCACCGAGGAAGAAATCCACGCGCTGCTGGTCGAGGGCTCGGAGGCCGGCGTGATCGAGCGCCACGAGCACACCATGGTGCGCAACGTGTTCCGGCTCGACGACCGCCAGCTGACTTCGCTGATGGTGCCGCGCGGCGACGTGATCAGCCTCGACGTCGAGCTGCCGCTGGAGGAAAACCTGCGCCGCATCGAGGAGTCGGACCATTCGCGCTTTCCGGTGGTGCGCGGCGGCATGCACGACGTGATCGGCGTGGTCAGCGCGCGCCAGCTGCTGGCGCGCAAGCTGCGCGGCGAGGCCACCGACCTGGCCGCGGTGATGCAGGCCCCGGTCTATGTGCCGGAGAGCGTCACCGGCATGGAGCTGCTCGAACATTTCCGCTCGTCCGGCGGGCAGATGGCGTTCGTCATCGACGAGTACGGCGAGGTGCTGGGCATCGTCACGCTGCAGGACCTGATCGAGGCGATCACCGGCGAGTTCAAGCCGGACATCGCCGGCGACGAATGGGCGGTGCAGCGCGAGGACGGCTCCTGGCTGCTCGACGGCCTGATCCCGATCCCCGAGCTGAAGGACCGCATCGGCCTGCGCAGCGTGCCGGAGGAGGACAAGGAGCGCTATCACACGCTGTCGGGCATGCTGTTGCTGCTGCTGGGACGGCTGCCGCAGATCGCCGACTCGGTCAGCTGGCTGGACTGGAAGTTCGAGATCGTCGATATGGACGGCAAGCGCATCGACAAGGTGCTGGCCACCCCGCTGCCCTCCGGGGAAGGGCCGGAGCCCGATACGACCGGCTAGCGGGAGCTATACTCAGCAGCGGAC
>Ga0065721_10006919_pt1 | contig 13617 bp, 7 predicted proteins | sample Mesricmetagenome_FD_59108 | JGI IMG/M metagenome (GOLD analysis project Ga0065721, IMG submission 59108) | Mesophilic microbial community from rice straw/compost enrichment Sample: eDNA_1 v2 (version 2) | ecosystem: Engineered > Solid waste > Grass > Composting > Bioreactor | place: USA: Davis... | reverse complement strand
CAAACTTTTGTCTCCAGCTTCCTTCAGATTCTTCCTCACGGAAGACACCCTTGCCTTCGACTAACAGTTCCCGTTAGCTGGTCTGTTGAGGACTTTAACCTCTAAGAACAATGACATGCATGGCGCACAAGAAAGAGGCTGCCCTATTTAGGCAGCCTCTTTTCAAATCTATTGGATACACTAGTTATTCCGCGGGCACGAATACCCAGGTCCAACCTGAATCACATCCTGCATCCGGGATATACAATATCAGCTTTTCTGCAGATAATTCGACAATTTCAAACTCGGCGAATGTAGAATTTGATAACGCACATCCATTTACATCGGGTGTCCCCTCAGCACCGAGAATATTAAGGCCGCCACCAATGTAGAACTTGGTGAAAGAGCTATTGAAACTGAAGGTGCCCTTGCCTGCAGGTTCACCATCTTTGTCGGGATAGTAGGTGTAATTTGCCGCACCGTTCAAATCGAAAACCATCTTCCCTCCCTGGTCGCTGGGGGCGCAGCATTCAGATGCATTCCACCACACTGCATGAGGATTCGGCGGTTCCGGTCCACCTGATGACATATACCACCAATTTGTACTTTCCCTGTCAAACACCCACGTCTTACTGGTCAACTCGTCACCTATCAGGTGATAATAAGCCTCAGGAAGGGGTTGGTCCATTTCCTCGATAGTTACGTCAATACTTTTAGAAATGTACTCACGATTACTTGGATCTCCGTCTTTGATGTAAGGGCTGCTTACATAAAACGTGAAGGTATGCGTTCCTCTTATCGGAAAAACAATATCCTTTGCTTCATTCGAGTATCGTTTATCGATCAGAAAATCCCAGTACCCATTGACACCGGGAGTGTTCATTTTCAGTGTTATACCGTTTCCGACACCTCCGGCTGTTTGAATTGCTTCGACCCTGATATCTGCAGGATTAAAACTATTCGACAGGTTCTCCCTTTCTTCAATCGGTTCGCAGCCGCCTACGATTACAATGGCGCCGGCAGCGATTAACCTTGCTATATTTTTCAATGATTTCATATCTATTAAATGTTTTGAGTAAGGTAATCAGATTACCAGCCCGGGTTTTGCTGATAGACGCCATTTGAAAGTCTGATCTCCGTTTCCGGGATTGAGACTAACCCTTTGGTTTCAGGACGATAGTTCACTTGGTAAGTAGCTGTACTTCCTGAATTTCCAACCGGAATAGCATTATCGAAATAATTTTTCGATGGATCGTTTACATCGCCCCAGCGCACAAGGTCAAACCAGCGCAAACCTTCGAACGCAAGCTCATACATACGCTCACGCTTGAGGGCATCCAATGAATAAGCAATCGGATCCAGTCCGGCACGTGCTCTCACCTGGTTCATGTATTGTGCGTCTTCTGTCAGCTCAGAAAGCATCAACAATACATCTGCAAAACGCAGGTAGTAGAAATCCTGCGCATGGCGCAACTGCATATCCGTGTTCGGCCACCCATAGATATAGTTGAAGAGCCCTTTCATACCCGATCCATCGTCGAATTCGAGGTGCAAATACTTCTTGTTGAAGAGACCAGTCTCATGATCACCCTTATCTCCGGAGTATCCGGACATGCCTTCATCGGCCAAACCCGCCTGAAGAACAGATCCACGCTTTCTGGGATCATTGTCGGCCCATTGGCTGAAGAAATCGCTGTGAATTGTGCACCAACCCCAACCTTCACCGAATGGCGTCAGGCTTGAGTTGCCACGTAGGCCCATAAACAGAGGCGCACGGTTCGTCGTTCTCTGTCCAATACTCCAACCCCAATCGGCGAAAGTGTAACGCAGTGCAAACATTACTTCTGTGTTACCTGTACCAATTGTGCCATTAAAGCCATCCTGACCAGCCCACTTAAGACCTTCCTGAGCTGCCCAAGGATAGACATCGCTTCCGGCAGCCTCATTTACATAACTGTATGGCCACAGGTTCCGGAAGTCACTTACAAGGGCATAGCCGCTATTATTAACACAGTCTGTCAACAGCGATACTACTTGTTCCTTTGAAATTGTTCCGCCATCGGGAAGAGTAAACGCAGTTGTTGACTGTCCTTCAATATTTGTCATGTAACCCGTGTAAAACAGATACACGCGTGCAAGGTAAGCCTGGGCAACCCAGAGGTTGGCATGGCCATACTCACCCAAAGGAATTGAGGCAGGATCAACCCTTGGCATCAGATCAGTAGCCATTTTCAGATCAGCCGCGATTTGTCCGAAGGTTTCAGAAAAAGAAGCGCGCGGGAGGTCACGTGGCGTTACCGTTGAGGTTATCAACGGCATACCTCCGAAGAACTTCGCTGCACGGAACAGTAGAAAGCCACGCATAAAGTACATCTCACCGAGGATATTGTTCTTGTAGGCTTCTGCCGCAGCTTCACTAGGAAACTCCTTACTCAGGTCAACCTCTTCGAGCTTCTCGATGATCAGGTTTGCCCGGAAAATCCCATTGTACGTTTCTACCCAAAGATCCCGGTAAGTATCATCACTAGGATCAACGAAACTATCAACATTCTTGGCACCCTGGTCGTCAGGACCACCACCACCCAGCATCGTATCGTCGAGAAGCGATGCGGTGATATGTTCTTCGGCAAAGACGCTACCGCCACTTATATACAAACTGTTGTAAACGCCAGCCACTGCGGCATCGAAATCACTCTTCGTTTTGTAGAAGGTATCTGTGTTTGACCCAAACTTATTGGTCATGTCAAGGTATGAGTCATCACACCCAGCCATTGTCAGAAGCAACATGGCCGTCACTATGTATTTTATTCCTTTCATTGTATTCATGATCAATCGTTTTAGAACGTCAGGTTTACGCCTACCATTACGGTGCGGGGAAGCGGATAAAGACCGAGGTCGATACCTGAAGCCCACTGCATGTTATCAGAACCACCCCATGTTACTTCAGGGTCCATACCATCATACTTGGTAAAAGTATAAAGGTTGTTTACTGTCATGTAAACTTGTGCAGCCTTGAACCAGCCTAAGCGGCTTGCAAACGTACCAAAGTCGTAACCTACCGTCAGGTTGTTGATACGGAGGTAGTCTGCATCGTGCATGTAGATATCAGAGATAAACCGTTGGTTCCGGTGAGAAACAGAGCTTAGACGCGGCAAACGATCTGAAGTGCCTTCGCCGTGCCATCTTCCGAAAATCGCCGTTGTATAATTTTGGTCAAACTGATCGGAGAATGAGCGATATGACTGCATTACCTGGTGGCCAAACTTACCGCTCATAGTTACGTTGGCATAGATTCCCTTCCACGATGCATTGAGTTGAATACCTAGTTCGAAATCCGGAATCGGATTTCCAAGCATTACCTTGTCAGCGTCGTCAATGATACCATCATTGTTCTGATCTACGTAGCGCACATCACCCGGGCGAATAGCATTCAGTCCTTCTGTTCCACCATCAGGAAATTGCATTGGCAATCCTTCAGGACCGACGTAAGCATCAACTTCTGCCTGGTTTTGGAGAATTCCGGCTGTCTTGAATCCATAGAAGTGACCGATAGGTTTACCAACTTCAACGCGTGAAACGAAGGATGTTCCCTGTGACAGAATGTGCGCATCCCCGTTGATAACGCCTTCAGCATTAGCCAGACGTACAACTTCGTTCTTCACCGTTGCACCAGTTAAAGTTACCCCATATTTAAAGTCTCCGATCTGGTCTCTCCAGCCAAGAGCAATTTCGATACCGCTGTTCTTAACGTCTCCTCCATTGATTGGCGGTGCCACGGCACCAGCGGTTCCCTGTATAGGAGCTTGTACCAACCAGTCTTTCGTCAGCTTTTGATACCAGTCAAACGTAACGGAGATTTTATTATTGAGTAACCCAGCATCCAAACCGATGTTGATCTGTTCAGAAGTTTCCCAACCGACATCGGGGTTAGGCATGTTCCTTGGAATGTACGTGAGTGCAGAAGTCAGCTTGTCTCCACCAAAGTAATATCCTTGTCCGAGCGCTTCTACGTTCGTCTGATACTGGAATGCACCAATATCCTGGTTACCATTCTGACCCCAACTTGCGCGAAGTTTACCAAAGTCAAGAAACGATAAGTTGGCTGCGAAGTCTTCTTCTGTGAAGTTCCATCCTCCCGCAACAGAGAAGAAGTTTCCGTAACGTTTATGTGGCAGGAAGTAACCGGAACCATCGCGGCGCATTGTTACGTCCAACATGTATTTTTCCTGATAATTATACGAGGCCCGCCCCATGTACGACATCAAACCACCAGCGTTGGCAGCATAATCGCGGCCAGAGGCATTTACCTGTGCCTGGGATGATGGTGGTGACGTGTTGTCCAGGAATGCATAGTCAGGATCATTGTATAGCGGATTCATCCTTGTACCACTCAGGTTGAAATTCAACACGTCATTCCGAACCTGTTCATTACCTACCATCACAGCTATATTGTGATCCCCAAATGTTCTCTCGTACGAAAGCGTATTTGTCCATGTGGTGTTGGCTCCCTGGTAAGATGATTGGCCTATACTTCTCGCGTCAGCCTGTCGTTGGAATTGTGAACTTAGTGCATAAGCCGGAGCAAAGGATCTTCCCCATCCCCACCATGAGTTCACCCCAAAAGATGAACGAAGTCTCAGATTTTCAATTGGCTCGAGTTCCCCGTATACGTTACCTACCATGTTGTTACCCTTACCCCAATTGAAATTATGTCTGTAGAACATGGTTGCTACCGGGTTAGTCTGGCCAAGGCTGATGCCTTCCAGTGTGGGTCCGAATCCATATTCATTTGGAGAAAGCTCCCAATATGCCGGTGTAAGTGGATTGACCACCAACGCATCGTGCAAGTCGTTCCAATAGATATTTCCTGTACCGGTACCGCGGTTCTGTGAATTCGTGAACGTAAAGTTTTCACCTAGTTTGAAAATCTTTCTGCCATTGATTTCCACAAGATTGAGTTCGGTATTGAGGCGCGCAGTGATCCTCTTCAATCCTGCATCGATGATATCACCGCCAATTATACCGGCCTGATCAAGATACGAGAAACCGGCTCCGTAGATAAGGTCTTCGCTGGCCCCCGTGATGTTAAAAGAATGACTTTGTATTGGTGCATCCTTCTGTGTAATTTCATCAACCCAGTCGGTACCTTTCCATCCACTTTGTAATTTATTCCAAACGTATTCTCCATACGTGGTTCCGAGATTGTTGACTCCACCAACGTTAGCGGGATTGTTGGCCCAATGGTTGGCCTTAAGTACATTCTCCCAATCAGTAACTGCAAGCGCATCATTCGCAAGCCCTTCGTCCATGATAAACATGTATTCCTGAGCATTGAGAGCCGCGGGTTTCTTGTAAATATTCTGAACGCCATAGAATCCATTGTAAGAGATTTGTGGTTTCGCACCCTTCTTACCTTTTCGCGTTGTCACCAACACCACTCCATTAGCACCGCGGGATCCGTAAATCGCTGCAGATGCCGCGTCTTTCAACACGTCAATGGATTCGATGTCTGACGGAGCGAGGTAGTTGATGTCATTTCCAACGGGAACGCCGTCAACAATGTAAAGGGGGTTTGAGTTACCGATGGTTCCAATACCGCGGATCCGGATTCTGGTGCCTGCTCCAGGCTGACCGTTGTTACGCGACACGCTCACACCTGGTGTAATTCCCTGCAGGGCCTCCATAGCGCTACTTGTATTGAGTCCCTGAAGTTTAGACCCATCCTGGCGGATGTTTGCACCGGTCACGAGCGCTTTCTTTTGCTCGCCGTAACCAATTACGACTACTTCATCGAGTGACGTGACATCCGGCTTCATGTTGACATCGACAACAGACCGCGGGCCAACGACGATCTCTTCAGAGAGATAGCCGATAAAACTGATTACAAGGGTTGTGTTGTCGGTGACCCCTCCAAGGGAGTAAACTCCATTGGCATCGGTCACGGTACCTGACGTACTCCCCTTGACGAGCACGTTAACGCCGGGCAGGGGCTGCCCGTTTTCATCGACGATTGTCCCAGTGACGGTTCGCCCCTGGCCAAACGCCATCGATGAGCAAAGCCACAGTGCGAGCACTGCGTAACTCACTTTCTTGTAGAGTTCTTTCATCATCTTAATTGTTTATTTGGTTTAGGTAAATTTGTGCATTATACAAAAGAAATGGATCAGTAATGCACGGGGAAAAGTATGAATTAGACAATTTCAGCCTTATGACTTTGGTCATCAAACCGTAACACAATCGTTTGAGACCTCCTTTTAGTGTGTCTTTTTTCGCACACCGTTGATTCATACGCAATTGGACAGATTGGTCTGTCACATGATCAAAAACGCGCGATACGGGCCCGGAGGGCGCTTTTTTTAAGAAATTTTATTCAAGCGGCAGAAGAAATACCTCGGTCGGGTGTGCACAAGACACACCATTCAAGATCGCAATCGTTTGCGGTCTTTTTAAAAGCGTGGGTGCATTTTTTTCATGCTTTGCTCCAACGCCGGCCCGCCAATAACGAAGTATCCCGATCCGATCCCCATTACCACTTATTCAATGGCGCACACTAGATAACGTTTACCCTGCACGCACCAATAATGACAAGGTTGAAGTGGTCTGATTGTCGAAAGGTCTCTGAATGATCAGCCCTTATACCTGGTCAAGTATGGAGGGCGGATTCAGCGTGGATAAAAAGAACTGTATAATAACGGTCAGAATTGTGATCGGTCTAGCCCATAAGAACTCAATGCTCTCTACAGTCATCAGACTATGTTTGATCATCCGCGCTTATGCACGCATCGGCACGGCATCAAATCAACGCTTGATATCAATTTCGTAGGTGAAACTATCACCGCGGTAGTAGCCAATGTTATATTCAACGGGACGATCACCAGGGTCGCAGACGATACGCCGGCGGAGCAACACAGGTTCGCCCTTCTTCAGTTTGAGTTTTTTAGCCACATCGGCTGTTGCTGCAACAGCGCTTATTTTTTCACGGGAAATACTGGCGATGGTGTTGTACTCCTGCTCCATTATTTCATACAAATGCCGGGAGAAGTCTTCTTTCCCCGTCATTCCAATCCTCGGATGAAAATATGATATGAAATATACAAAGGGTCCTTTCGATACTCCGCGAAGGCGCTCCAGTCGTAACACTTTTTTACCTTCATCGATCGACAGGTATTGAGCAACCTCGCTATTGGCCTCAACCCACGTTACTTTTATGTCGTAATTGATGAATTCAACGCCCTTGTTGTGCATCTCTTCGCTGAAGCTGAGCCAGTTGTTCAGACGTGTACTCACCGGGTTGTTCTGAACCCGTGTGCCTACACCCTTCTTGCGAATGAGAAGATTCTCATGGACAAGCTTATTCGTTGCCTGACGGATTGTGTTTCGTGAAATGCCCAGACGTTTGGCAAGTTCAACCTCTTTAGGGAGCAGCTTGCCTGACTTGTACGGCGGACTCTCGATCAATTTTCGCAGCAACTCTTCTACCTGGAGGTGAAGCGGAACCGGACTATCATGATCAATCTTTATTTCAATAGGTAGTCCTGTGGATGCTTTTGTTTTAACGGCCATTTCTGTACAACATTTCAAATTATGCCGGTTTGTTGAAAATTCCAATACGAAACCTTCATTCCTTCCTGTGACGACCTCATTTCCAGCTTGTACTTAAGTAACAAAACTCAAAACCGCGGGCCATCCTCAAACACTTTTCCCTCTGTTATTCCTCGCCAGGTGTCAGTACGAAAGGGCAATGCGGGAAGTCCATCCTTGCTAAACAGATCCAGCTGTCCGGGATTGTTGTCCCACGCATACCTTACAGCCACGGGATCCGACACATGATCTGACTCCACGACGACATGTTTGCCACGGATATACGCCCGTGCCCAATAGAACTTTTGATCAGCCCCGGCAATCTGGAACCCCCTGACAAATCCATACTTGTCGCGACTTATCAAATTTTCGGAATCAAACTCTATCAACGCTTTCCGGTTGTCAATTGCGGTTGACTTAAACGTCGGGCTCAACGCGATATTGGTGTTGCCATAGGCNACCTTCAATGCAACCTTACCTAACCTCGCTCCCACCTCCTGCTTATTCCTNGGGTGGATATCGCCGGCTTCGCCGATATCAATTGCAGATGCCATGCCTGTGTTGGGGAGTGATAATGCCATGGCCTGCGCCTCGCGTAACTCAGCCCAGTTGCTCTCACCCGGTTCTACCGACTCCGCTCCGTAGTTGGCGAGCTGGACGAATAAAAACGGAAGCTCAGGATTGCCAAACTGTTTCCGCCAGTCATCGATCAATGCAGGAAAGAGTGCGCGATATTCGTGTGCGCGGTCTGCGTTCGATTCGCCCTGATACCAAATTACTCCCTTGATTGCAAGCCTTGTCAACGGGGCGATATTTGCATTGAATAGTACACCAGGTGATGAAAACGGAGTCACATTCGGAAGGAAAGGCTCAGGGATTGGTTTCGCAATGGCACGACCTCTCCTGTAACTCCACTTACCGCGAAGTATATCATTACCCCAGAAGGGATGCGTCGTAAATCCACCAATATCACCGTTATCAAAGACGCGCACAACGAGGACATTGTCTGTTTCCTTCAGGATTTCCCGCGGTACCTGATAATTCCGATGGTTGTGTTTACCAAACGTCTCCCCCACTTTTTTACCGTTCACCCAGACAATATCATAGTCATCAATTTGACCAAGCCCCAGATGAAAATGAGCGCCTGAAAAGTCTTCTGGTAGATCAAAGGTTGTCCGAAACCACACCGCTCCATCGTGGTCGCGAAGGGCTGGTTCATTCTCCCAGCTATTGCCTGATGCATCAATCTCCTTCCAATCGGTGACATCCGTTGGAGGCAGATACCATTGTCCATCGAAGCCCGGGCCTTTAAGGTAGTATTGTTTTTCCCATTTAGCCCGCGTCTTTTCAAAGTCTGCCATGAGTTCTTTGAAGCCCTTTCCCTTTTTTATCACTGGATCGATGAGGGAGGCGAACTGCGGAAACTTTGCAAGCTTCTGGTTGCTCATCCACGTCTCTACGGAAGTGGCGCCCAGGTTATCGCTGATAAGGCCAATGGGCACTCCGATCTCGCGATGCAAAAACTTTCCAAAGTGGTATCCTACCGCAGAGAAAGCATTGATGTTGTCCGGCGACAGCGTCAGCCACCCTGATCCGTTGAGGTCGGCCTGAGGCATATAGTCCATCCCTACGTGTACAGTAAACAAACGCACATCGCCGCTCTTAATAAACGCCGTATCTATCTCGGTCCATCCTGTTTGCGCGACAGTCCATTGCATGTTTGACTGACCACCACATAACCAAAGGTCACCAAACAGAAGATTTCTGACTCGCAGTTCTTTTTTACCACGGACGATCATCTCATACGGTCCGCCAGCGCTGATGGGATCGAATTTCACACTCCAGTTTCCTGATCTATCGGCAGTTGCCTTTAATTCGCGGGCGTTCAGCTGAACGACGATTACTTCTTTGGGATCGGCCCATCCCCACACCTCTATGGGTACATCCCTTTGAAGCACCATGTTGTCAGAGAAGATAGTAGGCAACTTTGGATCAGCGACAGCTGACGCGCTCAAAAAAAGAAGAACGATACCAATAAGCAACGGTTCTGAAACCTTCATAATTCAAATCATTAAACACTCAACGCACCGCCAACAACCTGCAAGTTTTCCACGTGCAGGTGTTGACGAGATGCGAAACTAAACCAATTATTTTTTGTGGCCGTTGATGACACGCTCCGTTCGCACGAATGCTTTCAGCGTAGCACATCTTGTCCCTTCACCTTCACCGTAAGGTCGAATCGTATAGTCACCCACTGCGGCGGGAACGATAAATGTCTCCGCATAGTGAATAATGTATGGTTCAAATTTTCCATCAGGGCTTTCAACGATCGCTTCCCTTCCTTCAACTAAGTTGATTACGTTTACAACGCCCCCGGTATTATGCGAGACAACCTTGGTAAACCAGTGACGGCGCGTTTCGATGAATTGTGTTTCGTACAGCCCTGTCCGTTCCTCGATCCAGCCATCGCCTTCGGAGATTTTTTCGAACCGGTTGATCAGATTCTTTTGCGTCCACGATTTACGGCGGTCCCACTGAATCACTTTCTCACCGTGCTCAATGTTTATAGGCCGGGGCTTTCCATCCAGACCAAGTCTACCCCAGTCCCACAGCTTAAACGTAAAGTTGTAAGGTGTGGCGCTGATCTCAAGTACAACGCTGTCTTTACCCGAGCAATGAACGGTCCCTGCAGGGATCAATACGTGGTCATGTTTTTGAATTGGAAACTTATTCACATACTTATCAGCATCGAACAGGTTGCCGCCGCTCTGAGCAGTCTTTAGATCGCGAATCATATCCTCGGGATTCGTTTCGTCTTTCAGACCAAGGTATACCACTGCGTTATCCTTCGCATCAAGTAGGTAATAGCTTTCGTCCTGCGTATACTTCATTCCGAAATTCCGGCGGATATAGTCATCGGTCGGATGCACCTGAAGGCTGAGGTTTCCGCCATCCATTGTATCAAGGAAATCGAATCGGATCGGGAACTCTGCACCAAACTGCTCGTATACTCTTTTCCCCAGCAATGCTTCAGGCTCACGCAACACCAGGTCGATACTGGGTATCTCGACCGTGTGTTCTCCAAATTGAAGTAATAGGCTATTCTCTTCCGGGACGCAGTCAAACCCCCACGCGAAGTTGACAGCAGAGCGATCCAGGTCAGCTACTTCCTTGAGCCATTGTCCGCCCCAGGGGCCGGGATCAAAGAAAGGCACAACCCTGAAAGGCGTTTTCGTGGCCTTCTTCAATGCATCAAGGATACTTTCGCCGCGAACCATCTTGGGCGAGCCTGCCTTATTGGTATCCACCACGAAATCCCACTTATCAAATAGCGTTGATTTGTGTGCATCCAATACGCGCCAGTCAACGAAAAATGCCTGCTTATAGAGATATGAGAATTCAGAATTTCGATTTTTCACACCGAGATTGTCAACCAGCTTACGTCGCATGCGCAATTGAATTTCCCAGCGCGCCATATCGAGGTACACCAACAATTGTGCATCCGGAACAACATGAGCTGCCCCTTCCCCATAAACTACGACGACACCTTCGGTAATATTTGCAATTTGTTGCCTCACCTTCGCGAGCGAAGCAGTATCGAAAAACGAGTTGATTGTAAGTTTTGTAACAAAGCCAAAAATCCTGTCATCAGTCACGTCGGGATATACCATCTCTGCAATCTCCTCGGAAGGCTTGAACGCATCCGTAGTACGAACAAAGGTATTGTACGTCAAAAACTCTCGAAGGGCGTTCTCAACCTCATCATGAAGTACTCCGTGGTAGCAATCTATTGCCACGACAACACGCCCTCCGAGACGTTCTATATGCTGATTTAATACGTTGGCAATATCTTCCCAGCCGGTAGTACACTGCTCAGATTTATCACTAGCCTTGATAAAAGGATATTTATTAAAGTTTGATTTCATTCTCACGTTAAATTTTGCGCCGGTTCTCCGCCAGCATGTAATGCATCCCAAAAATTGCTGCAAATTCTATTTGTTCGGCTGCAACTAACTCCACCTCGTTGTTGGTCAACCATGTATTCTTCGTCATCATTTTCCTGACGTAAGCGATAACCTGATCACCACTGTTCATGATTCCGCCACCGATGATAACGCGTTGCGGATCATAACTCAGAATAAGGTTTATGATGGCCAGTGACCAGGCTTTGAGACAAGACTCTTTGATTTCCAATGCGAGAGCATCTCCGTCTTTCGCGGCAGCAAACACCGCGTTAAAGCTTACTTCTTTATTGTCTTTGAGTATAGATACATTCCGCAACGGCGAGCGATCAAGCAACGACTGCAACGCCCAGGTTGAGGCTTCTGATTCGACGCATCCCGTATTTCCACAGTTACATTCACAGCCGTGAAGATTGATAGACAGATGTCCACCGAGGTTACCAGCAATGAAGTGTCTGCCGCGAAGGATTTTTCCATTTAGCAGGACGGCGGACCCCACTCCGGTTCCCAGTGTTATCAACACCAGATCATCGCAACCTCGTCCCGCGCCGAATTGCCATTCTCCCAGCAGGGCAGCACGAGCATCATTTTCCAACGCTGCAGGAACACCCCAATGACGATGAGACCATCGGCTGAGGTCAAACCCCTGGGCATCGGGATACTTCACATACTTTGAGAGAATCTTCAGATTTTCCGGATCAACAATACCCGGAAAGGCAATGCCCACGCCCAATGGCTGCGCATCATGCTGCCGGAGCAGATTATCGATCTCTGTGGCAAGTGACTCCAGGCGGGCCTCAAGCGTTTCATGCGCCGACGCCGGAACCGTCATGCTTGCGATCATCATGCCCTCGGACACCAAGCCTACCTTGATACGCGTCCCGCCCATNTCTATTCCTATATCAACCCGCATCCGACTTATGATTTAGCATGTTTTACCCTCCACACTTGTTCAATCTCCTCCAGCGACTTCTGCTTTGTTTCCGGGATTTTGTACCAGATGAACACAAGCAGGATAATGGAGTTCACCATAAATAATCCAAATGTCATGGCACCTCCGGCGCTCTCAAGGAGCATCGGAGTAAACTGCGTGATGAAGATTACACCAACCCACAGAATGATGGTACAGAATGACATAGCGATCCCGCGTGTTTTCGTAGGAAATATTTCACTCATGATAACCCACGGAATAGGTCCAAGTGATGATGCGAAACATGCGATGAATCCAAAAATGCTGATTAGCAGCCATGGCCCAGTCGTAATATTGAAATGGAAACAGAGCGCCGCACCTGCAAGGCATATGATCATGCCGGCAACACCCCAGAGCAAGAGCGTCTTTCTTCCCGCGCGATCGATTAACCAGATCGCAACAAACGTAAAAAGTGTATTGATGACTCCGATGATGAACGTCTGCAGGAACGCCGACTCCGAACCGATGCCTATACTCTTGAATATTTCAGGAGCGAAGTAAATGATGGCATTTATCCCCGTGATCTGAGAAAACAACGCCAGGACTACCCCGACGATAAGGGCGATCCTGAGACCGGACCCAAAGAGTTCGCCGACAGTTCCCGTTTCGGAGGAAAGTGCGGACTTGATCTCGCCGGCAAGCACTCCAGCCTGCTCGGCTCCATTTACTTTCGCAAGTGTATCATGTGCCTCATCATTCCTCCCTTTTTTGATAAGCCACCTGGGACTTTCCGGTACGAGGAACAGGAGAACGAAAAACAGAAGTGCAGGTAACATTCCTGATCCCATCATATATCGCCATCCCGTGTCAACATTCCATGCTGCATCACCCTGCGCAGCGATCCGGAAATTGACGAAGTAAATCAGATTGATGCCAATTACAATCGCGAGCTGATAAAGGCTCACCAGCGTACCACGGATTTTTGCTGGTGCAATTTCCGATATGTAAAGTGGTGACAACATCGATGCAGCGCCAATGCCCAATCCACCGATAAATCGCGCAACGACAAACTGTGTCAGATTCGAAGGGATTGCTGCTCCCAGTGAAGAGATAAAGAACAGCACCGCGGTAACAATAAGAACCTTCTTCCTGCCGAAGACATCACTTAGGTATCCCGCGAACATT
>Ga0065721_10007382_pt1 | contig 13620 bp, 12 predicted proteins | sample Mesricmetagenome_FD_59108 | JGI IMG/M metagenome (GOLD analysis project Ga0065721, IMG submission 59108) | Mesophilic microbial community from rice straw/compost enrichment Sample: eDNA_1 v2 (version 2) | ecosystem: Engineered > Solid waste > Grass > Composting > Bioreactor | place: USA: Davis... | reverse complement strand
GGCATCATGCCCTCGTAGGGAGCTTTTGCAGCTGACTCATCACCTTTGAAGCGAACCAATGAAAACTCAGTCTCAACCAGTCCGGGATTTATCGAAGTAACCTTTATATTGTGCGGATTGAGATCAAGACGCATACCCTGAGTCAATGCATCAACACCAAATTTGCTCGCGCAATAAACATTTCCCTTGGGATAAACTTCCTTACCTGCGATAGAGCCGATATTGATAATATGTCCCTGGTTTCGCGCGACCATTACGGGGATCACCTCCCGTGATACATACAGCAATCCTTTCACGTTAATATCAATCATAGCATCCCAGTCAGCGACATCACCTGACTGTATGGGAGCCAGTCCATGGGCATTCCCCGCATTGTTAATGAGAACGTCTATATTTCGCCAGCTTTCCGGCAGAGACTTAAAAGCAGCCTCGACCTGACTGCGATCACGCACGTCGAAGTTCAGCGTGAATACATCAGTGACCTGACCTAACTCGTCATGGAGCTTGTCAAGACGGTCCTTCCGTCGCCCTGTAAGGATCATCCGGAAATTATTTCTCGCAAGTAGTCGGGCCGTTGCCTCGCCGATCCCCGACGTAGCTCCGGTAATTACGGCAAGTCTTTTATTCATAACGTTACTGGAAGAGGAAGTAGATGGTAATGGTATTCGTATTCACCCTACTAAGGGGATGTCCGAACTTATTAGTCCGGTTTTCCAGGATATCTGCAACACCTCGCGAAAAGCGAATCTCAGGTGAAAACTTGAACAGCGGATAATAGAGGTCGAAACCGAACCCCGCTTCAAGGCTGAAATTTGTCAACTTGACTTCAATAGATTCGCTGTTTTCAAGCTCGCGCTGACCGGAAGCCTGATAGGCAGGCTTAATTCCACCGACCATATACATCCTTACATTGCCCCTGCGTTCAGACTTGTATTTTAATAAGACAGGCAATTCAACCATTGTAGTTTCCACAAGACGGGTTTCATCAGGTGTGTTGTCGGTGAAAGCATACTTGACTTCGTGTTCGTAGAACGCAACCTTGGGCGTAAGACGAAAATCAAGGTAGTCGTTGAGCCTGTAGTTAACGATAAATCCGAGTGAAAAGCCGGGCTTCCACCGCGGTGTTATTGAATGCAGATTGTCGTAAAGCGATGAATCAACAAATGCATCGGAATACTTCAGCTGATATGACGTCGTGTGAAGACCGATGAGAAAGCCGTAGCTTAGTTTGCGATCATCGTAATTGGGATTGTTCTTTTCGACCCAGCGCTTCTGCCCAAACCCTTCGATTCCGGCCAGCAGCAAAAGGCACAACATTAAGATTTTGTACCGCTGTAGATGGAACTTATCCCGAAGGTTAATGCTTTGCATTGTGTGTTGTTAAATCCTACTTTGTCAAGAACCCGAAGAAAGTCGCCGCCATCAGGAAAAGCCTGCACGGATTCCGGCAAGTACGTATAAGCCGCCTTGTCGCTGGACACCGCACGCCCTACCCGGGGCAGTATGTGTTTGAAGTAAAAGTTGTATAGTTGCTTCATCGGGAACTTGCGTGGCCGGGAGAACTCCAGAACAATCAGTTTTCCTCCTGGTTTCAATACGCGAAAGATTTCACTTAGTCCCTTTTCAAGGTTTTCGAAGTTTCTCACACCAAATGCAACGGTCACAGCATCGAAATTATTTTCCGGAAAAGGAATATTCTCGGAATCTCCGGCTTTGAGATCAATGATGTGCTGAAGATTCCGGGCTGCGATCTTCTTCCGGCCCACTTCGAGCATTCCTTCGGAAATATCAATTCCGGTGATCTTCGCAGGTTTTAACGACATCGCCTGCAACGCGAAATCCCCTGTGCCGGTGGCCACGTCCAGAATCACCTGGGGGGATGCCTTCTCCAGCATTCCAATGGCCTTTTTTCTCCAGAGCTTATCAATGCCGAGGCTCAGAAAATGATTCAGGAAATCATATTTATGGCTGATGTTGTCGAACATCTTTGCCACCTGCTCTTTCTTACCGCTCTTATCGTCTTTGTAGGGAACTACCGTCATTCTCGCCTCAATTTGAGGCGAATTTAGGCTTTTGCCATTGGAAAGAAAAAAAGTTAACAGTGGGCGCCCGGAAATGACGTCCTAATTCGACAAAACCTTGAATTCTACCCTCCTGTTTAGTTGTCGGCCTTCGAGTTCATCGTCGTTGCTGGCCAGGGGCCGCGTCTTTCCATAGCCTACAGCCTTGATCCTGCGGGCATCAATTCCTTTTTTAGTCAAAAAATCTTTGACGGCTTCTGCGCGTTTACGGGACAGGTACATATTATAGTCGCGCGTACCAATTGCGTCGGTATGACCACCGATCTCGACACTCATGCCGGGGTTCGACCGCATCATGTTCTCCAGCAGATTCAATTCGGCGTAAGACTCGGTCTTAAAGGTAGCCTTGTCGAAGTCGAAATAGATGTTCCTCAACACGCCGGAAACGCGTTCGACGAGCTTGCGCATTTCAACGGTACGGTTAACGGTCCGAGGTTCTTCAGTAGCACCATCCACGCGCAGTGTCTGATTTTGAAACGCATATCCGTCGCGTTCCACAGTAAGCCTGTAATTTTTCGCAATCGGACTGGTAATCTTAAACTCATAGATACCGCTNCCCTTTGAAGCCATNGCTACGACCACGTTATCGTCTGCACCCGTGAGGCGCAACTTGGCNTCGATATTCCGTCCATCCGTTGCATCGACAACCGTAACAACCAGAAGCAAAGGCTGAACTTCCTTCTTCACTACCGCGGGTTCGCGCGGGGTCTCAGGTTCAACATTGGCAGTTGTATTGGTATCGTCCTCCTCGTCTTTCTTGGGCTCCGGAGTGCGTTCCGCGATAGGTGGCACATTTTTCAAACCTTCCGGAATTGTAATCATGTAAATATCAGTGTAACCGAGTCCGTCTTCCCGAACAGAGCTGTAATAAGCGCGTTTCGAATCCTTTGATGTCACGAAATAAATATCATCATCCGGAGTATTGATCGGATAGCCAAGGTTCTCGGGCGCACTCCATTCGTTCGTGGTGGGGTCAAAGGTTGCCTTGAAGATGTCGAATCCCCCCATGCCTTTGTGCCCCATACTACTGAAGTAGAGTGTTACACCGTCGTAGTCGATAAAAGGAGCATCGTCATCCTGAGGGGTATTTACCCTCGGACCTAGGTTTTTCACGTTCGACCATTGACCTTTGCTGTCCTTGGTGGCTTTATAGATATCAAGGCCGCCGAAACCACCGGGACGGTTACTTGAGAAATAGATCGTAGTTTCGTCGGCCGAAATTGTAATTGATTTTTCCTCGAACGATGAGTTGATAATTCCTGGCAGGGGCTGGGGAACCGTCCACACGCCGTTCTTTTGTTCCGTAAAATAAAGATCTCCGTTGCCTTCATCAGTATATACGAACAGCATGCTACCATCGGCCGAAAGTGCAGAGTTGGAGTTGTGAAAGGGTGTGTTCACCGGTGCACCAATATTCTTGGCAGGCTGCCACTTACCGTTGACTTTTCGTGCAATGAAGATATCTTCCCAGGGTTTGTTATCATCATATACGTTCTCGTTCATGTTGTCTTCCTTCCGGCGAGTGGTAAAAACAATCTCGTCTTCAGCCTCGTTGAGCACCGGAGCATAATCTTCGTATTCCGAGTTGATTTCCCGACCGATATTGACAATGGAAAAGTTTCCGGGCTTTGCCGTGAATTCCAGACCATTCTCGCATTCGAAGATGGCGCGTTCAACAATAGCAACGTCAATCTTGTCGCGTCCCTGATAGTTGGGCTTGGCGGCAAGCTTCTCGAGATACATGTAGTAAAACTGGATCGCTTTTTCGAACTCCAGGGCGTACTGATAGCCTTTTCCGATGCGGAATTCGATGTCAAACCGGTATCCCGGATCCTGACGGAAAACGCGAAGCAGATACTTGACCGACCTTCCCTTGTTGATGGTATTCAGGTGCATTATCCCCGCCTCGTAGTTTGCCTTGATGAACGTTGTATCAAGATCAGCAGCGGTAACCACGATCTCGCGCGCGTCATCAATAGCTTTCGTCGCACTGAGAATCTCCTCCGCCTGAATCATATATTCCCGGGCCAGTTCCTTGTTTTGTTCCTGACTGAAGACCGGTAGCGAAAAAAGTAACAGCGTCAAAAAAATCAGTACGCTTCTGATACTGGACATTGCTGAAAAAATTATTGTAACAATCTAGTACTACAAAAATAGACATGAATATAATACAAAATCAGTAAAACGGTGGGTCGGTAAAGGCAAATGTACCGGTATAAGGCACACTGTTCTTACATTATTAGTAATTTCACCTTCAATCTTTACTTGAACCTGATGAACATTACCTCAGCAGTATTTATTTCAAGCTTTGCGAATGTTGAAAAATGCCCAGCTCCGGACAAAGCTGAGTTTGCTTTTATTGGAAGATCCAACGTGGGTAAGTCTTCGCTGATCAATATGCTTACCAATAGCAGGCATCTGGCTAAAACTTCCGGCAAACCNGGAAAGACGCAAACTATCAACCATTTCCTGATCAATGANCGCTGGTATCTCGTCGACCTTCCTGGCTACGGCTACGCAAGTGTCAGCAAAAGTACACGGGCCGGTTTCGGCAAAATGATCGAACAATATGTATTGAAACGCGAAAACCTTGCATGTCTTTTTGTTTTAATTGATTCGCGCCTTCCGCCCCAGGCAATCGATACCGACTTTATTGAATGGGCAGGCAGTAAAGGCGTTCCGCTTGCGCTCGCCTTCACCAAGTGCGATAAGCTTTCAAAGAGCGAGCTTTCAAAAAATATCTCGCACTACAAAAAGACGTTACTCAAAGCGTGGGAAGAGCTCCCTCCTATTTTCCTTACTTCGGCCGAAAATCGCCAGGGTAAAGAAGAATTGCTCAACTTCATCGACGACGCAGCCAAGACATGGACATCTATTGCAGAAGACTCCGATGAATGACCCCATATGTCGGCCCCGGCTGTTTGGAACTTCACCGTAAGTTTTTTTAGTTTGCCGCCTCAAACGCGAAAGAAAATGACATTAGCAGAAATAGCCACAATTACAGGCAAAGGTGGGTTGTTCAAAGTAGTCGCTCCAACGAAATCCGGTGTGATCCTGGAATCGCTGGACGAAGCGAAAACCAAATTGGTGGCTACTTCAAACCATCGCTTATCCCTTCTGAACGAAATCTCGATATATACCACCTCACGCGAAGGAACCGTACCCCTGCAGGACGTGCTCAAAAAGATCTACAGCGAATTTGCTGACGATCCGGGTGTTGACGGAAATTCCGACGGCGCGGAACTCAAATCATTCCTGAAAGCGGTGGTCCCCGATTTCGACGAAAGCCGGGTTTATGTTTCCGATATTAAAAAACTTCTCCGTTGGTATGATATCCTTCGCAAGTTCGCCCCAGAAATTTTTCAGGACGAGCCAGCGAAAGCTGACGCAGAAGAGGCAAAGCCTGAACGCAAGTCCTAAGGCATCTCCATAGCTTTCTTTACCATATTCTTCGACCCGACAAAAAACGGTGTACGCTGGTGCAGGCGCTCCGGTTGAACGTCGAGTATTCGCATACTTCCGTTAGTGGCGCTGCCTCCGGCTTGCTCAGCAATGTACGCAAGAGCATTACATTCGTACATCAGCCGCAATTTCCCGTTTTTGTCTTTATTGGTTGAGGGATATATGTAAATCCCGCCCTTCAGCATATTGCGATGAAAATCGGCCACGAGCGAACCAATGTAGCGCGCCGTATAGTTCTGATCCTTGCAATACTTAAGGTAATTCCTAACGGAAGGGCTAAACGAATTCGACAAGCCTTCATTGACTGAATACGTCCTTCCGTCTTCGGGCATAGTCATATCGGGATGCGACAGAAAATACTCGCCCAGGGTGGGTTCGTAGGTGAAGCCGTTTACACCAAAGCCTGTGGTGTACACCAACATCGTCGACGATCCGTACAGCACATAACCCGCGGCTACTTGTTGATTCCCAGGCTGAAGGATATCCATCGGAAGAATGGGCGTACCCACTGGACTCTTCCGTCGGTAGATCGAGAAAATCGTTCCGATGCTTACGTTGACATCAATATTCGACGAGCCATCGAGGGGATCAATCGCAATTACATACTTCCCCTCATTATTGAGATCAACATAAGTTTCTGACTCTTCCGAAACAAGGGCACAAACCTCCCCGCCTTTGGCAAGGGCACGGGTAAAGCGGATGTTGGCCAACACGTCAAGTTTCTGTTGTTCATCGCCCGCCATATTTTGTGATCCCATCGCACCCATTATGTCGATCAAACCTGCTTTATTGACTTCGCGGTTTACTACTTTTGACGCCAAGGCAATATCCCGCAGCAGTTGAGACAATTCCCCGCTGGCATACTGAAACTGGTCCTGATTTCTTTTGATAAACCGGTCGAGCGCAGTGCCAATGGGCTGGGCAATCCGCGATTTTTCAATACTGGTATGGGATGCTATCGGGTCAGTCATAAGTTTGAGTTAATGCTCGCAAATTAGTCAGTGCAATCGATTTAGTACAANAAAATGAACGTTTTTAAGTTCGGTGGCGCGTCAATTCGAAGTGCGTCAGGAATCCGCCAGGTAGCCAAAATCCTNGCCTCTGCCCCCACGCCGCTGGTCGTNATTGTTTCCGCCATGGGCAAGACNACCAACCTCCTCGAACAAGTCCATCTCGCCGCCAGCCGGGGTANAGACTTCTCTTCCCTCAANAATGAAAGCCTCGCGTACCATCTCGACATCATCCGGGAACTGTTCGACGATCCCGAACCCACGACCAAGCTTGTGAAGGACGAATTTGATGCCCTAACGAACACATTCACCGAAGCACTCCCATTCGATACGACGTACGATCAGGTGGTATCAAAAGGGGAAGTTATTTCTTCACGCATCGTTGCGCAGTACCTCCAGAATCAAGGTTTGCCTGTACGATGGATTGATGCGCGTAAGCTGATCGCCACGGATCGTACTTACCGCGAAGGCAAAGTAGACTGGGAAACAACAAGGTCCAGAATTCGCGCGAACCTCGCTGGAATCCAAAACGAGTTGCTCATCACACAAGGTTTTATTGGTGGCACCGACGATGGATTAACCACCACACTGGGACGTGAAGGCTCCGATTTTTCCGCAGCCATTTTCGCATCCTGCCTTGATGCAGCATCAGTAACTATATGGAAAGACGTTCCCGGCGTGATGAATGCCGATCCTAAACGACTTCCGGCAGCAGTCGTGTTTAACGAACTCCCGTTCCGCGAAGCCGCAGAGATGACTTACTACGGCGCATCCGTCATCCACCCCAAGACGATCAAGCCTCTTGCGAATAAAGGCATCCCATTACTGGTAAAGAATTTTGATAATCCGGAACTACCGGGGACACGAATTCATGAATGCATGGTCAGGGAATTACCACCACTGATTGTTTTCAAAGACAATCAGTGCCTCATTTCGTGTAAGGTAACCGACTACTCATTTGTGAACGAACAACAGCTGTTCACCATTTTCCACGCGCTCCACGAACTCAATATTCGCATCAACATGATGCAGAACTCAGCGATCTCATTTTCCTTTTGTATCGATTTTCGGGAATCCAAGCTGATGCCGCTGCTCGACAGGCTTCAACAGCATTTTGAAGTGTACTACAACACCGGGCTAACCCTCGTCACGGTGAAAAACTATGACGCCGCAACTTTTGAGGCTTACAGGAAAAAGCCGGGGGTTATTCTGGAACAGTCTTCCAGATCGACGCTGCAGGTTCTNATCAGAAATCAGGACACGGAATGAGTTTGCTTCACATAGNCAAGAAANCCATCAAGCGCCCGGTCGAGGATGTCGTAAACCAGATCAAAGCCNTCTTCCCCGCCAAAATACGGGTCTGGTACCTCCAGGCCTTTCCCGTCNGGGTCGAATTCCCGAAGCANTGAAATCTTGTGGGAATGCTGGTCTGCCCCCTCAAGACTCATGACGTTCTGGAGGTTGCTATTATCCATCGTAAGGATGTAGTCGAAGTACGAAAGGTCATCCTCCGTGATCTGCCTGCAGAAATGGTCTACTGCAATGCCATTTTTTCGTGCATTCGCCAGGGTACGCGGATCCGGCGGCTCGCCAATATGGTAATCACCAGTTCCGCATGAGTCGACCTCGAAATGCTCAGCCAACCCGGCCTGTTTGATTTTGTGATTAAAAACGGCTTCCGCCAAAGGTGAGCGACATATGTTACCGAGGCACACGAACAAAACTCTGATTTTTTCCATTCCTGGGTGTCTTCGAAATTTTTTTGATAAAATTAATTTTTTCGGGGTTACTTTCTTACATCAAGCTGTATTCACGGGCATAAGCACACTTTAATCCGCCTTTTGTGTGAAAGCCTGTTCAGTTCGTCTGGACGGGCTTCTTTTTTTCCAGCTGACGGCCAATTATCGGCATTCTCGATCGTTGAATTCCTGCATTTTCAGGAAAAAAAACTACATCCTCACAAAAAAAAAGGCAACATCGGACCCGTGCTTTGACATCCAGGAACATCTGGTTAAGTTGAAAACGGTTGCGCTCCGGCATACAGATAATTGAATATATCGTCGGGCCAGCCAAATACATCCCGACAGGTAAATCAAAACGGAAATGGAATTTATCAAAGTAAATGATCAATACGCCGACGGTGTGGCCCTGATTGAACTAAATCGCCCAAAAGAACTTAACGCGCTAAATCCGCAGCTTATGCAGGAACTGCGGGATGAAATCCAGCGTCTGGACAGGCTCGACGCCGTGCGGGCTATCATCCTTACGGGAAACGAAAAAGCTTTCGCGGCTGGCGCTGACATCAAATATATGGCTGACAAGTCGGCGATTGACATGTTGCTTTTGGATCAGTTTGCTACGTGGGATCAGATTCGGAAAACGAAGAAGCCGATCATCGCAGCTGTGTCTGGCTTTGTGCTCGGCGGAGGTTGTGAACTTGCCATGATGTGTGATATGATCATTGCCTCCGAGACTACAAAATTCGGTCAACCAGAAATTAAGCTCGGCGTAATTCCTGGCGCAGGCGGCACCCAACGCCTGACGCGGGCTATTGGCAAAGCCAAGGCAATGGAGCTTGTACTTACAGGACGTTTCCTCTCCGCTGAAGAGGCGCACTTTTATGGGTTGGTAAACAAGGTGGTCCCGGTTGAAATGTATCTCTATGAAGCTGCAAAGCTTGCGGGCGAAATTGCATCGATGTCGCCCTTAGCGGTACAGTTAGCAAAAGAAGCTGTAAACCGAAGTTACGAAACGCACCTCGACGAAGGGCTGCATTTTGAACGCAAGAACTTTTACCTCGCCTTCGCATCCGAAGATCAAAAAGAAGGTATGCGCGCGTTTATTGAAAAACGTGCCCCTGAGTTCCGTGGTAAATAATTAACGTACATTGATACCGAAGCCCGCAGTGATAGCCTGATACTTTTGTACGGTATAATCAGCGTGCAGAGTAAACACGGCGAGCTTCAAACGGAAACCTGCGGTAACGCGCGGGCCTGATGCACTAAAGTCGAGGTCAATGGGATTCTTTTCAAACTCGTCATTCGTATCTCCGTCGCCATTGAGGTCATAGTGTCCCTTTAACCCAATATTTGATTTGGCAACGTTGTAACCAGCGCCGGCATAAAGGGTCAGTACAGAAAACTTCTTCGACGCAACGGCCTGAATAGTCGTGGCACTCATACTGATGCTCCCACGCTGGTCTTGCTCCTGGGTCGTAGTTGGATTTGTATCCAGATCAAAATTCAGGTCCAGCTTCGTATATCCAAAGAATCCCGACAAATCAAATGGAAGAAGTTTTATTCCGGGAATGTATTGCTTGATATCGTGCATCACCCCGACACCCCAGAGCTTGAACTCACCTTCACCCTGAATATCCAGAGTAGGCACGAACCTGATCTTTACATCTGTTCCCTTGGGAAGTCCAATGCCAAGGTGAATCATTGGTACGGGCATAACGTTCGCGCCGATTTCCTCCTCAAGTCCGAGGCCGGGAGGGCCAGAAAGTGAAACAGGAGCAGCCGGTCCCGAGGGATCCCTTCGATATTCAAACTTTGATTCTTCATTCGGACCGAAGATCGTAGGCGCATTCGGATAGCCCGGCGAATCACTTTTCAGAGAATAGTGCTGCAGTCCAAGATTACCCACATTGAACCAGGTATCGCTGGTCGGAATACGCATCAGGCTCACCGTGGTCGTCAAATCAAACCCAACCACCTTATGTGCCTTCGCTGTGTTGTACCACCCCTGGTTTAACCCCAGACTGGTCGACTTCATAAACGGCGAAATATATTCCCGGATCAGCACTTTCGTTTCAGCGATATCTTCCGTTAAGAGGTTTCCGATATCGTCCTGCGCATAGGTCGCCGTACAGAACGAGAGACATATCAGCATGACTTTTAGCGAAAGAATCGGGTGTTTTTTCATTGGTGTGATTTTATCGAACTTAAAAATATACAAAAACCGCGGCCCGGCACCGCAAGATTTTTAAAATTTTGACACATATGTATAACGACTCTCTGCGAATGGTATTTTTGCAGACGTGACGATGCTTTACAATCTCGGCATTCATGGAATGTCCTTGCTTTTTCAATTACTCAGCCCATTTCACGCGAAAGCGAAAAAATCGGTGCAGGGACGAAAAGGGCTCCTTCAGCAAATAACCCGCGAACTCAGCGATAATACCGCCCCGGTGATCTGGATGCACTGCGCCTCTGTCGGCGAATTCGAACAAGGCCGACCCGTGCTCGAAAAAATCAGACGCGAATTTCCTCAGTACAAAATCATCCTCACGTTCTTTTCGCCCTCAGGATACGAACTCAGAAAAAACTATGCGGGAGCTAACCATGTTTGGTACCTCCCATGGGATACGAAAAACAACGCTGAAAAGTTTGTAACTGCGATCAATCCATCACTGGCCATCTTTGTGAAATATGAATTCTGGTTTCATTATAGCGATGCCCTTTGGAAACGAAAAATTCCACTTATTTCGATTTCATCTATCTTCCGACGCAATCAGGCTTTCTTTAAATCATACGGCAGATTATATCGCGAGATTCTGAAACGATTCTCCTATTTCTTCGTTCAGAACGACGAATCCGTGCAGTTGCTCAAAGGAATTGGCATTACCAACTCTCAGGTTGCTGGCGACACGCGCTTTGATCGGGTAAAGGAGATTGCAGATAAGCGCGAGCCGGTTCCGATAGCAGCTTCGTTTAAAGCTGATGAGAAGTTGCTTGTGGTAGGAAGTTGCTGGCCTGAAGATCTCGACGTGCTGTTACCACTGATCAATGAACAACGGATCAAAGTGATTATCGCGCCGCATGAAATTGAAGAAGGCTTCCTTCAGCAGATTGAACGATCCCTTACGGTAAAATCCATTCGCTATTCGGCAGCTCCTGGCGCAGACCTCGCCGCGTATTCCGTATTGATCATCGATAATGTGGGCTTGCTCAGCAGGTTATATTCTTATGGAGAATTCGCGTATGTCGGTGGGGCATTTGGGAAAGGCCTGCACAATATTCTCGAAGCCGCGTGTTACGGGTTACCAGTATTCTTTGGGAATCGTAATTATAAGAAGTTTCAGGAGGCACGCGACCTGATAAACCTTGGCGGTGCGTTTGAAGTTGGAAGTTATACCGATTTGCGGGCAAAATATGAGATGTTGAACCAGCCTGAAAACTTCCTGCTTGCGGCAGAAGTTACCCGTCAATACATCGAAAGCAATCTTGGTGCTACGGAACGTATTTTGAACTATTGTAGAAAAATCCTCTGAGTATGGAAGGTTTGGTAATGCGTTCAACCGGTTCATTTTATGATGTCATGACTGCTGACGGACAACGGTATAATTGTCGGGTCCGTGGCAAGATTCGTCTTGAAGGAATTAAGGAAACTAATCCCGTGGCCGTGGGCGACCGCGTCGAATTTGATCTGCTCAATGACATCGGTAACATCACGGCTATCCTGCCGCGGGAAAATCACATCCTGCGCAAGTCGGTAAAAAAGAAAGGTCATAGTCATGTGCTCGCCGCAAATATCGATCAGGCGATGCTGGTGGTGACCCTTGCATTCCCGCGTACCTCCCTGGGATTCATCGACCGATTCCTTGTGAGCGCAGAATCGTTTCGGATACCCCAGGTGATCGTCTTCAATAAGAAGGATTTGCTCGACAACGACTCGCTCGAAGAGGTCCTGGCTTTGATGCGTCTTTACCAGGGTATCGGCGTTACGTGCTTTTCAGTCTCGGCAAAACGCAGTGACCTCGATGAACTAAAGCGAACCCTGCACAACAAGACGACACTTGTCGCCGGACATTCGGGTGTCGGCAAGTCCACGCTACTAAACAGCATATCACCGGAAATCAAACAGACCACCGGCGACGTGTCGAGTTTCACGGAAAAGGGAACCCACACAACTACGTTCGCCGAGATGTTTCGGATTGACGACACCACCTATGTTATCGATACTCCGGGTGTAAAGGAACTTGGCCTCGTCGATATGACGGAACAGGAGATTTCAGATTACCTTCCTGAAATGCGCGAACTACGCCTGGACTGTAAGTTCGGAGCCAGGTGTATCCACATCAATGAACCAGGTTGCCGAATAAAGGAAGCCGTAACGAATGGTGAGATTGCCTTGTCGCGATACGAGAGCTATTTGAGTATGGTCGCCGACGATGACAACCGCAAGTAACTACCTGTAGCGAAGTCGATGATAAGTACGCCGGATGAATGACAACGGCAAGCTGAAATTTCTCAACGCGTACAGTATTCGTGAAAGCACATCAGGTGCCCCGGTCGTGCGCATCAATTCGTAAAACAGCTCCCCCTCAGCAACATTCCCTGTCATCACACAATGCCGGAACTCATAGCGCAGCCGTTGCTGCAAGGCAAGCACCTCCCGGGAGTTTCGATTCATAGCTGCAATCTTTCTGCAAACCAGATAGGTGGAGTAAGCTTGTTTGTCCCCCGCGGAATAAACCTTCGTACTCAAGGATGTTCCTGAGAGCCGTATTTTGGTCAGCGGTTTATCAAGAAATCCATATAAAAAATTCCGGGATGATCTCACCCAAAAATCAAAATCCTCATAAGAAAGGTTCTCGTCATATCCATTGAGTGTCTGCATCACTGCGTTTCGCACGAGCATGGTCGGCGCGGGAATAAAGAACCTTTCCACAACGTTTGCATAAACATCACCTTCAGGAACCTGACCGATTCTTTTGAGCCTTCTCAGATGATCAAAGTGACGCCTGACTTCCATGCCCTGCTCGTCGATGTAAATAGCATCCGTAAATACAACTCCACACTCCTTGCCTTCTTTTTGAAAGTAATTCACCTGCTTCTCAATTCGNTCAGGAAGCATTACGTCGTCGGTGGCAAAGTCTACGATAAANTCACCTGATGCCATGCGCCAGCCAATGTTAAAGGCGCTGCATAGGCCGACATTCTTTTCAAGAAGCACTTTTTTTACAACGTCACGCTCGCGTACAATCGCATCAATAACTCCGCGGCTTCCATCCGTGCTGGCGTCATCGACTACAATTATTTCAATATTTTGATATGTCTGATTGA
>Ga0065721_10051765_pt1 | contig 13622 bp, 7 predicted proteins | sample Mesricmetagenome_FD_59108 | JGI IMG/M metagenome (GOLD analysis project Ga0065721, IMG submission 59108) | Mesophilic microbial community from rice straw/compost enrichment Sample: eDNA_1 v2 (version 2) | ecosystem: Engineered > Solid waste > Grass > Composting > Bioreactor | place: USA: Davis... | reverse complement strand
AAGAAGAACCGGGTAATCCCAGAAGCGGAAGCCTTCCGTCGGGGAATCGCTCTCGGCTACCGCGAAGAAAGACTTGCGGTCCGCGCCTTCTACGCGAACCATCAGGTAGAACTTGCCGTTCAGCTCGATCGCGCCCGCGTTGAAGGCGGCGTTGACGCCGATGCGCTCCATCAGGTACGGGTTCGTCTCCGGGTTCAGGTCGTAACGCCAGTACAGCGGAGCGTGCTCGGCTGTGACGACAGGGTGCTCGTGACGGAAGTAGATTCCGTTGCCGGGCACGACGGCCGGGTTCGGCCTTGCTATCAACTCTTCTTGTTTAGCGGCCAAGCTCTTCAATTGCTCCATCCAAGTGCTCATTCCATTATCCCTCTCTCTTAGAAATTAATGCGCTCCAGCGCCTCGAAGCATGCGCGGCTATTATGGTAAGGACATTTCCATGCCCCGACCTTCGGTTGTCCGTCGGCGCGAACCGGAACTCCGGCGCGCGTGACTTGCCAATGCCATTCGCCGCCCTCGCGGTCGCTGATGTAATCGCGGATGAACGACCAGCTCTTCTTGGCGGCATCCAGGTATGCGGAATCGCCGGACAGCTGATAGGCGTTCAAGAAGCCGACCATCGCTTCGGCTTGCGGCCACCAATCCTTCGAGTCGTCCAGATGGCTGTCGCCGTCGAATTCGTTGTACACGCCGCCGTCCTCGTCCACGCCTTGCTCCAGCGTCGCGCGCGCCATTTGAAGCGCCGCTTCCTTCACGCGGGGAAGAAGCTCCTCGTCGCCGAGCACTTCGGCCGCTTCCCAGAGCAGCCAGCTGCCCTCGATGTCATGGCCGTAGGACACGTGAGGAGTCTTGGAATGCCACTCGTCGTCGAAGAACAGCAGGAAGTGGTGCGTGTTCGAATCGATGATTTTGTCCAAATGAACCTCGATAAGCTCCTTCAGCTTCGCCCGCAGTCCCTCCGGCTTCCATACGCGGTAAAGGTTCGTATAGCCTTCCAGCACGTGCAGATGAGTGTTCATCGACTTGCGTTCGTTCAAGTCTTTGCCGCTGAGGCTAAGCTCCGCCGTCTCGGTCCAGTCGCGTGCCAGAGCTTCGACGTAGCCGAGGTGCACGGGATCGTAAGCATGCTTCTCAAGCAGCTTGTAGATCTCGCCCGCCCATGCCAGCGCCTCTTGGTCGCCCGTCGCGCGAACGAACTCGGCAAGCGCGTAAATGACGAACGCTTGGCCGTACACTTGCTTTTTGTCCGCCGTCGCCTTGCCGTTCACGTCGATCATCCAGTAAAGACCGCCGAATTCGGAATCCCAGAACTTCGTGCGCAAAGTCTCGTAGGCTCGTTTGGCCATCTCCAGATAAACTTCATCTTTATAAGAGCGGTAAGCGGACGCGAAGGTCCACAGAATGCGCGCGTGAAGCACCAAGCCTTTATCCGCGTCCTCCACGACTTCCCCGTTGCTCTTGATTTCGCCGATGAAGCCGAAGCGCTTGCTGTCCACCGTGTTCTTGATCCAGTAGTCCAGGATGTTGATCTTGAGTTCGGACGTCAGCTGATCGCGCCATTGCGCCGTTGCGAGTTCGGTCATGTTCCCATCTCCTTCTGTCTATTGCCTCGTTTATTTATTCAATAGGTTCGTATAATGGTCGCGCACGACGTTCGCCGCCTGCTTGCCGTACATGCAATAATCGTCGTTGGCCGCCGCTTCGGAAGCGTCATACAGCTTGGCCGGCCAATCCCAGAGCATGAAGCCCCTCATCCAATCGCGCTTCGCGTTCGCCGCGAACATGTCCTCGTAGTACCGCTTCTGCGCCTCTTCGGACGGGCCGCCCGGAAGGGACCAATCGTTCGGACGGTGCGGGGAACCTTCGCGGCTCGGACATCCGGCTTCCATGAAGAAGAATGGCTTGTTCCACTTCTTCACGACGCCTTCGATGCGATCGAGCTGTTCCTCCCATTCGCCGATCGGATAGTATCCGCTGGAGGAGATGATGTCGACCGCATCCCACCAAGCCACATATCCTTCCTGATACTTGTCGCAGTTGTAGGTAATCAGCCCGTCATAGATCGGGCGAACCTCGGAGATGAGCTGGCGCCATTCGGTCTCCCGCTTGTCCGTCTGAACCATCTCGCAGCCGATGCAAAACATCTCGCAGTCCTCTTCCTTCGCGATAGCTGCGTAATGCTTAATGAATTCGCCGTAGGAAGCGAACCATTCTCTCCAGCTCGGCTCTCCGGGAATCTCGTTGTCGAAGAATCCGATATGAGCGCGCCAAGTGCCGTTCGCGCAATTGACGACCGGCTTCAGGCACACCTTAAGGCCAAGCGACTTCGCCTTGCGAATAGCCGAGCGAACCTCGGCGTCCGTTACGGTAGGCTCCTCGCGGAAAGGAATCGTCGTCGATTGCGGGTGCTCCTGCAGCGCCGCCAGAGCGATTGCAACCCAATTCACGCCGAGCTTCGCCATCTCTTCCATCGAATAATCCGCGGCTTCGCCCGTCCAGCTCCCGCGAATACCGGTCCATCCCCACGTCATCCCGCATACGGTCTCCGACCAGCTGTTCATGCGTTCACTCCTCGTTCGGTTCATTTTTGTAAACCAAAAATGTTATCTCTGTTAGCTATTTGTTTCTCTATTTAAAATAACATCTCACATTTTGCATTTTATCACCCTAGCAATAGAAGTCAATAACAAGCCTATGGGAGGTTTATTTTGGGAGCGTTGCATAGCAGTCGGCACGGTAAATCTGTGCAAAAAAGGAAAAGCCCGAAGGTCCCTTAATCGGGGTCTTCGGGCTTGCGACTAACGCTTCTGGCGAGTCGGTGAATTTGTTAGGATTGGCCGACTGCGCTTTGGACAAACAATCGATAGATTATGACAGCAGCTTCGGCCCTCGTCGCGGCAGCTTGCGGTTCGAATTGGCCGTTGCCGGTTCCCTGAAGGATGCCGCTCTTCGCCATGTTCGTAACGGCTTCTGCGGCATAGCCGGCTACGGCATCGGAATCGGTGAACGCGGCTTCCGAAGAGACGCCGGAGGTTCCGTCATCCAGCGCTATTCCCGAAAACTCTGCAATTCGGAACAGGATAACCGCCATCTCCTGCCTGGAGATCGGATCGGCAGCTCCGAAGAAGCCATCCGGCCTTCCGGTCACGATACCTAAACTAGCGGCAGAGGCAACCGCATCATAATACCAGTCCGATGGGCTGACATCTTTGAAGCTTGCTGCGGTGCGGGAATCGCCCCACTCGAAGGCGCGGGCTGCCATCTGGATGAACTCCGCCCTTGTCACTTGAGCTTGCGGATAGAAGTTTCCTTCGCCATCGCCTTGAACGATCCCTCTTGCCGCCATCGCTTCTATCGCCGAATTCGCCCAATGAGACGCGTCGACATCTGAGAAGCGGACAGATGCGTAAGCAGGAGCGTACATGCTCAAGTGCGCGGGCCGGAAAACAACTCGGCCTGAAGCCGCATCATACCAAGCGTTCGCAACGATTTGCAGCTCTCCGGCTTCGGTCACATAGTAGATGACGACGTTCTCAGCCTTTTCTCCCGGTTGCAGTTCGTAAGTCAGACTTACCGTAACGCTGCCCGGTTCGAAGCTGGAGAGATTTCGCCCGTCTGCCGTCAGCGTAATATCATAGACGATAGCGTTGCCAAGCCTCGCTTGGACGTCGGCCGAGAACTCCGATAAGGGCCGCTTGGCAATCGTCAGTTGATAGGTATCGACTTCCCCTGCTCCCAACAGGACGTCCAGGTCGATGCTGAAGGTTGCCCATCCGGCATCGATCTCGATTGCCGAAATCGCTGCTCCTCCGTCCCGGATGGGATCGGCCGGAATCGCGATAACGAGACGTGTCGCTTCCTCTGTGCCCGTAATCGTGAGGGTCAAAGGCCCATTCCCGGATAGTTGGATCGCCTTCCGCAGCAGGTCGGGATCGACCGCGACGTTCGCCGTGCCCGATGCATCCGTGCCCGCTTTCACGGAGATGGCGCCTGTTGGGCCGACACCAGCGCCGTTATCGCTTGTTGTGTCTGGGCTCGACGAACCTGAACCGCTTGTTCCCGGATTCGTGGTGCCCGGGTCTGTTGTCCCTGGATCTGTCGTCTCCGGGTCGGTAGTCCCTGGATTTGTCGTCTCCGGGTCGGTAGTCCCTGGATCGGTCGTACCGGGATCCGTCGTTTCTTCCTCAAGCGCGGCAATCTTAATGTAATCCAGCTCCGCGTAGCCATCCTTCTTCGTGAGCTTGATCGTGTTCGCTCCAGCCTGCAGATCGACCTCTACCGTTACCGTCTTGCGATTGCCCTTGTTGGCATAAGCATTGATCCATCCGCCGGAAGGCGCATACGAGACGACCGAATCGGTTCCATTAACGGTCAGCGTATGAGTCGATACGGTGTCCGTTCCGTTGCCGTAGCCGATCTCCAGCTCATACGTGCCCGCTTCCGGAACGACGGGGCTGAAGAGAAGCGAGCTGGCGGCGTTATTGATGTAACCGACGTAGCGGAAGTCTGAGGCATAACTGCCGGTGAACACCTGCGCGTCATTGATGACGGCATTCTCCGCTTCAAGCCGCTGTTCGAAAGCCCCGATTGTCGTTAATTGAATATAATCGAGTTCCGCGTAGCCGCCCGCTTCTCCTTTGGTCAATCGAATGGTGTTCGCACCTACATTAAGCGAGACGCTAGCGATTGCCGTTCCAGTCAGGCCGCTCCACGTCCAGCCACCCGTCGGTTCATAGGCAACCGTGCCTTCTGCAACCCCGTTGACGGTCAATTCCTGTGTGGACACGTTCTCCGTTCCGTTCGCGTAACCGATTGTGAGTTCATACTCTCCAGCCGACGGAGCTTGCACGGAATATTCAACATAGCTGTCCGCGTAGTCGATCTGACCGACGTACTTCCCATTCGAAGCGTTGTCGTTCTCGAACACTCCCGCCCGATTCACCGTTGCATGCTCGCTCTCATACCTTGTGTCGGCCGTCTGAGCCACAGGCGTGATGACCAAATGATACGCCCAGATGTCGTTCATTCCAGAGATCGGAACCGCTATCTCCCCGTTTACGATATCGAACTCTCCCGCGAACAAGAGCGTCGGCTCGTCCACCTCTGTGTCCACGCCGTACCAAGGCGTCGCTTCCGCCTTCACGTACGCTTTGCCGGAGTAGCTCAGTCCTTCGGATTCGAAGCCTTTGACGACGACCTCGCGATCGCCGGACGCTCCCCCGAATACGACATGCACGGCATCCGTGTCTTCATCTACGCTCGCAATGCCGTCCAACCCCATAGAGTCGGTCTGTGCCGGAACCGTCATCGCCATCTCGCCCGACATGTCTCCGTACCACTTGAACATCCACCACGAGCCGTTCGCTTTGCCCGTATCGGTTACGATATTGCTCAGCCGGCCCGGCCGGAACCAGAAGGCCGTATTCGCCGTGTCGACCCCCCCGCGCTCGAACTGGGCGATGTACTGAATGGTGTGCCCCGGAATCGTATCCTCGGAATAAGCCATATATTCGTTGATGCTGATCGGAAGCGGGTCGATGCCGAGCTCCTCTTCGATCTGCCGATAAACCGCGATGCGAGCTTGAATGTTCTGCGGATTCGGGACCCCCAAGTAATCCCCAAGCTCGTGCCAGCTGATAATATCGGGCAGGCAGCCGTTCTCCTTGCAGTAGGACAGGAAGCTGCGAATCCATGTCTCGTTGAAAATGCTGTAGCTCGGTCCCATGATCGGGGTATCCGAATCCAGCTCGCGCACCTTGTCGTACGTCTTCTCCCATCCCTCAAGGAAACTTCCGGCATTCGCGGTATCCCACGTCCAATCCGGCTCATTCCACAGCTCGTAAGCGTAAATATTGTCCGCTTCCGATTCGAGCCTGGCGCTTACCATCGCCTCGACCTTGCTGTACCAATCGTCCCAGCTCACCCACTGATAAGGGAAGTTCGGGTAGATGTCCGGCATCCGGATCGTTACCGTGGCGCCGTTGCGATCGGCGATATCCGCCACCTTAAGAGCGTCGCCGATCGGAGTCGACTCCCCGTTCGGCAGTTGCCCTCCTTCCGGCGCCATCTGCGTGAACATCTTTGGCTTGATCGGCGCGATCAGGCTGTCCGCGGGACGGCCTTCCTCCGCCAGGCCGTACAAAGCCCCGGAGGCGACATGCGTAACCGGTCGATATCGATCGGCCAGATCGACGGTCAGCGGGGCTTCTTCGACGATCGTCAACTCTATCGTATCTGTTGCCTCCGGGTTGTCGACCGAAGTGACCGATACGAGGACGCCGCCCGCCGCGAGCCCGGTCACAAGTCCGTTCTGATCGATCGAAGCTCTAGGCGTCGCGGAAGAATCGCTGTTGGCGACCGACCATACGATCTGCTTGTTCGTCGCCTCTTCAGGAGCTATGACGGCTTGCAGCTGCAGCGAATCGTTCACGGTCAGCTCCGTCTGATCCGGCTCTTCGATCGTGACCGACTGCACCCCGATCTCCTCTACTTCTCCAACGACCTCGATGTAGTCCAACTCGGCGTACCCGCTACCTTTGGTGAAGCGGATCGTGTTCGTTCCGGCTTCAAGAGTGACGGTAACGCTCACCGTCTGATGGAAGTTCACATAGGGCACTGTATTCATCCAGCCCCCGGTAACGGGATATACGGCCGTTCCGGAGCCGATCCCGTTGACTTGAATGGAGTGAGTGGACGTGCCGGTCGTCCCGTTGGCATAGCCGATCTCCAGCTCATAAGCTCCATCCTCTTCCACAGTGACCGAGTCGAATTGGACAAAGCTATCCTCATAATCGATCTGACCGACATATTGGCTTCCCGATGCATACACGCTCGAGAATACGGATGCCCGATTAAAGTCGGCGCTCTCGGCCTCGTATCGAGCCGATGGGGTCTCGCCGCCTCCGGTTCCTTCCTCTCCCCCTGTGCCGCCGTCCGATTCCGAGACCAGCCACACATGGAAATAATCCAGACACATGCCGTTCCCCGCGGCTTCCGCACGTAGAGTCACCGTGTTGGCGCCGGCAACAAGCTCAAGCGGTAGGACGACCGTATTCCACGTGTTCCAGGTTCCCGTATCGGGCAGAACCAGCGAAGCCGCGCCCGCTTGTCCGTTGACGTCTACCGCGAGCGTTCGGTCTTGCGCGGTATTTACGGTGCCGGCGGTATACCGGAAGGCGAAGTCGTACGTTCCCGCCGCATCGACGGTAACGGAGTAAGCGATGCTGGAATCGCTGCTGTTATGGTCGATCCACGCATAGGCGCCATCCTGACCGTTGGCGTCGTAGCCGATGTTGCCGCTGACAGCCGCTTCTCCGTCCACTTTCATGGCGCCATCGGGAATAACGACGTCATCCCCGGCAGCGAAAGATGGAGAAGGAATAAGAGTAAACAGCAACGCCGCAATGAGCAAAATTTCGCCTAAGCTTCTACCTTTTCTGCCTATCATCCGAATCGCTCCTTTAATAAGGTGGAACTTCGTCCCGCGATTTCTCTCATTCACGCAATAGCTTGGCTTATTCGCCCTTCAAGCCGGACAGCGTCACTCCGCGCACGAACAGATCCTGAGCCGCCAGGAACACGATAAGAATCGGCAGGATCGTGATGACGGTCGCCGCCATCAACGCCGGCCAGTCGGTCGAGTAGAGTCCCTGCATGTTCGCAAGGCCGAGCGTCAGCGTCATCTTGTTCATCGAGCTGAGGAAGATCAGCGGATTCACGAAGTCATTCCACGTTCCGAGCATGATGAAGATGCCGAGCGTCGCCAGCGCAGGCTTGGACAGCGGCACGAAAATGCGCCAGTAGATGCCGAACGGCGTGCAGCCGTCGATTCTCGCCGCCTCTTCGAGAGAAGCAGGAATGGTCGAGAAAAACTGCCTCATTAGAAACGTGCCGAACGCCGATACGATTCCCGGCAGGATGAGCGACCAGTGGGTGTCGAGCAGCCCGTAATACTTCATGAGCAGGAATGTCGGAATCATCGTGACCTGCGCCGGGACCATTAGCGTTGCAAGGTAGATTCCGAACAGCCCTTCCCGGAATTTGAACCTGAGCCTCGCGAAGACGAAGCCGGCCATCGAGCTGGTGAGCAGCTGCAGGGCGACGACGATCACCGTGATCTTAAGCGTGTTGAAGAAAAAGCGATAAAACGGGAATCTCTCGGTCATATGCTGGTAATTCGAAAATTTGAGCGTCTCGCCCATCCATTTCGGGGGATACGTGAACACCTCGTTCATTCCCTTCAGCGAGGTGCTTATCGACCATAGGAAAGGAAACAACATGACAAGCGCCCCGGCCAGCAGCACGAGGTGCGCCGCCGGCTTCAGCCAAATCCGCGGTTTCATCGCTCCGCCTCCTTAGTAGATGCTCCATTTTTTCTGGCGCCAGAATTGAACGAACGTCACGATCAGAACGATGAAGAACAGCACGTACGCCATCGCGCTCGCGTATCCCATGCGGAAGTACTGGAACGCGTTCTGGAACACGTAATACACGAGGACGGAGGTCGAACGGGCCGGCCCGCCCTGTGTCATCAAGTACGCCATATCGAACACCTGGAACGAATTGATGACAGACATGACCGTGACGAAGAAAGTCGTCGGAGACAGCAGCGGCACCGTGATATGAAGGAACTTCGAGTACCATCTCGCTCCGTCGATGTCGGCGGCTTCGTAATACGTCTCCGATATCGATTGCAGACCGGCGAGGAAGATGAGCATGTTGAAGCCGAGGCTCTTCCATATGCTCGTTATGATGACGGCCGGCATCGCCCACTTCGTGCTCGTCAGCCAGGCGGGACCGTCGATGCCGAACCAGGATAAGGCGTAATTAAGCAGGCCGAATTCCGGATTGTAGATCCATTGCCAGATGACCGACACCGCCACCATAGAGGAGATGACCGGTATGAAGAATGCGGCTCTGTAGAATCGAATGAGCGCCAGCTTCTGATTGAGGAACACGGCGAGGAGCAGCGACAAGACGATGCCGAATGGGACGCTCACAAGCGTGAAGTAGAACGTATTGCCGAACACCTGGTGGAACACCGGGTCGGAAGCCAGCTCTTTGTAATTGTCGATGCCGTTGAACCGGAAGTTATCCGTCAGGTTCCAGTCGGAGAAGCTGATCGCGAACGTGGCGAGAACCGGCGCGAGCAGGAACAGCACAAAACCGATCACGTTAGGCAGCAGCATGGCGAAAGCCCAGAATCCATCCTTGTAAACCAATTGCTTCATCGATTTCATCGTCTCACCCCGGAGATTGGCCCCTGAGGGAAGCGCCGCGGCCGACGGCCCGCGCTCCTCCCAAGGGCTTTATTGTCTATTTATTGAGACAGGTTAGCCAGATCCTTGTTGACGATCGACTCGAGATTCTCTACCGTCTTGTCGAGCGGCTGATCGGCGAGGAAGAATTTGTCCAGCTCGGCCGTCGTGTCTTCTTGAATCTTCTGGCTGCTGAGCAGCGCGTACGGATACGTCTCGGAATTGGTGAAGTACGGAATGAGATCCTTGAAACCTTCCGGATGGACACCGTCGGTCAGCCACTTCGCAATTCCTTCGTCGGTATACAGCGACTTGTGGTTCGGCAGCCAGAGGCCGGCCTTGACGTTCATGAGCTGGTACTCCTCGGAGGACAGGAACTGAATGAGCTTCCACGCTTCCTCTGGATGCTCCGTCTTAGCCGAAGCGACGTGAAGATGCGCTTGCGCGTGGGTGACCGCTTCCTTGAACTTCGGCAGCACGCCGACGCCCACCTTGAAGTCCATGTTGGCGAGCTCTTGCAGCGACCACGAGCCGTCGACGAGCATCGCGATCTTGCCGGTCTGCAGCATCTGGGAGGCGCTCATGCCGCTGTTCGTCAGCAGCTTGCCTTCCGGCGCGACTCCATCCTTCTTGCGCAGATCGGAGACCGCCTGCAGCACTTCCTTGACCTCCGGCGTGTTCGCTGTCGACTTGGTCAGATCGTCCGAGAACCAGTTGCCTCCGTTGCTCATGATCTCGGCTATCGTCATGTAGTAATTTTCCAACCCGTACACGCCGTATTGATCGACCTTGTCGCCGTTCTTGACCGTCAGCTTCTTCGCGACCTCGACGAATTCGTCCCACGTCCACGCCTTGTTCGGATCGCTCGGAGGGTACGACAAGCCGGCCTTGTCGAACAGATCCTTGTTGTAGTAGAGCACCGGTGCGACGATACAGGATTCGATTCCGTAATACTTGCCGTTCACCGTGCTTAAGCGGACCGCCGAGTCAATCAGGTCGTCCGCCAGACCGCTGGAATCCACCTTGTCGGTGATGTCGAGCAGGCTGTTCCGCTTCACGAAGTCGTTGTAATAATCGCTCTGGAGGAAAAAGACATCGGGAGCTTCGTTGCCGAGCACGAGCGTCTGCATCTTGGCGACGTATTGCGTGCCCCCCGGGATCGTCGTGTATTCAACCTTGATGTTCGGGTTCTCCTTCATGAACAGTTCGAGCCCTTTCTTGACGCTCTCTGTCTCGAGCGGGCTGACTTCCCAGCCCATGAACTTCAGCGTCACCTGCTCCGCTTGCTTGCTTCCGCCGTCCGAGGAAGCGGACGAAGAAGCCTTAGGGGATTGTCCGGACGCGCTGCTTCCGGTATTGCCGTTGTTGCCGTTGTTGCCGTTGTTGCCGCCGCAGGCCGTGACGAGCAAGGCCAGGCTAAGAGGAACCGCGAGCGTGGCTAACTTCTTCTGCATAGCAAAGACCCTCCATGATCCGTATAGTCGTCGGGATCGAAGCGCCTTTGTTTAAGCGCTTTCAATCGCCGCACCTTCACTATACCGAATCGATGGAGGGGAATTATTGAAGCTTTTTTTGATAATTCGACTATTTTTGTGAGAATAAACCGCTTACTTGCTCGGCGATCCCGTCAAGCGCTTCTTGAGCGGTCATCTCCCCTTGCCAGACGGGCAGCAGCCCTTCCGTCACCTCGGGATAGATGTCCGCCTGATTCTGCAAGTAATAGCCGACGCCGGGCATGCCGTTCTCGAGCAGTTGCCGCATCATCGCGTCCTTGAAGCCGGGAGGGTGCGCCGCCGGATTGGCGTCGGCCCACTTGGCCGCAAGCTCCGGATCGGTGTACCACTTCTTCAGCACCGGCATCCACAGGCCGTCCGCGTACAGGTTAAGCGCCTTGCTTGGATCGGACAGCCACTTGTACAAGAGCCACGCCTCTTCCGGATGCTGCGAGGAGCGGAACAGCACGGTCGCGCCGCTCAAGCCTACGGTGACGCTCTTCTTCAGCTTCGGCAGCACGCCGATATCGTAGTCGACCTTGGCCTTGCCCAGATCGAGGTTGATCCACTGCCCGTCGACGATCATGGCGGCGAGCCCCGCTTGCAGCGCGATGTTCATCGCCGGCAAAGACTTCGACTCGTATGGAGACGGAGCGACGTGATACACGTTAACGAGCTCCGCCAGCTTCTGGATCGCTTCGGCCGCCTCCGGCTCGTTCAGCGTAAACCGCTCGCCGTCCGGGCTTACCCAATCGCCGCCGTTGCCGAAGATGAAGTTGTTCAGCGGCTCCGACCACGTCTCGAACATAACTCCGTAGCGGACGATATGGTTCTTGTCGAAGTCCGGATCGAGCGAATTGCGTCCGAGCCAGTCGACCGTCAGCATCCGAGCGGCCTCGATGAACTGCTCCCAGGTCCAGGCGTCCTCCGCCCGGGAAGGCGGCGGCGAGACCCCCGCTTCCTCCAGCAGATCCTTGCGGTAATAGAGCCCGAAGCTCTCCGCGGCCGTGCTGATCCCCCAAGCGTAGTCCGGCGACGACTTGTACCAGAGATAATCCAGAAAATCTTCCTTCTTCAGCTCCGTGTCCTTCTCCAGAAGAGAGTACAGGTTGATGAATTTGCCTTGACGGGCGAACGCCTCCCCGAGCTCCGTCGTCATGTAGCCGATGTCGGGTTCTTCGTTCGAAGCGGACATCGCCATGATCTTCGTGTTGTAGTCCGAGTTCGGCAACTGAATCGGTTCTACGGTAATCCACGGGTATTCCAACATAAATCTCGCCAGCGCGTTCTCGATCGCTTTTTTCTCCTCTACCGAGCCCCAATAGGTGAACCGAAGCGTCACTCTCTCCCGTTCGGCTTCCTTCGGCTGTGTTCCCGTCCGCTCGAATTCCTCTCTCCACGCGAGCAATCCGAGGGTGACGGCCAGAGCAAGAAGCAGAGCGACCCCGGCTCTGGCGCGATTACGCGCTCTCCTCATGCCCGGTCACCCCCTTTATCGCCAGCGGAGGCAGCAGGACGGTCACCGTTGTCCCTTCGCCTGGAACGGATCGAATCGCGATACCGTATGGCTCGCCGTACAGCAGCAGGATTCTCCGATTCACGTTGGACACGCCCACATGATGCTCTTCTTGGAAAACCGCTTCCTGCTTACTCTGGTCCATCCCCTGGCCGTTGTCCTCTATTTGGAACACACGTCCTTCCTCTGTCATCCGGCAGCGAATGCACAGCCGATTGTCGCTCCTGCTTCCCTTGAAGCCGTGCACGAACGCGTTCTCGACGAACGGCTGGAGGAAAAACTTCGGAACCTCGCCCTCCAGCAAACGTTCATCAACGTCATAGTCCACGTGGAAGGAACCTTCGAACCTTTTGCTCATGATGATGACATAGCTCTGGAGGTAATTCAGGTCGTCGCGGAACCGCACGAAGGCGGCTTCGGTCTTGACCATGTACTTAAGCATGTTGGACAGGCTGATGACGATCTCGCTGATCTCCTCCTCGCCCTTCTCGAGCGACATCAGGCTGACCATGTTCAGCGTGTTGTACATGAAGTGAGGGTCCAACTGAAGATTGAGCGCCTTGATCTCGGCTTCCTTCTCGCGAATCTGCGTCTCGTAATTCTCCTGAATGAGTTTGCGGATGTTCTCGTTCATGTCGTTGAACTTCTTCATCAGCACCTTGAACTCGTAGCTTCCGCTCTCCCGGAAACGCGTCTCGAAGCGACCCTCCCCCGTGTTGACGATCGCGCGGATCATCCGGGTGATCGGCTGCGTGATAATCTGCGACAGGAACAAAGAAAGGGAGATGAATACGAGCGTAATGATACCCGCCGAGATCGCCATGCTCCGAACATACTGCTTCACGACAGGCCCGAGTAGCTCGCTTGGCGGAATGAACGCGATGCTGAGCCAGCCGGTAATCTCCGAACGGGAGAATGCCGCCACCTGCTTTTTCCCATTGATCTCAATCGTTCGTACGCCTTCCTTCTCGCTCATAAGCTCGCTTAACTCGGGAAGATCTACCGTCTTGGTTAGCTGCGAACGATCCGGATGGGACACGATTCTCCCCTGGTCGTCGACCACCATATACGTGCTTCCGTCAACCGGAAGGCTGTCCTCGAACACTCGCGTGAACAGCGCATCCTTAAAATTCAGGATCAGAATCGGCTTGTCCTGAAGGTCCGAATACGCTTTGAACTTGCCTTTGGAATACGTGCCTTGGATCATCGACACCGCTGAGAAAAGGTATCGGTAATCGTAGTCCATGTCCTGAAGATACGGAACGCGGTACATCTCGGCGAAGTCGTAGGTTGGCAGCCACTGGACTTTGCCGCCTTCCTGCTTCGCAAGCCGGTTGATCTCCGTCTCGTCGAAGGTGC
>Ga0065721_10006824_pt1 | contig 13623 bp, 14 predicted proteins | sample Mesricmetagenome_FD_59108 | JGI IMG/M metagenome (GOLD analysis project Ga0065721, IMG submission 59108) | Mesophilic microbial community from rice straw/compost enrichment Sample: eDNA_1 v2 (version 2) | ecosystem: Engineered > Solid waste > Grass > Composting > Bioreactor | place: USA: Davis... | reverse complement strand
CATCGGCCTGCTCATCATCCTCTACGCCCGCTTCTATCTCGACCGCAGGGATCCGATGGGGGTGTTCTACACCTATCTCCTGCTGTTCCAGGGCGCCATGGTGGGCATCGCGCTGTCGAACAACGTGCTGATGATGCTGGTCTTCTGGGAGCTGACTTCGCTCTCGTCCTTCCTGCTCATCGGCTATTGGCGCCACCTGCCCGAGGCGCGCCAGGGCGCCCGCATGGCGCTTGCGGTGACTGGCGGCGGCGGGCTCTGCCTGATCGCCGGCATGCTCCTCCTCGGCCATATCGCCGGCAGCTACGAGCTGACCGAGATCCTCGCGCGCGGCGACATCATCAAGGCTTCGCCCCTCTACGGCCCGGCGCTGGTGCTGATCCTCCTCGGCGCCTTCACGAAGTCGGCGCAGTTCCCCTTCCACTTCTGGCTGCCGCACGCCATGGCGGCGCCGACGCCGGTCTCCGCCTACCTGCACTCGGCCACCATGGTGAAGGCGGGCGTGTTCCTGCTGGCGCGCCTGTGGCCGGCCCTCGCCGGCACCGACCTGTGGTTCCTCATCGTCACCTCGGCGGGCCTCATCACCATGCTCGTCGGCGCCTGGATCGCCATCTTCAAGGACGATCTCAAGGCGCTGCTCGCCTTCTCCACCGTCAGCCACCTCGGCCTCATGGTGATGCTGCTCGGCTTCGGCACGCCGATGGCGGCCATCGCCTGCGCCTTCCACATCCTCAACCACGCCACCTTCAAGGCGCCGCTCTTCATGAGCGCCGGCATCGTCGACCACGAGGCGCACACCCGCGACATCCGCCGCCTCGGCGGGCTCACGACGCTGATGCCGATCACCGCGACGCTCGCCCTCCTCGCCGCCGCCTCCATGGCGGGCATCCCGCTCCTCAACGGCTTCCTGTCGAAGGAGATGATGCTGGAGGAGGCGTCGCACACCGCCTACGCCGGCATGGCCTGGCTCGTGCCCGCGCTGGCGACCCTCGGCGCGCTCTTCTCGGTCGCCTATTCGGCGCGCTTCGCCATCCGCACCTTCCTCGGCCCCGTCCGGCACGACTATCCGCACCACCCGCACGATCCGCCCTTGGGCATGTGGCTGCCGGTCGCCGTGCTCGTCGTCCCGGTCGTCGCGATCGGCCTCCTGCCGGTCCTCGCCGAGCCGGTCGTCGTCCGTACGGCGACGGCGATCGTCGGCGGGCCGCTGCCGGAGTTCCACCTCGCCCTGTGGCACGGCCTGACGCCCGCGCTCTTCATGAGCCTCGTCGCGATCGCCGGCGGCGCCGCGCTTTTCGCGGCCTTCGATTCCGCCGACCGGCTGCGCCTGTCCGTGCCGCGGCCGGAGGCCAAGCGCCTGTTCGACAGGACGATCGGCGCGCTCGTCGTCCTCTCGCGCCGCTTCATCGACGCTTCGCATACCGGATCGCTGCAGGCCTATGCGGGTGCCACCGTCGTCGCCGTGGTCACCGTCGGCCTCGTCGGCTTCTTCGANGCGNCCCACGGGGCCGGCGAGCGCCCGCCCATGGACGTCAACCTGCCGGCGGTCATCGCCTGGGTGGTTCTGATCGGNGCCGCGCTCGCCATCGTCCTGCGCCACGCGGACCGNCTGCAGACGCTCGTCCTCACCAGCATCGTCGGCCTCATCGTCTCGCTCGCCTTCCTGCAGTTCTCGGCGCCCGATCTCGCCCTGACGCAGATCTCGGTCGAGGTGGTGACGACGATCCTGCTGCTGCTCGCCCTCAACCTCCTGCCCAAGGAGACGGTGCTCGAGAAGGGGCTGGGCGTGCACCTGCGCGACGGCGCGATCGCGCTCGTCGCCGGCGTCGGCATCGCCGGCATCGCCTATGCGGTGATGACGCGGGACTTCACGACGATCTCTGATTTCCACATCGCCCAGTCCAAGCCCGGCGGCGGCGGCACCAATGTCGTCAACGTGACGCTGGTCGACTTCCGCGGCTTCGACACCTTCGGCGAGATCATCGTGCTCGGCATCGCGGCCCTGACGATCTTCGCCCTGCTCGACAATGCGCTGCGCGGGGCGGCGGCCCGACGGCTCGATGCCATGCGGCAGGGCGAGGAAGGCAAGGACGCGCATCCGCTCATCCTCGTGGTCGCCACACGCGTGCTGCTGCCGCTCGCCCTCACCGTCGCCGCCTACATCTTCCTGCGCGGCCACAACCAGCCCGGCGGCGGCTTCATCGCCGGCCTCATCGTCGCCATCGCCTACATCATGCAGTACATCGCCAGCGGCTATACCTTCGCCGCCGACCGCGCCCGGGTAGACGCCCAGGCCATGATCGGCGCCGGCATCATCGTCGCCGGCCTCACCGGCATCGGCGCGTGGCTGTTCGGGGCCCCCTTCCTGACGAGCACCTTCGGCTACGTGCACCTGCCCATCGTCGGGGAGTTCGAGCTCGCGTCCGCCATGGGCTTCGACACCGGCGTCTTCCTCACCGTCGTCGGCGCCGTGATGCTCTCGCTCGCGCAGATCTCCCGCGTCGAGCAGCGGGCCGAGCGCGAACCGGTGCCGGAAGGGCCCATGGACATCAGGCTGAAGCCGGAGGAAGCGCCCTTGCCGGCCCGCGCCGCAACGGAAGGAGCGGGCGAATGAGCATGGAATTCCTCCTCGCCAGCGCCATCGGCACGCTCACGGCGGCGGGCGTCTACATGACGCTCCGGGCGCGCACGTTCCCGGTCATCATCGGCCTCGCCCTCCTCTCCTATGCGGTGAATCTCTTCCTCTTCACCATGGGACGCCTCGTGGTGGACAGGCCGCCGATCATCCATCCGCTCGCCACGACCTATACGGACCCGCTGCCGCAGGCGCTGGTGCTCACGGCCATCGTCATCTCCTTCGGCATGACGGCACTCATCGTCGTTCTCGCCCTGCGCAGCTTCCTCGAGACCGGATCGGACAATGTTGCCATGCGCGAGATGAACGAGGGTGCGAATATCGAGCCCCGGAGCGGGGAGGCGCCCCGATGAGCCACTGGATCGTCGCACCCACCCTGCTGCCGGCGCTCACGGCCGCCTATCTCATCCTGTTCGCGCGCAACGACATCTTCCATCAGCGCATCGTCTCCGTCGCCGCGACGCTGATGCTCGTCCTCGTCGCCTTCGGCCTCTACCAGCTGGCCGGGGACGGCGAATCGCGCGCCTATCTGCTCGGCAACTGGCCGGCGCCCTTCGGCATCGTGCAGGTGCTCGACCGGCTCTCGGCCACGATGCTCCTGCTGACGGCCTGCCTCGCCTTCATCGTCGTCGTCTACGCCATCCACGGCTGGGACCGGCGCGGGCGCTATTTCCATGCCCTCTTCCAGTTCCAGCTGCTCGGCATCAACGGCGCCTTCCTGACGGGCGACTTCTTCAATCTCTTCGTCTTCTTCGAAGTGATGCTGATCGCCTCCTACGGCCTCATGCTGCACGGCGGAGGGCCGCGGCGGCTCAAGGCGGGCTTCCAGTACGTCACCATCAACCTGATCGGCTCGACGCTCTTCCTCTTCGCCGTCGGCATCATCTATTCGGTCACCGGCACGCTCAACATGGCGGACCTTGCGGTGAAGGCCGGCCAGGTCGCCGCGGGAGACGTCGCGCTCCTGCGCACGGGCGCCCTCCTCCTGTTCATGGTCTTCGCCATCAAGGCGGCGCTGGTGCCGCTGCACTGGTGGCTGCCGACGACCTATGCCGCCGCCTCGGCGCCGGTCGCCGCGCTCTTCGCCATCATGACCAAGGTCGGCGCCTATTCCATCCTGCGCATGTACGGCCTCGTCTTCGGCGCCGATGCCGGGCCGCTGGCGCTCGTCGCCGCGCCCTGGGTGATTCCGGCGGCCGTCGTCACCCTGGCCATCGGCGCCGTCGGCGTTCTCGCCAGCCGCACCCTCCTCGATCTCGTCTGCTTTTCCGTCGTCGCGTCGATGGGCACGCTGATGATCGCCCTCGGCCTCTTCGACGAGGTGGGCATCGCCGCCGCCCTCTATTACCTCCTGCACAGCACCCTGGCCGGCGCGGCGCTCTTCCTCCTCGTCGACCTCATCGCTGTGCGGCGGGGCCGGGCGCGCGACCGGCTGAACGCCGCTCCGCCCTTCCCGCGCGACTACGTCTATGGCGGGCTGTTCTTCCTGGCGGCCATCGCCATGGTCGGCCTTCCGCCCCTGTCGGGCTTCCTCGGCAAGCTGCTCGTCCTCGATGCGGCGCGCGAGACCGCCCATGCGGGCGTGATCTGGGCCACCGTCCTCGGCGGAAGCTTCCTCATGCTCGTCGGCTTCTCCCGGGCCGGCAGCGTGCTGTTCTGGAAGAGCGCCGCCCAGCCGCCACAGGAGGAGGAGGACGAGCCCAGGCGCCGGATGCTGCCGACGATGGCCGCCAGCGCCCTCATCGCGGGGATGGTCCTGCTGTCGGTCTTCGCGGGGCCCGTTTCCCACGCCGTCACCGCGACGGCACAGCAGGCGCTCGACACGCGTGCCTATGTCGAAGCGGTGCTCGGCAGCATCAAGACCGCCCGCGCGACGGGACTTTGAGCCATGCGCAAGATCCTCGTCCCCCACCCCATCCTGACCTTGCTGATCACGCTCGTGTGGGTGCTGCTGGCCAACGAGTTCTCGGCCGGCCACCTCGTGCTCGGCCTCATCCTCGGTGTCCTCATCCCGCAGATCACCAGTGTCTACTGGCCGGAGCGGCCGAAGATCGGCGCCCCGCTCACGATCGTCGAATATGCGCTCGTCGTGCTGTGGGACATCGTCGTCTCGAACGTGCAGGTCGCGCGGCTCGTCCTCTTCCGCCGCAGCGACAGCCTGCGCTCGACCTTCGTCACCATTCCGCTGGACATCACGGCACCGGAGGCGATCACGACGCTCGCCGGNACCATCACCATGACGCCGGGTACGGTGAGCGCCGACCTGTCCGCCGACGGGCGGGCGCTGCTNGTCCATTGCCTCGANGTCGACGACCCGGCGGGCACCGTGGCCCANATCAAGGCCCGCTACGAGAGCCGGCTGAAGAGGATCTTCGAATGATCACGCTCGCCTGTCAGATCGCGCTCGTCGCCATCGGCCTTTCGGTGGTGTTCAACGTCTACCGCATCGTCGCGGGGCCGGACGTGCTCGACCGCATCCTCGCCCTCGACACGATGGTGATCAACGCCATCGCACTGATCGTCGTCATCGCCATGCTCTTCGAGGCGCCGACCTATTTCGAGGCGGCCCTGCTCTTCGCCATGGTCGGCTTCCTCACCACGGTGTCGTTCTGCAAGTACCTGCTGCGCGGCAACGTGATCGAATGAACCCCGGCAAGGGACGGACCGATGCCCATCGTCGCTGAATTCCTCATCGCAGCCCTCATCGTCGTCGGCGCCTTCTTCCTGCTCGTCGGATCCTTCGCACTCGCCAAGCTGCCGGACATGATGCGCCGCCTGCACGGCCCCACCAAGGCGACGACCCTGGGAGTCGGCTCCGTCCTCATCGCCTCGATTGCCTATGCGGCGGTGGTGCGCGGCTCCCTGTCCATGCACGAGCTGCTCATCACGCTCTTCCTCTTCCTGACGGCGCCGGTGACGGCCTTCATGGTCGCCAAGGCACATATCCTGCGCGATGCGCGCGAGCGCGCGAAGCTGCCGCCCACCGGCAGCGAAAAGGGCTGGGCAACGCTCGATCCTTCCCCCGGCTCGACGGACGAGCTGGCCGGTTTCGAGCGCAAGTGACGGCACGTCCCTGCCATCTCCGGAAGAGATGGCAGGGATCGCCGAAAACCATTTTTCCTGATGAGGTGCCGGCGCTATCGTTCAACCGTCTCGAACGAACGGATCGGCATCATGCAGCGCCTCGACCTCACGCACCCGGTGATCCAGGCCCCGATGGCGGGCGGCGGCGACACGCCGGCTCTCGTTGCGGCGGTGAGCGAGGCCGGCGGCCTCGGCACGATCGGCGCCGCCTATCTGTCACCCAGGCAGATCCTCGACGCGGCGGCCGCCGTACGCGCGGCGACGGCACGGCCCTTCGGCATCAACCTCTTCGCGCCCCTGCCTGCGCCGCAGACCCCAGCCGAGGCGGAAGCAGCGGTTGCCGCCGTCGCTCCCTTCTATGAGGAGCTGGCGCTGCCCGCCCCCGCGATGCCGAACGCTCCCGGTGAGGCCTTCGCGGAGCAGGTGGAGGCGGTGCTCGAAAGCGGAGCGAGCCTCTTCAGCGTCACCTTCGGCCTGCCCGGCGCGGATGTCGTGGCTGCCGTCAAGGCGAAGGGCATGCTCTTCGCGGCGACGGCGACGACCGTCGAGGAGGCTCTCGCCGCCGAGGCCGCGGGCGCCGATATCGTCGTCGCCCAGGGCAGCGAGGCCGGCGGCCATCGCGGCACCTTCGCCGCGCCCTTCGAGCGCGCCATGATCGGCACCATGGCGCTCGTGCCGCAGGTGGCCGACGCAGTGTCGATCCCCGTCGTCGCCTCCGGCGGCATCATGGACGGGCGCGGCATCGCGGCCGCCCTGGCACTGGGAGCGAGCGCGGTGCAGATGGGCACAGCCTTCCTGACCTGCACGGAAGCCGGGATCCCCGAAACCTATCGCGAGGCCATTCTCTCGGCGAAGGAGGATGCCACAAGGGTGACCCGCGCCTTCTCCGGCCGGCCGGCCCGCGGCATCGCCAACCGGTTCATGGAGACGGTCGACGCCAAGGGCGCGATCCTCCCCTTCCCGCTGCAGAACGCCCTGACACGGCCGATGCGCACCGCCGCGGGCAAGGCGGGGCGCTCCGAATACCTCTCGCTCTGGGCGGGCCAGGGCGTGCGCCTCGCCCGCCGCCAGGGCGCGGCGGAACTCATGGCGCAGCTGGCCGCCGAGACGGCCGAGGCCATCGCAAGGCTCTCCAGCCGCAAGGCGTGATCAGGACACCGCGTGGATGAGCCGGCCGGCTGCATAAGTGGCGCGGATGGCCCGGTCGTCGCCCAGCGTCATGAGCACGAACAGCTCCTCCTCGAGGTCGCCGTCGATCCGGGCCATGCGGTTCGCCATCACCGGCGTCGCGCGCGCATCGAGCACCACCAGATCGGCGAAGGCGCCCGGCTCCAGCGTGCCGATCTCTCCGGCGAGGCCGAGCGCGGCGGCATTGCCGGCGGTGGCGAGGTGGAAGGCTTCCAGCGCGCTCCAGTTGCGGCCGAGGAGCTGCTGCACCTTGTAGCCCTCGGCGAGGGTGCGCAGCATCGAGAAGCTCGTGCCGCCGCCGACGTCGGTCGCCACCGCGACCCGCATGGCCGGCGCCTCGCGCGCCTGCCCCATCTCGAAGAGGCCGCTGCCGATGAAGAGGTTGGACGTCGGGCAGAAGACGGCGACGGAGCCCGTCTCGGCCATGCGCCGCCGCTCGGCCTCGCTGAGATGAATGCAATGGCCGAAGAGGCTGCGCTCGCCGGTGAGGCCGAAGCGGTCGTAGACGTCGAGATAGCCGGTGGCCTCGGGAAAGAGCCGGCGCACCGTCTCGATCTCGGCGCGATTCTCCGACAGATGCGTCTGCACCAGAAGATCGGGGTGCTCCCGCTTCAGCGCCCCGGCGGCCGCGAGCTGCTCCGGCGTCGAGGTGACGGCGAAGCGCGGCGTGATCGCGACGCGCTGGCGTCCGCGCCCGTGCCAGCGGCCGATCAGCGCCTTCGTCTCGTCGTATCCGCCTTGCGCCGTATCCGTCAGGGCCGGCGGCGCGTTGCGGTCCATCATCACCTTGCCGCCCAGCATGCCCATGCCGCGCCGCTCGGCCTCGGCGAAATAGGCATCCGCCGAAACCGGATGCACCGAGCAGAAGGCGAGCGCCGTCGTGGTGCCGTTGCGGGCGAGCTCGTCGAAGAAGAACACCGCCTGCTCGGCCGCATGCCCCGCATCCGCGAAGCGCTGCTCCTCGACGAAGGTGTATTTCTCGAGCCATTCCAGCAGCTGCGCGCCATAGGAGGCGATGACCTGCGTCTGCGGGAAATGGATGTGCGGATCGATGAACCCGGGCAGGACGAGCCCGTCGGGGTAGTGATCGACCGGCGTATCGGCCGGCAAGGTCGCAAGGAGCGCCCGCGCGTCGCCGACCGCCGCGATACGGCCGTCCCTTGCCAGCACCAGGCCGTCAGTCAGATAGCGATAGCTCGCCCCATCCCCCGCTCCGAGCGGCGGCGCAAGGAAGGTGAGGACGCGGCCGCGCACGGCGCGCCAGGCAGGATCGGCCATGGCCGGAAGCTCCATTCTTCGTGCGAGCCAGATTGACGCCGGTCGCCACCGGCGTCAAAGCCGTTCGCAAGGGCGGTGTCAGTTGCCTTCTTCCGGCAGGCGCGGCAGCGGCAGCACCTCGATGCCCTCCTCGTGGAGGGCGCGCACCTCCTCGAGCGAAGCGTCACCGTAGATGGCGCGCTCCTCCGTCTCGCCCGCATGCATGCGCCGCGCCTCGTCGGGGAAGCGTTCGCCGACGTTCTCGGCGTTCTCCACGACGTGACGGCGCACCGCGCGCAGGAAGGCGCGCATCTGCTGCTCCTTTTCCGACAGGAGAGCGACAGGCGCGGGGGCGGTCGGGGTAGCCGCCGGCACGGGCAGCCGCTGCTGTCCGCCCTTGTCGGTGCGCTTCACCGCCGGCGCCATGATCGCCTTCGCCACTTTCGTGGAGCCGCAGTGCGGGCAGCTGACGAGCCCTCCGGCCAGGAGCTTCTCGTAGGCGGCGCTGTCGGGAAACCAGCTGTCGAAGGCGTGGTCCCTGTCGCAGACGAGATCGTAGCGGATCATCTCTCGCTCACTCCGGCGCCCGGACCTGAAGCCTCACGCCGCGAGCAGCGGGTCGAGCCCGCCCCGGGCATCGAGCGCATAGAGATCGTCGCAGCCGCCGACGTGCCGCTCGCCGATGAAGATCTGCGGCACGGTGGTGCGTCCGTCCGCCCGCTCGATCATCTCCTCGCGCAGGTCGCTGCGACCGGTAATCTCGATCTCCTCGAACGGAACCCCCTTGCGCTGCAGCAGATCCTTGGCAGCGCTGCAATAGGGGCACCAGGACTTGGTATAGATGGTGATGGGAGCCATACTCCTGCCTTACCTTCACGCGCGCCGGCATACGGCGCCTTTCCTGTCATATAGGCGTCAATCCCCGCCGACGACAACTCGGGCGAAGGCGAGGACGTCGACCTGCCGCGCTCCGGCGCGCAGCAGCGCGCGGCTCGCGGCGTTGGCCGTGGCCCCCGTGGTCAGCACGTCGTCGACGAGGACCACCGACCGGCCTTCGACCGCCATGCGCCGCTCCGGCGGCACCGCGAAGGCGCCCTGCAGGTTGCCCGCCCGCTGCGGCCGCGTGAGGCCCGCCTGCGGCCGCGTGCGCTTGACGCGGCGCAGCACCTCGGCCTCCCACGGCACGCCGGCGTGGCGGGAGATGACCCGCGCGAGCGCCGCCGCCTGGTTGAACCGTCGCGAGAAGAGCCGCGTGCGATGCAGCGGCACGGGCAGGAGGACCTCCGCCTCGGCCAGAATCTCACTGCCCGCCCGCACCATCATGCGGCCCATGGCTTCGGCGAGGTCCATGCGATCGCCGTATTTCAGCCGATGCACCATCTCCCGCGCCGCGCCGTCGAAGCGGGCGACGGCCCGGGCCCGGGCGAAGACGGGCGGATCGGCGATGGCCGCCGGTGACAGGAGCAGGCCGCCGATGTCCACGGCGAAGGGCGTGCCGAGCCGCTCGCAGAACGGCCGCTCGATGAAGGCGAGCCCGCCCCAGCAGCGGGGGCAGAGCGCATGCGCCTCGGCCGTAGCCGCCCCGCAGGCGACGCAGCGCGGCGGATAGAGAAGGTCCGCCAGCATCGTCCCCGCCCGCCGGACGGAGCACCGCAGGCGGGCCGCGAGTGGCTCCCCCGCAACGATGCTCATGGACGAACGGTCCGCGGAAAGCTTTGACCTTGCCGGCGCAACGGCCCATAAGGCCGCAACGGATCACGCGCCATGACCAACGCCCCCCAGATCTTCGACCGCCGGCAGCAGCGGCTGCGCCTGACGCGCGCCGAGCGCCTCGGCTATGCCGACTTCCTGCTGGCGCGGGTCTGCGACGAGCTTGCCGAACGGCTCGCGGCCGTCAAGCGCAGCTTTTCGCAAGCCCTCGACCTCGGCACGCCGCATCGCGGCGCTGTCGCGGCGCTCGCGGCGAGCGGACAGGTCGAGCACATTTTGCGCGCCGCTCCGGCCTTGAATCTTCCCCGCCCCGCTCTCGCCGGCGAGGCCGCCGTCGTGGCGGACGAGGAGCTCATTCCCTTCGCCCCGAAGAGCTTCGATCTCGTCGTCTCGCTGCTTGCGCTGCACGGCGTCAACGACCTGCCGGGCACGCTCGCCCAGATCCGCCGCTGCCTCGTTGACGACGGGCTGTTCATCGGCTGCCTCTTCGGCGGCGGCACGCTGAACGAGCTGCGCGCCGCTTTCGCGACGGCCGAGGCGGAGGTCGAGGGTGGCGTCAGCCCGCGTGTCGCCCCCTTCGCCGACCTGCGCGACCTCGGCGCCCTCCTGCAGCGCGCGGGCCTTGCCCTGCCGGTGACGGACGTCGACACGCTCACGGTGCGCTATGACAACGCCTTCGCCCTGATGCGCGACTTGAGGGCCATGGGCCTCACCAACACGCTCGCCGAGCGGCGCCGCACGCCCCTGCGGCGGGCGACACTGATGCGCGCCGCCGCCATCTATGCCGAGCGTTTCGCCATGGCGGACGGCCGCATCCCGGCGACCTTCGACATCGTCTGGCTGTCCGGCTGGGCACCACACGAGAGCCAGCAGAAGCCACTGCGACCGGGTTCGGCGAAGATGCGCCTCGCCGATGCGCTGAAGGGACTGGAGCCGCCCGGCGAGGGCAAGGGCGACTGAACCGGAAGTGAAAGCCGCCCCAAGGGTCTTGCAGCGGGGGTCTTGCAGCGGGGGTCTTGCCAACGGCCGGCGGCTCACGTCTCATTCGCAGGAAACCGGCTTCGGAACGAGTTCCCCGCACGGGACGGGAGGAGGCGATGCACCCCTTCACCTTCAGCACGGCGAAAACGGTCGTCTTCGGCGCCGGCAGCATCGCCCAGATCGGCGACATCGCCCGCGACCAGCTCGGCACGCACGTCATCCTCGTCACCGACCACGGTATCGTCGATGCGAAGCTGCACGAAGGCGCGCTCGCGTCCCTCGCGGCGGCGGGCGTTGCCGTGACCATCTTCGACGGCGTGACGGCCGACCCGCCCGAGAAGGTCGTGCTCGCCGCGGCAGAGCAGGCGCGACGCGAGCGTGCGGAAGGGGTCATCGGCTTCGGCGGCGGCTCGTCCATGGACGTCGCCAAACTCGTGGCGCTGCTCGCCCGCGGCGAGGAGGAGCTCACCTCCATCTACGGCATCGGCCAGGCGAAGGGGCCGCGCCTGCCGCTGATGCTGGTGCCGACGACGGCGGGCACCGGCTCCGAGGTGACGCCGATCTCCATCGTCACCACCGGCGAAGCGGAGAAGAAGGGCGTCGTCTCGCCCGTCCTCCTGCCGGACATCGCCCTGCTCGACCCTGAGCTCACCTATGCGCTGCCGCATCACGTGACCGCGGCGACGGGCATCGACGCCATGGTGCACGCGATCGAGGCCTATACCTCGACGAGCGCCAACAACAATCCCGTTTCGCGGCTTCTCGCCAAGGAGGCGCTGAGGCTCCTCGGCGGCGACATCCGCTCCGCCGTGCGCGAGGGCACGCACGGGGAAGCGCGCGCCAACATGTTGCTCGGGGCCATGTTCGCCGGCCAGGCCTTCGCCAATTCGCCGGTCGCGGCCGTGCACGCCCTCGCCTATCCGGTCGGCGGCCATTACCACGTGCCGCACGGCCTCTCGAATGCGCTGGTGCTGCCGCACGTGCTGCGCTTCAACGCCGAGACCTGCGGTCGCGCCTATGCGGAGATCGCCCCGTGCGCCTTTCCCTGGCTCTCCGAGGTGCCCGTGGCGCGCCGGGCCGAGGCTTTCGTCGAGGCGCTCACGCATCTGTGCGAGGAGGTAGGCCTTCCGCAGCGCCTGCGCGATGTCGGCATCCCGCGGGAGGACCTGCCCCGGCTGGCGCACGACGCGATGAAGCAGACCCGCCTGCTCGTGAACAACCCGCGCCCCCTGAGCGAGGCCGACGCCCTCGCCATCTACGAGGCCGCCTGGTGAACCATCATCCGACGACGCCTGCGCCGGGCGCAGCCCGGCGGTCGCGGCCCGGCCGCGCGGCCTATCGCCACTTCCACCCCATCGAGACGCGCTGGCACGACAACGATGCCTACGGCCACGTCAACAACGTGGTCTACTACGGCTATGTCGACACGGCGGTGAACCGCTTCCTCATCGAGAACGGCCTCATCGACATCGCCACGAGCCCGCACATCTTCCTCGTCGCGGAAACCGGCCTCACCTATTTCGCGAGCACCGCCTATCCCGACACGCTCGAAGTCGCGCTCGCCGTCTCCCGCCTCGGGCGCTCCTCCGTCACCTACGACGTCGCCGTGTTCCGCGCCGGCGCGGACGAGGCCGTGGCGCGCGGCCACTTCGTCCATGTCTATGTCGAGCGCGACAGCCAGAGGCCTGTGGAAATCTCGGACAAGATCAGGGCGGCGCTGCAGCCGCTCGTCGCGGAAGCAGGGAATATCGCCGGCTAATTATCGGCGGCAGGATCGTTCCGCCGGCGCTGTCTTGGCCGGGCTGGCCGCCTGGTATCAGGTTGGCTCAGTTGGAACGCGGAACAGCGATATGCAACGTCTCCGCCGTCCTGGCCGGGCTCGTCCCGGCCATCCATGCCCTACAGCCCGGCGCAATCGTCCGGACGTGGATGCCCGCGACAGGCGCGGGCATGGCGACGGAACTGCCGGTCGGCCGACGCAGGGCATCGGCCGCGATCGCGCTCACATCAGCGCCGTCAGATGCGGGATCAGCGGCTCGTCGGCCGGCGGCATGGGATAGTCGCGCAAGCGGTTCGGCATCACCCATTTGAGCGCCTGCCCCTCGCGCGACATGGGCGTGCCCTCCCAGCGCCGGCAGACGTAGAGCGGCATCAGGAGATGAAAGCTCTCGTAGGCGTGGCTCGCGAAGGTGAGCGGGGCGAGGCACGGCTCCGCGACGGTGATGCCGAGTTCCTCGTGAAGCTCGCGGATCAGCGTCTCCTCCGGCCGCTCGCCGGGCTCCACCTTGCCGCCGGGGAACTCCCACAGGCCGGCGAGCTGCTTGCCCTCGGGCCGCTGGGCGATGAGCACGCGCCCGTCAACGTCGAGGAGGGCGCAGGCGGCGACGAGGACGAGCTTCATGCCCCGCGCCTCACGAACGGTAGTCGCCGTTGATGGCGACATATTCCTTCGTCAGGTCGCAGGTCCACACCGTCGCCTTGCCACGGCCGAGGCCGAGATCGACCCGGATGGCGATCTCGTCGCCCTGCATGTAGGCGGAGGTGGCGGCCTCGTCATAGGCGGGATCGCGCGCGCCTTCGTGGGCCACGCGGATGTCGCCGAAGAAGATGGCGAGCCTGTCGCGCTCGGCCGGCTCGCCCGCCTTGCCGACGGCCATGACGATGCGGCCCCAGTTGGCGTCCTCGCCGGCCACCGCCGTCTTCACCAGCGGCGAATTGGCGATGGAGAAGGCGATGCGCCGGGCCGAGGCGGCGCTGACCGCCCCCTCGAC
>Ga0065721_10051764_pt1 | contig 13628 bp, 8 predicted proteins | sample Mesricmetagenome_FD_59108 | JGI IMG/M metagenome (GOLD analysis project Ga0065721, IMG submission 59108) | Mesophilic microbial community from rice straw/compost enrichment Sample: eDNA_1 v2 (version 2) | ecosystem: Engineered > Solid waste > Grass > Composting > Bioreactor | place: USA: Davis... | reverse complement strand
CTGGTGCTGGAGCGCGGCTCGCCCCAGGCGCACGACAGGGCCGTCATGCACGTCACCCGGCCCATGCTTGAGGTGTTCCGGCCGGCCCGGCCGAACGGTGCCGCGATCGTCCTGCTGCCCGGCGGCGGCTATGTCCGACTGGCGGTGGACAAGGAGGGCGCCGGCGGGGCGCGGCGGCTGGTCCAGGCCGGGACGACGGCCTTCGTGCTGAACTATCGCCTGCCGGGCGACGGCTGGGCGGCGGCCTATGACGCGCCGCTGCAGGACGTGCAGCGCGCCGTGCGTCTGGTCCGGTCGCGAGCGGCGGACTGGGGGCTGGATCCGGCGCGGATCGGCGTCATGGGCTTCTCGGCCGGCGGGCACTTGGCCGCCGCCTCCCTGACCCGCTACGACCACGTGGTCTATGAGGCCGTGGACGCCCATGACGAAGTCTCGGCCCGGCCGGACATCGCCGTGCTGGGATACGCCGTAATGACCGTCCGCCCGCGACCGGGGATGGCGACCGACGCCGCCTGGGCGCGGCCGCTGAACGAGCGGGTGCGGCCGGGTCTGGCCCCGACCTTCATCCTGCACGCCGCCGACGACCGCACTGTGCCGGTCGCCAACAGCCTGGCCATGTTCCAGGCGCTAAAGGCGGCCGACGTGCCCGCCGAAATGCACATCTATGAGGAAGGCGGCCACGGCTTCGGCTTCAGCCTGCCGCCCGACCGGCCCGCCTCGCACTGGCCCGACGCCTTCCAGTCCTGGGCGGCCAAGTACGGTTTCGGTCCGGCGTGAGCGACGGCATCGGCGGTCCCCTCGGCGGCCGCATGATCGCGCTGGCATGAAAGGCGGATCAGTTCACCGGATAGTCGACTTTCAATCCGCGCAGCACCACCGAGCCGCTGAACCGTGAAGCCGTCCAGTACAGGCCTGCGCCGCCAAAGCGGTTTGGCTCTATCGTTCCCGTCAGGTTCAGGACCTCTCCGTCGGCGGTGTTCGAGCCCGTCACGACGACACGGTCGCCCCGCACAGATATCCGCAAGGTGGTCGTCGGCTTCAGCACTCCGGTCAGCACCTGATCGCCGATCGGCGTCCCGTGGCCGTCGACGATCCTGTAGAGCTGGAAGGCCACGGCCGTCGCCGAACGCGTCGTGCGCCAGAAGCGCAGCGCATAGCCGGTGCGGCTGGCCGGATCATATTTGAACAGGACGTCGGCGCGCGGGCGGGCGCCGTCCTCGGGCGCTCCCGGAATGGAGAAGCCCTGCCCTTCCAGCTTGTCGGTGTCGAGTTCGACGGTCACGTCCATGTCGCCGGCGGTCGGTTCGCCCACGTAGAGCAGGGTGCTGTCCTCTGCCCCCACACGCAGACCCCAGCGACCGCCCTCGTCCAGCGGCGCCTCGCTGGTCCAGGCTCCGATCAGGCTCCAATCCCCTTCCCAGCGATCAGTCGCCGCGCTGTCAGGCAGGCTGCGGGGGTCGAGCGACGCCGACCGCGCCGCAGCAGCCAGGGCGGTCGGCGCCGCCACGACGGCGGTGCGCCGCATGGAGCCCGGCAGGCTCAGGTCGTGCCGGGGCTCGATCGTCGCCATGACCCAGCGACCGGCCAGGGCCTCAGAGACGGGAAGACCCTTCAAGGGTTCGTCGCCTCTGGACACGGCGACCCGCTTGGGCCGGCCGCACGCGGCGTCGTCACAGGCGAACCAGGTGACGAGCGACCGGTCCGTCCTGCCGGCCGGCAGGTCCAGGTCATAGGCGATCCGCAGGGCCCCATCGACGGACTGGAGGCTCGGCTCCCCGGTCAGCTCCGGGGAAGGCCGGTAGGCGGGATCGACCGTCACATAGGCGGTGCTGCTGAAGCCGTTGTCGGCCCTGGCCTCCACGGCCACGACCTCCGTCCGCTCGGTCGTGTTGGCCGCAGTGACCTGGACGCTATCGCCTTCCGTCGCGCTGAGGCGCACCAAGGGCGAACCGGCGGTCCAACGGATACGCCCGGTCGAGCCGGAGGGCGACACCGCAGCTCGGACCTCGGCCGAAGCTTCGCCCGTGCGGATTCGCGGCGTGGCGTTGTCGAGGGCGATGCGGAAGGGTTGCACGCCCAACCCTTCATAGCGGGCGCGCACGCCGGCCGGGTCCCAGCCGTCGTCGCGGCCATCCGGGGCCCAGCGCAGCAGGTTCCACGGGTTGAAGGCCTGGCTCTCCTGATCCGTCAGCTCGCGCGAGATGGTGCGCCTTTCGTCCCCGACGATGCTGTCGACGATGTCCGCCGGCCGGCCGGATTCGGTGACGGTGCGATAGGTCAGGGACGGCTCGCCGACGTGCTCGGGCGCACGCCAACCGAACCAGGCGACCGGAACGTCGGGCAGGGTCGATTCAATCAGCGACACAGGCGCGACGGACACCTTGTAGAACTGCATGGGCCTGGTCGCGCGGAAGCGGGTGCGGATGAAGGTGGTGCCGCCCGCGAAGAGGATGCCGCCGCCCTCGATGAAGTTGATCTCGGAATCCTCCCAGACGCTACGTCTCGGCGCGCCCAGATAGTCGTCGGTGCCCTCCAGATAGGAGTGGGTGAAGTAGGACCGCTTGGTCCGGTTGAACATGGTGTCCAGGCGGCTGAGGAAGGCCACGTGCGAATAGACGTGGCGGTCCCCGCTCATCTGGATCGCCACCGCCTGGGTGATGACGTCGGACCGCTTCTTCAGGCTCTTCGACGGGTCGCCCGGATAATCGTAGTCCAGATTGCAGTAGTTCAGGATCGTCAGGTTCACCGCCGAGAAGCCGTCCGCATCGACGATCATCGAGAAGCCGTTGTTCGCCGCCCCCTGCTTGTTGCCGCGATTGTCGGCCAGGACCACGCTGCGCCGATCCCGCGTCAGGCCCATCAGGGTGATGTAGGGCTTGGTGATCACCAGACCGGGCTCGCTCTCGGTTCCGCGCAGCGGATAGACGTCCGGCAGGAGGCCGATCACCGTGGGCCGTTCGGCCGTTCCGGCGGGCGCCGCGGCATAGGCGGCCTGAATGGTCTGATAGCGGCGCGCCGCCGGGTCTTCCGGCCGCGAGGCGTCCACCAAGATGTCGTACCGTTCCGCCGTGGTGTCGAAGACCACCCCGGTATAGCCCCGGACTTCGCCGAGGCCGGACAGTGTGTCCTGGGCCACGGCGGGCTGGACCGAGGCAAGCAGTGCGCCGAGGGCGCAGGCGGTCATGGCTGTTCTGATCATTGGGCCACCTCCCTAAATGACACCGGTATCACATCCTGTCCGGATGCACACCGCGTCGCTCAGCGAAGGAGGACCCCCGTCCCGTCAGATCGGCGCCAGTCGATCAGCCAGCGGGCCGTCCTGTCGGCGATCTCCGCGCTGTTCCGTTCCAGCATGACCATGTGGCCGTTGCCGCGCACGCCCCAGTCCTGCAGCCGCACGAAGTCCGTCGGCACGCCCGCCTGGGCCAGATAGGCGGCGGTGCAGCGGTCGTAACCGGCGTGGTACGACGCCTCCGCCGTCAGGACAAGAACGGGGAAATGCGACAGGTTCGACAGCCGGCGCGCGGGCTCGGCCTGCCGCCAGCAACCGGCCAACTCCGGATCGATCGACGGGAGCCATTCGCGCGCCAGTTCCTGACCTTCCGCTAGCGGTGGATCATAGGTCAGGGGCGTGGTGGTCAGCCCCCAGTGGCGCGCGACCCGGTCCGGGTCGCCATCGCCCCAGGGCGGCGGAGCGCTGGCGAAGGGCGGGCCGCTGGGCTCGATCGCCACGATCGCGCGCACCAGGTCGGGCCGCAGCTCGCCTATGCCCCAGCCGAAGGCGCCGGCCTGGGAATGGGTCACGATCACCGCCGGGCCGATTCGGTCCAGGAGGGCGGCGCCGGCCCGCGCGACCAGCCCGGCCGAAACGCCGCCGGCGGCGTATTCGACCTGGGAGGCGAAGAACTGGTCGAAGGCCGGATCGCCGGCGCGTCCAGAGCCCGGCCACTGGTCATGGCGCTTCGCCTGGGGCCAGCCGTAGGCCCGGCCCGGCTCGGCCTCGAACGCCTGGCTCGCGGTGAACCGCTGCTCCAGCACCCCCGGCCCCTGCCGCGACGCCGGGCCGTAGGCCTCGGTGTCATAGCCGGACGCGCCCCGCCCGGGCTGGTCCATCAGATAGACGACGAAACCCCGGCGGACGAACTGGGTCGCCCAGCCCTCCCGCCCGTCTGGCGTCCCAAGGAAGTTGGCGATGGTCTGGCCCTGGCCTGGAATGAAGACCAGCGGCGTCCGATAGAGCGGCCGCGCCGGCGCCAGCCGCATCACATGGGCCTGCCCCGTCATCCGCGTTCCGTCGGGGACATAGGCGCCGCCGACGAAGAAGACATCGACCTGGCCCAGCCCCCGGTCGGCGTGGGCGCAGCCGGCCAGGGCCAGGGCCGCGGCGATGGGCGCGAGGGCGCGGCGCAAGAACGGCGGAGTCATGCGGCTTCTCCTAGCCCAGCGCCTCGATCAACTCGCCCATGTGGCGGATGTAGACGCCGGTGGATATCCCCTCCTGCGGGAAGTCGGAAATGTAGGGCGAGGTGTCCGAGGCGTCGCCGACACGGGTGATGCGGAACTCGCCCAGGGCCACCGCCGCCGTGGAATCGGCCACATAGGGATTGCTGGTCGAGCTCAGGATCGAGGGCCAGTAGCCCTGGGCGGTCAGGCCGGCGATCAGCTCATCGACGCGGGACGCGGTCGGCGTCTCCGGCCGGGCGATCAGGCCGCCGCTGTTCAGGTCCGACACCCGGAAGGCGCGGGTGGTATAGTATTTCGGCAGCGGCACGGTCCCGGGCCGGGCCAGCAGGGCCGAGCCGGCGCGGACCTCTTCCGGCGGCCGGGCGGCCAGTTCGGCGTACCGGGCGCGCAGGCCCGCCGTGTCGATGGCGCGAAAGCCGCCGGTGTGGACCACGATGTCGTCCGGCTTCTTCGTCACATAGTATTCGCCGTTGACGACGTTGGAGCCGCGCCGGTGGATATACAGCGGTTCATCGGTCCCGATCTCGATGTAGGTGGCGTGAGACCGGCCGTCCCGGCGGCGTTCCGGCGGCAGGGCGACGGCCTCAAGCCAGTCGATGGTCTCAAGCACGCGCGCGATATACTTCCGGTCGCCGGTCAGGACATAGAAGTCCATCATCTGATCCAGATTGCCCGCCGTCGCGTGGGTGGCCAGGGCGCGCGGCTCGTAGGTCCGTGCGCCAGCCGGCTTCAGATCCTCCACCGTATATTGCATCGCCCAGCCGGGCTGGGGCGCCGGCTGCTGGGTGGCGATGAAGCAGTCCATGGCCCGGCGGATCGGATCGACCAGGCGACGGTCGCCCAGCGTCTGATAGCAGAAGGTCAGGAACTTGATGTTCTCGGCCGAAACGTCGTCGTTGAAGGTGATGTAGCCGGTATAGTCCGCCTGTCCGTGCAAGCCGCCGTCCGGCACGCGCGGATAGCGCTGGGGCCAGCCGCCGATCGGATACTGGCTGTCCAGGACGAAGGCGATCGCCCTGTCCAGCGGCGCGCGGTAGCGACGGTCCTTCTTTTCCCAATAGACGCGCAGCATGAAGGTCGCGGCGTCCGCGGTCGTCACGTCGTCGAAGGTGGCGTTGAGATAGTGGTGCTGGAATTCCTCCAGCCGCCAGGCGTTCTTGCCGATGGTGTCGTACCAGCGCTGCAGCGACGCCTCGCCTGCCGTGTCGATGACGTAGTTCCAGCCCCCCGAGGGCAGCTGGCCCCGCGCCAGGGCGTCGGCCACGCGGGTCGCGGCGGCGTAATAGTCCTCGTCGCCGGTCGCGTGATAGGCGTCCAGAAACAGGTGTCCCATGGTCGCCGTACCGGGCGGCTGGACCCAGATCATGCTGGGATAGGCCTCAAGCTCGCCCCAGCGGCGCGAGAAGTCGGGGGTGTAGGACCAGACATAGCCGTCGCCGACCGCCACGGTGTCGGTCATGAAGCGGGTGGCCCGCTTCATCGTCTGCAGGATCGCCGCACGGTCGGCCGCCTGGGCCAGTCCGGGCGCACCGGCGAGCGCCAGGCCCGCCGCGCCGGCGGCCAGCACGCCGCGCCTCGACAGTTCCGTTCCGCGCATCCTCGTCTCCTCCACGGTCTTATTCTTGTTGCTCAACCCGGCGAGGGCTCCGGCCGGGCCAGGGAAGCGCGCGCCGTTTCGATATCCAGCATCTCGTCCCACTTGGCCACGGCGACGGTGGCCACGGCGTTGCCGATCAGATTGGTCACCGCCCGCGCCTCGTTCAGGAACCGGTCGACGCCCAACAGCAGGACCAGTCCCACGACCGGCACATGCCCGACCACCGACAGGGTCGCCGCCAGGGTCACGAAGCCGGCCCCGGCCACGCCCGCCGAACCCTTGGAAGTCAGCAGCAGGACGCCCAAGATCAGGAGTTGGTCCGTCAGGCTCAGCGTCGTATTCGTCGCCTGGGCCACGAAGATCGCCCCCATGGTCAGGTAGATGGCCGTGCCGTCGGCGTTGAAGGTGTAGCCGGCCGGCAGGACCAGGCCGACAACCGACTTCTCGCAGCCCAAAGCCTCCAGCTTCTGCATCATCCGGGGCAGGACCGCCTCGGTCGAGCAGGTGGCGAAGACCACCAGGATCTCGTCGCGGAAGTACAGCAGGAACCGGTGCGGCGGCAGGCCGACCCACCACAGCACCCCGCCCAGCACCACGACCACGAACACCGCCGTGGTGACATAGAGGGCGACGATCAGCCGCCCCAGCGACCACAGGCTGTCCAGCCCATAGGCCCCGACCGTGAAGGCGATGCCTGCGGCCGCGCCGAGGGGCGCCAGGCGCATGATCATGGCGACGATGCGGAACAGCACCTCCATGACCCGGTCGAAACCGTCCAGCAGCGGCTCGGCCCGCGCGCCCATCTGGGTCAGGGCCGCCCCGACCAGCAGCGCCAGCAGGATCACCTGCAGCATGTGGCCTTCGACGAAGGCGCCGAGGAAGGCGTTCGGGATGATGTCCAGCAGGAAGCCGGTCACGCTCTCGGACTTGGCGGCGGTCGTGTAGGAGGCGATCGAGCCGGCGTCGAGCGCGGCGACGTCGACGTTCATCCCCTCCCCGGGCCTGACCACGTTGACCACCAGCAGACCGATCAACAGCGCCAGGGTTGAGGCGACTTCGAAGTAGATCAGGGCCCGCGCGCCGATCCGCCCGACCTCCTTCAGGCTGCCCATGCGGGCGATGCCCAGGGCCACGGTGCCGAAGATGACCGGCGCCAGCATCATGCGGATCAGCTTGATGAAACCGTCCGCCACCGGCTTCATGGCCGCGCCGACGTCGGGCGCGAAGGCCCCCAGGGCCACGCCCAGCACCATGCCGATCAGCACCTGCGCATACAGGGGCCGAAGCCAGCGCCAGGGCCGGGCGCCGCTCACTCGATCAACTCGCGCATCACGGCGTAGAGCGCCGCCTTGGCCTCGAAGCCGACGCCCGGAACCTGAGGCAGGCCGACGTAGCCGTCCTCCACCGCCACGCCGTCGGCGAAACCGCCGAAGGGCTGGAACACGTCCGGATAGGATTCATTGCCGCCCAGGTGCAGGCCCGCCGCGATGTTCAGCGACATCTGGTGCCCGCCATGCGGCACGATCCGCCGCGACGACCAGCCCTCTCCAGCCAGCACGTCCAGCGTCCGCATGTATTCGACCAGGCCGTAAGACAGGGCGCAGTCGAACTGCAGGAAATCGCGGTCCGGCCGCATGCCGCCGTAGCGCAGCAGGTTGCGCGCGTCCTGGTGCGAGAACAGATTCTCGCCCGTCGCCATCGGCAGGTCGTAGTGGTTCGCCAGTTCCGCCTGAAGGGCATAGTCCAAGGGATCGCCCGCTTCCTCGTACCAGAACAGGCCATAGGGCTTCAGCGCCTTGGCGTAGGCGATGGCCGTCTCCAGGTCGAACCGGCCGTTGGCGTCGACCGCCAGCCGGTCGCCGGAGCCCACCACCTCCAGCACGGCCTCGATGCGGCGCAGGTCGTCCTCCAGCGAGGCGCCGCCGATCTTCATCTTCACGACGCGATAGCCGCGGTCGACATAGCCCTGCATCTCGGCCTTCAGCTGGGCGTGATCCTTGCCGGGATAGTAGTAGCCGCCGGCCGCATAGACCCACACCTTCTCGTCCGCCACGCCGCCGCGATAGCGGTCCGCCAGCAGCCTGTACAACGGGACCCCCGCGATCTTGGCCACCGCGTCCCAGATCGCCATGTCCAGGGTGCCGACGGCGACCGAGCGCTCGCCATGGCCGCCGGGCTTCTCGTTCGTCATCAGGGTCTTCCAGATGGCGAAGGGGTCAAGGTTGTCGTGCTGCCGGTCGAGCAGCGTCTCCGGGCCCGCCTCCAGCACGCGGGGGATGAACCGTTCGCGCATCAAGGCGCCCTGGCCGTAGCGGCCGTTGGAGTTGAATCCGAAGCCCACCACCGGCTTGCCGTCGCGGATGACGTCGGTGACCACCGCGACGACCGAGCAGGTCATCTTCGAGAAGTCGATGTAGGCGTTGGCGATGGGCGAGGCGATGGACGCCGTCTTCTCGCGGATGTCGATGATGCGCATGGGTCCTCCGAAGCCGATTCCTAGCCGTGCGGGCGCCGGCGCCGCCAATGCCTTTGCCGATCGATCCGATGCCGGATCGGCATGGAAAGACCTGGATCGCAAAAACGGCGCGAAGACCGGTCGCCGATCTTCGCGCCGGGACGCCAGGCGCGCCCGTCAGTCAAGGTCATGCCGCGGCGGAAGGCCCCGACAGGAGGATGAACGATCAAGGCGCGGACTCCAGCGATTAGACGACGCCGTCCGGACCTCGGCCTTGGGATATGACCGGAGCACAACGTCCTCCAATGCCGATTTATTCCCTCGCCATGCCGAACCGGCATTGACGCCGCCATCGGGGGAACGTCTAGACTCGCGTCCGATCGGAGGACGCCATGGAACTGATCTGGCTGGAGGACTTCCTGGCCCTGGCCGAGATCGGCAACTTTTCGCGGGCGGCGGAGGCGCGGAACGTGACCCAGCCGGCTTTCAGTCGACGTATCCGCGCCCTGGAGGCGCACCTCGATACCGCCCTGTTCGCGCGGGCTTCAACCGGCGTCACCCTGACGCCCGCCGGCCTGGCGCTGCGACCCGGGGCGGAGGAGATCGTCCGACGGGTGCGGGAGGTCGTCCGCGATGTTCGCCGTTTCGGAAACGAGGAAGACGCGACCCTTCTGTTCGCCGCCACCCACGCCCTGTCCTTCACCTTCTTCCCGACGTGGATTCGCGGGTTGGAGAGGGCCGGTCCCGTCGGCTCGCTGCGGCTGATCTCCGACAGCCTGGAAAAGTGCGAGGCGATGATGCTGCAGGGGGATGTCCAGTTCCTGCTCTGTCATCATCATGCGGAGGCGCCGGCGCGCTTTCCGCCCGATCGCTTCGAGGCGCGGGTCGTGGGCGCGGACCGCCTGGAGCCCTTCAGCGCGCCGGGTCCGGAGGGCGAGCCGCTCTGGAGCCTCGACCACGCGGCGGAGGAGGTTCCACATCTCGCTTACAGCTCGGAATCGGGCCTGGGGCGCATTCTTAGCGCCACCGTCCTCCGCCAGGGATCGGCGGAAAGGCTGAAGACAGTCGTGACCTCTCACCTGGCCGCGGCCCTGAAGTCGCTGGCGCTCGACGGCCGCGGGCTGGCCTGGCTGCCCCGAGCGATCGTGGAGGAGGACCTGGCCGCCGGACGCCTTGTCCCGGCACAGGGCGGCGACGACTGGAGCGTCGAGGTGGATATCCTCCTCCTTCGACCGCTGACGCATCAAAGCCTGCCGGCGGAGAAGTTCTGGTCTCTCATGACCGCCGTCCCGAACCGCCTGAAATGATCGTCGCCGGACGGACGCTGGCATCGGCGTATCGACCGCGTCCAAATTGACACCGGTCGCCATGACGCTCACCTGTGGACGAAGAAACGGAATGCGACGCCGCGACGCGTCGCCGGAGGAAACGAATGCCCCTGCTCTCCCGCATCAGTCTCGGCCTGTTCGCCGCCCTGATATCCACGGCCGCCCTGGGCGCCGCCGTTTCGGCTCAGGACCGACCTTCCGCCGCCGAACCGCTGGCCCCGCCGCCGGCGGACCAGCAGATCCCCCGCGCCGTCGCCCGATTCGCGCCCGACCGGCTGGATGATCTGCTCTGGGAGAACGACCGGGTCGCGCACCGCATCTACGGCCCGGCGCTGGAGGCGCGCGAGGCGCCGTCCGGATCGGGAATCGACGTCTGGGCCAAGCGTGTCCGCTATCCCTTCATGGACCGCCAGCTGAAGCTTCCCAGCTATCACACCGACCGGGGCGAGGGTCTGGACTACTACGATGTCGGGCGCGGGCGCGGCGCGGGCGGCCTGGGGATCTGGTACGACAACAAGCTGTGGACCAGCCGCAACTTCTCGACCTACCGGATCGAGGCGACCGGCGGCGACGAGGCTCGGTTCAGCGTCGACTATCGCCCCTGGCCGGTCGATGTGATCCGCAATGTGTGGGAGACGCGCGAGTTCAGCCTGCCGCTGGGGTCGAACTTCACCCGCATGACCTCGACGCTGAGCTCCAACACGGACGCGCCGCTGATCGTGGGCGTCGGCATCTCCAAGCGGACCAACGAGAACGGTCACGGCTTCATCACCCGCGACGCGGAGCACGGCCGCATGATGTTCTGGGAGCCGGAAAATCCCGAGCATGGCGCGCTGGGCGTCGCCATCCTGGTCGATCCGGCCATGGTGGAGGGCTTCACCGAGGACGCGGACAACTATCTGATCCTGCTGCGGGTCACGCCGGGGCGGCCCTTCACCTACTACATGGGCTCGGCCTGGGACCGGGGGCTGGATTTTCACAGCCGGGCGGAGTGGGAAGCCTTCGTCGCTGAACAACGTCCCGCCTTCTGAACGGAGCGCGGTGTGTTCTCGAGCGGCGACTAGGCCGGCGCCGCCCCAGGCGCCTCATCAGGCCCCGCGAGGATCTGGATGAGGCCGGCGCCCGTGACGACGAAGCCTCGCGGCGCCGCCCGGTCCAGCGCCCGGATGTCCAGCCGGCCGGGATCGACCAGTTCGACGCACAGCCGGCCGGCCTTGGCGACCGACCTGCGGATGTTCGGGCCGCCGCCGAGCGCTGCGGACAGGGCGGGCGAGAGCGACGGCGCGGAGACGCTTTCGGTTCGCCGGACGAACATGCCCGCCGTCGCCCCCAGACGATCACGGATGTCCTGCGCCAGAGCGTCCGCCGTCGGGCCGATCACGACCTGAAGCGCGCCGGGGCCGGGCTCGATGACGCCGCGCGCGCCCAGGGCCTTCAGCGCCGCCTCGTCGACCGCCGCCCGCGAGACGATCTGAAGCCTCAGGCGGGTCGTGCAGGCCGCGACCTCGCGAAGGTTGGCAGAGCCCCCCAGGGCGACGATGAAGCCGTCCGTTTGTCCCGCGCCGGACGTCGCCGGGCGCGTGGCCGGAACCGCCTCGTCCTCGCGACCGGGGGTCTTCAGGTTCAGCACCCGGATGAACAGTCGGAACAGGCCATAGTAGACGGCGAAATAGATCAGGCCGACGGGGATCAGCAGCCACGGCCGGGTCGACTTGCCGAAGTTCAGCACATAGTCGAACAGCCCCGCCGAGAAGGTGAAGCCCAGCCGCACGCCCAGCAGGTCCATCACCACCATGGCCGCGCCCGTCAGCACCGCGTGGATGGCGTAGAGCACTGGCGCCAGGAACATGAAGGTGAACTCGATCGGTTCGGTCACCCCGGTCAGGAAGGCGGTCAGGGCCAGGGACGCCAGCATGCCGCCGACGGCCTTCCTGCGTTCGGGCCGGGCGGCGTGATACATGGCCAGGCAGGCGGCGGGCAGGCCGAACATCATCACCGGGAAGAAGCCGCTCATGAAGACGCCCGCGGTCGGGTCGCCCGCGAAGAAGCGGTTCAGGTCGCCTGTCGCGCCCTGATAGTCGCCGACGATGAACCAGGCCACGTTGTTCAGGATGTGATGCAGGCCGGTGATGATCAGCAGCCGGTTCAGCAGGCCATAGACGAACAGACCGATTTCGCCCGATCCGACGACCGCTCGGCTGAACACGTCGATGGCGTGGTCGATGGCGGTGAACGACAGCCCCACGATCGCCGCCAGCGCCAGCGCCGCCAACCCCGAGGCGATCGGCACGAACCGCCGCCCGCCGAAGAAGGCCAGATAGTCGGGCAGCTTCAAGGTGGAGAAGCGATTGTAGAAGTCGCCCGCGATCAGGCCCGAGACGATGCCGATGGGCACCCCCAGGCGCGCCATCGCCTGATCCTTGAAGGCCTTGGCGGCCGCATCCGCCGCATCGCCGGCCAGGGCCGCCACGACCTCGGGCGGCACGGTCAGCAGCACCTTGGCGGACTCCACCGCGATCAGATAGCCGACCACGCCCGCAAGGCCCGCCGCGCCGTTGTTGTCGCGCGCCAGGCCCACGGCCACGCCGACGGCGAACAGCAGGCCCAGGTTGGAGAACACCGCCTGCCCCGCCGCCGAGATGAAAGCGATATTCAGCAGATCCGGCTGGCCCAGCCGCAGCAGAAGCCCGGCGATGGGCAGCACGGCGATGGGCAGCATCAGGGCGCGGCCCAGCGGCTGCAGGCTGGACAGACCGATCTTCATGCCACGGCTCCCACGGCGCGGGGTTGGAGAAGCGCGGCCAGCCGCTCGCCGGCCAGGGCGCGCACCGCCTCGGCGCCGTCCTGCGCCAGGGCCTCGGCGGCCATCGCGCGGCAGTCCTCCAGGGTCAGGCCGCGCACCACGGCCTTGACCTCCGCGACCATCGACGGCGTCGCCGACAGTTCGCGCACGCCCAGGCCGATCAGGATGGGAACCGCCGTCAGGTCCGACGCCAGCCCCCCGCAGACGCCGATCCATTTCAGCCCCCCCGCCCCATCCACCGACCGGGCGATCAGCCGCAGCACGGCGGGATGCAGCCCGTCCAGCTGCGCCGCCAGGCCCGCGTTCTGGCGATCCATCGCCAGGGCGTATTGCGTCAGGTCATTGGTGCCGAAGGAGATGAAGTCGATGGTCGGGGCCAGCCGGTCCGTGGTCATGGCGGCCGCCGGGGTCTCGATCATCACCCCCAGCAGGGGCGCCGCGCCGCCGGTCTCGGCGACCGCGACGTCCAGCATGGCGCGCGCCTGCCGCACCTCGGCGACCGAGGCGATCATCGGCAGCATCACGGCGACCGCGCCTCTTGACCGCACGCGGCAGATCGCCCGCAGCTGGGTCAGCAGGATGTCGGGTCGGTGCAGACCCGACCGCACGCCGCGCAGGCCCAGCGCCGGATTCTCCTCAGGCGGCGTCGGCAGATAGGGCAAGGGCTTGTCGCCGCCCGCGTCCAGCGTGCGCACGATCAGCGGCCGCCCGTCCAAGGCATCGGCGATGGCCTGGTACTCGGCAAGCTGCTCGTCCTCGTCGGGCGCCGTCTCGCGCTCCAGGAACAGGAATTCGGTGCGCAGCAGGCCGCAGCCCTCGGCGCCGCCCGCGACGGCCGGCGCGGCTTCGGCCGCGTCGCCCAGATTGGCGAACACTTCGATGCGGACCCCGTCGGCCGTGCGGCAGTCGTCGCCCGCAAGAGCCCGGGCGTCGGCGCGTCGGCGCTCGCGCGCGGCCGAGGCGCTCTGGGCGCGGGCCTGG
>Ga0065721_10051763_pt1 | contig 13630 bp, 8 predicted proteins | sample Mesricmetagenome_FD_59108 | JGI IMG/M metagenome (GOLD analysis project Ga0065721, IMG submission 59108) | Mesophilic microbial community from rice straw/compost enrichment Sample: eDNA_1 v2 (version 2) | ecosystem: Engineered > Solid waste > Grass > Composting > Bioreactor | place: USA: Davis... | reverse complement strand
CGGTGCCAGCGTCCGCCTCAATATCACCAACACCTCTACCGGAAGCTATACGATCCGCAATGGGCTCAACCACTGGCACGAGCAGACCGCCACCTGGAACACCCTGGGCGGCGCAGCCCATTTGGGCGCTCCCCTTGCCAGCTTTACCCCGGACACAACGGGCACCCGGACCATCCCCTTCACCAGCGACGGCCTGGCCGCCATACAAAGCTGGCTGCGCGGCGACAATAATGGCCTGGTGATCACCTCGGACGGCACCACCGACGGTGTAGACTTCGCCTCCCGGGAGCAAGGCGCAGGGCCGACATTGATCCTTGAATACCGGCAGAACAGCAGCTGCAGCGACCCGGCCCTCGCCTATAAGAAGATGATCCAGGCCGAAGACTACACCGAGCAATCCGGCGTTCAGCCACAACCCACCACCGACACCGGCAGCGATGACGAACAGAACCTCGGCTGGATCGATACCGGCGACTGGATGACCTACAGCAGGATCCGCATCCCCACCAGCGGCATCTACACCATCGAATACCGCATCGCCAGCCCGAACAACGGCGGCCGCCTGACGCTGGAGCTCAACAACGGAGAAACCACCCTGGGCAACATCGACATCAACAGCACCGGCGGCTGGCAAAGCTGGCGAACCCTCAGCCACCCCATCGAACTGCCCGCCGGCACCTACAATTTCCGCCTCCACGCCACCACCGGAGGCTGGAACCTCAACTGGTGGCGGATCGTCCGCTGACCACACAGCCCAGGGACGGGCGGCCAGACCGACCAAAGCCCCCCGCCAGCCCCCGGCGCAGTTCACCACCAACAAGTCTAGCCAGCGCCGCCTCATCCCTTTATAATGCGCCCCTTTCTTCAAGCACGAGGCCTCCGCCTCACCTCTTCAAGGGCCTATAGCTCAGTTGGTTAGAGCATCCGACTCATAATCGGCAGGTCGCTGGTTCAAGTCCAGCTGGGCCCACCATATTTCCTATAAATTTTTGACTCTTGGTATTGAAACCATAAAGTGGCCGCTTTGGCCAGGTTATGCTTCCATAGGTAAGCAGAATTGGCCGCAGGCCAAATAGCAAAATCCTCTCGAAATAACCCCCTCTCAGCACCTATTCACAGCAACCCAAACCTGCGCCTGCGTTAGTGCCTGTACGCATTACCACGCCACTCTTTCCCCCACTATTCTGCCGTGAAATATAAATTACGCGCGATTACGCATGGTTTGCGTAATTACGCATATGGCGCGTAACTCCGCGTAATTTAGAAATTCTTTATCCTATTTTTTAAAAACCAGCCACACATAATTCAATCTCAACTCACAAAATGCTAGGCAAATATCAAAGTCATGGTATGCTCCTTTGTTATTCTGATAGCTTGATTACCAGCCAGAGGCACAGCCATGATCCGCTGCCATCTCGCCCGCATGATGGGCGAGCACAAGATGCGAATTGCCGACGTTGCCAGAGAAACGGGGTTAAGCCGCGCAACGGTGACACTGCTCTATAAAGAAACGGCCCAGAAAGTGGATTTGGAAGCCATTGAAAAACTGTGCCTGCTGTTTGAGTGTCGGGTAGGCGACTTGCTTGAGCTTCAAAGCGTATTAAAAACACAGGAAAACTCATCCCATGGAAAGGAAGGCCGGGATGCAGATAACTAATCATCAAGCAAAATACTACGCTCACGAACTCACCATTCGTCACGCCGCTGGTGGCGTCGATAGCCTCTCGCAGTCATTATTTGATGCCAGTGTCGACCTGAATCCTCACCAGATCAACGCGGCGCTATTTGCACTCAACAACCCTTTAAGCCAGGGCGTTGTATTGGCCGATGAAGTGGGCTTGGGTAAAACCATCGAAGCGGGTCTGGTCATTTCTCAATACTGGGCAGAGCGCCGTAGAAAGCTGCTGATTATCTGTCCGGCCTCCTTACGCAGGCAATGGGCGCAGGAATTGGCGGACAAGTTCAATCTGCCATCGCAGATTCTGGATTCAAAGACCTGGAAGAATTTACAAAAAGAAGGCGTTTACAACCCGCTGGCTGAAAAGCGGGTCATCATCATGTCCTACCACTACGCTGCCCGCCTCGAAGAACAGTTGCTGATCGAGCCCTGGGATCTAGTGGTTATTGATGAAGCGCATAAGCTTCGCAATGCGCACCGCACCAGTAATCGCATGGGGCAATTACTGCGCAGAGCATTAGCCGGGCGTAAAAAGCTGCTGCTAACAGCTACCCCATTGCAAAACTCGCTGATGGAGCTGTACGGTCTCTCAACCTTGATTGATGAGCAACTTTTTGGTGACGAACGTTCTTTCCGACAAAGCTATATTCAGGGTCATAGCTCCGTCGCCGAGTTGAAAGGCAGGCTCAAAGGGTTTGTTCACCGCACCCTGCGGCGCGATGTGCTGGAATATGTGCGCTACACCCAGCGCCAAACACTAACAGTACCTTTCACCCCGACAGCCCAGGAAGAAGACCTCTACAACGGCATATCTGCCTTATTAGAGCGTGAAGAAAGCTATGCTCTGCCTCGCAATCAGCGCCATCTTACGGGGCTTATACTTCGCAAGCTGTTAGCTTCCAGCTCCCACGCAGTACTCAATACGCTGGAAACCATCTTAAAGCGCCTTGAGTCATTGAAAGAAGATACCCAGAGCGATATTGATGTTGTCGCAACCTTGGTGGATGACGATGATCTTGAGCAGGAGTATCTGGAAGAAATCGATGAGCTTGAAGCTAACGACGCAGATATCGATCTTGAATTGCTCGAAGACGAAATCAACGAAATCAGGCTCTACATTGGCAAAGCCAGAGCCATTGAAACCGACAGCAAAGCCACCGCGCTTCTTACGGCGTTGAATCAAGGCTTCGACAAAATGGAAGCCATGGGTGCGCCAAGAAAAGTGATTATCTTCACTGAATCCAAACGCACGCAAGAATATCTAACCCGTTTTCTGTCTGCTAATGGCTACCAAAATAAAATCGTTACCTTCAGCGGTTCAAACAATCATCCTCAAGCTACAGAAGTGTATCAACGCTGGCTGGCAGAAAACCAAGACAGCGACAAGATCAGTGGCTCGCCCCAGGTAGACCGGCGTACCGCGCTGATCGACCACTTCAAACACCATGCTGAAGTCATGATTGCGACCGAAGCGGCGGCAGAGGGTGTAAACCTCCAATTCTGCTCACTGCTGATCAACTACGATCTACCGTGGAATCCGCAAAGGGTCGAGCAGCGTATTGGCCGTTGCCATCGTTACGGTCAGAAGTTTGATGTTGTCGTCATCAACTTCCTGAATAACTCCAATCAGGCCGATCAACGAGTGCTTGAGCTGCTCACTGAAAAGTTTCACCTGTTCGATGGTGTGTTTGGTGCATCCGATGAAGTGCTGGGCAGCATTGAATCCGGCGTCGACTTTGAAAAACGTATTCAGACTATTTACGAAACCTGCCGCAAGCCAGAAGAAATTGACGCAGCCTTTAAACAGCTGCAACAAGAGCTAGAGGCAGACATTAACGAAAAGATGAAAGAAACCCGGCAGCTCCTGCTGGAAAACTTCGATGAAGATATTCATGACCTGCTCAAGCTACGGTTGGATGCCGCCGAACAACGCCTCGATAAAGTGGGCCGATGGTTCTGGGCATTGACTCAGCACGAATTGCAAAGTCTTGCCGCCTTTAATGAAGCCAATCACAGTTTTGAACTAAAGGCGTCGATTCCACAGGTTCCATCTGGGCTGTATCAGCTGCACAAACGCGGTTCAGCGCAACAATCGGACAATGAATTAGCCCATGCGCACCGCTACCGATTGTCTGCCCCTCTGGGCGAATGGGTGGTACAGCAGGCCATCAGTCGAGAGTTGCCCCCAACTGAACTGCTGTTCGACTATTCATCGCATACCGCCAAAGTATCCGTCATTGAGAATCTGGTAGGTAAGTCTGGCGTTCTACGCTTGCAAAAGTTCAGCATTGAATCATTGGAGCGTAGTGAGGACTACCTGCTGTTTGCCGCTATGGACCAACAAGGGAATACCATACCAGCTGAAGTGGCTCAAAAGCTGATGCAATTACCCGCTTGTGAACGGCAAGCCAGTCAGCAAAACAACCGAATAGCGGAACCAACGGCCTCCGAAACAGCGCTTGAACGAATTCTGGAGTCAGAACGTAATCAGGTTGAAAAGTCTGTCAATGACCGGAACTTAAGCTTCTTTGAACAAGAAGTGAACAAGCTGGATGCCTGGGCCGATGACCTCAAAGAAGGCCTTGAAGCCTCTATCAAAGAGCTCGACAAGCAAATTAAAGAAGTGCGTCGCGAAGCCAAGATTGCAGTCACGCTGGAAGAAAAGTTGGCCCTGCAAAAGCAGCAGAAGAATCTGGAGAGCCAACGCAATAAAAGCCGTCGCGAGCTATTTGATAAGCAAGATGAAGTCGATGAACGCCGCGAAGCGCTGATTGAATCCCTTGAGGGAAAACTGAATAAGAAAACAACGGTAGAAACCTTGTTTACCGTGCAATGGAGTGTGCAATGAAAATTAAAGAAATCAGAATAAAGAACTTCCGCTCTATAAAAGAAGTGGTTGTCAATCCATCGCGGTTCAATGTCCTGGTTGGCCAAAACAATCATGGCAAATCTAATTTCTTTGAGGCGGTTGAGTGGTTCTACGGTGGTAAAGGCAATATCGATGAGATACGTCATTGCGATGCAGAACCCAACGAACATGTAGAAGTTGAGGTCGTCTTCGATGGTGTTCAGGCTGGTATACCCCATATCACTAATGAGGATAACCAAAAGAAGCTGCTGAATATCCTGGGCTCGTCTGATGAGATGAGAATTAAAAGATCCTCTGAAAGTATCAAAGATCGCCTGTTGTATAACCCAGCAAAGGATGAATGGAAAAAGCAACCTATGGGCGCGGATGCAGCATTCAACAATGCAATTCCTCGTTTCGAGTTTATTGAGGCCACTAAAAACTTCAAAGATGTATCGGCCTATAAAAATACAACGCCAATTGGACAGATGCTTAGCGGACTTGTTGCAGAAACGCTGGAGAAAGACCCGGAGTATCAAGCGTTTGTTACACAGTTCGAAAAACTGTTTGGCGATCAGGATTCCAAAGTAAGACAGGCTTTGAATAGCCTCAGTAGCTCCGTGTCTGAATACCTTCAAGAGCAATTTCCTGATTGCACAAAGATCAACTTCAGCGTAACCACACCGGCATTTGATGAGTTTTTGAAAAACTATACTACCGAACTAGACGATGGTGTTGTAACCAAAGCCGATGATAAAGGCGACGGCATGCAGCGAGCGTTGATGCTATCAATAATCAAAGCGCATGCAGACTTTCGCCGCAACGAGGCTCTTGGCCGATCATTTATTTTCTTTATCGATGAAGCAGAGCTGCATTTGCATCCAACAGGCCAGCGCCAACTAAAGAAGTCTTTACTCGATTTAACCTCAGAAGATGGTAATGATCAGGTTTTCATGACGACTCATTCGTCAGTTATGATTGCCGACGGAGATCAGGATGTGAGTCAGGCATTCTTCAGGGTAAGCAAAGAAGACCGTCAAACCAGCATCAGAAAGATAGGCAAAACTGAAAAGCATGCAGTGGTTTATGACCTGTTAGGCGGCAGTCCTGCTGACATTCTTCTACCGGCCAATTTCCTTATTGTTGAAGGGCCTTCGGAAGTGACCTTCTATAGCGAAATTATACGTCGATTTTACAACGATAAGCCCGATATTCATGTTTTACCCGCTAACGGCGATGACGAGGCGCAAAGTCAAAGCATGAACGGCTTAAATAAGACTTTTGCACCGCTTAAAGCCAAACCTATATATAAAGATCGTATGGTGATTCTTTGCGACCAGCCAGATCCAGAGAAACTTCCTCGATTTAATGAATTTAAACGAGAGAATGGGTACTTAGAATATAACGGTCAGTTATTCGTCTTGCCATGTAACGGGTTGGAAGATTATTACCCTGCAACCTTAATTGAAGTATGCAATCGCACCGATAAAGTAAAAAAATCTCTATGGATGGCTAAAAACATAACGAAAGAGCAGTTTGAAGCAGAAATGCCCGTTATGTTTTCAGCACTGAATACTTGTTGGGAAAAAGCCTATGTTACTGATCATGGGCCTGAAACCGAATCAATAGAATTAGCTTTGGAAGTAACAGAACAATGAGCAAAACAAAACTCGAGCTGACCTGGATAGGTAAAGACAAGCGGCCCAAGCTGGAGCCGCGTATTTTGCTGGAAGACCCAGAGCTTTCCTATCACGCCAGTCACAAGGTGTCCGAAAACGATATTTTTGATAACAAGCTGATTTTTGGCGATAACTTGCTTGCACTGAAAGCGTTGGAACAAGAATACACTGGCAAAGTGAAATGTATTTATATTGATCCGCCTTATAATACGGGCAACGCTTTTGAACATTACGATGATGGTTTAGAGCATTCATTGTGGCTGTCTTTAATGAGGGACAGGTTGATCTTGCTGAGAAATCTTTTAAGTGAAGATGGCTTTATATTTGTTCAGATTGATAACAATGAAATGGCATATCTTAAAGTGCTGCTAGATGAAGTTTTTGGTCGAAACAGGTTTGTAAACGACATAGTTTGGAAACGAAGGGGGGGGAGCGCCAATCCAACCTCTCGCCTTAATAATGTCGTTGATTATATCTTGTGGTATTCGAAATCCGATTCTTACGCCATCAATCATATATTCAGTTTAGATGATGACAATACCAAGGAATACATTGAAAAAAGGTTTAATAATATTGATGAGAATGGACGAAAGTTCATGAAGTCACCAATTCAGAGTCCAAACTATAGACCTAATCTTATTTATGACTACAAAGGCTATAAAACGCCAAAAAAAGGTTATTCAATCTCTAGGGAAGTTATGGAAAAGTGGGATGCCGAAGGAAAGCTTTGTTTTCCTGATTCAAAGGATAAGAATATAAATAGAAAAATTTATTTGGATGAATACAAGGGGCAGCCAGTTGGAAATTTATGGTCGGACATAAAAGTAATAAACCCGATGTCCATAGAGCGAACAACATTCGAAGGCGGTCAAAAGCCGGAAGCACTTATTGAGCGTGTAATTGCGTTGAGTACTAATCCTGGCGACCTGGTACTTGATTCCTTCGGAGGATCAGGCACCACAGCTGCTGTCGCGCACAAGATGGGACGACGCTGGATTATGGTCGAGCTGGGCGAGCATTGTCACACCCATATTATTCCCAGATTGAAGAAAGTCATTGATGGCGAAGACCAAGGCGGCATTTCAAAATCCGTGAACTGGCAAGGTGGCGGCGGCTTCCGCTACTACAAACTGGCCCCTTCCTTAATCGAATACGATCGCTTCGGTCAACCTGTTATCAATAAAGAATTCAATGCAGAAATGCTGGCAGAAGCTGTCTGCAAGTTAGAAGGCTTTACCTACGCGCCGTCAGACACGATTTGGTGGCAACACGGCTATTCCACGGAAACTGACTTTATCTATGTGACCACCCAAAACCTTTCAGTTGAGCAGCTGGAACAAATCAGCGAAGAGGTGGGTAGCGACAAAACGCTGCTGGTGATGTGTGGTGCGTTCCGCTGCAAGGCTGATCGTTTTGCCAATCTCACTATCAAAAAGCTGCCCAAGGCCGTGCTGAAGCATTGCGAGTGGGCGCACGATGATTACAGTTTGAATGTGCAGAATCTGCCGATGGCGGCACGTGATCCTGAACAAGAAGACCTGTTTTAAGTATTGGAGTAAGAAATGGATACCACAGCCATGAGCGCTAATAGAAAAAGAGTAATAAATAGCATTTCAGGTCGCTTGAGTTTACGTGCGCCGCAGCGGGAATCACTGGAAGCACTTGCCAAAGCCATTGACGCAACGGATGACAGACTGCTAGACCCAAAGCACGATGTACCTGCATTGCTGGAAACATTAAAAGCTGAATTTCCTACATTGGAAGATTTCGAGCGGGACTTTCCATCGCTCTGTTTTGCGCTGGCAACCGGTGTCGGTAAAACCCGCCTGATGGGTGCCTTTATCAGCTATTTGCATTTGGCACACGGAATTAAAAACTTTTTTGTATTGGCACCCAACCTGACTATCTATGAAAAGCTGATTGCCGATTTCAGCCCCGGTACACCCAAGTATGTATTCAAAGGCATTGCCGAGTTCGCCGCTTATCCGCCAGAAGTGATTACCGGTGATAACTACGAACAACGTGGCGCTCAGGTCATGGGCGACATTCTCTCGAATGTGCGGGTGAATGTATTCAACATATCCAAAATCAACTCGGAAGTTCGTGGCGGTAAAGCACCGCGCATTAAACGGTTGTCAGAGTATCTGGGTGACAGCTATTTCAGCTATCTCGCTGGCTTGCCAGACTTGGTTCTGCTGATGGATGAATCACATCGCTACCGCGCAAGTGCAGGCGTAAAGGCTCTGAACGAACTTAACCCAATCTTGGGCCTTGAGTTAACCGCGACGCCGCAAGTTGAAGCGGGCAGCAAGACCATCCCTTTTAAAAATGTGGTAGTGGACTATCCCTTGGCCCGCGCCATGGAAGACGGGTTCGTTAAAGAACCCGCCGTAGTAACGCAACGCAACTTCGACCCTAGCAAGTACAGTAAAGAAGACCTGGAAGAGATCAAGTTAAAAGATGGCATCCGTTTGCACGAAGCGACCAAGGTAGAACTGATCACCTACGCCCATGAGAACGACACCCGCATCGTTAAGCCCTTTATGCTTGTCATTGCGCGTGATACAACTCATGCGAAAGCCCTGAAAGAAAAACTCGAAGCGATATTTGACGGAAAATACGCAGGCAAAGTCATTCAGGTGGATAGCAGTAGCAAAGAAGAAGAAACCGTACAAGCGCTATTGAACGTCGAAAGTAGCGACGAGCCTACCGAGATCGTTATTCACGTAAATATGCTGAAGGAGGGCTGGGATGTGACCAACCTCTACACCATCGTTCCTCTGCGTGCCGCCAATGCCAAAACGCTGGTAGAGCAAACCATTGGTCGGGGCTTGCGTTTGCCTTACGGAAAACGCACTGGCGTGGAGCCAGTGGACCGTTTAAGCATTGTGGCTCACGATCGATTTCAGGATATTATCGATGAGGCGAACAAAGAAGATAGCGTACTAAGAAAGCTCAAATTCATCGAAGTAGATTTCGAAGAGGAGCAAGGAAAAGAGAACTTTCAAATCAGCTCTAATATAGAGTCTCAAATTTTTGGTGGTGACACCAAAGGTAGTGCTGGCACTACCTATAAACCTACAACACAAGAGAAACCGCTCTTTGTTTCTGAGCCAGAAAAGAAAGCTGCCAGCGCTGCGCTGGCTGTTATCAAGCAATATCAATCCAAACCTGAGCAGGCACCAACAAGCCAGGCTCTTCATTCAAAAGAGGTACAACAGCAGATTATTGCAGCGGTTAAAGAGCACCTCACCCAAGGCCAGCAGTCGCTGTTAGAGGATGAAGAGCAGATTGATATTGCCGATGTGGTCGCCAAAACAACGGCGTTGGTTGTCGATAACACTATCGATATTCCACGCATTATCGTAACACCCAAAGGAACCGTAACCAGTGGCTACCATGCCTTTTCACTCGATGTGTCGGGCATCAAAGGTCTCAAACCACAAGAGCGTTCGCTGGTAAGCCAGAGCCTGCAAACCAATGAACAAACGGAGATTGGTGAAGGGGATTCCGGCAACTATGAACCAATCAAAGAAAACTACATCCTCAAAAAGCTGTTCGACTACGACGATATCCCCTACGACGAGCATGCCGAGTTGTTGTATGACTTAGCAAAGCAAGCCGTTGAATGTTTGAGTGCCGTAAATGATGAAAAGGATGTGGAAAACATTCTTCAGAATCAAAGCGATGTTGTTGCCCGACTGATTCACGCCCAAATGGATAAGCACTTTTATGAAGAAGCGACCGAGTATGATGTAGAGGTGCGCAGTGGTTTCACCACGCTGAAAGAGTGCTCCTACACGGCAGCACAAGGTCAAGATGTTAAAAACTATCGCGATACCGTGACTGAAGTCAGCAAAATCAAGCAAATGCTTTTTGGCGGTTTCAAAAAATGCCTTTATCCGATACAGAAGTTCGATTCTGACACCGAACGACGTTTCGCTATTATCCTGGAGCGTGATGCGATCAAATGGTTTAAGCCAGCCAAAGGGCAGTTCAAAATGTACTACAAAAAGGGTACCGAACACCCAGAATATGTGCCCGACTTCATTGTCGAGACCAGTGATTACATTCTCATGGTTGAGACTAAGAGTGCTCAGCATAAAAACGAGGATGGCAATTGGAATGATGAAGTGTCAGAAAAAGCAAAATCAGGGGTTAAGTGGTGCGTTAACGCGTCTACCTACCTGAAAGCTAATGGCGGGAAGGAGTGGAAGTATCTTTTGATCCCTCATGACGAGGTAAAGGAAGCGAATACTTTGAATAGCTATATCAGTAAATTTGAGCGGGAATGACAAACACCCAGCCTGAACTCAATAGCGTTTCAGGCTGGGCTTTTCTCAAGTGATTCTCAAATGGGATAGCACATTCATTTCATTTGACAAGGTGCAAGTTAGGTTTCGCTTTTGGCGCGGTCGAGGCCTGCGATTTTCCATTGAGCGCATTAAGCATCAAACCAAAAGTAAGCTCATCCAGCTCCTCCGGCTGGATGAGCAGTTCTCTCGCAACATCGGCTTTGGAAATACCATCTTCTCGCAGACTCGCGAATACTTTCTTGAGCACTTGCGATGTTTCAAAAGGTGAAGGTTCCGGCTCATGATCCCGCCCTAGTTTGGCCAGATCAATGCATAGCGTTCGATAGGTCCAGTCGGTTGTCAGGCTGAGCGAGTGTAGCCGGTAGTTAAGTGCGGCAGCAGACACATTCCAGTACTTTTTATGGGAGATGAGGCTTTTTAAAGTCGCCGATCTTGGCGCATTGGCCAGAACACTCCTACGCGGCATTAAAAAGGCCGACGCGAAGGCATTTGCTTCTTTCTCCGCTTCTTGCCCTTGGGGAGCACCGTGACGATGCATAACCAGGTGGCCAAGCTCATGTGCCGCATCAAAACGGCAACGTTCCGCTGTTTTCTTGGTGTTGAGAAATACAAAAGGAATGTCACCATACCACATGGAAAAGGCGTCAACTTCTCTGGCATCAACAGATAGCGAGAAGACACGCACACCCTTAGCCTCAAGCAATGCGATCATGTTTTTGATTGGAAGCTCACCTAAATCCCAGTAGCGGCGAAGCATTTCAGCGGCCGCTTCCGGGTCATTGCCATGGCTCCCGCTTGGATATTGGTCTCCTTCAGACGATTGCTGACCTTTATCGGTTTTTGCCCTTTCATCCAAAGAGATTCTGTAATCCTCTGGAAAATCTGGCGTAGGCAAATCAAATTTGTTTTCGATCCATTGGTTCAGAAGTAACGCAACAGATCCCGCAGAAAGCGCAATGTCTCTTTGGGCAGCAGTCATTTTGGTAAGCGCACGAAAGCTAGCCACCTCGACGGGCAGCTCTTCTACGTCATCAGCAAAGAAAAATTCGACCGGAAAACGAAGTGCGTTCGCGATCTTTTCAATAGTCTGGCTTTCAGGCACGGTTTGACCGCTCTCATAAGCAGTAATCGACCGGTCTGTTACACCCACTTCTTTCGCCAATGCCCGCTTTGTTAGCCCTCGTCGCTTTCGCGCGAGAGCAAAACGAGTATTGTTAAACATGTTATGCCTTCTTCTTGATAGGTACTTCTATATCTGGCAAATCAGGTGCTTGAATTTCGATTGAGTCATCATCCAACGGCATGCTCGGTAAAATAATGCGTTCTTTCCAGCCATTGATCTTGCCATTAGATATGCTGGATGGCAGTGAGAGCTCGCAACGCACCTCATCAGTACCCAAGTGCATCAGCAATACCCACGTTGTAAGGCCTTGAACATCTTCAATTGCAGGTAATAGCTCACTGAACATGTCCAGCTGATTGTTTGTTTCAACGGCCTCAGCCGTGTTCACACCCTTAGGGCACTTATTTGAAGGCGTCGCTCCGATCATGCCGGTTGCTTCATCGCCAGTAGTAACGACAATGGCCAAACCTGCTTTCTGGTTTACCGATAGTTCGTAGTTGCCTTTATCCTCTTTGACCCAACCATGGGGGATAAGCTGTTCTCTCAACACGGCTACGGCTTCTGCCCACATAAAGAACCCGCGGGCTATTCTTGGGTGATTACTCGTTGTGCGCGATCGTAAAAGGTAACCTTGCCATACAGACTCTGTCAGCGCTGCCATCGGAATACCCAGCTGGGATAACCGATCCAGGGCATTTTCTTCAGTGTGTAGTTGGTCGTTCATTCAGCCGTCTCCGGGATAAAGCTTCAGTCTTCCGGTTTTTATACCTCAAATGAGGGAGAAAAACAAGAAGAGCCTTCATCCTACCCCTGGATCTACTGGTAGATTACCCGGCTCCCACCTGTAACACCCCGTAGGCGGTCTGAATGGCATTTTTCAACACCCACTTGGGCAAGCCGGTTTCTTCCTTTAGAACCCGATACGCCTCTTTACGGGATCGGGTATGGTCAGCATAGCGGTCGCCGATAAAGAACTGGAGTGCCGCAGCCTGGGCACGGTACCGCCTGACCAACTGCTCCCGCTTTTGGTAAGCCTGCGATTTCTCAACCACCTGCCGCACCAGGCTCGGAAACCGGTATTCCATGTAACCCACCGACACGTTTGCCAACCTTGCCCGGCGCTTCAGGCTTGGTGGGATCGGCTGCGCTTCGATGATCGCTACTATCTTTTGGTATTCCTGCTTGTGATTCCTGACGACTTTCTTATGCGGTTTGATCTGAGTAGGCAGCTCTTTTAGCGTCGAAGGTTTATAGGGCAACTGTATCGCTCGGTAGTTGGAAGACAGTAGGTCATAGAGCGATACATTCAGCAGGTAAGCCAATCGCCTCATGGTGATCAGTCGCCAGAACCTATGTTGATTGCGTGCATACTCAGCCATCAAGAGCTTAAGATCAGGCGGCATGCTGTCATCTGATTTCATGCTCTCCGTGAATTCATTCAACAGGTCAGCGACAAACATCTTGCAAGAACCAAAGCTCGTCTCGCTTTGGCCTGCCCGAGCAGCCTTCGAGAATACGTCTAGCAGGTCATGAGCCATGCACGCCCATGATGGCTGTATATCATCAGCAGTCAGGGTTTTCGCCCTTTCTGCCAACGAATGTCCACACTTCCCACACCAGCAAGGAATAAAAAATGATTAAAAAATCTTCCCTAAGCGCATCTCAGTTGAATTCGAAATTTTTTACAACAGCCAAACCCCTACAAGAAGTCTTAAGCGTTTAGTCATCGTTGAATTTAGGAAACGAAGAAAATTCATTAGTAAAAAATTCATTTTTTCGTCCCGGCACTACCTTACCGCTGTTTTTAAAACCGTGACAAAATTCCTCTTTCAAACAACATATCTTCATAACCAAATTGCACTAATAGTTTATTTGACTATATACATATAGTTCTATTGACAATATATGCGCGCCGCTCCTAAATAGCCTACTTCAGGACGTCATACAGGGTTTAACAATAATCATGACGCTTGAAACAACAGCACC
>Ga0065721_10051762_pt1 | contig 13631 bp, 14 predicted proteins | sample Mesricmetagenome_FD_59108 | JGI IMG/M metagenome (GOLD analysis project Ga0065721, IMG submission 59108) | Mesophilic microbial community from rice straw/compost enrichment Sample: eDNA_1 v2 (version 2) | ecosystem: Engineered > Solid waste > Grass > Composting > Bioreactor | place: USA: Davis... | reverse complement strand
TGCGGGTTCAGCAGGAGCGCCCGCGAAATAATGTCTAACAAAACGCAGCACTCGCTTCCTGCGGTCGCTGGGACGCCAACCCGCTGCGCGGCTCGTCGCCCGTGTGCTATGCGTTAGGGTCCGCGTCAGGAATCATATGGTCGAAAAATCGGAAGTAATGACAGACAGAATTATCTATTCCAGCTGGGACTTTCAGCAGGCACTTTCTGCGCTTACGTTTCTACTCGAGGAATGTGACTTCGACAGAAAGTACAACTCTATCGACTTAAGAAGGTTCCGTTGCTTCGAAACCGCCATGATTATTTCATTTTCGCGTCCATTCAAAGTAGGACGCGGAAGGAAGCCTCTGGATCTAGAGGTGATTGGCTTTGAGATTTCGGAGGCGGAAATAGGACTGAAAGACAAAATAATCCACCTGAGGGATAAGACAGTAGGTCACTCCGACGAAGCAGAGATGGAGTTTTACATATCTTCAACTAAGCCGTTCGATGATCATGGAGTGAGAATGCCACTGGAGCGCTTCCAGGAGGGTCTACAATTTGATGAGAGGGAGCTAAGAAAAATTGAGAGCCTTCTCCGTCGGGTTATTCACGCGATTGCGATATTCAAGTTTGATTTTGTCCAAGTGAACCCTGATGGATTTAACAGGCTTAAAAGTAAAGGGCCCTAACAATCAGCACCACCCGAAAAATGGGCCGTCACGGGTTTGTGTTACTCGCTGGCGCTCAAACATTAACACAAACCCGCGCCAACCCATTTTCGGGTGTGCTGGGCGTTAGATCTTGATGAGGGTTCAAGTTGGGAAAGTATTCCAAAGATTTATTTAATCGGATTTCGACGCGTGGTCCTGAAAAAGGATATTGTGTAATTTGTGGTGATTATGGAGCTTTGACTAGGGACCATGTTCCTCCGAAAGGATGCAACAATCTTGATGATCGTAGCATACGCTCCTGGGTATGCCATTTTACTGGTCAAGGGCCAGTTACGTACTCTCAGAAGGGAACGCACTACAAAACAATTTGCGGTTACTGTAACAATACTCGATTGGGTTCCGAATATGATCCGGCGCTGGTGGAAATATCGAATGAAATAACGGAGATAATCAAACTCGCCGCAACTTCAAAAATTGAATTTCCCGAAACTATAGATAGGGATGTAAAGACGCAAAGAGTAGCGAAATCATTGGTTGGCCACATTCTAGCAGGCGCGTCAATATCTGAGGTTAGCGCTCCTCCGAAATCAGCTGAAGTGTTAGACGCTTTCAGAGAATATGTGCTTAGTCCCAGTAAGCCGATGCCAGATAAGCTCGAAATTTACTATTGGACATATCCCTATAAAAAACAAGTTTTGGTTAGGTTTTTTTCCAAAACGAGGTTGAACGCAAAGTATGCAATTCTAGGGAGTGTGTTAAAATTTCATCCTTTTGGCTTTTGGCTGGTTTGGGATAAGCCAAAGGGTTTTAAAATAAATTTACCTATCTTGGTTCGTGATAAGAGCAACACAGAAGAGTGTCGAAAATTAAGGTTTGAATTATCAAACGGATTTCCGCATGATTTTCCAGAGGCTCCGCAAAGTGATGAGGTAACCATGATAGATAAAGATATGGCCGTAGTATCTGAACCAAAAAAATGATCTAACAATCGGCTCCACGCAGACGTCCAAACCTGCGCGGTTTTTGTGGTTTCGCTGCGCTACACTTTAACGCAAAAACCGCTCCGGTTTGGCCGCTGGTGAGCCGGGCGTTAGCGATAAGAACCACGAGAATAAATATGAATAAGATTGGATTAATTTTGGCTTCAATAGCTATTACAGGTTGTACGTCTGTACAAGTTTCGCAGCTAGATCGTTCACATAGTGTTTCTCATGTCTGCGTTGAAGATAATCCGAAAGTTAAAGTAGAGGGATTCATTGAAGTAGTGTCTGATATCTTTCAAGATCATGGAATTACAACTGAAGTATATTCTGGCCAGCGACCTGAAGCGTGTGAGTTCAAACTCACTTACACCGCGTTACGGTCATGGGATTTTTCGCCATACCTTTCGCATGCTGAACTTCGCTTATTCAAGAAAAACGAGCGGATCGCATATGCTGAGTACCATCTGCGTGGAAAAGGAGGCTTTGCATTAAATAAGTGGGCAAGCGTTGAGAGCAAAATGACACCGGTTGTCAAAAAGCTATTAGGGCAGTATTCAGTTCGCTAACAAGGCAAGGCAGTCTGACGGTCCGCTGGACAGAATTTAAGTTGCGGTTTAGTGGTTTTCTGCGCGAAAATATTTCACAAAATCACAATTCAAGTTTTGCTATTTACCGCGATGTTATGCCCCAACCAACACCATGCCACACTATCCACTAACACCTGAGCAGAGATTGGCTTTTTGTGAAAGAGGCTATCTTCTTCTCCAAGGAGCACTCAACAAGAGTCAGGTTGAGCCAATCAAGGCTTATGTCTTGAACGAATTAAATAGATTAAAAGTCTGGTCGTCTGGAAAGGTATTATCAGCCCCGATCAAAAAGCTCCCGGCATTTCAACAGATAAACAAGCTGTCTGGTTTGATAAAACAAGACAACCTCCACTCCAAGGTGATCAGCAAGGATACACTTGGCGTGATTCATTTCTTAGCAGGAATGAGTTTATTCCCTGCACAGAGTCAGTTTCTCATCTCTCTTCCGGATCAGGGAGACTGGACTATTAACGGGCTGAACTGGCATACCGACATATCTCCTTCAGGTCATTATCCGATCCCTGGTATTCAGGCCTTTGTCTTAATTGATGATGTAAAGCCCCATGGTGGTGCTACTCTCGCGATAGCTGGATCACACCTTTTGGCCGGTCACGATAAAGCAAGCAGAGAAGTTCGAGAGATATTGCGAAGAAGCGATGATTACGAAAGTGTTTTGCGTAGCAGAAATATGTCCATCTTGGAAATGTCTGGCCGCGCTGGTGACGTGTACCTAATGAACATGGGGCTGTTGCATACACCATCCTTTAACTCCACGAGCAGGATCAGAATGATGGCAACAGTTCGTTATCTTCCGGGTGCTACTCGTGAGGCATAATAATCCCTTAAACCGACGCCGCAGGGCCGGTTAATTAAGGCGTTAATGATCAGAGTCCACCATTTATGACCCAACTTTATCGGATAAAGGCTGTTCTGCAAATAATTGCCCTGGTAGCTATATTATTTTGCTCGGGCTGTGACCTATTTACCGATCCCGCGACTCGTCTTGCTTATGACATTGAATCCGCTGCTAAGAAGCTGAAGAACACTGGAGACAGGTTTACCTTGTACCATGAAACTCCATCTAAACGAGGAGAATGCAGCGGTCCTTACACCGTCCAGTTAGATAAGGTAGGGGCGTTGGTTATCTGGTGCAATAACGAAAATGGTGAAGTTTTATCCAGCTCGGGAACTTCTTACCACCGGCGTTTTGTCCATACGCCCGAGACGTACTATCTGGATAAGGAGGCCGGGGATACACTGGTTATTGAGCTGGAGCAGAAGGGAAGCCAGGCTGTAATCGTCAAGGTGTATTGAGGGGCGGGGGTGATATGGCAATCTTTCAAGGCGTATTATTTCTGTTTTTTGGAGTAGGCTTGCTCATCATGGACTGGCAATCTCTGAAATCTGGCTGGCTTCCTTGTGGCCCCAAGGGACTGAAAGGGCGTTTGGAATTTACAAGGGATGCTCAACCACTGGGCTATTGGATAATGTTTGTTCTTTATGGTGCTGCCGGAGTGTGGCTGGTGATTTTTTCAGTGCGCTTGTTGACAGGTTTGGTCGAGCCTCTTCCGTTGAGCTAGTGAATACACCAACAAATCAATAAACTACATGACCTTGTGGTTCCCCCGCTTCAGCCATCAAGCCATTTTTCACTGAGTCGATCCTGGGACAAGCGCAGCAAGTAGTAGAAAAGCTGCGCGGTGTAGTTATTGGTCCTATATGGCCCGGCCCTGGATTGCGGGTGCGCAATCTATGCGATGCGCAAGGTAATATCGTCCACTTGCGTGAAATCACACTTTAAAGCCGCAGTAAAAGCAAATCGAGGATAAGCATGCCATGACATGGGCAAGATTTGGCTATATATGCCGAAAAGCGAGCGTCGATTGTTGGGAGCGGGAGCCCTTATCGGATTGTTTGAAAAGAATTGAAGCGGAGCCGGCCTGTGCGCTTTACGGGGCTGGAATTCCGGCGGACAGCTGGCCGAGAAAGGTGCTGGACAAAATCGGGCATATGAATGATAGAGCCTCGGGGTTGTCTGCCATTCAAACCTATAGGAATCTCGATCTTGGGCAGCAGCTTGAAGAGCCATTGAAATTCAGGCGAGTGGTTGCGTATCTCGGTTATGTCATCTTCATTTTCTATGGGGTCGTCGGCCTCTATCAACTGAGGATTACACCTGCCTTTTTGCAGGTTTTTGACAGTTTGGAAGTGCAGATACCCTTGCACTTGCTGATGTATCAGCAGTATTGGGGATACCTGATCGTGGGAATCTCGGTGTTTATGCTGCTGGCCCTGCTGATCGGCCATGAGATGCGCAAATTGTTCAGGTTTTGTGTAGGGGTTGAGCGCGGTTTTGTATTCAAATACTTGCTGTTCCGCAGCATTAAGCAGTCCTATCTGCGTCTGCTACAAATTATCCAGTTTCCAATTGGGCAGGAGAGGGGTGCGCACGACCCTATCAGCGATCATCTGACCGCAGTCAGGGACTCCGGCATGGATGTCTCCGAAGAGATGCGCGCCCTGATCAATGTTGAAGTGCAGTCTCTTGCCGTGAGCTGTGAACAGCAGATGAAGCTCCTGTCGGCACTGATTGCTCTTATGGTGGTTGCCACTGTGTTCTTTTTCCTGGTCAGTGCCTATTCGCCAATATTTATTCTGGGAGATGCCATATGAAAAGCATGAAAGGATTTACCTTGATCGAGTTGATGATCGTAGTCGCGATCATTGGAATATTGGCCTCTACGGCTCTGCCGGCCTACCAAGTCTATGTGCAGAGAAGCGAGGTGGTGGAAGCGTTGAGCATGGTGAGTACTGTGAGGGAGAATGTCACTGCCTATTATGTGGAACATCTGGATTTCCCGGCCGATAATGAGATGGCCGGTGTGCCCGCGCCCCACTATCTGATCGGCAATCGCATCACCCGTGTGGTGGTGGAGTCTGGCGCTATTCATGTCACCATGGGCAACAAAGCCTCTAAGCCCCTCCAAGGAAAAATCCTGTCTTTTCGTCCGGCGGTCGTCATCGGAAGTCCCAAGAGTCCGATTGCCTGGTTGTGTGGCTATGATGAATCTGTGGCGGGTATGGAGGCGCGTGGCAGCAATAAAACAAATCTGGAGAGGGAATTCCTGCCCTCCGCATGCCGTTGATCAGCAGCGTCTATGAATTGAGATAGATGGAGCAGAATATGAAAAGCAGAATAGCGATTGTGCTGGCCTTGATATCAGGGCTGTGGGCAGGGCCGATAGTTGCTGACAAGCGCGCACCCTATGCCGGCGAGCAAACCCGGGAGATCAAATCCCTGTCGCCAGTGGAGATCGACGGCCTCTTGGCGGGGAAGGGTATGGGCTATGCCAAGGCGGCGGAATTGAACGGCTACCCCGGACCCGCTCATGTGCTCGAGTTGAGCAAGGCGCTGTCGCTGACGGCCGAGCAGTTGCAAAAGACCGAGGCCATCTTTGCGCAGATGGAGGCGGCCGCCAAAAATCTGGGCGCCGAGCTGGTGGCGGCCGAACACGCGCTGGATCAGGCCTTCAAGAACAAGGCCATGGATGCGGCAAAATTGTCGGCGCTTGTCAGCGATATTGGCCAGATCGAAGCCCGCCTGCGTGTGATTCACCTGAATGCTCATTTGCAGCAGACGGCAGTTCTCAATGACCAACAGATTGCCCAATACCAGGTGTTGCGAGGTTATGATCACACCGGCCACAACAAGCACCACATGCATCATCATTGATTTTTTGATATTCGGACAACAACCTTTATGAAAATTGCTTTCCTCCCCGCTGTGACACTGCTGGCGATCTGCATCACCGGTTGTCGTGTGGAGCCGAGTGCGCAAGGCTGTCAAATCACCGGGCCGAAAAAGCGGCTGCCGCAGAATGTGAAGCTGGTGCAGTTGGGTATGACTTTGGGTGAAGTGGAGAAGTTGTTGGGGGCGGCGGATTATTCGCCGGTGGAGGGACAGTATTATTTCAGCACCGGAGGTGATTGCCCACTGGAGGATAGTGGCCGTACGGCATCCTGTGGTCTGGTGGCGGAATTTCGCGATTATGGCCAAGGTGGTGAGGCGGAATTGAAAGAGACGCTGCAATCCTGTTGGTGGGGCGCCATTGGCGAATAAGACTTTTCTATCGAATTTTTTATCGAGTTTCCAAATGTACGAAATTGTCACCGAGATTGAAATCAACGCCGCCTGTCACGCCGTCTGGCGTGTGCTTATGGATTTTGTGCACCATCCGGAGTGGAATCCTTTTGTTCGTCGCATTTCCGGCGAAGCCAAGGTAGGGAACCGCCTGGAGGTGTCTATCTGTCCTCCGGGTGGCAAGGGCATGACCTTTCGCCCGAAAGTGCTCGCGGTCCAGGCCAATGCCGAGCTGCGTTGGCTTGGCCACCTGATGGTGCCCGGCTTGTTCGACGGGGAGCACTATTTCGTTCTGCATCCGCTTGCCGCAGACCGTACCCGATTGGTTCACGGCGAAAGATTTTCCGGCCTTCTGGTGCCGCTGCTCAAATCGCAGCTTGAATCTGGAACCCGTGCAGGATTCACGGCCATGAACGAAGCGCTCAAGCTGCGAGTTGAAAATCATTCTGCGACCACTTCCCATTCCTGAGTTGCTAATCCGCGTTTCTTTGCGGGTCGCGCCAGGGAGGAATATTGCATAAAATGCCCACCTGTCCCCGGCCGGGCGGACCCGGCCCATTGGAGAATTCCTATAATTGATCTACCCGTGCCAACAAGGAATCCACACGCATGAATCCCACCCGATATCTACTGCTGACTTTTCTGCTCCTGACCGCTCTGCCGCTGAGGGCCGCGCCCACGGTGGAAGACTATGGATCTCTGCCCACCACCTCGCAGATGACCCTTTCGCCCGATGGCAAAAAACTGGCTTTCCGCAAAGTGGAAGGGGCCAAGGACAATCTGGTGATTTATTCCCTGGAGCAGAACAAGATACTCAAAGCCCTGGATGTCACCTCGGTCAATCTGCAGCATCTGTATTTCGTCAGTGATCACCAGTTGATCATCCGTGTCGGGCAACAGAAGAAGCTCTACGGCTTCAAAGGGGATTCACACTACATCAGCGCTGCGCATGTGATGGACCTGGAAAAAGGCACTGTCGAGCAGCTGCTGAAGCCGGGTGATGGCACCTATGTGGGGCAGACCAATGTGGGCGACATAGTGGGTCTGTCGCCTGATCACAAATATGCCTACATGCCGGCGTATATCAATCCCGACAAGCGGACGGGGACCGAGTACACCGGCACCAGTCGACTGAATTACGCTTTGATGAAGGTGGAGCTGAAATCCCCCAGATCTCCCGGTCAGGCATCCCCTGGCGATAAGGATGCCGAAGATTTCTTTATAGGCCCCAAGGGGGAGGCGCTGGTTCAGGTGCGCTACGGCCAGCATTCGAATCGCCATGAAATTCTGGTCAAGAACGGATCCAAATGGCGCAGTATCTACGATGCCAAGGTGAGTCTGCGAGAGATCAGCCCTGTGGGTTTGACGCCGGATTACAAATCCCTGGTGATCCTGACTTATGGTGACTCCGATCGCCGCAGTTATCTGCTTATGTCCCTCGCCGATGGCAAGATCTCTGATCCCGGTTTCAATCGAAATGACGCGGATATAGATGATGTGATAACTGACATCAACCGGGTGGTCCACGGTATTCAGTATTCCGGATTTACTCCGAGTTATAAATTGTTCGACGATAAAAAGGATCAGTTCCTGCAGAAGATCCTGGAAAAATTCCCCGATCATTCCGTGTTCCCTGTGTCCTGGAGCGACGATTGGAACCGCATACTGGTAAGGGTTGAAGGCTCGGGTTACCCCATCGAATACTACCTGTTCGATAAGAAACTCGAACCCGTTTATCTCGGATCCGCCTACGCCAATATCAAGCCGGAGGATGTGCATCCCATTGCCAAACTTAGCGTCAAGGCACGCGATGAACTCGTCATTCCCACATTGCTGACCATTCCCAGAACTTCTGTTTCCAATATGAAAAATCTGCCGGCGGTGATGCTCCCCCACGGCGGTCCGAGAGCCTATGATCAGATCGGCTTTGACTGGCTGGCCCAGGCATTGGCCAACGAAGGTTATCTGGTGATTCAACCGCAATTCCGCGGTTCTGATGGATTCGGTTACGCCCATTACGCCGCAGGACACGGTGAGTGGGGCGGCAAGATGCAGGACGACTTGACCGATGTGCTGAATTTCCTGGTGGGCAAAGGTTATATCAACAAGGATAAGGTTTGTATTGCCGGCGCGAGCTATGGCGGCTATGCGGCTCTGTTGGGCGGTGCGCTGACGCCTACCCAGTACCGTTGTGTAGTTTCCATCAACGGTATTTCCCACTTGAGTGATTTCATCAAGGATGATCGGAACAAATTTGGCCGCTATAACTCGGTGCTGTCTTATTGGGAGAGAGTGATTACACCGGATGGATTGAAAGACGAAGCGCTCAAGCCCATTTCACCCTATTTCCTCGCCGATAAATATGTGGCACCGGTATTGTTGATACACGGCGTCAATGACGAGCGGGTCGATCGCAGTCAGTCGGAGATGATGGCATCGAGTCTGAAAAAGGCAAAAAAATCCGTCCAATTGATCAAGCTGGACGACGAGAACCACAACCTGATCACCAACAAGGCGCGCTTACAGACCGTCAAGGCTGTGGTGGATTTCGTCAATAAAAATCTGAAGTGATGGTTCGATAAAAGTCTGGCGCTTATGTGCCAGACTTTTTGGATGACTTGCCAGGATTTTTCAATTGATCACTAGACCTGGGCTATGGCCCTGTCGACAATTTCCTGCGCTTCGCCGATCAGCTGACGCAGGTGTTCCTGCCCTTTGAAGCTTTCCGCGTAAATCTTGTAGATCTCCTCTGTGCCTGACGGTCTTGCGGCAAACCAGCCGCTGGCGGTGGTGACTTTGATGCCGCCTATGGGAGCGTCATTGCCTGGCGCTGTGGTGAGAATTTTTTCCACCTTGTCGCCGGCGAGATAAGTGGAGGTGATCTGCAGCGCGGAGATCTTGCTCAGGGCTTTTTTCTGCGCGGCGTTGGCCGGCGCTTCCACCCGTGCTTCGGCGGCGTGGCCGAATTCGTGGGCGAGCTGTTGGTACCACTCGCCCGGGTCGCGGCCGGAGTGGGCGCGGATTTCCGCGGCCAGCAGGCAGGGAATGATTCCGTCCTTGTCGGTGGACCAGACAGTGCCGTCCATACGCAGGAATGAAGCCCCGGCACTTTCCTCGCCGCCAAATCCCAGGGTGCCGTCGAACAATCCAGGTGCAAACCATTTGAAGCCCACCGGGGTTTCGTGCAGACGGCGGCCGAGTTTTTGCGCCACCTTGTCCATCATGGCGCTGCTGACCACGGTTTTGCCTATGGCGGTGGCCGCGCTCCATTGAGGACGGTTTTGAAACAGGTAGTCCACCATCACCGCCAGATAGTGGTTGGGCGGCAGCAGGCCGCAGCTGGGGGCGACTATGCCGTGGCGATCGTGGTCGGTATCGCAGGCGAAGGCCACCTGATAATCGTGGCGGCGCCCGATCATGGATTGCATGGTGTAGGAGGAGGAGGGATCCATGCGGATTTTGCCGTCCCAGTCCGCCGTCATGAAGGAAAAGGTCTTGTCTATGCCCGCATGCAGCACCTGCAGCTTGAGGTCGTAGGTGTCGGCAATCGCCTGCCAATAATTGACGCCAGCGCCACCCAGAGGGTCCACGCCCATAAGCACATCGGCATTGCGGATGGCATCCATATCGATCACCTGTTTGAGATCGTCCACATAGTGGCGGATGAAATCATGGTGATGGGTGGTGTCGACCTTCAGGGCTTTCTGATAGCTCAGGCGCTGAACGCCCTTGAGTCCATCTTTGAGCAGCTGGTTGGCGCGGTTCTGAATCCAGTTGGTGATGTCGCTGTCCGCCGGGCCGCCGTGGGTGGGGTTGTACTTGAAGCCGCCGTTGTCCGGTGGGTTGTGGGAGGGCGTGATGACTATGCCATCGGCCAGCCCGCTGGTGCGGCCGCGGTTGTAGGTGAGTATGGCGTGGGAGATGGCGGGTGTGGGTGTGTACTCTCCGCCCGTGGCCAGCATCAGGTTGACGCCATTGGCCGCCAGAACTTCCACCGCGGTGATCTGCGCCGGTTCCGACAGCGCATGGGTGTCGATACCCAGATAGAGGGGGCCGTCAGTGCCGACGCTTTTGCGGTAGTCGCAAATGGCCTGGCTGATGGCCAATACATGGTGTTCGTTGAAGCTGCCGTTGAAAGCGCAGCCTCTATGGCCCGAGGTACCGAAGCTCACCTGCTGCTCGGGCTGGTTGGGATCGGGCGTCACCTTGTAATAGGCGTCCAGCAGTTGTGGCAGATCCACCAGCATGTCGTGGGGCAGGGTTTTTCCGGCAAAAGGGCTGATATTTTGGGACATAGGAGGGCTCCTGGAGGGAGGGGGATGTCAGCCGCAGTAGTTTACCGAAACCGCCGGGGGAGGTGAGGGGATTTTGAAGGGATCAAAACCGCCCGGAAGATTCCGGGCGGGTACTCGGTCAGTGTGTCCGATAGAAGCGGTTCACGCCATTCAACAGTGCCTTGAGTGCGGCGACTATGATGTTGGTGTCCCTGCCCACGCCAAAAATGGGTCTGCCCTGATCCACCTTGATTTCCATATAGGTGATGGCAGTGACATCGGAACCCTCTCCCAGGGCGTGTTCGTGATAATCCACCACACTCACTTCACAGCCGAGATAGCGGCTGATGGCATGGGCCGCCGCATCTATGGGGCCGTTGCCGCGACCGGTAAGCGTGATGGGCTTGTCGCCATACTGGCTCTCGATGGTGATATCCACCTGATCGGCGTTTTCACTGATGCTGCTGTGGTGAAAGGCAAAGGGCTGAGTAACGTCGAAATACTCGCGGTTGAACAGTTCGACTATGTCCCGGCTTTTCACTTCCTTGCCGGTGGCGTCACTGACCTTCTGCACAATACCGCTGAACTCGATCTGCAAGCGGCGCGGCAATTCCAAGCCCGCTTCCTGTTGCAACAGGAAGCTGACGCCGCCTTTGCCGGACTGGCTGTTGACGCGCACCACTGCGTCGTAGCTGCGATTCACATCGGCAGGATCAATGGGCAAATAGGGCACCTGCCAGATTTCCCCGGGTTTTTGCGCGGCGAAACCTTTTTTGATGGCGTCCTGGTGGGAGCCGGAAAATGCGGTGAATACCAATTCGCCCGCGTAGGGGTGGCGTGGATGCACCGGCAATTGATTGCATTCCTCCACCAATTTGCGCACCCGGTCGATATCGGAAAAATCCAATCCCGGATGTATGCCTTGGGAATATAAATTCAATGCGAGGGTCACCAAATCCACATTGCCGGTGCGCTCGCCATTGCCAAACAAACAACCTTCAACACGATCCGCGCCCGCCATCACCGCTAATTCCGCCGCTGCTACCGCAGTTCCCCGGTCGTTATGCGGGTGCACACTCAGAACAATGCTGTCGCGGCGGTTGATATTGCGATGCATCCATTCGATCTGATCCGCATAGGTATTCGGCGTGCTCATCTCGACGGTGGCCGGCAAATTCAAAATCATTTTTTTCTGCGGCGTGGGTTGCCAGATTTCGGCCACTGCGTCGGAGACTTCCTTGGCGAATTCGATTTCCGTGCTGGAAAACACCTCGGGAGAATATTGGAAAATCCAGTCGACCTCCGGTGCTTCCTCAGTCAATTCCTTGACCCAGCGCGCGCCTTGAATGGCAATGTTTTTTACACCTTCTTTGTCGGTGTTGTAGACGATTTTGCGGAAGGTGGGCGCGAGCGGGTTGTAAATATGCAAAATGGCCCGCTTGGCGCCGCGCAAGCTTTCCACGGTGCGTTTGATCAGGTCATAACGCGCCTGTACCAACACTTCTACGGTGACGTCGTCCGGAATGTGATTGCCTTCGATCAACAGACGGGTGAAATCAAAATCGATTTCCGATGCGGACGGAAAGCCAATCTCAATTTCCTTGAAACCAATGGCGACCAGCTCTTTGAAAAAGCGCAATTTGGTTGGCACCGACATGGGATCGATCAGCGCCTGATTGCCGTCGCGCAGATCGGTGCTCATCCAAATGGGTGGCTTTTCTATGACCCTGTTGGGCCATTGGCGATCCGGCAGGGATATGCCTGCAAAGCGCGCGTATTTGCTGGCGGGATTGGCAATCATCAGTGAGCCTCCGTTGGGTGAAAGACATTCGGTGTCCTGGTCGCGCCTAGGCCTGATGGGCTTTGGTGGCTCCGGCGCAGCTTGTGACTTTGGCCGGGCACTGCTTCACGGATGGTGATGCGGTGAGGACGTAAACAGTATAGTGGCGGAGGTCGGGCAGAAAATTGCCAAGATTCTGGTATTTATGGCGTTTGGGAATTTTTATTGCTCTAAACTCAATATTTAAGCAATATTCTGCCAAACGCTAAGTTTGAGGTGACTTTTATGGAGCTCGACCGCTACGACCGGATGATTTTGGAGCAACTACAACAGCACGGCCGCATATCCAACCAGGAGCTGGCGGATGCCATCAATCTCTCGCCGTCGCCCTGTCTGCGACGGGTGCGCCAGCTGGAGGAGGAGGGATTGATCCAGGGGTATGTGGCCCTGCTCAATGCGCGCAAGCTGGGTTTGACCCTTATGTCATTCATCCACATCAGCATGGACAAGCACACGCCCGAGCGCTTCGAAGCCTTTGAAAAGACGGTGGCCGGCTACCCGGAGGTGCTGGAATGCCATTTGATCACCGGGCAGTCGGCGGATTATCTGGTGAAGGTGATCGTGCGGGACATGGACGCCTACCAGCAGTTTCTGCTGCAAAAACTCACCCGTATCAAAGGTGTCAGCGGCGTGCACTCGTCCTTTGTGCTCAAGTCGCCGGTGAGCAAGACGGCGCTGCCGGTTTAGTTCAACACCGGCGCAACGGCGCCAGCGCTACAACACCACGGAAGACAGGTGCGCCGGGTGCTCGAGTATATCCGCCACTTGCTGCAGCGCTTCCTCGCACTGATAGCGTTTGGCGGAGCCGCCGAGACATAAGCGAATGGCATTGGGCGGATTGTTGTCGGCGCTGAAGGCCGCGCTGGAGACCGCGCCCACGCCGTGAGAGCGCAGGTGGGCCGCCACATTCGCCGGATTCCAGGCATTGCCCTCCGGCAGGGGCAGCCACAAATGAAAGCCGTCCGGGTCGGCGTCGTAGGTGAAATTGCGCAGCACCCGGCTGGCGATCTGCTGGCGCGCCTGGGCCTCGGTGCGAATCGCCTTGAGCATATGGTCGGCGCTGCCGTTGAGAATCCATTCCGTGGCCAGCGCATTGGTGATCGGGCTCGCCATTACCGTCAGGGCGCGCATGGCGCCGGCGAGCCGCTGGCAGG
>Ga0065721_10006746_pt1 | contig 13631 bp, 8 predicted proteins | sample Mesricmetagenome_FD_59108 | JGI IMG/M metagenome (GOLD analysis project Ga0065721, IMG submission 59108) | Mesophilic microbial community from rice straw/compost enrichment Sample: eDNA_1 v2 (version 2) | ecosystem: Engineered > Solid waste > Grass > Composting > Bioreactor | place: USA: Davis... | reverse complement strand
GGTCCGATTCGGACCTCCCGCCACGTGAACTTCCCGTATTCGGATCAGCCTCCGGCCGGCGCGGCGGCCGCACCGGCCGCCTGAGTCTGCCCACCACCGGAACTGGCAGGCCCATCGCCCCCTCCCAGGGGCGCCGGTTTATTGGAAACGGGAACGGGCGGCTTTGCATTCTCCGAGGGCGGCGGCGCCGCACCGATCGTGTCCTTGTCCGTTTGTCCCTGGCATCCCATGGATGCGACTGCCAGAGACAGTGCCACCACACTCAGCGATACGAACAGGGTGATGCGTCTTCTCATGTATAAGCGATCCTGGCTCTCAGATGTCAGCGGCGGTCCCAGAGGTACTGGTTGAGGTCGATGATATTGACCGAGGCGAGCGTCTTGGTCTTGTTCCAGTCGGTGCCAACGGCGAGCTGACCGGGCGTGTGGTACTTCACGTGGCCATCCACAAAGCCCACGTTGCCACCGGAGTTATGCCGCGGCGCAAAGCGGCCGGCGCCGAAGTTGGCGGGGGCCACGGTCTCGGTGACATCGTCAATCCCCCATCCGACGTTGCTGAACATGTTGCAGGCATCGGTGGCACTGGCGGACGCGGTGCCGGGCGCCGGGAGATAGCCTCCGGAAGAGTACGCGGAAAGGGACGAGGCGCTGGTCGCGGTAACGGTCTGCTTCAGGTCCGCGATGGCAACGGTAGCGCCGGGGCTGGCGATGTCGGCCTCGCTCACAGGCGCGGCGAAGTTGGGGCTCGTGGCGTCGCCGACCCAGATGAACTTGCAGCTCGTTCCGTCATAGGTCTTGTACAGATACTCGGCGTTGATGCCGAAGTTCGGCCCGTAGTGAATGCCACCGGTCATGCGGAAGTCGAAGACACTGCTGTTCTGCTCCGACGGGCAGGCCTGGACATCCCAGGTCTTGATGTATGGCTGAACCAGCGCGGTCCAGTAGGTCCCCGTGAAGCGGTTCGCCTCGTTGTAGGCGCCGAACCAGACGTTTACACCGCTGGGATTCGTCCAGACAAAACCCGCCGTGGTGCGGTACATGGGCACGACCCCGTCGTAGTCCTGCATATACTGCATGAGCGCGAGGCCGATTTGCTTCTGATTGGAGAGGCAGGAGGTCTGACGCGCCTTCTCACGCGCCTGGGCGAACACGGGGAAGAGGATCGCAGCAAGGATCGCGATGATGGCAATCACCACGAGAAGCTCGATCAGGGTGAACGCCATCGGGCGGCGTCCGCGACGCTGAGAGAGAGACAGCTTTACGTTCAACGATTCCACTCCTTCAACACGTGATGTGAGAGCGAGATGTCACGTGCTACGTGCGTTCTCTAGAAAACTGGTGCTCGCTCCCCCTGCGGGCGGACCTCTCCTTGCACAGGGGGCTATATCCCCGCGGCGAGCGCCCGATGGGCACTCAGCGGATCCCTAGTGAACCTACATACTCCCACAGCGGTGGCGGCGCCGTCAGCATACTTGCGTACTGCGGTGCTGGCGTAATGAGACAGCATTGCCTCACGATGCCCCACACACAAGGCAACGCGAGAACAACAGCCGATACTGTGATCTTCTGTCGATTCCCTCCTCAGTTGTTTCGCAGCGTGGGAGAATATAGCTAAGGGGAGGCGCTCCGACTCTAAATGGAGAAGCGGCGCGGAGCGATACTTTACCTAACCCACACCCCTAGTGCCTTAACTCGGTAGGATGGATGGGTAAAGGCGCTTGAGCTTGTTCCTCGCCTCGTCCATCGTGAAGCGCCAATCCGCCTTGACCGAGGCGGCGTTCCTTTCTTCTTGCCACGCCGCCACTTCGCTCTCCAAGCGCTCCCGACTGCCCATGCGCTCCGAGAGGCACTGCACCGACAGCGCCGACAACTCGATCTCGGCCATGTTGAGCCAAGAACCGTGCTTGGGCGTGTAGTGCCACTCGATCTTCTCGGCCAACCGCCGCGCCGTCGCCGGGTCGAAGCGTTCATACAGGCTGTGTGCCCCATGCGTGTTCAGGTTGTCCAGCACCAGAACGAGGCGCTTCGCCTCTGGGTACAGATCGTCGCACAGGTGCTGCACGACCTCGGCGAAGTCCTTTGCTGTACGCCGCTCGCGCACCAGGACATGACGCTTGCCCGCCAGCGGCTCAAACAGCATGAACAGCGCGCAGGTGCCTTCGCGCTTGTACTCGTTGTCCACGCGCTCTGCCTGTCCCGCTGCCTGTCCCGGCTTCATCGGGATCGGTTCACGCACCTCTGAGAGGATCTGCTTGGCTCCCTCGTCCAGGCAGACCTGCGGGCACCTCGGGTCGTAGGGACGCTGGTACACCTGCAGAACGTCCTCCATCGCGCAGACGAAGGCGGCATTCTGTTCCGGCGGGATGCACCAGCCCTTCTTCTGCCAGGGCTTAAGTTCGTTTTTTCAGCGTCCTTCGAATCGTCTCGCACCCGATGCTCTCCACCACCTCCAACTCCAGGAGGCGGTCTCTGAGCATCTTCAACGTCCAGCGGCGGCGTCCCTGCGGCGGTTCCGAACAGCAGATCGCTACCAACCTCGCTTCCTGCTCCCCGTCAAGCGCCCGCGCCTTGCGCCGCTCTTGCCGTCCATGCGCGATGGCGGCCAGGACCTCGCCGCGCTCGATAGCACGCTGCTTCACCTTCGCCACCGTCAGCGGCGCGCAGTGAACGGCGGCAGCGATCTGCACGTCCGGCAGTCGGCCTCCCTCGCGGTTCTCGTCGGCGAGCAACAGGATGCGGGCGCGCCGCTTCTCGCGCGGGCTGCGACGCCCCGAGCGGGTAACTGTCTCCAATTGTTGGCGCTCGGCGGGCGACAGGGCAACGGTATATTTCTTCTGGGCAGGCATGCGCAACCGATACCGTGCTTGATCAAGACATGCAACCTACCGAGTCGGAGCACTAGCAGCAGATTTGAGAAGGATTATAACACAACAAAGGCCGAAAAATTGTGTAATCTCTCGACCTTACTGAATTTTTTCACTCCGCGAAATAATACGGGGCTTTATGCGGCAGACGAACGCGGCGGGAGGCTACGAGAGCCTCCCGCCGCGCGCATGCCGGAATCGGAGATTGCTGCTGACTGCGGGCACTACTGTATTGCCTGAACGGGTGCCGCGGCAGGGGCGGCGGCAGGGGCTCGACCACTCTGAATCTGCTCGGCAGTCGGCGAAGGCAGGGCCTGTGCCTCTTCCTCTTTGTTCCCACACCCGGCCATCATGATTCCGGCGATCAACACACTCGCTATCAGTACCGCAGGCACTCGCCTCTCGTGAAGACGTTGGATCAATCTGCTTGTCCCTTCGATTCGCACTGACCGGCGGCGGACCTAAGCGCGCCTGCCGCCGGCTTCATCCCGTTACACAGATCTACTGAAAATTGTAATCCGGGCGGAACAGCCAGGCATGGCAACCATTCCACCAGTAGCTTGCAGGCAAGCCCGCAGCATCGTAGTCGGTGTATGGATCGACTCTCCAATCCCCCGTTCCCAAACGCTGCCATTTGACATGGCCGTCGGCATACGTAAAGTTTGCGCCGCCATTGTGGATCATCATGCTCCCAGAAAGACCAAAGACGGCTCCCGTCCCACCGTTTCCGGTTGCACACCCGCTAGAACCAGCCGGTTTGTAGATGCAATCGCCCGGGTTACCCGAAGAGTTGTCATCACAGACGAGTGTCGGATTACTGAGTGAGAAGCCTCTAACGGCTGCTTTACCACGTCCCTCCCAGATCAGGGGGAGAGATGCGGGGGCTTCAATGCCTGCCAGCGGATACTGGTGCAACAGGCCATTGAACGTCACACCAGAATCGGCCCACTGGGCCAGGGCCGTGTCGAACTCTTCAGCCGCAACGGTATCGACCGTCTCCGCTGACGGACACTTGTAGAGGCCGTAATTCTTGATGTACGGCTGGAGCGTGTTGGACCAGTGCTGCCGGGCAGCTTCGGTTCGGGGGGATCCCTCCGGTTGTGACGCCCTCCACAGAGCCGGGGTTTGGTGGTTGTACTGCCACATGAAGCCGGTGCCAAGGACGCCCGTGTGGTAGGCGAAGGCCAGCGGCATGGTGTCATCGTAGTCCGTGGCGTAAACCATGAACGCCGTCCCCATCTGCTTCAGGTTAGACAGGCAGGAGGTCTGACGCGCCTTCTCACGCGCCTGAGCAAACACCGGGAAGAGAATGGAGGCAAGAATGGCGATAATGGCGATAACAACGAGCAACTCGATGAGAGTGAAAGCGGCGCGCGTACCGGGCGCCGATGCCGCTCGTGAGCGGTGACGTGCGATGGATGAGGCTTGAGAGGACAACGGGACCACTCCTTCTGCACAGGATTTGAGAGTGAGATACTGCCGGTCACAACGTAGGTGAAGCTTGCAGCACAGAAAGGGCAGGAGCGGCGATTTACCCGGACACCCTAGATGCACCTGGGCGACCGAACACCGCCCCGACCATCTCGAACATCGCCCGATCGTTGCGGGCAGAACACCGAAGAGACACACGTGACTTGCGGTTTCAGGGCCACAGGCAAAGTGGCCTCCGATCCCTACCGATACCGAATTTTAACACAATTTTAATGATTTTTTGCGTAAGGAACAAAAAGATACCAGCAACACACCGACATCACTACCCGTGACAGGAGAAAAAGCGGGCGGGCTACAAAACGGAAGTTGCCGCACGCGGCGAGGCGGACGGCCCTCCCACGGGGACGGGAGGCGGTGCGGGAGAGTCTCTTCGGCGGCGAAGTTCTGGAAGGCGGGCCACAGCGTTGTATCCCCTGCCAGCGATATTTTAACCAGATTTCTTTCGCCTTAACCCTTTTTCTTGTAATTCACCAGCCAACAAGAGCGACGTGGGGCGGGATGCACAGGCATCCCGCCCCACGTCGCTCTTCTTTTGGACGACGATCGCACGTCGTCCGGACTGCCGGTATTAGCCGCCGGCGGGGGCCTGATCCTGAGCCCCCATCGGCGCGGCGGCGCCGGGCATCTTCTTGTTCGGGTTTGTCGGAACGGGTTGAGCACCCGCGGCGGGAGACGGCGCAGCTTCCAGGGTGGGATCGGACTTACTGGAACAGCCGCTCAGCACGCCGACCAGGAGCAGCGCCGCGACCGCGGCGATACCCGTGATGTGGCGCGCGCTCAATTGCGGTCCCACAGATACTGGCTCCGGTCCAGCATCTGAACGCCGGAGTTGGGGGTGGTCTTGGTCCAGTTCGTACCAGCCGCCAGAGCGCCCGGCGTGAAGAACTTGACGTGACCGTCCAGGAACGCTACGTTACCGCCACCGTTGTGGCGGGGCGCGAAGGTACCCGTGCCCGTCGCCCGGCCGCCGCTCCAGTTCAGGTCGTCACCGAACGTGCCGGTTCCCCAGCCACCATTGCTATAGGTGCAGGCGTCATCGGAGTTATATGCCCACGGGCTGTCCACGAACGGGGAGAGGTAGGCTCCCGCATCCGTACCGACGTACTTGCCGTCCGCCAGCATCACGGTCCCCGCCGCACTGGCCACCATGGACTCCGAGATCGGCGGCACCGCGCCGCTCGCGTGCTCGGCCGCGCTGGGCAGTCCGCAGTAATCGGAAGACGGATCATAGGTCACATACAGGTAGTTCCAGTTGATGCCGAGTTCCGGGAAGCGGGACTGGTTGCCAGGCCAGGCGTACGGCCCGGTCCCCCAGATGCTGTCGTGGTCACCGTCACTGGGGCAGTGGAAGAGCGTGTAGTTCTTCGTGTACGGCTCCAGGAGGGCAGGCCAGTAGGAGTTCATGCTCTGCGGCACGTTGTTGTAGACCAGTTTCGCGCCGGACTCGTAGAGCGGCACGACCCCATCGTAGTCCTGCATGTACACCACGAAAGCCGTGGCAACCTGCTTGAGGTTGGAGAGGCAGGAGGTCTGGCGCGCCTTCTCTCGGGCCTGTGCGAACACCGGGAAGAGGATGGCCGCGAGGATCGCGATGATCGCGATGACGACGAGCAACTCGATCAGCGTGAAGCCCGCGCGGCGGCGGGTGTGCGTGTGGGTGAGTTTGGACACCATCACAGCTCCTTAATTTGAACAGAAGTACGTCGTCGAGAGTGAGAGGACGAGACGTCTTCGCGTGTTTTTCGGCGCGGTTGCTCCGCGCTCTACGATCTCTCTAGTAGCTATACGATCGTTTGAAGTTGGACACAGGCAAAGAGCCGATGCCGCGACGCTTCCCCGGAAAGAATGTTGTTGGCGGGGCGCCCACGCATCACAGACGCGACAGGGCAGGGCACGCTGCCATGCAGGAAATCGATGTCGAACAGGGATGGGGCGAGGGTGTGAGAGCGGGTGCCCCGGGACGACACCCCGCATTCTAACACACAATCCCGCCGAAGAAAACTGTAAGGTGGGACAAATTACCAAAAAAAACTGCCCACCTTACCATTCTCCGTGCTGATATTGACGGTATTGCCCAGGAGGGGTTCCCGAAAACCCCGGGGCGTTTTTTACGTGGGGACGCCGAGTGCCGTGAGCACGAACGCGTGATCGATGGCCGTTTCACGGATGGCGTCGTACCGTCCGGACGATCCGCCGTGGCCCGCGGCCATGTTGATGTAGAGCAGCAGCGGGTTGTCGTCGGTCTTGAGTGTGCGCAGCTTCGCGACGTACTTGGCGGGCTCCCAGTACATCACCTGCGAGTCGTTCAGACTGGTACGCACCAGAGTGGTGGGGTACGCCTTCGCCTCCAGATTGTCGTAGGGCGAGTAGGAGAGCATATAGCGGTATGCGGGCTCCTCGTTGGGGTTGCCCCACTCCAGGTACTCCCCGATGGTCAACGGCAGGGTGTCGTCCCGCATCGTGTTCATTACATCCACGAACGGCACGATGGAAACGACCGCCTTGAAGAGGTCGGGGCGCAGGTTGCTTACGGCGCCCATGAGCAGGCCGCCCGCGCTACCGCCCAGGATCGCCAGCCGGCTGGACGACGTATACTTTTCCGCGATCAGGTGCTCGGCACAGGCGATGAAGTCGGTGAAGGTGTTCTTCTTGAGCATCATCTTGCCGGCGTCGTGCCAGGGCTTGCCCAACTCCCCGCCGCCGCGGATGTGCGCGATGGCGTAGACTACCCCGCGATCCAGCAGGGGCAGGCGGCTGGCGCTAAAGCCGTCCGGGATCGAGATACCGTAAGAGCCGTAGCCGTAGAGCAGGCACGGCGCGCTCCCATCGCGCGGCACCCCCTTCTTATAGACCAGCGCGACGGGGATGCGCGTGCCGTCCTCAGCCGTGGCGAATATGCGCTCGGACGCATACTGCGTACGGTCGTACCCACCCGGCACGGGCGTCTCCTTGAGCAGTTTCCGCTCTCGCGTCGCCATATCATAGTCGAACACGCTCATCGGGGTAACCAGCGAGGCGTAGCGGAACCGGAAGACGTTCGTGTCGAACTCGCGGTTAACATCGCCAGAGACCGTGTAGGCCGGCTCCGGGAACGTAATGTCGTGCTCGGAGTTGTCGCTCAGGTCGCGGATGCGCAGCACGGGCAGGCCGTCCACCCGCAGCGACAGCACCAGATGGTTCCGGAAGCAGTCGTGGTCCTCCAGCATGACGTCCGGCACGTGCGGCACGATCTCCGACCACTCGGCCGGGGCGTCCACCGGCGCAACCACCAGGCGGAAGTTCGTAGCGTCCTTATTGGTGCGGATGTAGAACAGGCCGTCCCGATGGTCCACGTAGTACTCGTGCTCCGCCTCGCGTGCCCGCAGCAGCGCCGGTTTCCCCAGCGGGTTCTCGCTGCGCAGGTAGTGGTACTCGGTGGAGGTGGAGGCTGCGGAGCCCAGGAAGAGGAGCTGCCGGTCGCGCGTGCGCGCCAGAAACGCCCGGTACAGGCCGTCCGGCTCTTCGTATACCAGCGCGTCGTTGGCGTTGTCCGCCTCCCCTACCCGGTGGCGATACACCCGATACGGGCGCTTGGCGGCGTCCTCCGTGGTGTAGAAGAGGTACTGCCCGTCCGCTGACCACGCCACCGCCCCCACCTTCTCGATGCGGTCGGGCAGCGTTTCGCCGGTCTCCAGGTTCTTAATGTGCAGGGTGTACTCCCGAAAGCCGGTGACATCGGTCGAGTAGGCCAGCAGCCGGCCGTCGTCGCTGACGCTGTAGGCGCCGAGAGCAAGGAACTCCTGCCCCTCGGCCAGCACGTTCAGGTCCAGCGTCACCTGCTCGCCCGGGAGGGGGTCGGCGAAGCCGGGGGAGGGGGCACTCGGCGCCTCCTTCGTNCGGCAGTAGATCGGGTACTGCTTGCCCTCTTCNGTGCGCATATAGTAGTGCCATCCGCTCTGCGGGTAGGGCACNGANAGNTCGGTCTCCTGAATGTGCGACAGGATCTCGTCGTAGAGCTTCTGGCGGAGCGCCTCGGTTGGCTTCAGGAACACCGCCTCGGTGTAGGCGTTCTCGGCCTCCAGGTAGGCGGTCACGGCCTCCGTCCCCTTCTCGCGCAGCCAGTGGTAGTCGTCCACGCGCGTGTGCCCGTGGATGGTGTCGGACTTCGGGCGCTTCTCGGCGACCGGGGGCGTGGCGGCGGAAAGGTCAAAGGACATGGCGGGGGCTTCTCCCGAGGTAAACAGTGTTGCTGGGCTTACCTTACCGGCTCCGCGCCCGCCGTGTCAACGCCCGCCGCCCGTGGCGGGCGTGAAGGCGCGAACAGACCGCAGCGCCGCAGTTCCCCCGCCTTTTCCGCATTCCGCCGCCGCGCGATTTCCGATACCATGATGCCAAAGGGCCGCGGTCGGTCGCCGCGGTGGAGATGACATGACGTATCGGAACACACGCAGCACACGGCGCGGCGCCGTTCGAATGATTCTGGGTGCGGTCATTGCCGCGGCGACCGGCGCTGCCGCGGCCGCGGCAGGCGGGCAGTCGCCCGCCGAGGGCGAGGGCACGCGTCCGGAGGCCGCACGCCGGTTCGACTTCGGCACGGCAAGCGCCGCGCCGGGGCATGTGGCGGTCGGCCCGGACACCCGATACCGCCCGGAGAGCGGGTACGGCTGGGTCACGGAAGGTGACGGCGCCGACGCGCTCGACCGGCTGCTGATCCGGGACCGCGGTACACCCGAGGAGCCCCTGCGGGACTTCGTCTTCGCCCGGCGCCCCCAGGTCTTCCGCATCGACGCGCCGCCGGGGCGCTACCGCCTCACGATCACCGCGGGCGACGCCGACTACAGCGACCACGAACTCGAAGTGGCGATCTCCGGCGCGGAGGCACCGCCCCTGCCCGTGCTACGGCCCGAAGCAGGGGAGTTTGTCACGGTGGAGGCGGTGATCACCGTGGCCGCGGGCGGCTCCCCGCTAGACCTGACATTCCGCTCGCCCAGTGACAACTGGGTGGTGAACGTCCTGACACTCACGCCTGCGGAGGACGCGCCGGCAGCCGCCCCCCGCGTCACGCAGCAGCGGTTCAAGACGCCGCGCGCCGTGCCCGCGAGCACCTGGGGGCCGGTCGCCTCGTGGCCGGACCCGACGGCGGACTATGTGAAGCGCTTCTTTGCCGCCCAGGCATCAATGCCCCCGGACTTCAAACCGACCGGGCTTTCGCGCGGCGACTACCTCAAGCTTATCGCGGGCGGTGTGGACTTCTGGAAGAAGCGCCAGGACCGAAACGGGGCGATTATCGACCCGCACCGGAAGGCGGAGTTCCAGTACAGCACGCCGGCCTTTGCGCATGCCGCCGCCCTCCTGGTGGTCTACGCCCGGCGGCGCGACCTGCGGGAGGCGGCGGCGAAGGCGATGGACTGGTCGGCGCGGACGCTGAGCGAGCGGCGCGCGGCCAGCGGTCACGAGGACTTTTACCCGCCGATGCTCGCGCACGCGCTGCGCCTGCTGAAGCCGCACGTGGCGAAGGAGCGCGCCGAACGGTGGGAGGCCGACCTGCGACGCTACGACCCGTTCACCACCTACCGGATGAAGCCCGGTTCGAACAACTGGAATGTCGTTGCCCTGAGCGGCGAGTACCTCTTTCAGAAGGCGGGCCTGCGGCCCGCGGACGATACGTTTGTCGCGGCCAGCCTCGCGACTCAGGGCCGGCACTTTCGCTCGCCCTATGGCCTGTACATCGAAGGCCCGATGGCCTATGACCACTTCCCGCGCCTGTGGGCCGCGGACCTCGTGGCGAACGGCTACGACGGACCGCACGCCGCGGAGCTCTCCGAAGTGCTGCGGCGCGGCGCGCTCACCAGTCTGTTCCTCCAGTCGCCGTGGGGCGAGCTACCTGCGGGCGGCCGCTCGGCGCACCATCAGTGGAACGAGGCCGAGCAGTGCGTCACGTTCGAGATCTATGCCGCCCGCGCCCTGCGGGATGGGGATGCCGCGCTCGCCGCTACATTCAAGCGGGCGGCGCATCTGGCGTTGGCTTCGATGAAGCGCTGGGTACGCCCGAGCGGGGAGCTTCAGATCCTCAAGAACTGGGTGGACCCGGCGCAGAGCCACGGCTTCGAGACCTACTCCGCCCACTCGCAGTATGGACTGCTCCCCCTCTCCATGCTGGCGATTGCCTACGAGCACGCGGAGACCACGGAAAAGGTAGCCGAAAAGCCCGCCCCCGCCGACCTTGGTGGGTTTGTGCTGCACCTGGAGGCGCTGCATAAGGTGGTGGCGAACGCTGGGGGAACGTATGTGGAGATCGACACCCGCGCCGACCACCACTACGACGCCACCGGCCTGATACGGGTGCACGTTAAGGGCGTCTCGCCCCAGCTTGGTCCCAGCGACAGCCTGCTTGCCTCGCCGAAGTACCGCGCTCCCGGGCCACACGCCCTCCAAACCACGGGCGTCGGAATCGCGTGGCAGACTCCGTACGGCTCCTGGCGCCACCTCGGAGAGCTGGACCCGGCGGCGGTCACGAACGTGACCGTGGGCGATATCGCGGAGGCTCCGAATCGGGTGGCGTTCCGGGTGCGCTACGAGGGCAGCAATCTGGGCGGCCCGTCCTTCGTGGAGGAGCGGTACGTGGTCACGCCCGGGCGCGTGGAGCTGACCACGGAGCTGGGGGGCTACACCGGCCCGCGCCGGTACGTGTGGCCGGTCCTGGCCGACGACGGCAGGCGCAAGAGCGCGATCACGGTCGCGGAGGGTCTTGTGAGCGTCACCCAGGACGGCGGCAAGACGGCGCAGACCTTCCGCCCGGTGGGGGCGGCATCTGTGCAGGTGGGCACGGAGCGCTACCCGAACCACAACGGGTGGGTACAGCTTGCGGTCGCCGAGTACCCGGCGGGGGACGGCGTTCCCGCCGCAACCCTGGTGATCGAGCCCCGCGTCCGGCGCTAGCCCGGAGCGGCGGTATACTCAAAGGTAGAGAGGTTCGTCGTCCAAACACCCATGAGCACCCCCTACGAAACCCTTCCCCTGGCCTTCCCGCGCCGCAAGACCCGCGCCGTGCGCGTCGGCAATGTGACCATCGGCGGGGGGCACCCCGTCGTCGTGCAGAGCATGATCACGGAGGAGACGCGAAACGTCCAGGCGTGCGTCCGCCAGATCATGAAGATGCATCGCGCCGGCGCCGAGATCGTGCGCGTGACCACCCCTACCATCGAGGAGGCGCACTGCCTGGGCGAAATCCAGGCGGAGCTGCGCAAGCGATTGGTGGAGGTCCCCCTGGTCGCGGATGTCCATCACCAGGGCACGAAGATCGCGCAGGTGGTGGCGGAGTTTGTGGACAAGGTGCGCCTGAACCCGGGCCTGTTCGTGTTCCGCCGGCCGCGCGGGCGCGCCGAGGAGTACAGCGCGGCCGAGATCGCAGAGGAGCAGGCGGCCATCGAGGAGAGCCTGCTGCCGGTAATCGAGGTCTGCAAGCGGCGCGACATCGCCATGCGGATCGGGGTCAACCACGGCTCGCTGGCCGAGCGGATGCTGGTTACCTACGGCGACACGCCCGAGGGCATGGTGGAGTCGGCCCTGGAGTACCTGCGCATCTGCGAGAAGCACGACTACCGCAACCTCGTCATCTCCCTCAAGGCGAGCCGGGTGCCGATCATGGTGGCGGCGAACCGCCTGATGGCGCGGCGCATGGCGGAGGAGGGCATGGACTACCCCCTCCACCTGGGCGTGACCGAGGCGGGCGACGGCGAGTACGCGCGGGTAAAATCCACAGCGGGCATTGCGACGCTGCTGGCGGAGGGCATCGGCGACACCATCCGCGTGTCGCTCTCGGAAGACCCGGTAAACGAGTTGCCAGTCTGCTACGAGATTCTGCAGGCGCTCGGCCTGCGCAAGACGCAGGTGGAGTATGTGGCCTGCCCCTCCTGCGGGCGTACCAAGTTCGACCTGCCCACCGTGCTCAACCAGGTACGCGACGCCACCCGGCACCTCGTCGGCCTCGACATCGCGGTCATGGGATGCTTCCCGCCCGGCGAGACGGTCCTCACGGAGGCCGGTTTCGTGCCCATCGAGAGCGTGGAGGCCGGCCAGCGCGTCCTGACCGACCGGGGCGACTTCGCTCCCGTCTCCGCCGTGGAAACGCACGAGTTTGCGGGCGACCTGGTGGAGATCGCCCTGCACGGCGCGCCCTCGCTGCGGGTCACCCCGAACCACCCCGTCCTCGCTCTGGAGCGCGCCGGTCACGTTAAGCATGACCGTACCCGGTGGGAGAACATGGCCAATGTCCCGGACGGGCGCGAGGCCCGCTGGGTGGCGGCGGGCGAGATTCGCCGCGACCATGTGCTGCTGTGCCCGGTGGTGCAGGGTGAGCAGGACGTCACGGCGCTGCCCGAGGACCCGGACATCGCGGTGGACGATGATTTCCTGACGCTCGCCGCCTGCTTCGCGGCGGAAGGCTCTATCGGGGGCCGTGCGGGAGCGGCGTCCCAGGTGTTCTTCACCTTCGGCGGCGATGAGGGCGAACTCGCCGAGCGCGTGCGCCAGATCCTGTGCGGGATGGGCATCAGTTCCAGCGTCCGCCACCGCCCGGAGCGCAACACGTGGGAGGCCATGGCGCACTGCACCCCGTTCGCCGGCCTGTGCGCCCGCCTCTTCGGGCGGGGGGCGGAGAACAAGCACCTCCCCCACTGGATACTGACGCTCCCGAAGCACCGGCAGGCGATGCTGCTGCGCACTCTGTGGCAGTGCGACGGTTACGTCGGCGCTGTGCGCGGCTACCCCCGCGCTACCTATGTCACCGTGTCGGGAACGCTCGCCTACCAGGTCCACCAGCTGCTGCTCCGGCAGGGCATTCCGGCCGCCCTGGCACGCCGCCAGCCGGCCCGGGCGAACCGTAAGGCGGTCTATTCGATCTCGGTCACCAGTACCGACGCGCTCCGCCGCTTCGCCGCCGTCCTCGGCCTGCCGGTCGCCGTCCCCGAGCAGGAGCGCGAGCGGACCGCGCGGCTGGCTCTGGACAACCGATACCTGTATCTGCCCGTCTCGTCACTCGGTGCCGCCCCCTATACCGGAACCGTACATAACCTGGAGGTCGCCGGAGCGGGTACTTACGTCAGTTCGCTCGCCGTGGTCCACAACTGCATCGTGAATGGGCCGGGCGAGATGGCGGACGCCGATTACGGCTACGTGGGCAAAGGCGGCGGGCAGATCACGCTCTACCGCAAGCGCGAGCCGATCAAGACCGTCCCGCAGGAGCAGGGCGTGGCCGAACTCATCGCCCTCATCCAGGCCGACGGCAAGTGGCAGAACC
>Ga0065721_10007405_pt1 | contig 13635 bp, 8 predicted proteins | sample Mesricmetagenome_FD_59108 | JGI IMG/M metagenome (GOLD analysis project Ga0065721, IMG submission 59108) | Mesophilic microbial community from rice straw/compost enrichment Sample: eDNA_1 v2 (version 2) | ecosystem: Engineered > Solid waste > Grass > Composting > Bioreactor | place: USA: Davis... | reverse complement strand
GGCGTCCGCGGGTCTGTCCTTGGGGTCGAACTGGACGATGGTGATCCAGTTGGCGGTCAGTGCCGGCTTCTTCTCGTTCTCGATCTCGACGGACACGTCGTAGGTGGTCATCAGCAGTCCGGCGCCGCGGAAGCGGCAGTCCGTGAGCGTGAACTGCCCGCGCACCAGGCTGCCGCACCGGACCGGCGACATGAAGCGGACCTTGTCGAAACCGTAGTTCAACCCCATGGTCTGCTCGCGGATCTTCGGCAGGCAATCGTAGTTCATCGCCGACAGCAGCGAAAGCGTCAGGAAGCCATGGGCGATGGTTCCGCCGAACGGGCTTTCTGCGGCGGCACGTTCCGGATCGACATGGATGAACTGATGGTCGAGCGTAGCATCGGCGAACTTGTCGATCATCGACTGATCGACCGTGATCCATTTCGAGATGCCGAGCACCTGTCCAACAAGCCCCGGTACGTCTGCAAGCGAGATTTCTCGCGCCATCTTCACTCTCTCGTTGTCATGCAATCAGACCCAATCTACAGACTTTGCGCGCCTTGGGTAGAAGGCGCGTGCCGCGCAATGCAATGTCAGCCGGCAACGAAGAAGGTGACCGAACGGGCGGGTGCCTTGCCGCTCCACGGCATGTCGTCATCGATCATCCGCCAGTCTCTATCGGGCAGCGTGACAGTGTGCTCCGCGCGGCTGCGGTTGAAGACTGCTGCGATGTGTACGGTCCTGCCAGTTTCGCGGTCGAACGCCTTGAGGGCGACCGTCAGAACCGATGCCTCCGGGTGTCCCCAATCGTCCTGTGTCATGGGTTCGCCGAAGGAATTGAACCAGTCGATATCGTCTCCGGCGTCGACGAAGAAACCGGTCTCGGAGAAGACGGAGAAGCGCCTGCGCATGCGGGCGAGCCGCGCCGTATGCTCGATCAGGTCCTCATCGGCTGCCGTCCAGTCCATCCATGTGATCGCATTGTCCTGGCAGTAGGCATTGTTGTTGCCCGCCTGGCTTCGTCCCGCTTCATCTCCCATGCCGAGCATGATTGCGCCGCGACTGACGAAGAGGGAAGAGAGCAGCGCCATCACGTCTCGCCGTCGCGCCTCGATAACCTGCGGGTCGTCGGTCGGGCCCTCGATACCGTTATTCCAGGAGAAGTTGTCGTGATGGCCGTCGCGGTTCTCCTCACCGTTGGCATGGTTGCGGCGCTCCTCGTAGGAGACCAGGTCCATCAGCGTGAAGCCGTCATGAGCGGCGATGAAGTTGACGCTCAGTGTCTGGTGCTGGCCGTGGCGGGCGAAGACGTCTTCGGATCCTGCCAAGCGGCTTGCCAGTTCGCCGATCGCCCAGCGGTCGCCACGCCAGAAGCGGCGGATGTCGTCGCGGGCGCGGTCGTTCCATTCCCGGAAGGGCGGCGGGAAGTTGCCGAGCTGGTAGCCACCCGGCCCGATGTCCCATGGCTCCGCGATCAGGACGCGATCGGCGAGAACGTCGTCCTGGGCGATCGCCATCAGCGTTTCCGCCTCACGCGAAAATCCGTGCGGCCCGCGACCGAGCACCGGCGCTAGGTCGAAGCGGAAGCCGTCGATGCCGGCGTTCAGCACGAAATGGCGAAGGCTGTCGAGGATCAGGCCGCGGACGAACGGATGGTCGCAGGCGACGGTGTTGCCGGTGCCGGTATCGTTCACCAGCGTGCCCGGATGACCTTCCACGTGGCGGAAGTAGGCGAGGTTGTCGAGGCCGCGAAGCGAGAGTGTCGGACCGGCGCGATCGCTCTCGCCGGTGTGGTTGAAGACGAGGTCGAGGATGACGCCGATACCAGCCTCATGAAGTGCCGCGACCGTGTCGCACAGTTCGGCCACGCCCCCGGGGCACAAACGCGGATCAAGCGCCATGAAGCCGACCGGATTGTAGCCCCAGCCGTTGGTGAGCCCGAGCGGCGGGAGGTGCCTTTCGTCGATCCAGGCCGTGATCGGCATCAGTTCGACCGCGTCCACGCCGATGCGCTTGAGGTGGGCGAGGACGGACGGATGGGCGAGGGCGGCGACGGTGCCTCGCTGATGCTCCGGGACTTCCGGATGCAGGATGGTGAAGGGGCGGACGGCGAGCTCGTAGATCAGACCGCCGGTGCGGAAGAGCGGCTTCGAAGGCGTCACGGGGTCGTGCCGACGCAGGATGGCCTTCGGCATAAGGTGGGCGGTGTCTGTGCCAAAGTCTGCCAGGCGCCGGTCATAGACAAAGGGGCGGTCGATTTCGGTGGCGTAGGGATCCAGGAGCAGCTTCGAAGGATCGAACCAGAGGCCACGATCGGGGTCGTAGGTGCCGTGGGCGCGATAGCCGTAGCAGGTCCCTTCGCCGATGTGCGGGACGGAGACGCTGTGAATATCGCCAGCACCACGGACCATCACGTGGCGGGCGGTTTCCACGGTACCTTCCGGGTTGAAGATGCAGAGCTCGATCTTTGCGGCGTTCGCGGACCAGACCGCAAACTCTGCGCCGTGGGGCGCCAGGGTCGTCCCGAGCTTCATCCCGGATCCTTCTCATAGACGGCAAGGCCGTCCGGCAGTTGAACCCAGTCGTGCCTTCGGCAGTCATAGACCGAGACTTGCGGCGGTGGGAAGGAGGGATCGGCAAAGCCGCCCACGGCCACGGCAACCGATCGGTCGCCGACGCCTTCTTCCGTATGGAAGAGGTTGGTGCCGCAGACCGGGCAAAAGCGGAAACGGTAGCTTGCGCCCTGGTCTCCCGTGCGCAGATATTCGCTGGCCGCGCCAATGACCCGATAAGGCGTGCGGAAAGCCGCGAGCGCTGCGAACACGCTGCCGGTGCGCTGCTGGCAGGCGAGGCAATGGCAGACGCCGACATTGAGCGGCTCGCCGCTCACTTCGATCCGGAGCTGCCCGCAACTGCAGGACGCGGTTCTCGTCGCCACTGTCTGGCTTCCTCCTGTCTCTGCGATCAGGTGATTACGGTCGGTCCCGTGCGGCCGGTGCGTGTCTTGATCTCGGCAATCTCGTCGGCCACCGCGATCAGGTCACTGAGCGCCGCCTGCGTCTCGATGCCGTGACGCGACGCGTCCGGCTCGTAGCGCTCGACATAGATGCGCAACGTCGCGCCGGAGGTGCCTGTGCCGGACAGGCGGAAGACGACGCGGCTGCCGCCCTGGAAAAGGATGCGGATGCCCTGCCTGGTGCTGACAGAGCCGTCGATCGGATCGGTGTAGGAGAAGTCGTCCGCCGCCTCGACCTTGAGGTCGCCGAAGCTTTGGCCGGGGAGCGATGACAGCTTGCTGCGCAGCGCGTCCACCAGCCCGTTCGCCGCATCGGTATCGACTTCCTCGTAGTCGTGGCGCGAATAATAGTTGCGGCCATACTCGGCCCAGTGCTTGCGGACGATCTCCGCGACGCCTTCCTTGCGGCCGGCGATGATGTTCAGCCAGAAGAGGATTGCCCAGAGGCCATCCTTCTCGCGCACGTGATCAGACCCGGTGCCGAAGCTTTCCTCGCCGCAGACGGTGACCTTTCCGGCGTCCATCAGGTTGCCGAAATACTTCCAGCCTGTCGGCGTTTCGTACATGCCGAGCCCGAGTTTTTCCGCCACGCGGTCGGCGGCAGCGCTGGTCGGCATGGAGCGCGCGATGCCGGCTATGCCCTTCGCATAGCCGGGCGCGCATTTCGCATTAGCGGCAATGATGGCGAGGCTGTCGGAGGGGGTGACGAACATGTCCTTTCCGACCACCATGTTGCGGTCGCCGTCGCCATCGGAGGCGGCGCCGAAGTCCGGGCCATCGGCGCTCATCACGTCGTCATAGAGTTCCTTGGCGTGGACGAGGTTCGGGTCCGGGTGGTGGCCGCCGAAGTCCGGCAGCGGCGTTGCATTGCGGACGGAGCCTGCCGGTGCGCCGAGACGCTTCTCGATGATCTCCTTGGCGTAGGGACCGGTAACGGCACCCATGGAATCCATGGCAATGCGGAAGCCGCCGGAGATCAGATTCCGGATGGCATCGAAATCGAAAAGGCTCTCCATCAGCTGCGCATAGTCGGCGACCGGGTCGACGACCTCGACCGTCATACCGGCGAGATCGAAGCTGCCCTGCGTGTCCAGGTCGATATCGGGTGCGTCGGCAATCTTGTACTCGCTGATGATCTTCGACCGCTCGAAGATCGCCTCGGTGATCTTTTCCGGTGCCGGGCCGCCATTGCCGATATTGTACTTGATGCCGAAGTCCTCGTTCGGCCCGCCCGGATTGTGACTGGCCGACAGGATGATGCCGCCGAAGGCACCGTACTTGCGGATGATGTTGGAGGCGGCGGGGGTGGAGAGGATGCCGCCCTGGCCGACCATGACCTTGCCGAAGCCCGCAGCCGCGGCCATCTTCAGCGCCTTCTGGATGACCTCGCGGTTGTAGTAACGGCCGTCGCCGCCGATCACCAGGGTCTTGCCCTCAAAGCCCTCGAGCGAGTCGAAGATCGACTGGATGAAGTTCTCCGCGTAGTTCTCCTGCGCGAAGACGGGCACCTTCTTGCGGAGCCCGGAAGTGCCGGGCTTCTGGTCCTTGTAGGGGGCGGTCGGAACGGTCCGGATCATGTCAGCGGCCTTTCATCGTCATGTTCTTGTAGAGCTGGGCATAGAGCCCGGCGCTCTTGTCCCAGGAAACGTCGGTCTTCATGCCCTGCTTCTGTATCTCGGCCCAGGTCTTCGGCTCGCGGTAAAGGCGGAAGGTCCTGTTGACGGCGCGCTGCAGAGCGTGGGTTGTGGCGGGGCTGAAGCTGACCCCGGTCGCGGCGCGGGCAGCGAGCGCAGCGGGGCTGGCATCGATCACAGTGTCGTTGAGGCCGCCGGTGCGCGCGACGACCGGAATGCAGCCGTAGCGAAGACCGTAGAGTTGGGTCAGCCCGCAGGGTTCGAAGCGGGAGGGGATGATGATGGCGTCGGAGCCCGCCTGCATCAGGTGCGACAGCGGCTCGTCATAGCCCGTATGGATCGAGACGCGGCCTGGGTGGCGGGCGGCCGCGGCGTGGAAGGCGTTCTCCAGCCCCGCATCGCCCGAGCCCAGGACGGCAAGGCGACCACCCTGGGCAACGATCTCGTCGGTGACGTCCGCCAGCAGGTCCATGCCCTTCTGCCAGGTGAGCCGCGAAACGACGCAGAACAGCGGTCCGTCGTCGTGCTTCAATCCGAAGCGCTCGGCGACCGCATGCTTGTTCTCGCGGCGGCGCTTGAGCTTCGACGGACCGTAGGTGGCGGCAATCAACGGATCGTGCTCCGGATTCCAGACCCGGGTATCGATGCCATTGACGATCCCGTGCAGGTCTCCCGCGCGGGCAGCGAGCACGCCTTCAAGCCCCATGCCGAATTCAGGGGTCAGAATTTCTTCCGAATAGGTCGGGCTGACGGTGCTGATCGCCGTGGCTGCCTGCAGGCCAGCCTTCAAGTAGCCGACGCCGCCGTAATATTCCACGCCGTCGATGGCATAGGCATCCGGCGGCAGGCCGAGATGCGGGAAGATGTCGACGCCGTACTGGCCCTGGAAGGCGATGTTGTGGATCGTCATCAGGCTCGGCGGCGCAGGGCGTGAGGCATAGCGGAGGTAGGCGGGCAGGAGACCTGTCTGCCAGTCGTGCAGGTGGACGAGATCCGGGCGCCAGCCATCCAGGACGCCGAGCGCGATCTCGGCGCCGGCGCGCGACAGGGCGGCGAAGCGGCGCCAGTTGTCCGGATGGTCGCGCCCGTCCGGCCCCACATAGGGGCCACCCGGCCGGTCGAAGAGCGACGGGACATCGAGGATGAGCAGATCGAGGCCGTGATGCTCGACCTGCAGGATGCTTGCCGGATGGCCGAGCAGATCGTCGAAGGCGTGGCAGCGCGTGGCATGTTTCACTGCAGCCAAGACGGCCGGATAACCCGGCAACAGCGTGCGGGTGCGCACGCCGTGTTCCTTCAGCGCAAGCGGCAGAGCGCCCGCCACGTCGGCGAGCCCGCCGGTCTTGATCAGCGGGTAGATTTCGGAGGCAACCGAAAGGACGTTCATGCGGCTCTACAGGTCCAGTTTGTCGATCATCGGCTGGGTGATCAGGCAGATGCCGTTCTCGGTGCGGCGGAAGCGCTTGGCATCGAGTTCGGGATCTTCGCCGACAACCAGACCTTCCGGAATGGTTACATTGGAGTCGATGACGACATTGCGAAGCTGCGCCCGACGGCCGATGCGGACATTCGGCAGAACCACCGCACCGTCGAGCCGCGAGTAGGAATTGGCGCGGACGCCGGTGAAGAGCAGGCTGCGGTGCAGTGTCGAGCCGGAGATGATGCAGTCTCCCGACACCACAGAGGAAATTGCCGAGCCGCGACGGTCCTCGTCGTCATGGACGAACTTGGCAGGCGGCGTGATCTCGGCATAGGTCCAGATCGGCCACGACTTGTCGTAGATGTCGAGCTCGGGAAGAATGGCGGTGAGGTCGATGTTCGCCTGCCAGTAGGCCTCGATCGTACCGACGTCGCGCCAGTAGGACTCGCGCTCGAAATCGGAGCGGACGCAGGACTTGTGAAAGCGGTGGGCGACTGCGGTGCCGTTCTTGACGATGTAGGGGATGATGTCCTTGCCGAAGTCGCGGTTGGAGGAAGGATCCGCCGCATCGCGCTTCAGCACTTCGGCCAGGAACTTCGTGTGGAAGACATAGATGCCCATCGAGGCAAGCGCGAAGTCCGGCTTGTCGGGGATGCCTGGCGGATTGGCGGGCTTCTCGACGAAGTCGATGATCTCGTCCTTCTCGTTGACATGCATGACTCCGAAGCCGGTCGCCTCCATGCGCGGCACTTCCAGGCAGCCGACGGTGACATCGGCGCCGGAATCCACATGCTGCTGGAGCATGTATTCATAGTCCATCTTGTAGACGTGATCGCCGGCCAGGATGACCATGTAGTCAGGATTGTAGGCCTCGATGATATCGATGTTCTGGTAGACGGCATCGGCCGTGCCTTCGTACCACTGCGTTTCCGAGACACGCTGCGAAGCCGGCAGGATGTCGAAGCTCTCGTTGCGTTCCGGCCGCAGGAAGCCCCAGCCGCGCTGCATGTGGCGGATCAGCGAATGGGCCTTGTACTGGGTTGCGACGCCGATGCGGCGAATGCCGGAATTCAGCGCGTTGGAAAGGGCGAAGTCGATGATGCGGGCCTTGCCGCCGAAATAGACGGCCGGCTTGGCACGCCGGTCGGTCAACTCCTTGAGGCGGCTTCCGCGGCCGCCCGCCAGGACATAGGCCATGGCATCGCGAGCCAGTGGCTGATAGCGCTTGTCGTCCATTCTGCTCCCCCTCTCTTCTATACTTGTTCCAGTTCCAGCATGATCGTCGCCAGGGGCGGAAGCGTCATGGTGGTACTGATATCTCCTCCGGCGTCGACCGCCTGTACCCGGCCGCCATTGCCCTTGCCGCTGCCGCCATAGATCTCCGCATCCGTGTTGAGGATTTCCCGCCATCTTCCCGCGGTTGGCAAGGGGAGGCGGTAATTTTCCCGATAGATCGGCGTGAAATTGGTGATGACCGCCACCGGCCGCTCGCCCGGTGCCATGCGCAGCCAGGCGAAGACGGAGTTGTCGTGGTCGTCGGCAATCAGCCAGCGGAAGCCTTCCGGCTCGCAGTCGCGCGCGTGGAGTGCGGGCTTTGCCCGGTAGCAGAGGTTGAGGTCGCGGACGAGCCGGCGCATGCCCTCGTGCTGGTGGTAGTGCAGGAGGTTCCAGTCGAGGGCTTTCGCCTCGCTCCATTCGCTCCACTGGGCGAATTCCTGTCCCATGAACAGGAGCTTCTTGCCGGGATAGCCCCACATGAAGGCATAGTAGGCGCGCAGGTTGGCGAATTTCTGCCAGTCATCGCCGGCCATCTTGGCAATCAGCGAACCCTTGCCGTGGACCACTTCGTCATGGCTCAAGGGCAGGACGAAGTTCTCCGAGAATGCGTAGACGAGACCGAAGGTGATCTCGTTGTGGTGATGCTTGCGGTGAATGGGCTCCCGCTTCAGGTAGCTCAGCGTGTCGTGCATGAAACCCATGTTCCACTTGAAGCCGAACCCAAGTCCGCCTTCGTGGACGGGATGCGACACCTTCGGCCACGAGGTGGATTCCTCGGCGATCGTCATCACGCCGGGGTGGTTGCCGTAGGATAGGCTGTTCAGCTTCTGCAGGAAGCGCACGGCCTCGAGGTTTTCGCGGCCGCCATATTCGTTCGGAACCCACTCGCCCTCCTTGCGGGAGTAGTCGAGGTAGAGCATGGAGGCCACCGCATCGACGCGCAGACCGTCGAGATGGAATTTCTCGGCCCAATAAAGCGCGTTGTTGATGAGGTATGACAGAACCTCCAGCCGCCCGAAATTGTAGATGGCGGTGTTCCAGTCCGGATGGAAGCCCTGGCGTGGGTCCTCATGCTCGTAGAGGGCGGTGCCGTCGAAGCGACGCAGCCCGTGCTCGTCGGTCGGAAAATGCGCCGGCACCCAGTCCAGGATGACGCCGATGCCGACCTTGTGGCAGCCGTTGACGAAGCGGGCGAAGCCCTCCGGGTCGCCGAAGCGCGCAGTCGGCGCGTAAAGGCCGGTGGTCTGGTAGCCCCAGGACGGGTCATAGGGATGTTCGGTTACGGGCAGGAATTCGATATGGGTGAAGCCCATATCGGTGACGTAGGGGATCAGCCGCGCGGCGAGTTCGTCCCAACTGAGGAAGGTGCCGTCGTCACGACGCTGCCATGACCCCCCATGGACCTCGTAGATCGATATGGGCTGGCGGCGATGATCGGCTTTTTGCCAATGGGTGAGGTGAGCCTCGTCCTCCCAATCCTGCTTCAACTCCGGTGTGGTGACGGACGCGGTGTTCGGCCGCATCTCCGCCTTGCGCGCATAGGGATCGGCCTTGAGAAGGCGTTCGCCGTCCCTGCCGATGATCTCGAACTTGTAGGGCGAGCCTGCCCGCACGTCCGGCGCAAAGATTTCCCAGATGCCGGTATCCTGCCGCAAGCGCATCACGTGCAGGCGGCCGTCCCAGTTGTTGAAGTCGCCGACCACCGAGACCCGCCGGGCATTGGGCGCCCAGACGGCGAAGTGAAAGCCATCCACGCCCTGATGGCGGATCGGATGGGCGCCCATCTTGTCGAACAGGCGCAGGTGGGAGCCTTCGCGGACGAAGTAATCGTCCATGGGGCCGAGCACGGGGCCGAAGCTGTAGGGATCGGTCACCGCCCATTCGTCGTCTCCGCCACGTCGAGCGCGATAGCGGATCGGTTTTGGCGACGAGACCTCGACTGGTCCCTCGAAGAAGCCCGCCTCATGGCGCCGCTTCAGCAGGGCAAGGCGCGTTCCATCGAGAAGGTAGGCGGCAACCTCCTCGGCGCCAGGGATGAAACAGCGGACATGATAGCCGGTTGGCAGCTTGTGGAGGCCGAGCACCGCGAAGGGATTGCTGTGCCGGCCTTCCAGGATCGCCTCGATCTCCGACAACGGAATTTCGCCAGGGGCTCTTCCGTCGTCGGGTGACTTTGGCGCTGTCGTCATCAGGCTCTCCAGATTTCCGACGCGTACTGGCGAATGGTTCTGTCAGAGGAGAACCATCCCATCCGGGCGGTATTTCGAATTGTCTTTGAATACCATGATTTAGGGTCGGTCCAGATTTGGTCAACGGTCCGCTGTGCTGCCGCATAGGCATCAAAATCCGCGGTCAGCATGAACCAGTCGTGATTGTAGATCCCGTCGATCAGGCCCGTGAAGCGGGAGCGGTCGTCCGGCGAAAAGACGCCGGAGGCGATCGCATCGAGCGCCTGCGAAAGTTCCTTCGACTTCTCGATGATGGCGCGCGGCTCATGACCGTCGGCTCGGGCCTGGGCGACCTCTTCCGCCGTCAATCCGAAGATGACGATGTTATCCGCGCCCACATGATCGCGCATCTCGACGTTTGCGCCGTCCAGCGTGCCGATTGTCAGCGCGCCGTTCAGCGCGAACTTCATGTTTCCGGTGCCGGAGGCTTCCATGCCGGCCGTGGAGATCTGCTCCGAGAGGTCAGCGGCCGGCACCATGACTTCCGCCAGCGACACATTGTAGTTCGGTACGAAGACAACCTTGAGCAGGCCGCGCACCGCCGGATCGTTGTTGATGACGCGGGCCACATCGTTCGCCAGCTTGATGATCAGCTTGGCGTTGTGGTAGCTCGGCGCCGCCTTGCCAGCGAAAAGCTTGACGCGCGGCACCCAGTCGAGCTCCGGATGGGAGCGGATCTGGTCGTAGAGGGCGACCGCCTCGACGATGTTGAGAAGCTGGCGCTTGTACTCGTGAATGCGCTTGATCTGGATGTCGAACATGGCCGACGGATCGAGGCGCACGCCCATTCGGCTGCCGACGAGATGCGCAAGCTGGACCTTGTTCTCGCGCTTAACGGCGGCAAACTTCTCCTGGAAGGCGGCATCGTCCGCGAAGGCGTCGAGAGCGTGCAGCGCTTCCGTGTCATCCAGGAACTTGTCGCCGATCGCTTCGCGGATCAGCGAAGTCAGCGCCGGATTGCACTGCATCAGCCAGCGGCGCGGCGTGATGCCATTGGTCTTGTTGTTGATCCGGTCGGGATAAAGCGTGTGAAGGTCCGAGAAGACGGTGACCTTCATCAGGTCCGTGTGGAGCGCCGACACGCCGTTGATGGAATGGGAGCCGATGAAGGCGAGGTTACCCATGCGCACCCGGCGGTCGCCGTTCTCGTCGATCAGGGAGATGGCGCGGATCTGCTGATCGCTGAAGTTCTTCGCCTTGCGGGCCTCGACCAGGATCTTCGCGTTGATCGCGTAGACGATCTGCATGTGGCGGGGCAGCAGGCGCTCGAAGAGCGGCACGGGCCAGCTTTCCAGCGCTTCGGGCAGGAGGGTATGGTTGGTGTAGGAGAAGGTGCCGCGGGTGATCTCCCATGCCTCGTCAAACTCCAGTCCGTGCACGTCGGTGAGCAGGCGCATCATCTCGCCGATCGAAACCGCCGGATGCGTGTCGTTCAACTGGATCGCCACCTTGTCCGGAAGATTGGAAAAGTCCGGATACTGCTGCAGATGGCGGCGCAGGATGTCCTGGAGCGATGCGGAGGAGAAGAAGTATTCCTGCCGCAACCGCAGTTCCTGGCCGGCGGGATTTGCATCAGCCGGATAGAGGACGCGGGTCAACGCCTCCGCCTTGTTGCTCTCGCGCAGGGCGCCGATGTGGTCGCCGGCATTGAAGGCATCGAGCAGGATCGGGTCGATCGGCTGGGCCGACCAGAGGCGCAGGGTGTTGACCCGCTGGGCGCGCCAGCCGACCACCGGCGTATCGTAGGCGGTCGCGATCACCCGTTCGGCCGGTTTCCAGACATAGCGCGGCGGCTCGTCATAGCCGCCGATGGTTTCCACCGAACCGCCGAAGCCGATCTCGTAAGAGCTTTCGCGCCGCTCGAACTCCCAGGGGTTGCCGTGGGCAAGCCAGGTTTCCGGCAGTTCCACCTGCCAGCCATCCGCCATCTGCTGGCGGAAGAGGCCGTGGACATAGCGGATGCCATAGCCATAGGCGGGAATGTCGACAGTCGCCATGGACTCCATGAAGCAGGCGGCGAGTCGGCCGAGGCCGCCATTGCCGAGCGCTGCATCGGGTTCGAGGCCCGCAATGACATCGAAATCGACGCCAAGAGAAGCCAGTGCATCACGCAGTTCATTCATGAGGCCGAGATTCGAGACGGCATCGCGCATCAGCCGGCCGATCAGGAATTCGAGCGAGAGATAGTAGACCCGCTTGTCGCCTTGTTCGTAGACGCGGCGTGTGGAATCCATCCAACGGTCGATGATGCGGTCACGCACCACGAGAATGGCGGCCGTCAGCCAGTCGTGCGGCTTGGCTACCTTGACATCCTTGCCGATGCGGTAGGTCAGGCGCTCGATGATCTCTGCGGCGAGGATTTCGGGGCGGGTGCTGCGGGGGCTTGGCTGCGGGATTTCCACGGCCGTGAGGCTATCATTCATGGTCTGCCAACTCTTCCGGTAGGGCAGGCGGGGAGGCGGCCTGCGTGAACCTTCGGTCTTCCTGTATTTGGGTCAGTTTACGCACCGACGCGGGAAGCTGGCAATAAATCGATTGAGGCGGCGGAAAAAAGGCGGGGATAGGGGTGGGCGTGGAAAGGCGACGAACCCGCCGGTCGGGCGGGTTCGTGAGAGAATCTGCGTCTGATCAGTTCGTGAGGCGGGTTTTTTCTTTCGCAGCGTCTTGAGCAATGGTTTCGAAGGCTCTTACCAGTTTCTCCATCGTCTCAGCCTCAAAATAGTCTTTACTTGAGGTGGCGCAGTAATTCAAAAGTGTCTTCCCGTTGGTGGGCGCTTTGAGTGCAACGGTGTAAATGTGGATATCCGCTTCTTTTGCAGTGTCACATTTCTTCCTGACATCGCCGTCAACCTTTTTACTCCACCTCCCGTTAGTGCCAGTCATTTCCCCGTCTGTCATGAACACTATGTAACGGCGGACGGTTTCATTCCCCTTTTTCAAATGCTCTTTGGATTCCGCGTCGTCTCCCGCAGCATTACGCTTAATTGCATCGGTTGCCTCTTCAAGAGGCTCGTTGGCGTTGGTTGTGCCGTACGCGTCATCAACGATTTTATTCATCGTCGTTCGCGCGGCGGTCGTGCCCCACGCGGGCGGCGAGCTCCAAACCATCTCCTGGTCGTAGGTGTACACGGCTGTCCGAACCAACTTCTGGTCTGGGTCTGCGTTATCGAGCGCGTTGAACAATGCTGTTGCAGCCGTTTTGAGTGCGGCGTGCTTGTTTACGCCCGGTGTACCTACCGATCCGTGCATTGAGCCGGATTCATCCAGTATGAGGGCCATGGTAAGTGCGGGCTGCTCCGCGGTTATTCCGCTCGTCGATCCGCCGCTGGTGGCGATGTTCATTGAACCGTAGCCGAGCACGCCCATCAGCGGCGTCAGGGCAAGATCGTAGTTCGATCCGACCTGGACCTGGAATTTTTTGCCGCTGCTCGTCGTCGTGGTCTTGATATCGATGTCGAGCGTCCCGGCGAGGGTGCTGGCGGCGTCGGCGCCTAGCGTGTTGGACGCCTGCCCGAGGAAGAATTGCCTGGCAAGCTCGCGGGCGGCCGCCTCATCGGCAGCTTCGCCGCTGGCGAGCGCCGTGGAGGCTGCAAGCGCCGCGGAGTCGGCGGCTTCCTGCAACTGCGTCTTGGAGACCATCATGTTGGTGAGGTCCAGCGCGACACCGGCTGCTCCCAGCAGGACGGGGAGCAGGATTGCCGTCATCATGCCGAAATTGCCGCTGCGGTCATTCAGGAGCCGCGAGAAATTCTGCCACGCCATCATCTTCCCATCCGCCCAAAACAGCTGAACCTCGGCATTGAATAACAGGAGGCCGTGGAGGAAGGGCTAAGCGGAAAGCTCAGATTTTAATCAATGGCCCGATTGGTGCCAAAACGGCCCGGAGCGGGGACGGAAGTGGCCGGAGGAGCATGCATTCGGCGTCCTCTCCTTTGCAGCGGGCGCTCGCAAGGCGAGGCCGCCTTGCGAGCGCGCAGGCCTCAGCCGCGGCCAAACTCGTCGACGATGCGGATGATGTCGTCCTCGCCGAGATAGGAACCGGTCTGCACCTCAATCATCTCGAGCAGGATCTTGCCCGGG